>Ga0066688_10001123_pt1 | contig 10228 bp, 17 predicted proteins | sample GraSoiAngelo_137_FD_62304 | JGI IMG/M metagenome (GOLD analysis project Ga0066688, IMG submission 62304) | Grasslands soil microbial communities from the Angelo Coastal Reserve, California, USA - 14_0929_09_30cm | ecosystem: Environmental > Terrestrial > Soil > Grasslands | place: USA... | reverse complement strand
CTCGCGCGGATGCGTCCCAACCGCCTCGGCGGCGGCGCGCGCCGACAAGCCATCGGCAAGCAACAGCAACGTCCGGATCCGGCGCCACCGCCGCGAAGTCATCTGCGCGCCGCCGGCCATGAAGCAGGACGAGGTACTGGCGAAGTGGGCGGAAAGGAATTCATAAGAGCTGTCAGCGAAGGCTTCTCCGAACACGCAGCGCCGCCGTGACACGACCGCTAGACTCACCTTCATGATCAGTCTTCTGATGAGCACAGCGTTGCTGTTGGCGGCCGGTAGTGGTGCGTGCAAGCAGGCAGCTCCGCAGCTGCAGAGGCAAGCAAAGATCACTTGTACCACCGCAAAGCAAAAGGCGCTGGCGAGCGTCGGCGGAAAGAGCTTGCGTGTGGTGTCCGCTGAGTTGGAGAAGGAGGGCGGCCGACTGGTTTACTCATTCGACGTCGCGCGGCGCGGTCACTCTGGCGTTGAGGAGATTCAGATTGACGCGCGAAATGGCGAAATTGTGTCCGCCAAGCACGAAACTGCCAAAGACGAGGCAAACGAGCGGTACTAGTTCGGACCGTGCCGGTCTGCCTCCATTGCGACGTACGGGCCAGTGAGAAGCGCAGCGAGGATCCTGCTCTCCGCCTCGGACTCGGGTATGTAGTCTCGCGCGTCAGCCACGAAGGTCAGGCAACGCTGGCACGTATCGACATGCCGCTGAATCTCCGACTCCAGCGCGAGGGCGAGGCGAACGTACTCCTGCAGCGCATCTATTGGCGGATGCACAACGCGAGCTTGCGATGGGAAGCTCGAAAGCGTCGGACAATCGTCGTGGGCGTCGGGTTCAGCTCACGGCGTGTGGCATCTCAATGCCCGGTATGGGAGCGGTTGCGGGCCTCCGCGACTTGACTCTACCCGCCAGAGAGCGAACGTGGCTCTCATGCCCACCCGCCGTCAGCGTGCTCAACCCGGCGATCCGAGCCGCCGCCGCAGGACCTGCTGGATAGCGCCCAGATTCTGCATCTCCGGGATTTCATCGGGGGCGAAGCGCACCGAGAACGTCCTCTCGAGCGCCTCGATGAGCTCGACGTGTCCGAACGAATCCCACCCCAGGATTGTGTCGGGCGAAGACGTGGCCGAGAGCAACGATGCCGAAACGCCGAAGACGCTGGAGAACACTGAATAGATGCTTTCTTCCATTGTCACCTCCGAGCGGCAACATCGGCGTTGAGCTGCGCTATCGCAACTCGACGGACGGCGTGTCAGCGAAAGTGGTTCGCGGCGTACGCGACTTGACTCTCCCTCCCAGAGAGCGAACGTCGCTTTCATGCCGACCAAGACCATCGCCTACCTGAGAGTCTCGACCGACAAGCAGGCTGACCGGGGGGTGAGCCTCGACGTCCAGCGGGCCAAGCTGAAGGCCTACGCCGAGTTGTATGAGCTGGACCTGGTCGAGATCATCGTCCATGCCGGCCAGAGCGCGAAGTCACTTGATCGCCTGACGACCGCCGCGGTCAACAGGGGATCTGGGACCAGTGTAAGCGCTCCGGCATCACCGCCGGTGACCACCGCCGCCGTGCCCGCCGGCGCTTGCGCGAGGAGTTGATCCGCCGCGAGCGCCGCTCCAAGTCGTTCGGGTGCCGGCAGGGAACGAGCGGCTGCGAGCTGGTGCGGCGCCGTAGGTCCTCGCAGTGCCCTGGATGCGAGTGCCGCCGTAGGATCTGGGCCCGTATTGGCCGTCGATCGGACGAGTTGCGTGGTATGCGCCGCCACCGCGCGAGTATCCGCCGGCGTAATAGCCGCCGCGCGGAGAGCCGCCGCGGTAGCGTCCCCATCCGTAACCGGAACGATACAGACCCCTGTACCAAGCGAAGTGAGACGGCCCCCAGACGCCGAAGTAAGGATACGCGCCCCAACCCCAAAGCCACGGCGCGGCCACCCACGACCAGCCGAGCCCTACACAATAGACGTACTGATAGGGCGAAGCGGCGCCGTAGGTCCCTTCGTCGACGTATTGCTGGCCATACGGCATCCAGACCCAGCCATATTGGCTGGTGTAGACCCATTGACCCGTCTGGTTCGGTGGCGGTGAGGCGGGCGCCGACTGCGCGCTGTACGCGTCGCCGTCGGAGCCCTGCAGGATGCCCACCTGATCGTTGTCTGACGTACGCGACGGCGGGACGGCAGGAGGCGCGGGTGGCTGCACGCCCGGCTCTGCGTCCTGCGGGCGCGCCGTCTCGACGTCCTGCGCATCAGGTGGGGGCGGTGGACCCGCGGACTGCGCAGCAGACGCGATCGCGGGTACGAGCACCAGCGAGAGAATGAAAACGGCGAGCTTCCGCATGACGGGGCCTTGTCTCAGTGGAGATACCAAAGCAGGTTGAACCGGACGCCGTAGATGCTGGAAACGTCATCGGGGACGTCCGGCACGTTGGGAATCTGATGCCAGGTGACGAAGAACTCGGGGCTGATCGCAAACCATGGCGTGAGGCGCGCGTCGTACGACAACCCCCCGGCGAGCGCGAAGCCGGCAGGGCTCGAGGAGCGATAGGCGTATCCAGCGTCGTAGGTGATCCCGCCGAATCCGGCGCCGAAGTTGGCGTTGAGGCCGTTGCCCGCGCGGTCTCCGACGAGCACGGTCTGCCCGCGCAGGGTCCACGTCCAGGAGCCGACGCTGTTGCCGTAATTAGTGCGACCGACATCCGTGTTGAAGTCCATGAACATCTGGAAGCGGTCGGAGAACCCGTAGCCGAGGCGGAAGTCGACGTCGGCGGCGCCGAGGCGCCCGGGCCCTTCGTTGGACAGATAGAGTGATCCGCCGCCCAGCCCGAGGGAGAGCAGCAGCCCCTGGCGCGCTTGCGGTTCATTTCGGCGGCCGTATCCGGGCGAATAGTTGCGGCGCATCAGTTCGGGTTGCGCTTCCGATCGATCGAGCAGCGAGCCGTCGAGCGCCGGTCCCTCGGCAGCGCGGGCCGAGCACGGAATCTCGGCCAGGAGCGCTAGGGCGGTGCAGGCGTCTTTGCTCGGGGTCACGAGAATTCGACGCGACCCTTCTCTCCGGGATTCACGGCGCCGACCCTCCGAAATGAACCTTCACACTTCGAGCGCTCAGGGGGCTACCACGCCTCCGGACGTCTGATGCGTCCGCGCCGCGAGATGATCAACCGTGGGAGGGCTCACGACCGGGGCGGACGGCAGCGTCATCGGCGCGAGCGGTAACAACGGGTGTACGAAGACTGTCTGGCCAGCACTCCTCAGGTAGCGGTGAACACACTTCGGCGACTCAGCTCCTTGCAGCCGCAGGGCGTCGGTATTCACGCTTGGCTCAGTCGCCCGCTGTGAGGTAACGGTCATTCCCTCTCCCACGTACACGCGCGCGAGCGAATAGGCGGTGGGCGCGCCGTCGGACGATATGACAAGGGCAAGGAACAGATAGGCGCAGTTATGTCCTCTGCGCCCTCCTCAGCAGAGCGCGGCGCAGCGGACCACGTTCGCGCAGGGACGAGACTGCGTCGCCCTCCTTGTTATTCCCGAAGGAATCACTTCGGCCCTTGGCAAGTCCCGGCTCACGAATGCTCACGGAAGGGAGACCAGCATGAGGGCACCAAGAAATCGAACGGTTCGCGATGTCGCTGAACAAATTCGGCTATGGGTCTCCGTCCCCCGGGAGACGGCGCCCAACGCCACGCTGCTCTTGCGGCTGATGGCCGGCTCGGTCTTTGTCTGGGAAGGGATCTTGAAGTTCGTCTACGTCAACCAGGGCGTGGGCCGCTTCACAAAGTTGGGGATGCCGCTGCCGGCCGTCGCCGCCCACTTCGTCGGCGGCCTCGAGATCGTCGGCGGAGCGCTGCTCCTGCTCGGCCTCGCCACGCGACTCATCGCCATCCCTTTCATGATCGAAATGATCGTGGCGGTGCTCTCCACGAAGATCTCACTTTTCCTTGGGACCTCGCCCCTGCCGCTCCCCCCGGCGCCGCCCACAGCCGGCATCTGGGCGGTGCTGCACGAGGTGCGCTCCGAGTGGGCGCAGCTCCTTGTCTGCGCATTCCTTTTCCGCGCGGGAGCGGGGCCTATCTCTCTCGACGCGCTGTTGGCAAAAGGTCACCTCCGGCGCCGGTCTGCTCAACAGATCCCGTCCGCTGCCTGAAGATCGCGCGCAGGGCAGTGTCGAGCGCGCAGGTGATGAGCTGAGGGTCCTGGGCGAGAAGGAAGCGCGCCCTCGCGGGAGCGGCAGCAGCCACTTGGCGCATGGGCACCCGACGGTAGAACATGATCGAAGAGGTGCGTCGCGGTCCCCTGCAGCCCGGGCCGTCGAGGTTCGAATCGATCTACCGTCGAGATCGAACCCCGGCGTGCGAAGGCATCGACCTCGGCGCGCGTCGGCATGCGGCCGGCCAGATCGATGGCGAGCGCGCGGAAGTAGCGAAATCGGCCGCAGCGCGTCACGCTCTGAAAAACGAAGTGGAGGCGGCGGGAATCGAACCCGGCCACCTCGATGATCTTGGCGCGGCATCGTAGCGGGATCACGCAGAAGTGCGCGATTTGTCGACGCAGATCGGCGGCTGGCGCGTGCTAGCTCGCGCGCCGCACCGCCATCTCGCTGGCGGCGTGGACCAACGGGACCATGGCGGTCGCCCGCGGTGCCAGGAGGCCAAGCCACCCTCGGGTTATGAGGCAACCGACGAGGCTTGCAGACCGCATCAAACTCTACCAACCCCTCGGAATCTGTCGACTCACTGAGCGGGGATTCAGCCCGCCGATGCAAGCTGCATCAAGCGAGAACAAGAAATTTGGTCAGCCGGTGGTCAGCGACAAATCGCTTGTGCTGCCGCAAGAGGGCGGCGCCAATCAACTACTCACGCCTGCGCAGGCGGCAGCTCGTTTCCACATCCCCGAGTACCTGCTTCGCAAAGCCTGCTCCGAAGGCCGTCTCGAGCACCTGCGGGTGGTCAACTCGCTCTGGCTGGCACCGGCCACGGTGGCGACCTTCGCGCGCTCTTGGCGCACCAAGAACGGGAGGAACTCGAACTCTATGGACCAACTCATGGATCGAGTTTTGGCAAACGACAGGCAGGATTTGAACCTGCGACCTTCGGGTTATGAGGGCGATTTTAACCCAACCGGCAGACGGGCGTCGCTACTCATGTTTTCAGTAGTCCCGAATAGGTAGCTCAAGCGCGAAGTCCACTGAAGTCCGCCCAGGGATCCGCGAGTCCCCTCCTGTTTGGACAAGATCTGGTCAAAATTTCGGCGAGCCCGCCTCGAACAGACGACCTTCGCCTTGGCAAGGCGAACAGATCGAGTCACCAAGCGACTCAGCTCCTCACCAACCGTCACCAGCCGAGCGAATTCATTCAGGCAACCCAACCCTCCTTGATCGGCCGCATCACCAACGGTCCCCATCGATCCACAGCCGTTTTGTTCCACAGGTGTTCGCAAGATGGTGCCCGCCCTCTCGACGTTGCTCAAACCGCCGTGCTCCTGGGATGGACAAAAGACGCTGTCCGCGCCGCGTGCGAGCGAGGAGCCCTCCAGCACGCCAGGATCATCTCAACGTATACCGCATCCCCTGCTCGGCCGTCGTAGCCGCCGCCAAGGGAAAGCCCGCGCCGTGACGACACTGCTCTACCCAGCACGGCCGCTCGGACGGACACGTGTCCCGATGAAAGCCCGCCACCCTCGCGGAGCATCACAGCGGGCAAAGCGGATGGAATTCGTAGCCAGGCCGGGCACAAACCTGCCGCAAAGCTGCACGCTAGTAGTCGAGCGTTGAGAGCCGATAGCGGTGCAAGCAACTCTCGCCGGCGCGGCCATCAGGTCGTCCGCCAACCACGCTCGGAGAGCACGGTCGGGTTGGTCGCGTAGACGACCGTGGGCGAGGTCAGCCGCCGCCGAATCAAGCGGAAGAGCGGTCGCGAGGATCGAGCCGCTCGCGCCGGCAGATCGATCTTGCACCACGCGTCCGGTGCTTTCCTTTGTCGATGACAGCGTCTTTCGAGTCGGGTGCTCCTCGCTGTCCGTTCAAGCGGCGGCACGATCCCACACCGGTTTGGCCGGGCGAAGGCCCCCGCTTGTTCCGAAGGCGCAGTCGCTGGGCGAGGTCAGCCGCCGCCGAATCAAGCGGAAGAGCGGTCGTGAGGATCGAGCCGGTCGCGCCGGCAGATCGATTTGCACCGTCGTTGCGCGAGAGACATCCAGCAGGTCGTCAACCCGCGCGAAACGTGCGTGACCTGCCGCTCGCACCGCCCGCTCCCGCTCGGTCGACTGGCCGTCTCGCGTAGCCGCATGACGTGGAGCGCGGGGGCGGCTTCCGAAAACAGATGGGAGCCCGCTGACTCTTGGCCTTCGTGACGCAACTTCCGAGCAGAGCCCAGCCTCACTACCTTGGTAGCGGTTGCATCCTTTCTGGATGAGCTCGACCTTCTGAGTTGACAAGGAGCTGGTGTGATGCCCCGTCGGAAGTTCCTGGCGCCGGCGCTGGGCGAGGCTCAGGGACCTTATATGAGCAGAGGACCAGTATGCAGAAGCGGTTAGTTCAGGCTCCGATACACGCCAAGGTTGCCGAGGAGACCTGGTTCGATCTGAATGACATGGCACGGGTCGAACTCACCTCGGAGGACGCGGAGCACCCTATCGAAGGTGCGCTCTTGCTCTTATCGAGTAGTGAGACGGGATGGCGCGCGGCAGAGCCCGGTACCCAGAGCATCCGCTTGGTCTTTCACCACCCGCAGCGAGTCCGGCGGATCCGGCTACTCTTCCAAGAGGCCTCCGCTGAGCGCACCCAAGAGTTCGCGTTGCGCTGGTCTCACGATGGTGGCCGCTCGTTCCGCGAGCTAGTTCGCCAGCAGTACACCTTCAGTCCCCAGGGCTCGACCAGCGAGATGGAGGATCTCGACGTCGATCTCCAGTCGGTCACAGCGCTGGAGCTGACCATCATTCCAGATCAGCACCGGGGCCAGGTCTTCGCTACACTCGAGGAGTGGCGCCTGGCTTGAAGCTCACGCAAGTCATCACCAGCCTGCGGGGGGCATCGCTTTTCGGCTGCGCTCGCGTCGGCGCTGCGACGCCCTTCGTCTCTCGCGGCTGCGACCTCCGCACGCTAGTCTCTGCCTCACGCAATCCGGGTCTCCGTAGTTGAGGGGCCGCGATCGAGGGGCGCTTCTCGGCCCCTGTCGTTTGCCAAAACTCGATCCCGAGACTGGACGATGGGCGAGCGGCGTGCGAGCCATGGAGAGCAATGTCCCTCGTACTCGCTGTGTTGGGCGCGCTGCGCGCGGCGCTCAAAACCCGCACCGACCTCACGCTCGAGAACCTAGCGCTCCGGCAACAGCTTGCCCTGCTCCGCCGCCGATCGAAGCAACCGCAATTCAGACGCCTCGATCGCCTCCTCTGCGTGTGGCTCGCAAACCAGTGGGCTGGGTGGCGAGAGGCGCTCCACCTCGTTCGTCCCGAGACCGTGATTCGCTGGCATCGGCAGGGCTTCTGCGCTTTTTGGACTTGGAAGTCCCGCGCGGGCGAACGGGTCGACCGCCAGTCGGCTCGGAGCTTGTGAATCTCGTACGCACCATGGCGCTCGCGGATCCGCTCTGGGGCGCGCCACGCATCCACGGCGAGTTGCTCAAACTTGGGATGGACGTCTCGCAGCGCACCGTTGCCCGGCTCATGCCGCGTCGCCCGAAGCTACCCTCTCAGACCTGGCGCACGTTCCTCGAGAACCATCTCGCCGACCTCGTCTCCGTCGACTTCTTTGTCGTTCCGACCGCGACCTTCCGGGTCCTCTACGTATTCGTGGTCTTGCTGAGTCATCGCCGCCAGGTCGTGCACTTCAACGTGACCGACTCCCCTTCTGCCGCCTGGACAGCACAACAAATTGTCGAAGCCTTCCCCGATGACTCGGCGCCGCGCTTCCTCCTCCGCGATCACGACAACATTTACGGCGCCGAGTTCCGGCGACGGGTGAAGGGCATGCGCATCGCCGAGATTCTCACGGCACCACGCTCCTCCTGGGCAGAACCCCTTCGCCGAGCGAATGATCGGCACTATCCGCCGTGAGCTTCTCGACCACGTGATCGTCTTGAACGAGGGACATCTGCGTCGTCGTTTGCACGGCTACCTCTGCTATACCACGGCTCGCGGACGCATCTCGCGCTCGAGAAGGATGCACCCGAGCCGCGCGCTGTCGAGCCACGTGAGCAGGGCCGCGTCCTTGCCCTGCCCCAGGTCGGCGGACTTCACCACCGCTACGTTCGTCGCGCGGCGTAGTCGCGGTCGACCGTCTCCCCTTCGGCGATACGAATCGGAGCGCGATCAGCGCTCACGCGACGGTCTTGCTGCCGGCGGCTTTGTCGACGCGCGCTCATGCTCGACTCCTAGCGCCCGCTTCAGGATGGCCATCGGCTTGCTCGAATCGAAGCTAAGATCGGCATCGCCGATCGGGCATTTCGTGGGTTCAACCGCCGCGATCGAGTTTTGGCCAACGACACCCGCAGTGGATCACGGCGCTCCGGTCAGAGCACTAGGTGCAGAGTTCCTTGCGCGTCTCCTTCTACGAAGCGCACCTCCGCCTCCATCCAAGTTCCCTTCTTCCAACCCGACGTGATGACACCGCTCAAATGCGCGGTACCGGCTTTCCAGTCCACGGCCCCTTCCAACTCGGCGACGAAGGCGTGCGCGTTCGCGCCTGGCCCCACCTCCCAGCGCGCCCGAACGTGCCAGACCGGGTTCGCTGCAGCCTCCGCAGGTTCGATCTGCCGCAGCGCGAATCGCAGCTGTCCGCCGTCCGACCCACTCAGTCGCCCTTCCCAAATGGAGCACTGCTCGGCGTCGACGCCCGCGAATTTCGTCGCGAACGACAGCTGCAGCGGGGCTCGCTTCGCGATTGGCCCGGCGCCCGCGCCACCTGACAGCGTCGCAACCATCGCAACCATCCCCCATCGCGTCATCCGACCTCCCAGGTCGTCGTGCTGCGATTGCGTCACCTCGCGGCCTTCGCCGGAGGGCATGGGGTCGGCACGCGCCGGCGCGGATGCGGCGGCGGACAGCGCGAATGCGGCGGCGAGCGAGAGCATCAGTTTCGAGGACATCGTCCTGCTCCTTCCTGGTTTGTGTTCGGGAAATCTTTCGGCCACCTTGAGCCGATGCCGGTCAACGCCGCGATTCCCCAGACCTTGGTGTGCGTTGACCGGCCCACGCGGCGGAGCCTACCGGCCGTCATCGCCGCGGACGTCCTTCCGGTTCGGGTAATCGACGCTGTTCGGGTCTTCCGCCTCGGCGGCATTGATCTCGTCGTTGGTCGGCGAGTGCCTGCTGATCTGCCGGATCGTGAAATGCACGCTGTGCGGAGCGCCCGACTGCAGAGCATCGATCTGCTCGGTCGTCTTCGACTCTGCAGAGTCGCAGGCCTCCTTCGAGCCCGGCATCGGGTCGGCGCGCGCTGCCGAGAATGCGGCGGCGGTGAGGGTGAGAGCGGCGATCAGCGAGAAGCGGTTCAGTTTCGAGGTCATGGTGCGTCTCCTTCCTGGGTTCGTGTTCGTGATCATCGCTTGCTCATCATATTACGACCGTACGATGAACTCCCCAGGTCGAGGATTCGCGCCGCATGCGGGTCCATCCGGGATCGCGCGGATGATCAGTCCGCGGTAGAGCACTCCGTGGGCGGTCAGCTTGCACACCACGGAATGTCGGGACCCCTGAGAGAGCGTCCCCACAGAGATTCGAACTGTACCGAGCCAGCTAATCACAACCCCGCGACGACGCACGCCAAAGCCGAAATCGCGAGGGAATCCGAGGCCGCGGACTGTCAAGAACGACTCGACGGACCTTGACGGACTTCGTCTCGAATTGCCCCTGTCGGGGGAGAGATAGAGGAGAGAAGAAGTCGAGCTAGCCGTGCCCGAGATCGTACGTGCCTCCGGACGCACGCGCGCCGGAGGAACGCCTCCTGCGAGCGCTGCGAACGTCATCGGTGGACCACTGGCAGGCAGCGTAGAGTGGAGCAGCGTTCGACGTTCAAACCGTCGGGATCGTGCCACCGTCGATCAGGTATTCGCTTCCGTGGATCGAGGCCGCACGATCCGAGACGAGAAACGCGACCAGCTCGGCGATGTCTTCGGGACGATTGGGGCGCCCGATGGGGATGCCGCCGAGCGAGTCCATCAGGCCCTGGCGCGCCCTGCTCTCGTCGACGCCTTGCTCTTCGGCGAGACGGAGGATGAGCCGCCGCGCCGCAGCAGTCTCGGTGAAGCCG
>Ga0066688_10001107_pt1 | contig 10300 bp, 9 predicted proteins | sample GraSoiAngelo_137_FD_62304 | JGI IMG/M metagenome (GOLD analysis project Ga0066688, IMG submission 62304) | Grasslands soil microbial communities from the Angelo Coastal Reserve, California, USA - 14_0929_09_30cm | ecosystem: Environmental > Terrestrial > Soil > Grasslands | place: USA... | reverse complement strand
TTCAGAGGCAACTCGCGGACGGTGGTGGCGTTGACGACGGCGCTGATGTCGGAGCTGGCAAGCTGTACATCGGGAACCTCGCCGGTCACCTGCAGAGTCTCGATGGCGGTGCCGACTTGCATCGTCAGATCCAAAACCGCCGCTGCTCCGACGGTCAATACGATGCCGCTCCGCACCTCCGTCTTGAATCCTGGCGCAGAAAACTTTAGCTCGTAGCTCCCCGGCAGCAGATTCGGCGCAGTGTACAACCCCTCTTCATTGGTGGCGGCGGATCGGCTAACCCCCGTGTCCACGTTCGTGATCGATATTTGTGCGCCAGGAATAACTCTGCCGCTGCTGTCGACGACCGTCCCTGAAATCGTTCCGCCCGCCACTTGGGCGCCCGCTGGAAGGTGTGCGGTGGCTCCGTAGATAAGTACCAAAGCAAAAAGACTCCAACCAAACCCTTTCAAACGTGAGTTCATGGAGCAACCCCCTTTTTGGGCACGCAGCTTGGCTTGATATCGAGAAAAGGATTAGAAAACATCACTCTGTATGTTTCGACCCATCTGCTTGGAGCAGACTGGCAGCTTGACGAGAGAGTAACTGCAAAAGCCTGGGTTCCAAAGAAACCTCGGTTCTGCTCATAACCCTAAACCTTTGTAGCCGGTTTCCCTAGTTCCCATCAAAGCAACCCAGGTGGCCGTGCCCAAAGACAGGATCTTGGTCAGGAAGAGAGCACTAGAGACAATGTTCCCCAAATATTAATTGTGCATAAACGCAGAATGAAAATCTTTTCATTGACCGTGGCGTGTCACCCGCTCCTCTCTGAACCCACCCCAGAACGCACTGGACGCGTGCTTTCGAGGAATTTCGATGGTATAGTTCCACGCTGTCGCGGGTTACCCGAAGTCTTTAGTTCGTTAACACAAAGATTTCGGAACGGAGGGGAAAATGGGAAGCAAACGATTCTCGCATTTCACGACTGGGCTTCTGGTTATTTTTGTGGCGCTTGCGCTTGTGGTCACGGCCTCGGCTAGTACGACCAAGGTGATCTTCACCTTCGCGGGAGGTGCGGATGGCGAGTACGCCGACACCGATTTGGTCGTCGACAGCGCCGGCGCTATTTACGGTACGACAGTGCGAGGCGGTCTTCACGGTGGTGGCACAGTTTTCCAATTGGCGCCTTCAGCTACCGGCTGGCACCACACCGTTCTTTACAACTTCACGGGTGGCGCCGATGGCGGAGAGCCTTACAAAGGCGTCACCCTTGACAGTCAGGGCAATCTTTATGGCACCACAGTCACCGGCGGCGGTGGAGTTTGCGAGGGTGGTTGCGGCCTCGCTTTCAAGCTGATGCGATCGGGCTCAAACTGGTTCCACAGCGTGATTCATACCTTCAGCGGGCGCAACGATGGCTCTGGCCCCGGCAGTGGACTGACGATTGACAGGCTCGGCAATCTGTACGGCATGACTCCCACCGGCGGGGCTTTTGGGGTCGGCGTCATTTATCGATTGAGACCCCATCCAGACGGAACCTGGGGTCTGCGGGTCCTTCACCCATTCACTGGTGGAGCGGATGGCGGAGGCGGCTCGGCCGGGCGACTGCTTCTTCATGGCGGGTATCTGTTCGGGGTAGCCACAACCGGAGGAGCGCACGGAAAAGGCGTGGCCTTTAGGCTCTCACACACTCCGGATGGAAAATGGCACTATCTCACACTTTATCCATTCAAGGGTCAACCCGATGCGGGATTTCCCTATGGCGGTTTAACTTTCGACAAATCCGGCAATCTCTATGGCACCACCTACTACGACGGGGCAAACAATCTGGGCTGCGTTTACGAGCTTTCCCCCAACAGCAACGGAACCTGGATGGAGAAAGTGCTTTACAGTTTCAAAGGCGGGCAGGACGGAAGCCGCTCGATTGCCAATGTCGTCTTTGACGCAGCCGGTAATTTGTACGGCACGACCAGCGAGGGCGGAGCGGGATTTGGCACCATCTTCAAGCTAGCTCCAGGCGCCAACGGAACTTGGACAGAAACTGTGGCGTATCGTTTCCAAGGCTCTCCGGATGGTGCTTTCGCCTACAACCCAATGGTCGTTGATTCAGCCGGGAACATCTACGGCGCCACCGTGCACGGCGGCCCCAGCGACGACGGCACCATTTACAAATTCACCCCGTAACCCTATTTTATTGCTGCAAAGAGAAAGAAAAACGCCCGGGATGCCAGCCCCGGGCGTTTTTCTGATCGCCCGCAGACATCTCAAACATCGCTCTAGTTGCTTTCGAGTGCGTAGCGTAGGGAAAGCTCTTTAATTTTCTGGCCACCAAATAAAAGTTAGAAGTCAGGATCACCAGGTTGGGTTCTGGACCACATCTACGCCAGCCGCGACTCACACATTTTCTTTATCTGCTTCACGTGATGCTGGCCATGCACCCAATGGAATTTTCGCCATTGCTTTGCAGTCAGTGGCCCGAGCACGGGATGATCCAGCAGCTTCGTATGCTTGCCATGACGAGCTTCCGAACGTGCGATCAGTTCGTCCATCGCCGCAATTCGCGATCCGATTTCAGCAATCAATTTCTCCGCCGGCGTACCCCGCGGTCGCGTACGTTCCGGCGCCTCCCTGCCTCCTGGCATATGCCCCAAGCCGACCACCAATGCAGTCGCCACCCGCTGCTTCAGCGTTGGTGAACTCGCCATCGGTCTGCCTGAGTTCAGCGCGCGCTCAAAGCCCCTGATGGTATCAGTATAGGTCAGATACAGATGCTCCAGCACTTCCGCCGCGCACCACTTCTCTGGCGAGGCGCCTGCCGGATGTCGCGTCAAATCCTCCACCGTCATTCCATGAATGGCGGTGGTAATCGCATCGTGCAACCTCTGAAGGTAGAAATCCACGGTGAACCCTTTCACTTCGTTTAGAATGATGCGCGGAAGTTCCGGCCTCAAAATTACTACAGGACAATGCCAATGAAAAACCTGCTACTGGCAGTGCTGGCCATGGTCATGCTGGTTGGATGCTCGTCAGAACCGACAAAACCCGCTGAAACCGAGGCCTCTAAGCCTAAGGGCCCGGAACAGGTCACCGGGAGAACGGCATTTCAGAAGCTGTATGTAGCCGCCCACGGCTGGGCGCGTGATGCGCAACCTTACCGCCTGGAGTCACAGCTTACCGCCGACTCACGCGGTAAGGACGGCAAGTCCGCGGTGTGGCGCGCTTCTTTTGCGTCGGCAGCGCAGCACGGCGTGAAGCCTTATATCTGGTCCGGCAGCAATGCGCCCGATGCTCCCTCGCGCGGAATTTCCCCGGGTTCGGAAGACACTTACAATCCCAACAACTCTTCGACTCAGGTTTTTGACATCGCGTTTCTGAAGATTGACTCTGATAAGGCCCTGGAAGTGGCCCAGAAACATGGCGGCGAGAAGGTTCTCGAGAAGAACCCGGACACCCCGCTCCTGTATGTGCTCGATTGGAGTCGCGCTACCAACGAGCTGGTCTGGCACGTGATGTATGGCACCAGCCGGGATGACGCCAAGCTCCGGGTCGCGGTCAACGCATCTAGCGGCGAATATATTCGGGTGGAAAAGTAGAGGGCATTGGTAATTGGTAATTTGTAATTCGTAATGTGTACACCTGGGTCGTCGTGCAGAAGTCAATTACTAATTACAAATTACCAATTACTAAATCATCGATTACTTGCGATTCGCGGTACCGTCAGTGTTCAGCCGCTCAATTCCCTTCTGTGCTTCCGCAGCCAGCGGGCCGTGCGGCAGGATTTTCAAATACCCCTGGTAGTTGCTGCGGGCTTCATCCACCAGACCTAGTTTTTCCTGGCACTGCGCCATTCCAAAGGTAGCCAGAGCATCGTTGTCCTTGTAGTAGAGTGCCTCTGAATATCGATCGAGCGCAGCGCGGTAATTCTTGCGCTTGAAGTAGAAATCTCCTACTTCGACGTCCTTCATCGCCCGGTGCGGGTCCCAGGGATGAAACTCCTGCACATCGGGTGAGCCGTTGGCATCGCCCTCGGCTGCAGTGCCACTTGAATCGCCCTCGGCATCGGCCACAGCGGCTGCGCTTTCGGGATGGTTCCTGGCGTCGTCTTTCGGCGGACGCAGATCAATTCTGGTATCGCGGCTGGAACTCTCCTCCGCCTCCTGGTTTCGCTCCGAGCGCGGCGGAGCCTGGTTTGCCCCCGGCCCCTCGTCGGACTTCGATTCTTGCTGCGTCCATGCGCCACCGCACAGGAAGAGCAACAACGGCATGAGATAAATAGTTCGCCGCATCTCAGACATTGTAACGGTTTTGAACGCCGCGCTGTAGCCGCGGGCGTCTCCCCGTGCCCGCCCGATTGCCGAAATAAGCGCAAACAAAAAACAGGCCGTCCACCGAAGTGGGACGGCCTGGTTGGCGAAGTCCTCCGGGGAGGAGGGAAACTTTACTTGGACGGCGGAGCGGACGTCGGCGCCGTCGGGTTGGTGCTTGGATTCGCGCTCGGATTTGCTGCTGGCGCCTGGGCTGGAGTCTCTCCAGCGCTGGTGTTGGTCATCAAGCGCACATCCACGCGACGGTTCTTGGCACGACCCTGCGCAGTCTTGTTGGACTCTACCGGCTTATCTTTGCCCAATCCGATCAGATAAATCTTGTGTGCCGGTACCTGGTGCTCCGACGCAAGGTATTGAATAACGCTGTCGGCGCGGCGCTGGCTCAGGTCGTAGTTGTAATCCGCAGGCCCGACCGAATCTGCACCACCTTCCACCGCGATGATGTAACCCTTGGCGTTCTGGATGTCAGTAGCCATCTGGTCCAGGGCTTCTTTCGCCTTGGGGGTCAGATTGTCTTTGTTGAAACCGAAATGAACCGATGTCTCGGCGACCACATGATAATTGTCCAGGTTAGCGACGGTGGCGCTCAGCTTATCCACGCGCTGCACGGCACCATTCGCCAGAGTCTGGGCGTCATCGGCTGACTTGCCGGCGGCCAGAGCTTTCTGGTCAACCTCGGCGGTCTTGGTCTGGATCTGTTGCAACCCGGCCTGGATGCGGGCATCGACATCCTTGATGTCTTTGCTGTTCTTAGCGGTCAGGTCATCCAGTTCGTTGGCCTTGTTGATGAGCGGTGTGGTTTCTTGACGGACATAGTTCTTGGTGGAACAACCCAGCGAGAACGCCATCCCTGCGGCCAGCAAAAGTGTTAACGAAGCGCGATTCATGTAGGAAAGCTCCTTCTTCTCGAACTATTTCTTAAGTTTGAGTACCGTAGGTCAGGTCCTAATTCGTGTAACGCACTGTACTTGAGCAATGGGGATGCCAATCGCTTAAGTAACGACGAAACTGTAAGTGCTTGCCGAACAGTCACTTGCAAGGATGTGCACACATTTTGCTCACAAATGGGCGCGCAAACCGCACATGACGGGTGGAAATTTTATACGGTGGGCTAGGGATCGTGCTCAGGACGCGAGTAGACAGGATGTCTGCCGCAACTCCCAGAATGCCTCGAGATCATTGACTACATCGCCTGCGACACATACCGGCGAGAGCAGGAAATCTTTGGAGGAACTGCGATCCGCATCAAAGCGCGACACAGGAATGTAACCACAGTTAGTGATCCAGTAGGCCGTGTATCCCAGGGCCTTAACCATCTCTCGAGTTTTCTCATTGCCATGTTCTCGCGGCAGGATCTCGCAAACAATAAAAGGTCGGTCGCGAAGGATCGTTTGCTGCATTCCCTTAAGAACGTCCGCCTCGAGGTCTTCAACATCAATTTTTACCAGGTCAACCTTCATCGAGTGTGACTGCTCGAAGTCATCAAAGCGTGCTGTTTCTACTTCAATCTGCGGAGATCGTTTTCTGGTTTGCCAACTCTCAGAGGCCAGCGTACCGGTCGTTTCAAAGTCTTTTCCTTCCGACCGAGGCAGGTAGAACGTGGCGGTTCCGGTGTGATCGGCCAATGCAATCTGATATGCGGCGACGCGCCACTCGAGGCCATTCAACACTAGGTTCCTCAACAGCCCGGCATAAATCTGCGGGACAGGTTCAAACGCTACGACTCGCAGGCTGGAATTCCACTGCGCACTCAAGACCGAATAGAAACCATAGTTCGCCCCGACATCCACAAATGTGTCCGCCCGTTCGAAAAAGAACCGCAACGTCTTGGAAGTTTCTGGTTCATAACCTTCGAAACCCCGCCAAAACAGAAGCGAGGCCATGCCAACACCCGAATCACGGGCGAGGCGCAAAGTACGACCGTTGGGCAGAGGAACCGTCACTCCGTTCTTCCTTACCTTCCGTTCGAGCTGAGTACTGACCTGTCGGCAGACCAAACCGATGGGTTTCGCAAGGGCAGCCAGGATCGCACTGCCATAATAGTTTTCGCGCCAGCGTTTGAGGCCACTGGAACCTAGCATGGTAAGAATTCAGGGCGACTTCCGAAGTGAATCGCTTGAACGTCCTTTCTATCTGCCTTTATTTTGTGACCGAGCTTAGGAGTTCTCTTCGCTGGTTTCAACTAAAATAAATTTGAGCGCTATTTATCACCCATGGACCTGGCCGCCAAAATCCGTAGCCTGCCGACTTCTGCCGGGGTGTATCTCTACAAGAACGCAGAGGGCCAGGTTATTTATGTCGGCAAGGCCAAGAACCTCCGCAGCCGGGTTAGCTCCTATTTTCACGAAGGCCGCATTGAGGACGCGAAGACTGGAACCCTGGTACGCGAAGCGGTGGATGTTGACTATATCGTCGTCGCCAACAACAAAGAGGCGCTTGCTCTCGAAAATAATCTCATCAAGCAGAGAAAGCCGCGTTTCAACATCCTGCTGCGCGACGATAAGACTTATCCTTACATAAAGCTCACTTTGGGGGAGCGATTCCCGCGAGTCTATGTCACGCGCCGCCTTAGAAAAGATGGCAGCGCCTACTACGGCCCCTACTTCCCTGCCAACTTGGCGTACCGGATTGTTGACCTGATCCACCGGCATTTTCTGATTCCCTCGTGCAAAGTGGATCTGACGCGCTTTCATCCGCGTCCCTGTTTACAGTTCTACATCCGGCGCTGTCTCGGTCCCTGCGTCGAGGGTCTGACCACCCCTGAGGCCTATCAGGAAGCGGTACGAGACGTGAAGCTGTTCCTCGGAGGCCGTCAGACCGATCTGGTGCGGTCACTCAGCGTGCGCATGGACGAAGCTGCAGCAGCGCAGGAATACGAGCGGGCGGCAAAGTGTCGCGACCTGATCTCGACGGTGGAGCAGTTGCAGGAGAAGCAGCGCATCGCAGCCGTCGAGGGCGACGACGCCGACGTCTTTGGCTACCACTACGAAAACGGCATGGTGGCCGTGAATTTATTCCACATGCGCAGCGGCCGGGTCATGGACCGGCGGGAATTCTTCTGGGAAGATTTGCCGGAAACTTCGCTCAGTCAGCCGTCCTCGGCTGCCGCAGCCGAGCCAAGCTCGGCAGATAGTTCGCAGAGCGAGTTCCATCCCCTCGAATTTTTGTCCGCGCTGCTCAAGCAGCTCTACATTGGACAGCCCTACGTGCCGCGCAATATTTATGTTCCGGTGGAATTCGAAGACCGCGAGATGCTGGAAGAACTCCTTTCAGAGCAGATTGCCAGCGATGGTGGGCGACTCACACGCGTGCACATCCTAGTCCCCCAGCGTGGGGAAAAGCGGTCGCTGCTCGACCTCGCGGGCAACAATGCCAAGCAATCCTACGATCAGCGCTTCCGGGTGATGAAGCCGAACACGCGCGCCATTCAGGACGCTTTGCAGGAAGCCCTCGGCCTTCCGGACTTGCCCAAGCGCATCGAGTGCTTCGACATCTCGCACATTCAGGGTGCCGAGACCGTCGCTTCGATGGTGGTGTGGGAGGACGGCCAGATGAAGAAGTCCGACTACCGCAAGTTCATCATCAGGACCGTGGATGGAGTGGACGACTTCGCCGCTATGCGCGAGGTAGTCACGCGACGATATAAACGACTGCAGGAAGAGAAGAAGCCGATGCCCAGCCTGGTGTTGATCGATGGCGGCCTCGGTCAACTCCATGCCGCCGCCGAAGCACTCGATTCACTGGAGATCATCAATCAACCGCTGGCCGCGATTGCAAAAAGAGAAGAAATCATCTACGTCTCCGGACAAGAGGACGAACCCGTAGTCCTCGATCATCACTCACCTGTACTGCACCTGGTGCAGTTGATCCGCAACGAGGCACATCGTTTCGCTGTGACTTTCCATCGCAAGCGCCGCCAGATGCGCGACCGCTCGACTGAGCTGCGAGAGATTCCTGGAGTTGGCGAGCACACCACGCGCCGCCTGCTCGAACACTTTGGCAGCGTGCAGGCTGTAAAGCAGGCGGACGTCGCCGCGCTGTCCTCGGTCGTGACCCGTTCGCAAGCGGAAGCGATTCTGGACCACTTCCGTAAGTGACGGTATTTCGGCACGTGACTTCGTGGGCCGATCCTCCGGAGCCAGTTTCAGCAGGATCCTGCTCGTTCACCCCATCTCTTTTGGTCTCTTGATCTTAAAGCATTACCTTGAATTCGATGTTTGAGCTAAGTTATTGATTAACTGTAAGTTAAATTTATAGCCCTCCTGGATGAAGTCAAGTGGGCGGTTCGCTTGATTCATGGAATCGCATTTCCAGCGGCATTCTAGCCCCCTACAACCATGATCGTGTAATCGGACAGCCATCGGGTCATCCAGACACGAAATGTGCCAGAACGGCCTCCTAGCTTCAACAGTGTAATTAATAGCTAGAAGATATTTAAGCAAGGAGAGGAGATCGGGGTGTTTCGAGCGTGCAGCGAGCAAGTGATAAGGGCCGGCAACCCGATGGTTTCCGGCCCTTTTTATGCGAACGAGGATTACGGCGTGAGTTTGCTGATACGCGTGTACCAGTTACCGAGGGAGGTGCGTGTGCCGTTACAGGTAAAGCCTGTGGCGACATAGGTTGAGAGATTACAAGTTTGCCCGATGTACTCGGAGGCAATCCAGATAGAACTTCCGTCAACCGCAGTAGCGCCGTAATCTCCCCAGCGGGTACGCGGTGGATTGCTGACTTCGGCCTTGTAAGCGGTGAAGCCGTCATCCGGGCCAAGTCCTGCGCTCACCACGTGAATGTCGCCAACGCCCACCTTGGCATCAAGGCTTGCATAACCCGCACTGGGAAAGTTATCCGCGCCCAGCACGGTAAATGCGATCACTCCCCTGCCACTACCAGTGACTCCCACAGCGGGATAGGTGAGATTGTTGTTAGCGAGCCCTGTGATCCCCTGGAAGGCCACAGTCGCGGAAACGTTGCCGCTGGTGACCTGGGGCTTAAGAACGAAGTACGCAATGCCCGCCTGGTTGGGACCGCCGAAGTTGACGGCCGTGTCGAGCGCACCCAGAGCTTGCCGTTCGCGAAGACTACTTGTTGCATGCGCGAGTCGTTGCTGTCGATGGTCTGTACTTCGACTTCGTTGAACGGGCCACCGCTCACGAAAAAGAAGCGCCAGCATCCAGCACCGAACGGCGTGCTGATAGTGGAATCATCGAGGCATTGCCCAAATGGGAAGTCGCCCACCTTCTGTCCGGACTTCGGTGGAACTGCATAATTCTGGACATTGACTACACCCGTGGTAAGAGTTAAAGCAGGACTGGCCGAATTCAGTGACTGCGTGTTCGACAGTGCCCAGAGACGCAGGCGGTTGTCGCTGCCACTGAAAACCGCAACGGAACTCAGCAGATATTCGGTGCCGCTGAGATCAACAGCAGACTGGCCGGTCGGGTTGGTTGCGGGCCAAACCGTAAACCCGGGGTGGCCATCCAGAAGTAGCGAGGAATCAGCGCTGTCGAACTGGACTACGTTCACCGATGGTTGTCCCGCTGCCAGAGCTTGTTTGGAAATCGCATAGATCTGGGATCCGTGGAAGCCTCGAGCAAAAAAATTGAATTCGTTTGTGGTGATGTAAATGCCGTTGGCGTCGGCGCCTATGTGAGGATAGTCGCCCAGGCATGGTCCTCCGGCGCAGTTGTGATTGGGTGTACCTTGGCTGCCATCATCCTGCGCCGGGATCTTATAGATATTCCACCCACCCAGCGGACTGGAGGTTTGACTCACAGCCAGGTCGAGATGGTTGGGGCCCGCAAGGCGCGAGCTCGTACCGACACGGTCAAGAGTAAGAACAAGTTGAAACCAGCGCTGCGTGTCGGGATCAAAGAAGCACGAGGGATCGGTTACCTCCGGTCCAAACGTGCTGGGGCGGACGATCGCCGCCGGGTATCCATAGAACGAGTTGAGGTCGGTTACCCCCACCAATGCATTCCCTGTAGTGTCAAAAACAC
>Ga0066688_10001106_pt1 | contig 10301 bp, 8 predicted proteins | sample GraSoiAngelo_137_FD_62304 | JGI IMG/M metagenome (GOLD analysis project Ga0066688, IMG submission 62304) | Grasslands soil microbial communities from the Angelo Coastal Reserve, California, USA - 14_0929_09_30cm | ecosystem: Environmental > Terrestrial > Soil > Grasslands | place: USA... | reverse complement strand
GCGCGCCTGGGTCACGAGGTCCAACTGGCCCTCCCGCGCTACGCGGGGATCGAGCCCCAAGCGGCGGACCTCCGTCAGACAGCCACAATGGCGGTCCCCTTCCGCGGCGGCTCTGTACGGGTCGGGATTGAGACTGGCACGCTCGAAAACAAGGCCGTCTCGCTCATCTGCATCCGTTACGATCCGTTCTTCGGCCGTGGAGGACTCTACGGCGAGGAGGGCCGCGACTACCCCGACAACTTGGAGCGCTTCGTCCTCTTCTGTCGCGCGGTCCTGGAAGCCTGCCGGCGACGAGACCAGCCTCCGGATGTGCTGCATGCGCATGACTGGCAGACGGCGCTGGCGGTCGTGTATCTCAAGACGCTCTATCGGACCGACCCGGCGTGGGCGAAGACGCGCGCGCTGTTCACGATCCACAACGTCGGCTATCAGGGGCATTTCCCCGTCACCTCCTACGAGATCACCGGGCTCCCACGGTCGGAATATACTCCTGCGAAAATGGAGTTCTACGGCAAGGTAAACCTCCTCAAAGGCGGGCTCGTCCATGCTGACCTGCTCAACACGGTGAGCCCGACCTACGCGCGCGAGATCCAGACCAGCGAGTTCGGCTACGGGCTGGAGGGCGTGCTCCAGGGGCGCAAGGACCGCCTTTTCGGGGTGATCAACGGGATTGATACCAAGGTCTGGGATCCGGCCACTGACCCGCACCTGCCGGCGCACTATTCGCCTGAGGACCTCAGCGGCAAGAAGGCGTGCAAGCAGGCCCTGCAGCGCGAGATGAAACTGCCGTCGCGCGACGTGCCGCTGATCGGGCTGATCTCCCGCTTGGCGTTCCAGAAAGGGATTGACCTGATCGTGGACATCCTCCCGAAGCTGCTCGAGCTGGACGTGCAGATGGTCGTGCTCGGCAGCGGCGAGCCGCAGTACCATGCTGACCTCACGGACCTCCGCGCGCGCTATTCCGACAAGCTGGCGGTGCACCTGGGCTTTCACGACCCCCTGGCGCATCGCATCGAGGCCGGGGCGGACCTTATGCTCATGCCGTCCCGCTACGAGCCGTGCGGGCTCACCCAGCTTTACAGCCTCCGCTACGGCACCGTTCCCGTCGTCCGCAGGACCGGTGGCCTGGCCGACACGGTAGTTCCCTACCTGCCGGCCTCGTCCTCTCAGGAGACCGCCACCGGTTTCACTTTCGTCCTGCCCGGACCTGAAGTGTTCCTGAGCACCGTGCTGCTGGCGCTGCAGGTCTATCGCGACAAGGAAGAGTGGCTACGGCTGGTCCGTCGCGGGATGCAGCAGGACTTCTCTTGGCAGCGCTCCGCCAAGCAGTACGTGGAGCTGTACGAGCGCACGCTCGCTCTTAAGACCGAGTCGCTTCATCATTCCCCTTATTCTTTCCATCGCCCCTGGTTTGGGGGGAGATGGACGGCGTAAGGAGTGAGCATGGATAAACTCTGCGGCAACTGCGGGCAACGCTTTCCCTGCGGCGGCGGGGTCGAACCGTGCTGGTGCGATCAGGTCCGGTTGAATGAGTCGCAATTGACTGTCGTCGGCCAGACCTTCCGTGACTGCCTCTGCCCCACCTGCCTGCAACAGATCAGCGACGGCTCACGCGTGGAAAAATCATGAGCACGGGCGAACCCTCTTAATCACGCAGACCGTCCTCGCCACCTTTCTCCTCGGACTTCAGCCATGAAATGTGTACCGTCGTCCTGCCCTCTGTCCTCACTACGCTGGTCCTTATTGTGGGTGTCGCAGACTCGCGACAGTTTTTCGAAGCTCGCAGTCTGCCATCCACATCCAATGAGTGATAGCATAAGCACTTACGCACCGCCGGAGTATTTTCATGTCTCCTTGAGCTGCATGAACGCTTGACATCTGGTCATCAGCGTGACAGGCTTCACCCCCCTTATAGAGGCGATCCGTCTGGGTGAGCGTGTCTTGGTTATTCCCCGGCAAGGCTCGAATGCTGAGGGAGAACGGGTGGATCTCGAAGGGCGATGAAAATCCTTTATCTCTGTTCTGATCTCGGAGTTCCGGTCCTCGGTCGGAAGGGCGCGTCAGTGCACCTGCGCAGCCTCGTTACTGCCTTCGTCCGGGCGGGGCACTCCGTGGTTCTGGCAGCCCCGCTCCTCAACAAGTCGCCGTGGGAAGGGCCCGCAAAACTCGATGTGTCGCTGTTACACCTGCCGCCCAGCGCCGACATCGTGAATGCGGTCCTCGCGCTGAAATCCTTCAACGAAATGCTGGGCGTCGCGAACCCCCTGCCGGGGGAGCTGCGCCGCATTCTGTACAACCAAGAGATCGCGACACCAATCAAGCGCCGGTTCGAGCACGATCCTCCGGATTTCATCTACGAACGCGCTTCACTGTACTCGACCGCTGGCGTCGCGCTGTCCCGTGAGCTGAACGTGCCCCTGCTCGTCGAGTTGAACGCCCTGCTGGCGGTGGAGCAATCGGCCTATCGTGCGACTGGACTGGGAGAGCTGGCCGCACAGGCGGAGCGTTGGACGCTCTTGCGTGCCGACGCAGTGCTCGTCGTTTCAGCCCTGCTGTGCGACCACGTTGTGTCGCTTGGAGTGAAGCCGGACCGGGTGCATGTGGTCCCTAACGGTGTGGACGCTACGCTCTTCCAGCCGGGCCCTACTGACCCGAGCATCCGGGCGCGCTGGGCCCTGGGCGCCGGGCCGATCCTGGGATTCGTGGGCGGGCTCCGGCGCTGGCACGGCGTGGAGGCACTTCCAACGTTGCTGGAGCGACTGGTCCAGCGCTACCGGGGCCTGCGTCTCGTCATTGTAGGCGATGGACCCCTGCGCGGCGAGCTAGAGCATGCCCTGAAGGAACGAGGGCTCACACGGAGCGTTGTGTTCACGGGGTCGCTGCCGCACGAGGAGGTCGCGGATTTGATCCGGCAGTTCGACGTGGCTCTCGCTCCCTATCCTCGACCCGACCACGCTTTTTATTTCTCGCCACTGAAGCTGTTCGAATACATGGCTTGTGGGATCCCCGTGGTCGCGGCAGGGCTGGGGCAGATCGCAGAAGTAGTGCGGGATGGCGAGACGGGCCTGCTCTATCCGCCGGACGAATTGGACGCGCTGACCGCAGCCTGCGACCGGCTGCTGGCCGACCCGGCCCTTCGGCAGCGTCTTGGCCAGGCGGCCGCAAAGGAGATACCGGGCAGGTACACGTGGGACTATAATGCGGTACGCGTGGTCGAGCTGGCGCGTGCGCTGATTCGCGCGCGGCAGGGTAGCGGATGATGCGTCGAATCGTGGCGATCGTGATTTCGTCCGTCGTGCCGGTCCAGTGGACTGTTGCCAACGGGCCGAGGCTGGACGTGACCGGCTTCTGGAAGCGGATCTAAACCTGTAAAGGAGCACTGACTTGCGAATCGCCTTCCACGTTCCTCGAGCCTCGCATCTCAAGGGGGGCTTCAGCGGCGACCGCGTCCAGGTGCCCTCCCTCATCGCCGGCCTGCGCGAGCGGGGCCACGAGGTCAAAATCGTTTCGCGCGTCAACGTCCGCAATTTTTGGCGGGGCCAGATCCCCGTAAGTCGCCTTGTCACCGAAGCGATCTCAATCCGAAAGGAGATGAAGAAGTTTTCACCCGACGCCTGGCTCGTTTACGGTCCCAGTACAAAGAACCCCGATCTATTTGGCTGGTGGCAGCATCCGAAACGGTATGTACTTTGGCATACGGAACCTGGTGGCGGAAAAAGCATGCCGAAAAGGTGGCGCCGCTTCTTCAAACTCGCCCACCGACACTCTTTAGCGAGAGCGGATCAAGTCGCGGCGCATCACCCCGGAAGTGCGGACGGCCTCCGTGCCTTCGTAGCGCCTGAGCGACTCCACCTTTTTCCTCCCGCCATCAAGATCTGGGACTGTATACCCTCCCGGGAAGAGTCCCGGCAGCGTCTCGGACTGTCCCAGGAAGCGCCTGTCGTGCTGTGTGTTAGTCGTTTTACGTTGGATGACCACGAGCGGCAGAGGCCGGGAAAGACGGAGATGGTCCTCGACCTCATGGCCACCCTGGTGTCCCTTCCATCGGACGCGGTGCTGGTTCTCGTGGGTGATGGACCCGGCCGCCGGTACCTGGAAGAGGAGGTGGCCAAGCATGAACCCGAGGGGCGCGTCCGCCTTGTCGGACACGTGGAAGATACAAGGTGGTACTATGCCGCGTGCGATTTATTCGCTTATCCTTATCGGGTCGACCTTCCGTTTGTTGCCATTCTGGAAGCGCAGTCGTGTGGCCGGCCGGTGGTGACGATGGGCACCCGATCTGCGGAACTTATCGTAGATTCTGGCCGCACGGGTCTGCTGGCGAAAGACCTGGATGAGTTCCAAGCCCACATGGCGACGCTCACAAGAGATCGGACGCTCTGTGAGTCAATGGGACGTGCAGGACGCGAGTACATCCAGGGATTCCACTCCATGCAGACCCGAGTCAAACAGATCGAGGGAATGCTGTATGGCCGCACCTGACTGGAGTTCCGATCGATGCACAAATTCATTACCTTCTTGACACGACCGGGGCTGCAACTGGAAGGGCTCTGGTTGCACCTCTTACCCTTCCTGATTCGAGATTACCGATGGGTTGAGGTGCATGGGCTTCAGGTGTATGGGTCTGCCCACCACCACCGATGGCTGTATAGACTGCTCAAAGGTTCGTTTGAGCCGTATACCGTCCAGTTATTTGAGCAAGCCATAAAACCCGGAATGGTCGTCCTCGATATCGGTGCCTATATCGGCTATTTCAGTCTCTTGGCCGCTCGGCGGGTCGAATCTAGAGGCAGAGTCTATGCGTTTGATTGTGATTTCAGAAATTACCGATTCTTGCTGCATAATGTCCAACTCAACGGATTTGGCTCCCGCGTTGAGATTATTCGCAAAGCGGTTGCCCATCGAGTCGGCGTGCTCCCTTTCCACGTTTATAGGGCGGATGCCACTCAAAGCAGTCTGTGGCATAAACGCGGAAAAGGGAGCACCGTTGACGTTGAATGCACAACGGTGGATGACGTCTTGGGGAGCCAGCCGATCCATGTGGTCAAGATGGACATCGAAGGTGGCGAGATCCAGGCTCTGAAAGGAATGGAGCGAACCCTGGCCCAGAGCAAGGAAATTGTCATGTTGGTCGAATGCAATCCCGCTGCGCTCACCTCAGCTGGCGGTTCGGTTGAAAGCCTGCTGCGTGAATTGGCGCGCTTGGGTTTCCGAGTCCAGGTCATTGATGAAAGGGAACGTTGTCTCAGACCTCTGGACACTGAAATCATCGAGGCCGAGTACGTAAGGAACGGAAAATACTTTGTCAACCTGTATTGTACCAAGGATACATAATCCGTTGACGCTGCCATCTGGCAGCGCAGCAGGATGGAGCGATCGAGTGATAAGGGACCTGGACGTAGTGATGGCGGCCTGCGACCGCCTGCTGGCCGATCCCCCCCTTCGGCAGCGGCTGGGCCAAGCGGCCGCGAAAGAGATCGAAGGCCGGTATACGTGGGAGCATAATGTCACTCGCGTCGTGGAGCTTGCGCGTTCGTTGATACTCGCGCGGAGGTATGGCGGATGATGCGTCGGATCTTCGCGATCGTGGTTTCGTCCCTGGTGCTGGTGGCCGCCCCGGCTTCGGCCGAGGTCAGGCTTCCGGCCTTCTTCAGTGACGGCATGGTCCTCCAGCAGGGAACGCGCGTGCCGGTGTGGGGCTTTGCCGATCCGGGCGAGGAAGTGAGCGTGACGCTTTCCGGCCAGACTCGGACGGTCAAAGCCGATTCCGAGGGCAGGTGGATGATGCGGCTCGACCAGCTCAAGGCAGGTGGGCCGCTCGAGATGACGGTGGCGGGGAAGAACACGATCACGATGCGGGACATTCTTGTGGGCGAGGTGTGGATCGCCTCTGGCCAGTCGAACATGGAGTGGCCGGTGAGCAAGGCGGCGAGCGCGCAGAGCGTAGTCGCGGTCGCCGACTTCCCGCAGATCCGGATGTTTACGGTCCAGAGGGCTGTGGCCGAGGTGCCGAGGCTGGATCTGACCGGCGCCTGGAAGAAGTGCTTGCCAGAGACGGTCGGCGACTTCTCCGCCGTCGGCTACTTCTTCGCCCGCGAGCTTCACAGGAAGATCGGCCTTCCCATCGGAATCATCCACACCTCCTGGGGCGGCACGCCGGCCGAAGCGTGGACAAGTCGCGCGGCGCTGGAGGCGGATCCGGAGCTCAGAATCATCCTCCAGCACTCAGACAAAGATGTCGCCGAGTACCTCCGGTTCAAGGACATGTACGACGCGATGGTGAAAGTCTGGCGGATCGAGGCCGATAAGGCCGAGGCCGAGGGCCGACCGAAACCGAAGAGGCCCAAGGTGCCCGTCGGCCCACAGAGTAGAAAGCACCCCGCGAACCTCTTTAACGCCATGGTCGCCCCGCTGATCCCTTACGGGATCAAAGGCGTCATCTGGTATCAGGGCGAGCAGAACGTGCATGACCCCAAACTCTATGGCAGGCTCTTTCCAGCGTTGATCCGCGACTGGCGCGCCCGGTGGGGCCAGGGAGATTTTCCGTTCCTCTTCGTGCAGCTCCCGAACTTCCTGCCGCACCGGACTCCTGAAGCCCGCACCGAGCGCACCACCGAGCCGTCCGAGGGCGAGTGGCCACACCTGCGCGAGGCGCAGCTCGGGGCATTAGCGTTGCCCAACACGGCCATGGTGGTGGCCATTGACATCGGCGACCCGGTCGACCTCCATCCCAAGAACAAACAGGACGTCGGCCACCGGCTGGCGCTCGCCGCCGAGGCAGTGGCGTACAGTCGGCCGGTGGTCTACAGCGGGCCGATCTTCGACGCGATGAGGGTCGAGGACCGCAAGGCGATCCTCAGCTTCAGGCACGTGAGCGGTGGGCTGGAGGCCAAGGGAGGCCAGCTCATCGGCTTCGTCGTCGCCGGCTCGGAGCGCCGATTCGTCCGTGCTGAGGCGCGGATCGTCGGCGACCGCGTCGAGGTGTGGAGCCCCGAGGTGGACCGCCCGATTGCCATCCGTTACTGCTGGGCGGACAACCCTGCCTGCAGCCTCTACAACCGGGAAGGTCTGCCTGCCTCGCCGTTCCGGACTGACGACTGGCCGATGCCACCCCCACTGAGGTGAGCGAATTTACCGGAGCGACCGTGGTGACGACGATGCGTCGAATAGCTTACGTAGTCAATGTCTTCCCGAAGCTCTCTGAAACGTTCATCGCGAACGAGATGGCGGAGCTGCGCCAGCGCGGCGTCGAGGTGCGCATTCTTTCGTTGCGCCAACCTAGCGAACAGTTGCGCCACGGGATCGTTACGGAAGCCGGCCTGGGACAGCGCGTGGTCTATGACCCGAGGGAGTTTCGGGTTGCCCTGCGGGAGTTCCAGCCGGAGGTGCTGCACGCCCACTTCGCGACCGAACCGACTGCCGCCGCCCGAGAGCTGGCCGCCGAGCTAGGGGTGCCGTTCACCTTCACGGCCCACGGCTACGACATCTACCGGAAGCCACCTGCAGACTTCGCCGACCGGGCGGCCGCCGCGGCCGCCGTTGTCACGGTCTCAGAGGCGAACGCACGCTACATCGTTAAGAACTTCGGCGTGCCAACAGCTCACATCCACGTGATTCCGTGTGGAGTGGACGGGGAGCGTTTCTCGCCGCACGGGGAGCGGTTGGAGCCGCCCCACGTTGTGTGCGTCGCTCGGTTGAGGCCGGTTAAGAACCTTGGACTCCTGCTGGAGGCGTGCGCTGTCCTCCAGTCACGGGGGGTGGAGTTCCGATGCGTGCTCGTGGGCGACGGACCGTGTTGCGACGAGCTGGAGGCGATGTGGGCACGGCTCGGGCTGGCGAGGGTGGTCGAGTTTGCTGGGGCGGCCGAGCAGGCCGAGGTCCTGGCGTGGTGGCAGCGGGCGACGATCGCCGCGCTGACGAGCACAAGCGAGGGGATGCCGGTGAGTCTCATGGAAGCGGCGGCCTGCGGCGTCCCCGCGGTGGCGACGGCAGTTGGTGGCATTCCGGAGCTCGTCGAGGACGGGGTGACTGGCCTGCTAGTCCCAGTTGGCGACACACAGGCGCTGGCAGCGGCGCTTGAGCAGTTGCTCCGGAATCCGGAGCTGGCGGCACGGATGGGTGTGGCGGCGCGGCGGCGAGTGGAGGAACGGTTCACGCTCACGGGACAGGTGGACCGCTTGCTCGAACTGTGGACGGAGCTGGTGAGTGTGGGGGTGGGGGCAAGACGGTGAACATTCCGGTGATCGATCCATTCGGCGTCGCTGCGGACCCTGCAATGCCTTCCCTTGCGCTCGCGCTCGACCCTGAGGAAGCACAGCGACAGTTTCTGCGGCGTCTGCCACAACTGGCCGGCGGGCACGGGGTCGTCCACCTGCGAAAGATCCGTGTGACGCGATACAAACCCGGACGACGTTGCATGATCGAGTATGACGTCGAAGTAGAGCGGCCCGACACCCCACTGGAAGTGGTCACGCTGATCGGCAAGGTGCGGGTGCGGCGGTTCGGCAAGTCCGGCTACCGGCTCCTCAGTGCGTTGTGGGACGCCGGGTTCAGATTGGATAGCCAGGACGGGATTTCGGTGCCCAAGCCGATCGGCACGGTGTCGAAGTTCCAGATGTGGCTGCAACGCAAGGTCCCCGGCCGTCCTGCGACCGACCTCTTGGCGGCGCCGGCAGGTGTCGCGCTCGCCCGGAAGATCGCGGAGGCGGCGTGCAAGCTCCATCGGGCGGGGGTGTCGGCCGAGCGCCGTCACACTATGGCTGACGAGCTGAACATCTTGAAGACACGTCTCCCTGCCGTGGCTCCCCCGGGATCGCTTTGGGGGCGACGAATCGCGCGGCTTCTCGACGCTGCCGACCGGCTCGGTGCGGCGACGCCGGAGGCGACGACGTGCGGGATCCACCGGGACTTCTACGCCGACCAGGTCATCGTGGACGACGGACGCCTCTTCCTGGTCGACTTTGACCTCTACTGCGAGGGCGATCCGGCCCTCGATATCGGCAACTTTCTGGGTCATGTCACAGAACAGAGTCTCCGAACCCTCGGCGATCCCGAAGCGCTCGCGGACCGGGAGCACGCGATGGAGGAACGTTTCGTGGAACTGTCCGGGGTGGCGCCCGCCGCGGTCCGGGCGTATGCGACGCTTACGCTCGTCCGGCACGTCTACCTGAGCACGCTGTTCGCCGAACGCCGTCCATTCACCCAGTCCTTGATCGAACTGTGCGAGGCCCGGCTTGGCGTCACTCGACACGTGGGATTCGCCGGGTCGAAGCCGACAAGTTTCAAGAAGGCCTCCGTGGCGGACTGGTCGGTCGGGGACGCCCACCGCCGGCCCAGGATCGCCCTCTACTCGCACGACACGCAGGGCCTGGGCCATATCAGGCGCAACCTTCTCGTTGCGCGGGCGCTTTGTGCGCGGGGGGAGGCGCCCGTCATCCTGCTGCTTTCGGGCGTTCGCGAGGCGGCGGCGTTCTCCATGCCTCCGGGCGTTGACTGCGTGACGTTGCCGTCGCTGGGCAAGGGCGTTGACGGGCGCTACTTTCCCCGGTCGCTGGACGTCCCGATGGCTGACCTGATCAAGGTCCGCAGCAGCGGGATTACGGCCGTGCTGCGTTCGTTTGATGCGGACGTGCTGGTTGTCGACAAGGTTCCAAAGGGCGTTTTCGACGAGCTCCTGCCAGGTCTGAGAGCACTCCGCGCGCGCGGACGGGCCCGCATCGTACTGGGGCTCCGCGAGATCCTCGACGATGCGGAGGCTGTGCGCCGCGAGTGGGAAGAGGGCGATTACACTTCCGCAATCCGCGCCTACTACGACCGTATCTGGGTGTACGGCGACCGCAGCGTGTACGATACGGTCAGGGAGTACGGCTTCCCGGAGGACATCGCCCAACGGGTGTGCTTCACCGGATACCTGAATCCGCTGGACGTAGCCGACCCCGAATGGGAGGCCGACCGCTGGCTCTTCGATGCGCTGCTGCCGGAGGGTGGCTCAAGACCGATTACCCTGTGTCTGGTCGGGGGCGGAAGGGACGGATTGACGCTCGCCGAAGCGTTCCTGCGCGCAAAGAAGCCTGGCACCGGCGTGGTGGTAACAGGCCCCCTCATGCCCGCGGAGTCGCGGGCTTCACTCAAGTCGCTTGCAGCGCAGCATCCGCGCGCGCACGTCCTTGAGTTCGTGACCCATCCCTGCCCTCTTCTTGAGCGGGCCGACCGCGTGGTGGCGATGGCCGGATATAACACGATCTGCGAGATCCTGGCGTACCGCAAGCCGGCGCTGGTGGTTCCCAGGACCGAGCCGCGGA
>Ga0066688_10001099_pt1 | contig 10324 bp, 7 predicted proteins | sample GraSoiAngelo_137_FD_62304 | JGI IMG/M metagenome (GOLD analysis project Ga0066688, IMG submission 62304) | Grasslands soil microbial communities from the Angelo Coastal Reserve, California, USA - 14_0929_09_30cm | ecosystem: Environmental > Terrestrial > Soil > Grasslands | place: USA... | reverse complement strand
CTTTTTCTTCGGTTCATCCGCCTGTTTTCTAGTTCGGCAAGTCCCGTCGAGGCGCGCGCCTGGCCCTAAAGTTCTTGTGCTAGATTCGACTACATCAGTCTGTGTTGGTGGTTAATCCCCTTCTGAAAGCCGCGCCGCAGTGCGCGGAGTCTCCGGCCCCTGCGGCCAGGGGTGAGACAGCTATGCCGAATTCGAAGCCAAGGATCCCTAAAGCCCCAAAGCGCGGCAGCTCGCGCAAGCCGTCCCTAGAACCAGCGCAACTGTTTCGAGTTGTCGCTGAAACGACCACCGACGCCATCATCACCATCGACGAACGAAGCATCATTTTTTTTGTCAACGAAGCCGCTCAAGAAATCTTCGGATACTCCGTTTCCGAGATGATGGACCAAGAGATTACCATGCTGATGCCCGACTATCTGCGTCAGGCGCACCGGGCGGCTGTCGGACGATGTGTGCAAACGGGCAAGAAACATCCTTCCTGGACTGCTCTGAAACTCACCGGCCTGCACCGCAGCGGAAGGGAAATTCTTCTCGAAGTTTCATTGGGGGAGCATGTCCACAAGGGAAGTCGCATTTTCACGGGAATAGTCCGCGACATCACTGATCGCGATCGCGTAGATCGAGAGCTCCGCCAAGCAAAAGATAGATACGCGAAAATGATTCAGGCGAGCCCGGACGCCATCTCTCTACGAAGTCTCCCGGAGCGCCGCTACATCGAAGTGAATGAAAGCTTCACCCGTCTCACTGGCTATACGGCCGAGGAGGTGACAGGCAAGACGCCCTCGGACATCAATCTATTCGTGGAAACGGAGTGGCATCGGAACACACTTGAGAAGCTACAACGGGACGGAGAGATTCGGGAACAGGAGTTTCGATACCGCCCGAAGGGAGGGGAGATCCGATTTGCTACGCTTTCGGCCGCGCGGGTGATGCTGGACGGCCAGCCGTGTATGCTCTCGATCACGCGAGACATCACGGAGCGCAAACGAACCGAAGCCGCACTCTCTCATTTGGCGTCAATTGTGGAGTCCTCTGATGATGCAATTGTAGGCAAGACATTGGATGGGAGGATTGCGAGCTGGAACATAGGCGCAGAGACGGTCTATGGGTACTCCGCGAGTGAAGTAGTCGGACGGCCGCTCACAATTATTGTGCCTGCTGAGTACCAGGACGAGATACCTGAAATCTTGGAGAGGATCAAGAGAGAGGAGAGAATTCAGCATTATGAAACGGTTCGCGTCCGAAAAGACGGACACAAGATCAATGTTTCCGTAACCATATCGCCGATAAAAGATGCCAGCGGCAAGGTGGTGGGGGCTTCGGCGATCGCCCGCGATATCACTGCGCGGAAGCGCACCCAGGAGGCCCTTCAGCAATCGGAGTCAAACTTTCGTTCACTCGTACATGACGCGCCTTACGGAATCTATCGTGCCACGTTAGACGGCCGCCTCCTCCAGGTGAACCCGGCGCTTGTGAAGATGTTGGGGTACGATTCGGAGGCGGAACTTCTACGGTGTAACGTCGCTAGCAACATCTATCGCGACCCGCAAGTCCTTGAGCGCTTGGTCAAAGAATCTTGGCCCAAGAAGGACTTTCAAGGAGTCGAGGCCGCCTGGCAGAGGAAAGATGGACAGATCATCACCGTCAAAATGACCGGGCATGCAGTGCTAGAAAAGGACAACTCCCTTGCTCATTTCGAGGTGTTCGCCGAGGACATAACCGATCGTCGAAGTCTTGAGAGACAGCTTCTGCAGTCGCAGAAAATGGAGGCCGTTGGCCGCCTCGCTGGCGGAATTGCCCATGATTTCAATAATCTCCTCGGCGTCATCCTTGGGCACAGCGACATTCTTGACCAACACACGGGTGCGAACGACCGCCTGCGCAAGAGTGTCGAAGCCACTCGGCATGCGGCACAGCAAGCTGCTGCTCTGACCGCGCAGCTGCTTGGATTCAGCCGCAAGCAAGTCATCGAACCGAGAGTTATGGACCTAAATGCTTCGGTCTTGGAAATCGAAAAGATGCTCCACCGCTTGATCGGCGAAGACGTCGAATTAGTGATCAGGCTAGACCGTAATTTGGGTTACGTGAAAGCTGATCCGGGTCAGGTGAGCCAGGTACTCATGAACCTGGCGCTCAATTCACGGGATGCCATGCCCAGCGGCGGAAAGTTGGTGATTGAAACCGCACATCTGGAACTCGATGACACTTACGTCCGGCAACATTTGGGTGCAAGGCCTGGGCCATTCATCATGCTGGCGGTGAGCGATACGGGCATTGGCATGGATGCAGAAACGCTGTCGCATATCTTTGAGCCGTTCTTCACCACGAAGGAGACAGGAAAAGGCACTGGCCTAGGGCTCTCGATGGTCTATGGGATCGTCAAACAGAGCAACGGATACATCATGGCCTACAGCGAACCGGGCAGTGGTACGACTTTTAAGATATATTTTCCGAGCACGGAAGAATCCCTCCCGGTCCAGCAGAGAGAGATGAAAATAGTGGGGGGCACAGAAACTATCTTGGTTGTGGAAGATGAACCCGCGCTGCGAGAACTGACATGCACACTCTTGGAAGACTCCGGTTATACGGTTCTCGAATCCTCGGGGGTCGAGGATGCCATCCGAACGGCGAAGGACATGCAGCGCCAAATCGATCTGTTACTTACGGACGTGGTCATGCCCCGGTTGGATGGCCGCGAATTGGCGAGCCGACTGGCCGCACTTCGTCCCGATCTGAAAGTCCTGTACATGTCAGGCTATACGGACGACGTGATCGCTCATCGAGGTGTGTTGGCCCAGGGCACGCTGCTGGTCCAGAAACCCTTTACGAGGAACACACTCCTCCAAAAGGTGCGCCAGGCATTGGACTTCCAAGCGGTGAGTTCTCTGAACTGAAAGCAGAGACCTTCAAGGACTGCTGCCGTGTCGGGGCAGCCAGAATGGCGGAGAGTCACTCGCGCCCAGCTGACCGGCCTGCAGAACTAAAAAAGGGTTGAAGGTCACAGCCGTTTTTGTTCGAAGTCACACCGAAGGGTGGGCTCCGCTGCGTTTCCATCAGACGGATGGGATTGAATGGAGGCAATCCTCAAGGGCTCGTCCCAGCGGGGATGGAAGACCACAACATCAACCGTTAACGATCCATCGCCCTGCTCCTTACACTCCACGAGCAAGGAGTCCCAGAACTCTTCTTTTCCCTCTCTGCGAATCTGCTGGCCAATCGTTACGGACACCGCATCGCTGGCAACTTCAAGATGTCCCGCATTTCTTGACGTTCGAGAGTTCGGCTTCGAGGTGGCGCTTCTTTTGCTCAAGACGCTCGCGCGGCGTCATCTGGCGCGGTGCCATTGCGTCTTTTGCGCAATCCGCCACTGGTATCAGTCCAATACCATCACTCCTACTTTCTCCGCGTTTTGTCGATGCGCGGTCCGTCGTGCTAATTCCTACTGCCCCGCCAGCGTCCCGCTCCCGCCCGCCAGCACCGTTGTTGTCGCCGGATAGCAGCGGCACCTGAGATTGTACGGTCCATAACTCACGTGGAAGGATTGCGTAATGCTCCCGCTCCACGTCACCGGCCCGTTGCCCCCTTGGTTCTCAACCAGCAAGTCTGTACGCGAGTAACTTGTGACACGCCCGTTGCTGTCTTTCACCACGTTGACCGGCGCGCCCCAGGTCGTCGTCATGTCTTCGAGCGTCAGGTCGGGCAGGTATAGGCTACCGTAGCAGATGCCGTTCTGTGGGTCATAGCAATACGGTGAACTGAATGATGTAGGCTGTTGTGAACAGTAGTAGTAACCAGTCGCAATTGTCTGACTGTTTTCCGTCTGTACAGCGAGACAGCTTCCTGCCAACCCGCTCGTGTCCATGCTAAGATTCGATTAGCTATAGTTTACAGAGACATAACTTATTATGTACTATTAATATACATAACTCTGGTTATAATTACGCATCTCCGTGGAAACCTTGAGCCGCAAAGGCTTCGATGGACAACTGCGCCGCTTGCGCTCTTGGGTCCGTATCGCTGACTTGCCTTCTGGCTTGAGCGGAAGAAACATGGCAAATCGTTGCACGTAATTACCACTTAAGGCAAATATTTTGCTCACTTTATAGATATAGTATCTATAGTACTTATAAATACATACGCATCCTGGACCATACAGCCATCCATGCGGGCGGGCCTCTGCCGTATCAGCGTCGAAGAGGCGGCCCGGGTGTGCCCAACCTCTAGGGAATCCCCCTCGTTCACGAAGGAGAGCCTGTCAAAATTTTGGATTTGACAGGAGCGCGGTTGCGGTTTCATAGTGCCAGGACGGAGAAGGTTACCCGATGTGACGTTGACGGCGACGCATCCACAATCCCCGGTACTGCGTCTAGCGTGCACCAGTTAACTGCCTTCGTCGTGAAAGGCGATCAGTCGTTGCAGGTCCGGGTTTTAGACTTAGTTTCCTAGGGTCCAAACCTTCACTCTCTGCCTGTCAACTGCGTCGTTCTGGCTCGATTCCGCTCGGGGGAGGAAATCTTGAAAGCCCGCACACTGCTCTTAACCTATTTATGGCCACAGAGATGCGCCAGGTCCCTCTTCCGCCTTGCCGTCATTCTGGCCGCCACGCTTTCCCCCGGGTCGTGCTTCGCGCCTGCCGTTTGGGGTACTGATACTTTGCCATCAGAGGTTCCCAAGGTGGGGTCGCCCGAATCCGCGAATGTCGCGATACCAGGGCCATTGCGCTCTTTTTTACGCATGGCGGGGATCAGCCAGAAGGTCTCGCCTGAAGAAGTTATGCCTTTGCTGGCCCGCAACGTATTCGAATTGGGCTATCAGGGGCTGGGGTCCAAATCCCGGCCAACGGAATTTCTTATTCTCTTGAGCCACTACGTGCAGCAGGCGCGAGAATTGGCGACGCTGGCAGGTCCCGACGGTGTCATTCATGTTTCTAGCTGCGATGGAGCGAAACCCTTGCTGAAAATCCTGGGTTATCGAACCCGACCGGACTGCGGGCAGCGCAGCACATTCTTGGAGACCGCCGATCCGCAAAGAGCGTTTCTCACCATCGACTCGGGATTCCCCCTGCCGGAACTTGAAAAGAGTCTTCAGGAGGGCCGGGCATTTACGTATTCCTTCTCGATGTCGCGCGTACCGGCGCCGCCCCTGGAAATCGACTGGACCAAGAAAGAAAAAAAAGTTGATGTAGTGGACATGATCTTAGGCGATCCGGAGCTGGCCCGCTTTTACTGGGCCCTGGCGCGGATGGACGGCGAAACCCTGTCACTCTTGCGGCAATCGCACGCGCTAAAAAAAATGGTTCCGCAAGCCGCGGCCCTGGATTTCTACGGCAGCCACATGTGCGTGCGATCTGGGCGAGTGGTTGTGCCTGGGGGATCAGCGGCAGTCACCGCTTGGAATGAGCTGGTTGGAGCAAGCCCTGACTCTCCAGGAGAATTCATCCCCAAGTTGTTCGCCAAGGATGGCGGCTGGCTGGCGGCGTATTTTGACGACCTGTCGACCGTATCCCCGTCACAGCAGACTCATTTCACCGAACCTGGCCGGCTGCGCCGTTTTTATGAGACGTTTCGCGGAAAAGACTCTTCCGATGCCGGAACCGGCGTGTTTCGGCGGGACACCGGTCTGTTTCTTCTGGTCAGCCGCCTTCGGTGGGAGCCGAACGGCGATCCTTACGTTCCTGGAAATCTTGAGGTATGGAAGAAGATCTTCCGACAAAACACGGATTTCAAAATGATCCGCGAGGTGGGCCGCCGCTCCGCACATTGGGACCACCCAGGTCAATTGCTGGAAGCCCTGCTCGCCATTGCTCAAGTGCCCACCGAAACAGGTCCCTTGCAAAGCTATCTGATGCTTAGTGAAATCGACGGCAGGCGTTCCCCGGAACGTCGCCTTAGTCCCGCAACGGTGGCTTTACTGGCCGGCAAGTTCTCTGAGTTCAGTGACCAATATTTGGTCTTTTCAGAATTTCCGGATTTGGACGATGCCTCCATCGCAGCCTTCCTCCAGGTGGCAACCAGCCTTGACGCTATTTCGAAGAGCACTCTGCGGGGCAACGCCTTCGGAACATTTCAAGCCAGCGTCGGACTCTGGCAGATACTGGCGCGTCAGGGCGAAATCCCCGGCGCCGCCTTGAACGATTCATGGCAAAAGGTGGTTGGGCCCTTTGGCAAGGTCACTTCTTCAACGCAGCTTTTCGACGCCGGGCGCACCGCCCTGAAGGAGCTGCTGCTCACGGCCAGCGGCAAAACGGATCCAGTTCTTCAAGACGCACTCATCAATTTGCTTGCGGGTCCGCCCCAGTCGGCTCCGGACGCCCAGCGTATGCATGACTTGATCGCCAACAGAATCCGATCGGTTTTGGATGAGCAGCGCTTGGTTTCTCTCGACACCCTCTTGGCCCTCGGTGACGGGCTGCGCGAAGTTGCCGGAGGAAACTTCTCCGGCAATACTTTGCTTCCTTTGGCTGGGGAACTCCGGGAATTCCAAATGCCCCAGCCAATTTTCCGAAATAGCGAGAGAGATCAGTGGGCCGCGGGAATTTACAATAACCGTCATACAGAACTACAGATGCGCACGAACCTGGCGAAGATAATCAAGTCGCCGAGTTCCCCCCAACAGCTCGCCGAGGCCCGCGGCCAACTCGCTCCCTTTCTACGAGACACCCTCGTAGGCCTCAATTACGCCTACTATGAGCCTCCCGGCGCCCAGATTCTCCACCATAATCCTCTTTTCGTTCGCTCGCACGATTTTGCGGGAGACACGGTCATTGGCCTTAACCGACTTTGGCAGGCGCCGCAGTTGTTCGGGGCGGGCTCCCCGGCGGGCGGAGGCGCACACTTGGTGGGATCGCTGGCCGATTTACCCTATGTTCTGGCCACCGCGGAGCAGGACTTCATCGCACCACAGAATGTGCAAGCCCTGATCTGGCGAGAGTTGGTGCCTGGTCTGTTGACCAATGCCGTGGTGCCCCGATGGTGGAACGTGAGCCAAAATGAGCTTCACGCCGTCAGCCTGTACCAACAGTGCGGCGAGGAGCTTTTGGCCGCTTCCGCTCAAAATGACGAATTGCGTAATAAGATCATGAATATCCTGCCTGATCGTATGGTCCCACGGCGCTCCGAAAGAGTGGAACAGGCTCTGCGTTCCGGACACTTGGCGGAAATGCTTTCGCAGTTGATGCCTGCGGACACTTTCTATCTGGCGGCTGAATATCAACGAAGATTTCCCGAGGAGGCCAATTCCTTCGGACCAGCCGGTCATGAGCTTGCAGCTCTCTCCGAGCGTTACCCCAACGAGGTCAACTGGGAACGTTTGTCGCGAGACTTTGGAGTGCCACATCGCGTTTTGGCGCAGAGTTACACGCGCGAACTGCTGAATCTGCCGCCTTTCCCGGTTTTCATGGGCTATTCCAGCCGCTTGTTGGCGGAGACCTGGGATTCCAACAACCTATACTGGGCGCGCCTAGCCGACGAAAAACACTATTCACCGGTGATGCTAAACCGTCTGGTTCCTGAACTTACGCGTCGCATGGTCGAGAAGATTTTTGCCACTGATTTCGAAGATTGGCCGGCGCTGCTGCGCGCCGCTCGAGAAGCCGGCGAAGAGTTCCGGCAAGGCAAGATCTCTGCCTTGTCAGGAAATGACAGTATTCCCCGGCCCTAGATCAGATCGGTTGGCGCAATTTTTCAGGGCAAGGCTACGGCCGGAAAAACGACAACAGGGTGCGATATGCGACTAAAACCTACAAAAAAACGAAGTCTCTTGATCGTGGCGCTTGTTTTAGGACTGCTGCCTGTTTCCACCTTTCGAACCACGGCGCAGCAGGACACCACGCGCCTTCACGTTGTCGTCAACCTGGTGCAGTTGAATGTGGCCGTGACCGACAATAAAGGCAACTATGTAACCAGCCTTCATCCTTCGGATTTCGCGATCACTGAAGATGGCCTCTCGGAGAAGATTGCCACATTTGAAGAAGGGAATGGTCCCACCGCCAGATTGGTTGACATTACTGCCGATGCTGGGAAGAACGGTGCAGACGAATCCGTCTCCGCCGAAGGGCGCAGTCGGATGCAAGATGGGGTGCCGGGCTCTTCTTTGGAGGACCGGCTCGAGACGCTTAGTTCCACCCTGGCTGGCTCCAATGTCTTCATCCTGTTTGATACCAGCAATTACATGTACCGTGGCTTCGTCTTCGCGCAAGATGCCATCGCCGACTTCGTTCGCTCTCTGGAGAGCGCGGACAAAATATCCTTCTATTCCTATAGCCGCAACCTTTACCGGGCCGCGGCTTTGACTTCCGACCGATCGGAGGTGGTGCGCGGGGTGCGCACGAGCGTGGCGGGAGACGATGCTGCGCTTTATAACTCCTTGCTGCTGACGGTTCAGGATGCCGGCCAGTATCCGGGAAGAAAGGCCATCGTGGTGTTCTCGAACGGCCCCGACAATGCCAGCACCGTGCCCCCCGAAGATGTTGCCGAGCTGGCCCAATCGGCAGGCATACCTATCTACATGATAAGCACGACCGAGGCGCAGCTTCAGCCCGTTTCTACGGCAGTTTTTGACCGTATGAGCGCCGCCACCGGCGGCAAGGCCTATTTTGCCAAGAGTTGGCGGGATGAAAAAAATGCGTTTGCCTCTATCCGCGACGACCTAGCGCATCTTTATTCGTTTAGCTATTATCCCCAGCCGAATCCCAATCGTGGATGGCGCTCTATCAAAGTGCAACTGGTAGGCGAACGCTTGAAGAAGTATCACATCCGGACGCGCAAGGGATATCGTCCCAGAACGAACCGGTTTTCGGCCGGCAATGAGCCAGCGGCTGCTCCAGAGTCCGTTCCGCACTGAGGCAAGAGAATCCCGCATGGTTGGAATTGAAACTCCTTGATCAAACGACAGAGCGGGCGCTCTGCCTGCGGAGGTACGGCGTGCGACCAGTGATCGTGCTGACTTTGGCGGTGCTGGCTGGCTTGCCGGCCTTGGCCCAAGGAGCCAAAACGACAGAGAAGCCCCTGGCCCTGATGGTTCGCCGCACGGTCCAGGATATGGGCAAGGACGCGCTCATGCCCCCCATGCTTTCCTACCTCTTGAGACTGACTCCCCACCCGGAGACCGTGGCGGTGAAACAGGTTGCCGCTAGAATCAGAGGAACGGATATGATCGGCTTCAATGTTTCCGTGAAAAACCATGGAGACATCGTCATCTTCCGTGAAACCCCCACCGTCAGGATCTACTTTCTGACTTCTCCGGCAGGAGTGTTGCGCAAGGTGATTGAGTCCCGCAAGCCGGAGAATGGCAACGGCGAATTTCAAACCACGGAATTGCGCCCCTCCGCTCTGAAGAAGCGTTTTGAGAAAGAAAGGCAGTGCTGGATGGATGTGGCGACGAACACGGCGCTCTCCTCCGAATGTTATTTCGCGGCGAATTAGGGCGCGCGTGGTGCAGGCGACTTCTGAGATCAAAGCGCTTCCGAGACAGGCTAAGTTTAGTCCCTGATAATTCGCAGTCCGTCCTTAAATACTCCCAATTCGCTGTGGAATCGATGCTTGGTGGCATCGACCTCAAGCCGATTTTTGAGGAGCAGTTTTGCTTCCTCGGCGGCAGCGCGCAATTCGGGACGCTTGTCGATGTCGCTTAAAGCCAAGACTGCATTGGCGAGACGTTGCAGGCAGTTCTCTAACTCAGTGATCCGCTTCACGACCTCGGGCGCGGACGTCTGCGCCTTGACGTAGGCATCGAGTGAGACTTCGCCTTCGATCTTCTCAACGTATTGGGAGATAGTGGTTTCCCCGTCATTTACGGGATGGACGGCACGAGGAACGATGCCTGCAAGTGGATCGGGATCCGCCATGGAACATATTATAAATCGGAAAGCCGCCAAGTGGAAACTGAGCGGGCCAACTGAACGCTCCCGCTCATCCCGAGCATATAATACTGCTATGCAGGACATTAAGCTTATCGTCGTCCAGACGTACGGTAGCCGCCCTGAGGCGGACTTGGCCAAGGGCGCGCTCGAAGACGCCGGCATTCGATCCATGATTCAGGCTGATACAGCGGGAGGAATGCGTGAACACCTCGCGTGGTCCGGCGCGGGGTTTCGCGTTTTGGTGCGTGAGGAAGACGCAACCGTGGCACGTGATGTGCTTACACCATCCGTTCAGAGCGACGAGAGCGCTGACGCAGACTTCCCTTGACTCTCAATCACCCTCGGGCCGGCTTGCCTAGAAATCCTCGCTCTGAATTGATGATTTGAAAACATCCTTGTGCGGAGGCGAATTCGCGAGCCAGAAGTAGCCTCTGTGAAGCGAGACCGCATTCGCAAATCAATATT
>Ga0066688_10001091_pt1 | contig 10362 bp, 13 predicted proteins | sample GraSoiAngelo_137_FD_62304 | JGI IMG/M metagenome (GOLD analysis project Ga0066688, IMG submission 62304) | Grasslands soil microbial communities from the Angelo Coastal Reserve, California, USA - 14_0929_09_30cm | ecosystem: Environmental > Terrestrial > Soil > Grasslands | place: USA... | reverse complement strand
CACTCTTTGCACCCCGAGGTGTCCGTCGGGAACCGTCATTTCAGCTAATCGAGAGTTTGGCGAAAGAGTTTTCCACGGCTCTCACTGCAACCGCCGTTCAGTTTGTTCGTACCACTCAAGAGGAATGTGCAGTCGTCTCTGCGGGTAATCGGCGTCGAAAGTGGTTTATCGTGTCGCCCGGGTTCGAGTTTCAGATGCTGGAGGACGACTACGTCCATGGACATAGTTGTGCCGCAGAAGTCAACGCCTCGAAACTTTCAGCACGCTCTCCGGACATTGAAGCGGGATTTTGGTTGGAGGGTTTCCATGGGGACCACAAATCCTTAATTACCGAGGATGCCCGTTTCTTTCCGAGCTTAGGCCGCAGTCTCTCGCTCCTCTGGATACATGAAGAGATTTAGCTCCGCGTCTTCGCACATTGACGGGCGCGCGGAGCGTGTGACCTTTGACTAGCCTGCTTCGGCAGGGGATAACCAAAACATCAATATCAAGACATCTTTAATCATGAGCGAAACATACGTTCCATTGATCAGTTCCAGTGTTGCCGGGCCACTTGGTGTGCTGCATCTCCCCCGGCTTTGGCAGAAAGTCTCTCTCGAAGCGGTGGGTAAGGCCTAACGAAGGTTATTATCTTTTCCGGACAACTGATCGTGCCAAGTTCTTCTAAGCTTCTCGAGAGGGTCGTTGATTCTTGCGAGGATTCAGCCAAGCGATGACTTGCCATAGCCCGCCTCCGCCGAGGAGCGCGGAAAGGATTGCTCCAAGCAATGAAAGATTGCTATACGTTGCGGCTGACACTCCTAGTGTTGTTTGGAAACGAATGGGCAGAGTAAATTGCCCTGCGGCGCAATCTACTTCGAAATCAGGCGCTCGATATGTCAGCTGTTCAGCTGAGAGAAGCTCGGGAAATTCGGTGTAATTCGGGCCAGGCGATCCGCCGGGCCTGGCCCGGCGAAGAATCTCCTGCGAAGAACTACTAAAATCACCCTGCGTCTTTACCGTGCGCTTATAAATTACCCGGCCGTCTTGCTCGAGGCGAGCAACCCATTGCTTTCTGCGATTCATGGTTTCGCCTATTTGATCGGGCCACTTAACGGTGAGATACGATTCACTGGGTTTCGTTGATCGAACAAACCAGCGAAAATGCGATTCCACAGGTTCGGACACAGGCCGTTCGCTACACGAAGCGGTGGAATTCGTACCCGGGACGACATTATGCGACCCCGAGCTGCATGGATTTGTTGTCCGCATCTCTACGATGCCACTCGATTCCAACACGGTGCTGTAGGTGCCGGGTGGCAGCACGGCGCGGTTGTCGCCAAGTATCAGGTCGACAACAGCGTCATTGTCGACTCGCACCACTCTCGGAACGGTAACCTCAATCCGGATGTCTTCCGTCTTCAGCGCCGAAGAATCGTGGAAGAATTCAACCTTGATTGACGTCCGAACTCCGAACATTGAATCGTCTGACGCGGGTAAAAGGGAACCCGTGTGTTCCATGACTACGGCCCCGGTTACCAAGGCCAAAAAGCCCGTAACGATGGACAACGTCACGCGCGTCGCTCGCGGCATTCGGCGTGTCCGCGAGTGAACGAACCAACCCAACAAGGTCGCAAGACCAATTACAGCAGCGAACGTGAATATTATCGCAGTCATCAGTCTGTAAATCTAGACATCTCTGAGCTGAGATCTCTTAGTTCTACAAGAACCCGTCCGAAGTCTCCATCAATTTCGGACTCCTCACCATCCTCGTGCGCGAAGCACGAATCGTGGTTGAATTGAATTGTCTTCGCGCCTCTGGGTCTAGGGAAGGTTGAGAGTTGAGGGTTGGTTGTTGAGAGTTACAATCAAATCATTATGAGCGAAACATACGTTCCACTGATCAGCTCCGGCGTTGCCGGTCCACTTGGCGTTGTCCATCTTCCCAGGCTTTGGCAGAAAGTCTCTCTGGAGGCCAAAGGTAAACTCGCTTCGGGTTATCCGGCCGTCGGCAAAGGTTTCGATGCGATGACGCTTGCCGCGCTCGGACTCGAAGAGCAGGCGGTGAGAGATTACATCAAGCAGAACAAGCCGACCTATCCCGAATTCGAAGCGTGGGTAAAGAAAAACGGGCAATCAGTAAATCGAGAGTCGATCGAAAAGCACAATGCCGCGGTGCGCGGCTACATTCACGATGACGAAACGCGCAAGAGCATTCTGAGCGCGTGCGGCATGGCCGATGATGATGCTGCGCCGAACGATGCGGTGAACCTGAACAATCTCGATGATTGGTACGAGTTTCATCGGGCGGTGCTGGCGTAGGTTCGCGAAGAAAACGTCGAACACCCAACATCCAACGTCCAACATCGAAGCCAGGGCTCTCGAAGTGCGCTCGCTGCTGGATACTTGACCAAATCACGCAAGATCAGTTTTTGTCATTCAGCATCCAGCATCTAGAATCCAGGATCGATGCACGCAACGCGAACAGAAGCGCCGCCATTTCGCAGGACGGCAGAGACGTTTCGGGCCGGGGCGAAAACTCTGTCGCAGCGGTATTTCATTTCACCGGAAACTTTTGCTGAGGAGCGGGATAAGATTTTCTCCAGGCATTGGGTACTGGTTGGACACCAGACCCAGATCGCACAGGCCGGGGATTACTTCACCGCAGCAGTCGCCGGTGAAAGCGTAGTCGTTGTCCGGGATAAACGCGGAGATATCCATGGGTTTTACAATGTGTGCCGCCACCGCGGATCACAACTTATTGAAAACAGAGACGGCCAGTTGTCCGCCGTAATTCAATGTCCATATCACGCGTGGACATACGCGCTCGATGGGCGATTGATCGGCGCGCCGCACATGGACGAGGTCCCGGGCTTTGACAGGAGCAATTATGGGTTGCACTCAGCGAACCTCGCGCTTTGGGAAGGATTCATTTTTGTGAATCTGGCGGACGCCTCGACACAGCGAGGCGACTATATGTCACTTGAGGAATGGTTTGCGCCGTTGGCGGGAAAATTTTCCCGGTGGAACCTGCCAGCACTGCGTGCGGCGAAACGGATCGAGTACGATGTGCGCGCGAATTGGAAATTGATCTTTGAAAATTATTCGGAGTGTTATCACTGCGCCGGGGTGCATCCGGAACTTTCGAAAATTTCACCATCCGACTCGGCGGAGAATGATCTGACTGAAGGCCCGTTCCTCGGCGGATTCATGCGGATCGCCAAGGGCAAGAGTCTGACCATGAGCGGGAATGCTTGCGCGTTGCCGGTGGGCCGCTTCGGCGAAGAGGATTCTCACTTTGTTTTTTATTACTCCATTTTCCCGAACATGCTGCTGAGCTTGCATCCGGATTACGCGATGGTGCACCAACTTCAACCGCAGTCACCGGAACGGACGCTGATCTTGTGCGAGTGGTTTTTCCATCCGGAAGCGTTCAAGCGGAGTGATTTTGATCCCGACGACGCGGTTGGGTTTTGGGACATGGTAAACAGGCAAGACTGGCACGTGTGCGAGCTGAGCCAGCAAGGCATCAGTTCACGCGCGTACGAGCCGGGCGCGTACTCGGCTCGCGAAAGCATCCCGGCGGCATGGGACCGGGAATATTTGCGCCACATTAGCTAGGAAATGCCGAACCGCCAACGCCCAATGTAAATTAAGGCCGGCGTCTTACTCTTACTCTTGCTCGTGCTCGTGCTCGAATTGTAGAGGAAAGTTCTCGAGCGCGATGGCCCCATCGCCAAGTCGGCGCCGCGACCGCTGTATCCAGTATGGCTTCGCCGCGTTGAAACGTTAAAGCGTTGAAACGTTAAAGCATCGGAGCGAGCATGAGCCCATGGCTTCACTTACCTATGCCAGCTATCTCGATCTGGAGAAACTGCTTTCGCTTCAGAAGCCGCGCTCGATCCCGCCGGAGCACGATGAGACGCTGTTTATTATTATTCATCAGACCTATGAGCTGTGGTTCAAGGAGCTGCTTCACGAGTTTGAAAAAATAAAGCGCGATTTTTCCGCCGGCGATCTCTTCGGTGCAATCCACACCTTCAAACGGGTGCGCACGATCTTGAAAGTGCTGGTAGCGCAGGTGGACATTCTCGAAACGATGACGCCCTCATCGTTTTCAAGTTTTCGCGACCGGCTCGAAACCGCATCGGGATTTCAATCGGTGCAGTTTCGGGAAATTGAATTCGCGCTCGGCTACAAGCGCGCTTCGACGGTGAATTATCTGAAGCCGGATTTCCCGGGCTACGATCGGCTTCAGCAATTGCTGCACGAACGCAGCCTGGTGGATCATTTTTACGATTTCCTTGAAACGCGCGGAGCACAGATCCCCGGAGATCTAAAGAATCGCGATGTAACGCAACCGAATGCTCCCGACAAGCGGGTGCAGGAAGAAATTCTGCGGCGCTACAAGGATTCGCCCGAATGCACAATTCTGTTCGAACTAATGACGGATTTTGACGAAGGATTGCAGGAGTGGCGTTATCGGCACATTAAGCTGGTGGAGCGAACCATTGGCGCGAAGAAGGGCACCGGCGGATCGCCCGGTGTACCGTTTTTGAAGGAATCGCTGTTTAAGCCGGTCTTTCACGATCTCTGGGCAATCCGGCATGAGATGTAGCGCCGTTGCGCGGCGAAATCCGAAATCCGAATTTCGAAATTCGAAACCGTCACAAACCGAGAAATTCGTGGGTGGTCCCAGAGAGCACTTGCGCTTTTTCCCCGGCGGAAAATTTCATTGATTCGATGAGCTGACCCGGGTTCGTTTCGCCTAAGGGAAAGGGATAATCGGAGCCGAATGCGATCCGTTGCGGGCCGAAGAGTTTGAGCAATAGTCGGAGCGCGTCGGCGTCGTGCACGAGCGAATCGACATAGAACCGCGCGGGTGTGCTGTCGTGCGCGAGATATTCTCTCGGATTTGTGTTGTTCTCCGTCGCGACCAAATCTGGCCGCACATGGAAGGCGTGTTCGATACGGCCGATGGTAAATGGAAACGCGCCGCCGCCATGAGCAAACGCGACGCGCAGTTTCGGGAAGCGCTCGAACACGCCGCCGAAAATCATCGAGCAAATCGCAAGACAAGTTTCCGCCGGCATACCGACCAACCAGGGCAACCAGTATTTCGGCATGCGTTCCTTGCCGAGCATGTCCCAAGGGTGAACAAAGATCGCCGCGTCGAGTTCCTGAGAGGCGCTCCAGACAGGCTGAAGCGATGCATTGTCGAGATTCAAAGTATCGATGCGTCCGGAATGCAGATTGGCATCCACGTGGGTGCCGATCTCCGCGCCGCGCAGGCCGAGTTCGCGAACGCACCGTTCCAGTTCACCTGCGGCGAGATCGGGATCCTGCATGGGAATGGTTCCCAAGCCCGTGAATCGCTTCGGGTGATCGCGAACAACTTCGGCGATGTGGTCGTTCAATCGCCGGGAAAGCTCCAGCGCATCAGCCGGTTTCGCCCAGTAGCTAAACATCACTGGAACGGTCGAGAGCACCTGCATGGAAACGCCGTCGCGATCGCAGTCTTCGATACGTCGCTTTGGATCCCATACGTTATCGGTGATTTCGCGAAAGACGCGGTCGCCGATCATCATCCGCGCGGAGCACGGCTTGTAGTGATCCAGCCTGACGAAGCCGCCGTAGCCGTATTTCGCGTCGAGATCAGGCCAATCGCGCGGCAGAATGTGGGTGTGCAAATCGATTTTCGTCATGTTGTAGCGTCGGCTGTCTCAGCGGAGTTTATGCGCTGAGGACAGCGCACACTACAGCGATTTTACCGGCTCTGGCTTTTGAACTTTCGCTCCGCATTTCTTGCAGATGCGGCGCGCGTCGTCGTTCCAGAAATCGAGCATTGCCTGGCTGAAATGCTCGACGATATCTGCGCAATCGAAGTGGATGTCTTCCACCAGCGCTCCGCAATTTTCGCAGTAGAAAATCACGTGTTCTTTTTCCCCAGGCGGGCGCCGCCGCTCCACTACCACGCCGATGGTGTCTGGCGGCCGCTGCGGCGAGTGCGGCACATTTGGCGGAATGAAGAACGTCTCGCCCTCGCGCACAATGTGATCCACAATGCGGTCGCCCTCGCGGACGCGCACCTTGATATCGCCCTTCAGTTGGTAGAAGTACTCCTCCGAATCGACCAGATGAAAATCGTTCCGCGCGTTCGGCCCTTTGATGACCATTACGAAAAAGTCACGGCCGTCGTAAAGATAACGGTTGCTTACCGGGGGCTTGAATTTGTCGGCGTTCTCTTCGATCCAGTTTTTTAGATTAATCGGCGGTTCCACTGTCGTCATACCCTGAGCGTATTTCCGCCCATGTGAAGCGTCAAACCGCTCCGTCTTCAGCAGAAGGAAAGCTCCGCTCTGCGCTCCGCTCGGCTATCTGGACGCCGCCGATTTCAGCGTCGGGATTCCCTGAGCCGCCATGAATTTTCCGACCTCGCCGGCGATTGCTTTGGCGACCTTTTTCGCTTCTCGTTCCGGCTCGCGCTTGCTCATGACGAATTTGACTGCGGCGACGTAAGGATTTTTCGTCACCACTGCGCCGGGCAGGTGCCCGCTTGCGCCTTTGCTGTCAAAGGTGAGAAATGGCGTGTTCATATCCGCGCCGGCATATACCCGTGCGCGCACCTCCAACTGGCTCTGTCCCGCGCCGAAACCAACACCCGCCTGCAAGGCGCGATTGCCCGTGTCCACCTCAACGAATTCACCGGTGACAACCCAACAATCTCGCGAAGCGCGGACGCCGTCGCCATTTTGAGCCTGGCGCGACTGACTTGCTTAAATCTTCGATCAGGGCTTGCTGCAGGATGTCGGGAACTTTTGCGAGCGTGTCCTCCTGTTGCTGTTGGCGATGGCGGCCGATGACTGTGTTCTCCTCGCCGCCGCGCAACCTGCCGAGCAAGTGAGGCCGCTCACTTGTAGTAGCGTCCCCGGATGCGGCCACGGTGTTGCTGATATTAAAACTCCTGACATAAATCACACTGGGCCGTTTGAGCGCTGGCGCGGCCGAGGAATTGGTTTCGACGTCGCTGACTTTTGCGGGTGTCAGCGCGGCAAGAATAAAGCCAGGCACGATAGCGATGAAAGAAACGTTGATCATAGAAGACACTCTTGATTTTCAGCCCATCAAAGCCATCGATTTCAGTCAACTTTAATTCCTGCAAATGTTGCCGTTGGGCGGATGAGATTTTTTTTCGTCGATAAAATGAAAGCCGTTTCAACCCTGAAAGACACGTGTGCCGCGCCTCGCGCGTCACTTCACGAGGCGGCCGTGAGCCTGGTCAGAATCGATCGACTTTCAAGTTGAAGCGGCTTAACCACCGCGCATAAGTATCGGCTTCCATGGACGCTCGCCTTTTATTCCAAGCTGCGGGCGCGAGTCTTGTTGCGCTGATTATTTGCAGTTGTGAAGAGTACCCAGCGCCGTATGAGGCGGGTTTTTATCCGCGCGCCACTCCTGCGGGATGGTGGAACGACGAAGGCGCTTCCGGCTCGGCCAAGATCGTCGTGCACATCGGCGAACAACAGGCTTACTTTTATAAGGGCAGACAGTTGGTCGGCGAAACCACTGTCTCCACTGGCAAGCCTGGTTTTTCTACTCCGCCGGGCCATTACACGGTTGTTTCAAAGGATGCAGGCCACGTTTCGACCGTGTTCGGCGATTATGTGGATGATTACGGCAACGTCATTAGCTCAAATATCGACTCCCGCAAGGACCCTCGTCCGAAAGGGACCCATTTCGATGGCGCACGGATGCCGTATGCAATGTTCTTTAGAGGCGGTTACGCGATGCATCAAGGCTATGTCCCGCCCTTTGCCGCGTCGCACGGTTGCATCCGTTTGCCGGGACAAATGGCCGTAAGATTTTTTGAAAACGCTCCTGTCGGCACTCCCGTGACGGTGACTGAGTAGTCCAGGGCCTGATTCAAGTTGGAACACTCAGCCACGCTAAAACGATCGTGCGGCTAATATACAAAATCATCTGTTACGTTCTGGCGTGGTTAGCCGCCCTTTTTGCGACAAATCCTAACGGCGGACTTTGGGCCCTGGCCTGGATGTTTCCTCTCGGTCTTGCTGCGTTCATCGATCGGAAATGGGTCAACAGCGGCGGCTGGGAAGCCTTTGCAGCTTGCATCGCCGTTTACCTCATCCACGCCTGGTTTTATTTCCGCTCGCGAACTTTGCGCACCACGCTTCTTCTGTTTGGCGTCCTTGCGATTCTGCTCATCTGCAATGTTTCGGGATGTCGGGCGATGATTAATACGCATTAGAAAGCGGCAATACGATCGTGGCAAGGGGACGGATTTCGCTCCGAGTGCGCATCGGAAGCGTATGCTCGGGCCGGACACTCGTGCTAACGTACACGAGCCATGCACAAGAGCGTTATCGCCGAAGAAGGGGTCTCCGGTGTCAGTCTGACGAAGGAGGAACTGCAACGCTATTCGCGTCATCTCATCATGCCCGAAGTGACTGCGGAGGGACAAAAGCGACTCAAGGCAGCGAGCGTTTTGTGCATCGGTGCCGGTGGTCTGGGCTCCCCTGCTGCGCTTTACCTGGCAGCAGCCGGCGTTGGAAGACTTGGAATCGTCGATTTCGACAAAGTCGATCTCACAAATCTGCAACGGCAAATTCTTCACGGAACAAAGGACGTCGGCCGCAGCAAGCTGGAATCGGCCCGCGACCGGCTGCGGGACATCAATCCGGAGATTGAACTCAAATTGCACGAGTGCCGGTTCTCCAGCGACAACGCAGAGCAAATCGTGGCTGACTACGACGTGATCGTGGACGGCTCGGATAATTTTGCCACGCGGTATCTTTCGAATGACGTCTGCGTTTTCGCGCGGAAGCCAAACGTCTATGGCTCGGTGTTCCGGTTCGAGGGCCAAACAACCGTGTTCGCGACGCATTTGGGCGGGCCATGTTATCGCTGTCTTTTTCCCGAGCCGCCGCCACCCGAGTCCGTCCCGAACTGCGCGCAAGCAGGTGTGCTCGGGGTCCTGCCTGGCATCATCGGAATGCTTCAGGCGATTGAGACCATCAAATTGATCCTTGGGATCGGCGACCCGCTGATTGGACGTCTGCTTCACTTTGACGCGCTCAAGGTGCACTTTCGCGAACTAAAGCTGCGCCACGATTCGCAGTGTCCTGTTTGCGGTGAAAACCCAACAATTTTTGCGCCGATCGATTACGACCAGTTTTGCGGTGCGCCCGAAGACGGAACCGTTCCTGCGATATCCGTGCAGGAATTGAAACGAAAGATGAACGCAAGTGAAGCGTTCGAGTTGATCGATGTGCGCGAGCCGTTCGAATTCGAAATCGCGCGGATCGATGGCGCGAAATTGATTCCGCTGGGCGAAATTGCCGGACGTGCGGACGAGCTGCAACGCGAGCAACTGATTGTTGTCCATTGTCACAGCGGCCGGCGTAGCGCACAGGCGGTGCGATTACTTCAGCAACGCGGTTTCACTAACGTCTATAATCTCGAAGGTGGCATCGACGCGTGGTCGGATTTCATCGATCCAAGCGTGCCGAAATATTGAGACATTTCATTTCAGCACACCGGCGAGTTGATCGGCGGTGGGAACGCCCTGCCATTGTGCCAGCAATTCACCAGTTCGACCAAACACAAGCACGCGAAAGTCTTTTGCTCCCTCGGCTTGGTCCAACTGTGTAGCCGTTGTTCCGTCAAAATCGGTAACGACGAATATGTCGCTTTGCGCGTCGCGCGAGATTTTTTGCGCGTCATAGCGCGCCTGAAGCCGTTTTGCCTCTTCACGCACGCGGCGCCGGGTGAACGCAGTTGCGATCCGGCGTCCGATTGCCAAGTGCCTTCCCGTGAAATGAATAACAGTAATCATTCTGTAATCCGGGTTGCCGAGACAAAAATCAGGAACACGGTCGCCAACGATGCGTGCCTTTTCGTGATCTGCAGCCGTCGTCAACACAACAATGGTCACGTGTCCGTCGGCAGTGGAGAGTTTTTTCCCATCGATGTCGACAAAGCTGATTGAATAGCTCGTGCCGGTTGAAAGCGTCCCACGAAGGAGCGCACCGGAAAGGAAGAGCGCCGTGCTCACCAACAAAAAAATTTGAAGTGCACGCATGCTCACAACTAACCAAATTCTCAACAATGCGCTGTACTGACAACCGCCGGCTTGGCAACGCTCACTCCATTTTGCTATCGCTGGCACGCACGAACTTCGTCTGCGTTTGTCTCTCGATTTTTTCGCTTTGCGCCCCAGCTGGCTGCGATCGAGTCGGCAGTTCGCGCAACGCTCAATTGATGCAGGACGCAGACAACAAATCAGCCCAGGGTGACTTCGAACGAGCCGTGGACCTCTATGAAGCCGCACTCGATGATTCCGAAAGTAGTCGGAAGGCGGAG
>Ga0066688_10001078_pt1 | contig 10393 bp, 8 predicted proteins | sample GraSoiAngelo_137_FD_62304 | JGI IMG/M metagenome (GOLD analysis project Ga0066688, IMG submission 62304) | Grasslands soil microbial communities from the Angelo Coastal Reserve, California, USA - 14_0929_09_30cm | ecosystem: Environmental > Terrestrial > Soil > Grasslands | place: USA... | reverse complement strand
TCGAAGTAAACTGCGCGCCAGTTCTCGGGAATGATTTCGATTTCGCCCCGTTCGACCACGACGATGGCAGGCTCAGCCAGCGGCTTCATGCGCGCAAACCACTGCGTGGAGGCCCGGGGCTCGATGATCGTCTTGCAGCGGTCGCAGGTGCCGACGGCGTGGGTGTAGTTGACGACGCGGTCGAGCAGGCCCTGCGCTTGCAAGTCTTCGACCACGCGCCTGCGCGCCTCGAAGCGGTCCAGGCCCGCATACTTGCCCGCTGCGGCGCTCATGTGACCGTCGTCAGTCATCACATCAATTTCGGGCAGGTTGTGCCGCCTACCGACCTCGAAGTCATTGGGGTCGTGCGCCGGTGTGACCTTCACCACGCCGGTGCCGAACTCACGGTCCACGTAGCGGTCGGCGATGATCGGGATTTCGCGGTTCATCAACGGCAACCGAACCGTTTTGCCAACCAGGTGGGCGTAGCGCTCGTCCTCCGGATGGACAGCGACGGCGGTATCGCCGAGCATGGTTTCCGGGCGCGTGGTCGCAACCACAAGGTACTCGTTCGACCCGACGACCGGGTAGCGGATGTGCCACAGATGCCCTGCGCGCTCCTCGTGCACCGTTTCCAAATCGCTGATCGCCGTGCGGCAGTGCGGGCACCAGTTGACCATGTAGTGCCCACGATAGATCAGGCCCTCTTCGTAGAGCCGGACGAACACTTCACGAACCGCGCGGGAGAGCTCGGGCGAGAGCGTGAAACGTTCGCGCGTCCAGTCGCAGCTCTCGCCGATCTGCATCATCTGCTTGGTAATGGTGCCGCCCGACTGCTCCTTCCACTCCCAAACTTTTTTTTCAAATGCCTCGCGGCCCAGCTTGCGGTAATCGATGCCTTGCTCGGCTAGCAGCTTCACGACAACGCGCTGCGTCGAAATTCCGGCGTGGTCGGTGCCGGGCAGAAAGAGCGTGTTGTAGCCGCGCATGCGGTGCCAGCGCGTCAGGATGTCTATCTCCGTGTGGTCGAGCATGTGGCCGATATGCAGCGAGCCGGTCACGTTGGGCGGCGGGATGACGATGGAGAACACGGGCCCTGGCGCTTTGGCACCGGCACGAAACAATTGCTGCTCCACCCAGGCGCGGGCCCAGCGCTGCTCGATCTGCTGCGGTTCGTACGCTTTGGGGATCTCTCTTGGCATATCGTTCCCGATTCTCTCCCTACGCGCCAGTGCAGTAGCGCGCCTCGACCGGCGCTTGGCTCTGTCAATCCGAGCCCGCTGCGGCGGGCTTAGGTGACAATTCGTGCTCGGAGCCCGTCGTTACGCCCGCTCACATCGCGCGGTCATGAAAGCCCAATCATACGGGCCGATTGCGCAGGGCGTCAAATGCGTATGTAACGCGTTCCGCATCAATGTCTACATGTAGGCTTGGCTGGGATATCCCTGAAGGTCGGCTCGGCGTTAGCCCTTCTCGATCTCGCGTCGCACCAGGGCCTCCACGACCGGCTTGAGGATCTCGCGGGTGACAATGTCGAGGATTTGTGGCTGCATGCGCTCGATAACTCTCGCCACTACTGCTTCTACGATCGTAGGGTCGGCCGGACGAGGAACCTCAAAAGATTGCACAGCGTCGCTGACAGCCGGTCCGACCGCGAGCGGCGGCTGTTCAGTGGCGACGGCTCCGGGCGCGGATTGAGGAGATGAGATGGGGCTCGGCCACGCCGAAGCCGGCTGGGCGTCCTGCGCCGGATTGGTCCCTGCCACAGCCGGTGTGGAGCCGGGAGGTGACGTGCCGGTTGGCCAGCCCCCGGCTGGCTCTGTGAGGTTGCCCACTTGCAACGGGTTGTGCCCGGCGGACTGGTCCCACACGCTCTTTGCAGGTCCAGTGGCCGCAGGGGCCCCCGGCTGGTCAAGCTCGGTGACGTATTGGCTCCAGGGAGACGCTTTTGTTGCCTCGATGACGGGATTGCTCCCCGGTGGCACTTCTTTAACCTCCCCGCCGGGAGGCAGCCAGGTGCTCTGTTCCGGTGCCGTTTCACTTGTCCCGGCCAGAGAACCGCCCTTTAGCCTCGCCGCGAAAGGGACTTCCTCAACGCCGAGTCCAGGGACCGGATACTCGGCCCGGAGGGATGTGGCTGGAGGCTCCAAGGTCAAGGCAGCTTGCTCCGAAGTTTCGCTGGCGTTTGTGGCTGTTTTCTCTGCTGCGTTTTCGACCAACATTTCGGAGTGCAGCGGCACGCGGTGTGGGGTGGTATCTTCCGGCGCGGCGGCTGGAGGAGCAAGTTGGTTTGACATCCAGGGAAGCAGGTTGCTCCCCCACGGTATTTCGTCGCGGGTTGCTTCGGGGAAGGCAGGTTGGCCCTGGCCGGGCGCCACATTGGAATCCGCTGGTGGAGTGGCGCCGTAGGCGCCGCTGGCTGTAAAGGGTGAAGGTCCCGATTCGCTCGGCGGCGGTGGTTCGTGCGCAGACTCGGCAGCCGGTGCGCGCAGCAGGTCGCCGAACGCCAGCGGCTTTTCACCCTCGCGGAACTCAATGCTTTCCGTTTGCGCAGAAAATACCTTGGGAGGCACTTCGTCTGCGGGCTCGGCTGTGACAGGTATGGGCGCGGGCTCACCTGTAGCGCTGGCGACTGTTGGCGGCGGCTGGCCTGCGGAAGTAGCGCGCTGGGTAGCTACCGAAGTGGCCACGGTGGCACCCACAGGCACAGTGACAGGCACCGGATGCTGTCTCGCCGATTGCTCCAGCGCTGCCTTAACCATTTTGATCAGCGGCTCGGGTGGCACAAAAGGCTTCTTAAGCACGCCGTCGGCACCAACGCGCTTCGCCTCGTGCTCGTCGAGGGGGTCGAAAGCACCGACCAGCAGTATGACGGGGATGTGCGCAAATCGCGCATCGCGCTTCACATACTCGCAGACCTCATAGCCGCTGCGCACGGGCATGAAAATGTCGGCCAGGACCAGATCGGGGGAGAGATCAGGGAGTTTGCGAATTGCGGCTTCGCCGTTGCCGACTGAGACCACATCGATCCCTTGGTCCTTCAGCGCCAGCGTCACCATCTTCTGGATGTTGCTGTTGTCATCGGCAACCAGAACTCTGGCCACCAAAGCCTCCACTACCCATCGTCCCCGGACACTTAGGACGCCGCAGGCAGTAACCCTACGTAACCTAATTCCTAACACCTTACAGAGAGTGAGTCAACACGAACCCGACGACGCTGTGTCGGAGTGAAGTGGCAAGACAGGGTTTCCAACGAGATTCATCGCGGCACAATGGCACTTGAAGTGGACAAATGTTCGCGGCACGTCAAAGTCGATCGTTCTACCAGGGGATAATCTTTCGCAGACCCTTCTTCTTCTTGCTGGTGGACTCTTTCTTGGGGTCGTTTTTCTTGTCTTTGTTGGGGTCGGCTGGCTTGGTTTTATCGGAGGCTTTAGGGTCCTCCGGCTTCGTGCCGGGAGATGCGGGGTCCGCCTTGGGCGGGTTCTCGGAGCCCGCCGCCGGGGGCGGCGTCGCGCTCGAACTCTCCGCTGGCTGGCTGCTGCCGGGGGAACCCGGTGTGACTGTCATCACCACTGCTGTGTTGCCTCCCGATCCGCCCCCGCCAGCACCGGCAGTCCCCACGGTCGACTTCCCGCCGGGCACGAGAGTCTCCGTGCTAGCGGCGGCTTCACTTGGCGGTGCCAGGTTGGGCTGCCCAGTGTGCGCGGCCATCGACACATCGGGCCGCGTCATCAGTACACCATGTGAGGCGCGCTTGAGGAAGCCGGGGCGATGTTCGAACTCGCGTTCTTTCTGCATGCGGGCCAGAGCCATCGGGTCGGGCTGGGGGAGCGGCACACCCAGCTTGGTGAGCTTTGCTCTCGCGTCATCGCCCAAGCCGGAAAGCGGATACTCGCGTACGATCCGGCTGTAGTATTGCGCGGCAACGTCGCTCTTCTCGCTGCGTTCAAAGATGTTGCCGAGCATCCACAGCGCTCTGTCGGCTTGGCTGTAAAGCGGGTACCGGTTGGTCAGTTCGATCAGGCGCGACGCCGCAGCGCGGTGCGAGCGCTTGATGTAATAGAAGCGAGCGATGCGGTAATCCCCTTCCGCCAGCACTTCCTGCACCTCGCGGAGACGCTGCTCGGCCTCCGGTGCGAGCTTGCTCTGGGGATATTTCTGCAGGAAGATCTGGAACTCTTCCTCAGCCAAGCGGCCGTCCGTGCGGTCGCGGTCCGGCTTTTCCATCATCCGGAAGTGCGCCAGGCCCACCTGCATCTGCGCATAGGCGGCTTCGTCGAGAAAAGGGAAGAAGGTGATGAAATCTTTGTATTCGGCAATCGACTGCTTCAAACCGGCGGTGCCGCCTTCCTTGTAGTAGGAATCGGCGATGGCGAGTTTGGCTTTGGCCAGGTATTCGCTGTCGGGGTAAGTGTTGATTAGCGTCTGCAGGGTAAGTCGGCCGATGCCCTGACGCCCCTTGCGAATATCCTGCAAGGCCCTCTCATAGAGCAAGCGATCGGGCTCGGCCGAGCTACCGGCCTGCGGCTGCTTGCTCTTTTTCTTCCCGAAACACCCGGCCAGCAGCAAAGTGACCAGTAGCGGAACAACCAGGAATTTATAGTTTCCTCTCACCGAAGCAACCTTCCGACCGGCGAGCCAGCTGGATCGGCAACCCGTCAGCCCTTCAAACCTTAGTGGTCAGCGCCTCATCGGCTAATTGCTGCATCTTCCGGACGGCTGCAGCCGGGTCCGGAGTATGAAATACCGAGGTGCCAGCCACCAGGATTTGCGCCCCGGCGCGGACCACTTCGGCAACGTTCTCGGGCCCAATGCCCCCGTCCACCTCGATGCGAAAGCCATGATTATACCTTGCCCGTATCTCTTTGAGGTGCCTAATCTTGTCCAGCGCGCCGGGAAGGAATTTCTGCCCGCCGAAGCCCGGGTTCACCGACATCACTAGCACGTAGTCCACTTTGTCCAGCACCTCGGAGAGCATCCCGACGGGGGTCGCTGGGTTGATTACCACGCCCGCCTCGCAGCCCAGTTCACGAATCGCACACAGGAGGCGGTCCAGATGCACAGTGGCTTCCTGGTGCACTGAAATCATGTCCGCCCCGGCCTTAGCAAACGCCTCGATATATTGCTCGGGATGTTCAATCATCAGATGCGCGTCGAGCGTAAGTTGGGTTGCCTTGCGCAGCGACTCCACTACCGGCACGCCGATCGAGATGTTAGGCACAAAGTGGCCATCCATTACGTCCACGTGCAGCATGGATACGCCGCCACGTTCCACTGCGCGGATTTCGTCAGCCAGGGAAGCGAAGTTCGCGGCTAGAATGGAGGGAGCAATCTCGACGTGAAATTCCGTCATAGTACTGCGTTTCATTTTAACACACCCGCCGTAGCCCTCCGCTCGAATAATACGTGCCGGAAATCGTTCCTGGAATTACTCAGCCACCTGGAGCTCAACCCCGCTGCCGGCGGCGACCCGGCTGCCCTGCGGCGGCGTCTGATCAGTGACCGTGTCGTGGGGCCATTCCGGGGCCAGCACCACGGTGACCTTGGCCACCCGGATGCCCGCCGCGGCAAGCTGGCGCTGTGCTTCGGCGTGATTCAGACCCACCAGATGGGGCATCACGAATGCCGGCTCCCGCGCTCCCCCCGATACCAGCAGATTAACTCGCGGGATCGACCCCCAAGTACCCGGCCGCGGGTCCTGCTGCACAACAGAGTCGGCGGGATAATCCGGCAAGTAGATGTTTGAGATTTCGCCCATCTGGAGTCCTGTGCCCAACAGCTCGATCCGCGCTGCGCGGAGGCTTCTTCCCTCCAAGCCGGGGATATTCACTTGGCGGGCGCCCAGGCTCAACACCACATGGGCCTGCTGCGTCACCTTCATGTGCACCCCCGGCGCAGGACTCTGGCGCACCACCTGGTTCAACGGCAGCTCGCTGTACACGCGGTCAGCAACCTTCATCCCCAAGCCCTTCGAGGCCAGCAGCTTTTCCGCGTCGGCGGCCTTCTTGCCCACCAGGTTGGGCATCACGACTTCGCGGCCGTGGATGGCAAAACGAATCGCCGTGATCGCGCTCAGAAATGATGCCGAGGCCAGGATAAACACCAGCAGCGCCATCCGCAGCACCCACTCAAATCGCTCGCGAAGATTCATCCGTTGTGGCGGTTTCTGAGGCTCAGTCTTGCGGTCCTGCGACGCCGGAGATTCGTGCTCTTGCGTCGCGGTTTTGCTGCGTTGTAGTGATCGTCCCAGTCCGAGTATGTCCATTGGAAATTGGAAAGGGGATTCGCCCGCCGCCTGCCTCCCTCAGCCTTTCGAGACTAGCACGTGCCGCATCGCCGCTTCAACGCCACCTCTGGGTTTGTGGACCGAGCCGAGATTGTGCCATGACGCTGGCGGTTCCTATTCCCGTTCCAAAATTGCCTTAGCTCTTCAGCGGCTTCAGCTGCTGAGGCCCGATGAAGTCGGGCTTTTCTCATGGGCTCTCCAGGATAGCAGCAAAGAAGCCATCGGTTTGGTGCTCGGGCGGAAAAGTGCGGAAATTCTCTTCTCGGTCGAATAGCTCGTTTGGGTTGACGCCGGGAGCAAGGTGCGGCTTGAGTGCGGCCACGCCTAAGCCGGAAACTCGCCGGATTTCGCGGCGGCCCCGCAGTACCTCTGCGACGACCTGCTCGTTTTCTTCCGGCTCGAGCGAGCAGGTAGAGTATACAAGCCGCCCGCCAGGTGCGAGGCGATCGAGAGCGCTCGAAAGAAGCGCCACCTGCCGCCGGTGGAATTCGGCTAGATCATTCGGGCCCAAGCGCCAGCGAATCTCCGGGTTCCGGGAAAGCGTGCCCGTCCCGGAACACGGGGCATCGACGAGGATGCGGTCAAAGCTTGCGGCGAGTGGCAGCGGGGTCGTGGCATCCAACGCCAGCAGGTGGACGCTGGTGACTCCCAACCGATTCAGGTTCGTTTTTGTCGCTCGCAGCCGGTGCAAGTGGCGATCGGCCGCAATTACCAACGATTGCGGCCCCGCTGCACGAGCCAGCACCGCGGTCTTACCGCCCGGTGCGGCGCAGAGGTCCAGTATCGACCGGCCGGGACCGGCGTCCAGCAGCAGGGCGACGAGCTGCGAGGCTTCGTCCTGAATCGAGATCCAGCCGCGGCGAAAAGCTTCCGTGTCGGTGGGATCGCCGCCGCGGGTGGACCAAGCCGAGCCCAGCATCCGGCCAGGCTCGATGCTTAGGCCGGCCTCGCGAAGCGCGGAAGTAGCTCCCTCCGCATGCGCCGGGTCCAGCAGCGTGCACATGACGCGTGCAGGCCGATTGTCGGTCTCAAGTAGCGCCTTGGTGCGCGCCACGCCTAAGCATTGCAGCCAGCGCTCAACCATCCACGTCGGGTGCGAATACAGAATCCCCAGCCGCTCGGCAGGAGGCAGGTCGGGCGACAATTGCTGCTCAATCTGCTCGAGCGGAGCGTTAACAGCGCTCTCTTTTTCAGAGGATGCGCGGCGCAGCACCGCGTTCACCAGTGTCGCCGCAGAACCCTTCCTCGCCCACTTCACAAGCTCAACCGATTCGTGTACCGCCGCGCGCGCGGGCACGCGCGTCAGGAATCGTAACTGGTAGAGCCCGAGGCGCAGCGCAAGGAGCACCTCAAGGTCGAAGTCCGCAACCCGCTGGCCCGCGTATCGCTCGAGCAGGAAATCGAGCAGGCGCTGCCAACGCAGCACACCCAGGGTCAGCTCGGTCGCCAAGGCCGCATCTGCGCGCTTTCGCGGGGCGCTGGCTTCACTCAAGCGCGCGTGTAGCAAGTCAGCCGCAAAGGCATCTGCGGTTTCCACGCGCCGAAGAATTTCAAACGCGATTTGCCGCGCCGCAGTCACGCGCATGCCCTCAGATGAAACCATAGAAGAAGCTCCGCGCATAGCCGCTCTCTGACCCCGTCGCAGCACCGTTCGTCAGGGCACGACTTCAGTCGGGCGCCAAAGTGACCAGGGGACCACCATGCAGCGTACGGAAACGGGCCGAGAACTTTCGTCCGCGGTAAGGGTCATCCCATCCACCACGTGGAACACCCTGCGGGGCCTCCCGCGCGGACTTAGTTAGCCATTGAACGGATTGTCTTTTCGGCCCAGCGTTGTCGCACTGCAGCCAGAAATTGCTCCTTGTCCTTTTGCATTTGCCGGACAAGCGCTTGATTACCGGTATCTTCGTGCGCGGCTGCCCACAGGACCATTTCCGTGAGCACCGGTGCAAGACCGATTCCTTTGGCTGTGAGCAAGTAAATCAGCTTTCGCCCGTCCGATGGGTCTCGTTCCGCGGTAACGATTCCATGAGCTTCCAGCTTACCCAAGCGATCCGCCAATATGTTCGTCGCGATTCCTTCATAGGACTCCAGGAATTCCTTGTAGGTTCGGGATCCTCGCAGCATCATGTCGCGGATAATCAGCAACGACCAGCGATCGCCCAGAATCTCCACGGAAGCGTTCAGCGGACACCCCGACCGCCGCTTTGGACTCGGCCTCTTCTGCGGCATATTTCCACACTAGCATATTTTCACTTGCATTTCACAAGTAAGATGGCATAGTTTCACCCCGGCGGACTTCTCACTCATTGGTTCGCCATACATCGGGAGGAAGAATTCATGCAATCGGCTACTCAAACGGCTCCGGTCTCGAAGAAGATGCTCTGGGCCGGACGTATCATTAGCGCGCTACCGGTGCTGTTGCTGCTCTTCAGCGGCGCCATGAAATTGGTGAAGCCGGCGCCTGTCGTGCAGGCATTCGCTCACTTGGGATATCCTGAGAGCCTCGCTCTCCGCATCGGGATCCTCGAACTCGCCTGTACTGTCGTCTACGTGATTCCGCGTACTTCCGTTCTTGGTGCGATCTTGATGACAGCCTATCTTGGCGGCGCAACGGCTACCCACGTGCGCGTCGGCGAACCGTTCTACTTTCCGGTCATTTTTGGCGTGCTGGTCTGGGCAGGGCTGTACTTGCGCGATGACCGGCTGCGCGCGCTCGTTCCTCTGCGAAGTTAGCCTGCGAGTGGGTGTAGTATGGTGGGCCGTTCTGCACGGAGAGTTTCGATCACCTGAATGAGTACATACGCGAAGCACAGGAGGAGTGAGAGATGAGCAAGGTACGAGTACTGGTTGGCACGCGCAAGGGCGCGTTCGTCCTGACGTCGGACGCAAAGCGCGAACGGTGGGAGGTCAGTGGCCCCCATTTTGCGGGCTGGGAGATCTACCACGTCAAGGGGTCTCCCGCTGACCCGAACCGGCTGTATGCTTCGCAGTGCAGCGGCTGGTTCGGGCAGATCATCCAGCGCTCAAACGACGGCGGCAATACGTGGGAGGCGCCCGGAGGCGAGACGACACCCGCGCCAGGCAGCATGCCTGCTGGCGCGAGCAACAAATTCGTCTACGACACTTCTCCTGAAACCGGCAAACCCATCACCACGCATCAGTGGTACGACGGCACGCAGCACCCCTGGGAGTTCAAGCGAGTCTGGCATCTTGAACCGTCGCTCACCGATCCGGACACAGTCTACGCCGGGGTTGAAGACGCGGCTTTGTTCCGCTCGACCGACGGCGGACAGACCTGGCAGGAACTCGCCGGACTGCGCGGCCACGGCTCGGGGCCCCGCTGGCAGCCAGGTGCCGGTGGGATGTGCCTGCACACGATCCTTCTGGATCCGAGCGACCCCGGCCGGATCTTCATCGCCATCTCGGCTGCGGGCGCGTTCCGCAGCGACGACACCGGCAAGACATGGCGGCCAATCAACCGTGGACTGAAGTCCGAATACATCCCCGACCCGACTGCCGAAGTCGGCCACTGCGTACACCGCATCGCGATGCACCGCTCGCGCCCGGGTGTGCTGTTCATGCAGAAGCACTGGGACGTCTTGCGCAGCGACAACGCCGGCGATTTGTGGCAAGAGGTCAGCGGAAACTTGCCGACGGACTTCGGGTTCGTGATCGACGTTCACGCGCACGAGCCGGAGACTATCTACGTCGTCCCCATCAAGAGCGACTCGGAGCACTTTCCGCCCGATGGGAAGCTGCGCGTGTACCGCAGCCGCACGGGCGGAAACGAGTGGGAGGCGCTCACGAAAGGTCTGCCGCAACGCGACTGCTACGTCAACGTCTTGCGCGACGCGATGGCCGTCGACTCGCTCGATTCGTGCGGGGTGTATTTCGGCACCACCGGCGGGCAGGTGTACGCGTCGACCGATGCCGGAGACAGCTGGACCCCCATTGTCCGAGATCTTCCGGGCGTGCTTTCTGTCGAGGTCCAAACACTGCCATGATCCGAGTCATACTCCCGGCACATCTGCGGACGCTGGCGCGCGTCGACGGCGAGGTGAAGCTCGACGTCGAGGGTCAGGCCACGCAGCGCTCGGTCCTCGACGCGCTCGAGGCCTGCTA
>Ga0066688_10001059_pt1 | contig 10455 bp, 8 predicted proteins | sample GraSoiAngelo_137_FD_62304 | JGI IMG/M metagenome (GOLD analysis project Ga0066688, IMG submission 62304) | Grasslands soil microbial communities from the Angelo Coastal Reserve, California, USA - 14_0929_09_30cm | ecosystem: Environmental > Terrestrial > Soil > Grasslands | place: USA... | reverse complement strand
ACCCATCGTTCTCGAGGAAGACGTTTGGCTCGGCGCGAACGTCATCGTCTTGAAAGGCACGCGCATCGCCCGCGGCGCGATTATTGCCGCTGGTGCCGTGGTCACGAGCGACGTCGCGACCTTCGAAATCTGGGGCGGCGTCCCGGCGCGCAAAATCGGCGAACGACCCGGCGCGGCATAATTCTGGAGGGACACGCTCCGTCGTGTCCGAAACTTATACGCTCGCGTTTTACGAATCGCTCTTCCAGCAACTACCACGTGACTCAGGCCAAGAAGATTTTCGGGACGGACGGCGTCCGCGGGGTTGCCAACGTGGAACCGGTCACCGCTAGACGGCGCTGAAACTCGGCCGCGCCGCGACCAGTTGTGCCCGCTCACAGGTGTACTGCCCAAAATCTCGCGCGAGCTTACGCGCAAAAATCAGAAATCGTTAAAGCGTTGAACCTTCGTAGCGCATCGAATGCGCTGTCGGAGATACGCTGCACTTCCCAGAGCAAGCCAACGGCTGCTCCTCGAGCGTTTATTAGGCTCTGCGGATTTACTGAGACACCTTCGGTGTCGCCGAACTGCCGCGAGATGAGCTACTCGTGGCCCTCATAACTCCAAGCGGAAAGTTTTGGGCGCAATCGTGTTCATTACTCGGGGTCCGCCGGATCGTTGAACAGCACCGTCAGCTTGATACTCCCGTGCCCAAACTGCGGGAAGTTGTCAGCATTGCGATTCCCCGGGTCGAGGTTCGACGCAGTATCATCCGGCGGAAACAGGACCAACGACTTCAGGAAGCTCTGTAGCGCGCCGGACTCCGGCTCCGCCAATCGCGCATAAGCGTCGCGGGAGGCTTGTGCCTCGCCGCCGTGCCGCAGGATTACTTCGTCGAGCGAAATGCTGCGGCCATCGTGTCCGAAGGCGCTCTTCGAGCCTACACCCCATAGCGGACGGGTGAGGAACTTTCTCTGCAGCGTGCCGTCGTAATTGCGTTCGTAGAAGTTCGACCCAAGATCATGCCGCTTGAAATCAGTGAAGATGTTTTCCACCAGGAATGCATTGCCTCGCGGCTCTTTCAGAGGTGGGAACCCGTGATGGTCGTCGATGACATTGATGAGTGTGCCTGCAGTGGAAAACAGGTTGTTGAAAATCCCGTGCACTGAATCGTAAGCAGTTGCCACATCAGCTACTCGACGGTCGTGGCTGATCTGGAAGTTGGGCATGTGACAGGAATTGCAGCCGATGCTATTGAATCTTTGCCGTCCCAACTGTGTGGTTGCATTCTGCTGGCCTAGTCCCGGCTTAAAATAGTTCAGGAGATAGAACTCGAGGTGATCTACGATGGCAGGGTCAATCTCATACTGGCCGCTTATCGGATCCGGCGCCGGGGGCGCATCGATGCTGTCCTGGGAGCCGTCCAGCACCATGCCAGAAGGAGTTACAACTCTTTGCCCGGCGTGAGCGTTGGCCAAATCCGGGTCGTTGACTTCGAGCCCCATCTCTTTATGGAGTGCACCGACTACGAATTCCCGAACCGAGATCCCGCGGCCCTCTGCGAAGAAGGGTCTCACCCTGAGATCGGGATTGACGCCTTGGACCCCGGAAGTATCCACGGTGCCGGAAGGCGTGGCCGTAATCGTCCCATAGTCAACTCCCTTGCTGCGCAAGGGAAGGGTCACCGAATGGCCACTCTGCTCCGCCATGGTGATGGCCTGCTGACGAATGCTTCGCAGATCGCCAGTGATTTCATCGGCCAGCATCTCCTTCAGTCCTAGCCCGAAAAGGTGCGGGGCATCGCGGCTGTCCGGCCTTGTGGCAACGTTGCCGCCCACGCCTGCCGACCCTCGCGGGCGTCCATGACACAGCGCACAACTATCGGACAGACCAGCACCAATCGCATCATTGGTGTTGAGGTCGCCTACGCCATCGCCTTCATTCGGGCCTTGTCCCTGCGCGTGAGTAAATTTGCGCTGGAAGACCTGGCGCCCCCGACGGACCGAACGAAAGGGATCGCGCCGAATGATAAAAATAGACGAGTTCGGAGTCTGCGCATCGCCGCGTCCAGCGCCAGTTTCGCCCTGCAGCGATTTGGCGATGCCCGCTTGGGCGGTATTTGGCGCTAGGGTCCGATCGGTCAGCTGGGCCAAGCAGCTTCCCGTGCCGGCAACGAAAAGAAACAATCCCCAAAGGAGTGTCGAATCTACACCCCGCCTCCGTGCAGATCTCATTGCAATGATCCCATTTCACAGATGTACTGTCCCAAATCTGGCGCGAGGTTACGCGGAAAAATGAAAACAACCGCGGATCACGCGGATTTAACGGATAAGGGACCGAATTTCGTGGAAGAATCGTTTCGGCGAGGCGCCGAAACTAGCACGCGAGCCGCGCGCGCTCCCCAGACCTTATTCCGGCGCAAGGGAGGCGACAATTTTTTCGAAGCGAGGATCGCCGCGCCGCGGATCCCAAAACGGCTGCAGCTTCGGATTTCCATAGTGCAGCGTTGCCGGAACGTGAACAGCCGCTCCAAGCTGTTCAATCGCGAGATCCTTGTCGCCAAGCAACGCCGCGCTCGCCGCAAACCAATTGAATCAACACCGGTCCATTGAATGCGTCTCTCCCAACGGGAAGGAGTTCCAATGCGCGGAGCATTCGATTGGTCCTGTCCGCAAAAATGGCTGCGCTCGAAACCGCGAATAGTAGTGACGGCACGCCTGCGATAACTCAGGGAGAGGCTTGTGGAAGAGACCTTGCGACGAGCTTTTGAAAGCGAGGCTGATCTCGCAACGGATCAAGTAGCGGATTGATCCGTAGCCAGTTATCTGGAGATTTCTCCAAGTAGCTGATCGCGGTGTCCTTCTGGCCGAGTCCTATGTAAACCAAGGCATAGAGAACGTTGCGAACGTAGTATTTTTGTCCGCACTCGTTTAATTCCTGCAGAATCTGCATGGCGTCGGCTGTCCTTCCTAGTTCGGCATAAGCCCGGCCGAGCAGAGCCAACGTGTCGCAATTATCGTTGAACCTTCTCGCTTTCTCGTATTCGGCGATTGCAGCGTTAACATCCCCTTTAAGAAAAAGGACTACTCCAAGATTCTGGTGGGCATAGGCAAAATTGCCCTCAAGCGCGAGAGTAGCACGAAACTGCGCAATCGCTTCATCATACCGCCGGGCCAACATTAGCGTAGAGCCCAGGTCTGCATTGATGACGAGCGAAAACGGATCGAGCTCGATGGCTCTTTTTCCCTCCTTGATTGCTTCGTCAAATCGTCCAAGCGACGTCAGCAAAGTATTGCCGTACCAATGATGGGCTGTTGCATAATTGGGATCGAGTTCGATCGCGCGCTTAAACTCGATTTCTGATTCCTGAAATTTGAAATCGTAGCACAGCAACATCGCGAGCGCGGCGTGTCCTTCGGGCGATGTCTCGTCGAGTTGAATAGTTCGAGTAGCCGCAGCTTTCGCCTTTGCGAACATTTCCTGTGAAGCACCAGCGTTGTAAAACGGCATAAGAAGATCCGCTTGAGCTAGTCCGGCATAAGCGCTCGCATAACTTGGATCTGCCGAGATCGCTTGTTGAAAGTAATCCGCCGCGGTTTGTAGATCGCGCCCGGTTCGCTTGTTCCAGAAGTATCTGCCTTTGAGGTACAGCTGATGCGCCTGCGTGTTCTCAGTCGGGCGAGCTGTGATCGCCCTCTGTTCGGATCCGCTCAGTCTTGCTTGCAGTGAGGAGGCAATCTTCTGTGCGACTTCGCTTTCTACGAGGAACATGTCGGTCAAATTCCGATCGTAGGTCTCGGCCCAAAGATGCGAGTCGTTAGGAGCATTGATAAGCCGAACCGTAATCCGGACCCGATCGCCAATCTTCTGCACCTGACCTTCCAGAATATTTGCCACCCGAAGCAGCTGCCCAACCTCACGCAAGTTGTGCGGTGAGCTCTTGTATTTCTCGGTCGATGTGCGCGAAATGACCTTTAGCTCGGCTATTTTCGAGAGGCGGCTAAGAATTTCGTCCTGGATTCCGTCAGCAATAAACGCGTTCTCTTTATCGCCACCGAGATTTTCAAATGGAAGAACTGCGATACCCGTCGGCAAAGGCGCGGGTTCGCGATTCAAAAGCAGCATGCTCGCCAGAACCACTAGCCCAGCCAACGCCGGAACTAATGCCGCTGTCGTTGGATTACGGCGAATCAACTTACCAGCTCGTTTGAAAAGACTCGTCGGACGCGCCCGAATTGGTTCGTGACGCAACCAGCGCTCCAAGTCTTCGGCCAGCGCGAGAGCTGAAGTGTAGCGGCGTTGCGGCTCTTTCTCCAAACACTTCACGCAAATGATGGCAAGGTCGACATCTACTTTGGGATTCCAGAGTCGGGGACTTCGCGGCTCGGTTTCCATCACCAAACGAATCGTCTCGTAGGTCGTGCCGCCGGCGAACGGCGGCTGGCCAGTCAGCATTTGATAGAAAACCGCGCCTAACGAATAAACATCGGCTGCCGCAGTTAGCTCTTTGACACGACCGGCGGCCTGCTCCGGTGCCATATAACTAGGCGTTCCAAGAACATCGAATGAGTTCGTCACGGTGTTCTGGTTTTCAATCAGGCGCGCCAGGCCGAAGTCGGTCAGATGCGGTTCGCCACGTCGATCGAGCAAAATGTTTCCCGGTTTGATGTCGCGATGAAGGATTCCGCGTTCGTGAGCGAAATGAGTCGTGCGCGCAATTTTCACCAGCAATTCCGCGGCCCGTCGCGGAGATATCGGCTCACGCTTGAGAACGTCATCAAGCTGGCCACCTTCGACGAACTTCATGCTGAAATAGCAGGAGCCGTCGCGCTCGCCGATCTCGTAGATCGGAACAATTTGAGGATGCTCAAGGCTGGCGGCTGCCTCGGCTTCGCGGCGGAAGCGTCTCAGATGTGCCTCGGTGGCCCTCGGACCGACGCCAATGACTTTTAACGCAACGGTCCGATTGAGACTTTTCTGTCGCGCGCGATAGACCACGCCCTGACCCCCGCGGCCGATTTCCTTCAACAATTCATAGTCGCCGAATTCCGTTGGCATCCTTGCTGCGCTCAATCCGAGAAGCTCGTCGTCTTCATTCGGTAGCGCCCCAAGACCAGTCTTAAAGAGACATAAGCTGCAAAATCCTTGCGGCGCGTCAGCGAAGATCTTGCTCCCGCATTTGCCGCAAACTCGGCCCACATTTGTCATGGTGGTTTTCGGGCGATCAGTCACCTCCATATGTACTGTGCCAAATCTTCTCGGAGGTTACGCTTGCAATACAGCAATGAAATGCCGCAACTCGTCTTCCACGTCTCCAGGCGTCCCGACAGTGTGAGCGATCTCCTCGCGCAACAGCAGGCGATATCGCTGACGCAGGCGATGGAACGCCTGCTTCACCGCGTTTTCACTCATGCTCAATTCTCGCGCGATCTCCGCCTGCGAGGGCCGGCCCGGTTCGTCAGTAAGCATTTGCTTTAACTGTTCGAACAGCGGTGCTCTTCCTGCGACCCGATATTCTTCCCCGAGGCGCGCGAGCACTTGCTCCAGCAGTGTTAATGCCCATCGGCGTTGATAAATTCGGTCAGGGCTTAACATGCGTGCCAGCTCGAGATCGGCGTGCTCCCGCGCGAGCAGTTCTTCCAATGGCACCAGCGGTCCACCCTCACCACGCTTGACAGTCATCGCGCGACGGTGCGCTTTACCAAGGAAATTTTTAAGTGAGGCGAGGAGATAGGAGCGTAAACGCCCCTTTTCCCGGCGGACGGCGTCCAAGTCTTTTCTCTCGAGCAGCAGCGCGAAGAAACCCTGGGTAAGATCTTGCGCTTCCTCTGTAGCGTAGCCCTGCCGCCTCACGAAACCATAAAGTGGCCACCAGTAAATGCGGCAAAGCTTCTCCAGCGCTTCTTCGGCCGCCGGCGATTCGCCTCGCGCGGTTAACACCACGCTCCAATGAGTGGTAGCGAATGCGACAGCTCCGTTTTGCACGCTTTCGCCAGCCCTAGTCAGTGAAGTCACCCGATCAGCAGCACGCATGCTGCGATTCAAGTAAAAAATCGCGCGAAAATCAAGCCTGCATTCTGGCGTTCCTTCAATGCCGCTTGCCGGTGGCAATGACAATTGACTCCGAAAGCTTTCGCGAATTGAGAGAAGTTTCCGATTTACGAATCGCTCTTCCGGCGTTTCAATTAGCGCGTGACCCAGGCCAAGAAGATTTTCGGCACTGACGGCGTCCGCGGCGTTGCCAACGTGGAACCAGTCACCGCCGAGACCGCGCTTAAGCTCGGCCGCGCCGCGGCGCACGTTTTCACGCAACTGAATCCCCGTACCATCCCCGAGGGCGCGCGCCCGAAAATCGTGCTCGGTAAAGACACGCGCCTCTCGGGTTACATGCTCGAGAACGCGCTCGTCGCCGGCATCACTTCTCTCGGCGTCGATGTTCTCATCATCGGGCCGCTGCCGACGCCGGGCGTGGCTTACATCACCCGCGCGCTCCGCGCCGATGCCGGCATCGTCCTTTCCGCCTCCCATAATTCCTACGAAGACAACGGCATCAAATTTTTCCGGCACGACGGCTACAAGCTCGACGATCAGGTCGAACAAAAAATCGAGCAGCTCGTTTTCGCCGGCGAAGTTGATTCGATTCGCCCAACCGCCGGAAAAATCGGGCGCGCCGCGCGCATCGACGACGCCCTCGGCCGCTATGTCGAATTTGCCAAGGCGAGCTTTTCGCGCGGGATGTCGCTCGAGGAAATGCGCGTGGTGGTCGATGTGGCCAACGGCGCTGCTTACAAATCGACGCCGTGCGTTTTGCGCGAGCTCGGGGCGGAGGTCATCATTGCGCACAACGAGCCGAACGGCATGAACATCAACGCGCAATGCGGCAGCACGCATCCGCAGGAAATCCAGCGCCTCGTCAAGGAGAACGGCGCGGATGTCGGCATCACGCACGATGGCGACGCCGATCGCGTCCTGCTTTGCGACGAAAACGGCGAGATTGTCGATGGAGACGAAATTCTTGCCATCGCCTCCGTCGATCTTTTGCGCGCCGGCCGGCTGGAGCAAAACACGCTCGTTGCCACTGTGATGAGCAATTTCGGTCTCGATGAAACGCTCGCCGCGCATGGCGGCAAAGTGGTGCGAACAAAAGTGGGCGATCGTTACGTGATCGAAGAAATGATTTCTCGAAAATTAAATCTCGGCGGCGAGCAAAGCGGTCACATCATTTTCCGCGATTTCACTACCACCGGCGACGGCATCATCAGCGCGCTCCAGATTTTGCGCATCATGCATAAGACCGGCCAGCCGTTGAGCAAATTGAAAACCTGTCTCAAAAAATATCCGCAGGCCCAGCGCAATTTGGTCGTGAAAGCCAAGCCGCCCATCGAAGAACTCCGCGAAGTCGTGAAGTTGCGCGATGAAATCGAGCGCGAACTCGCCGGCCAAGGCCGCATCCTCCTGCGTTATTCCGGCACGGAACCAAGAATCCGTTTGTTAATCGAAGGTCGCGAATTGGACAAGATCGACAAGCAAGCGAACCGCATCGCCAACGCAATTCAAAACGCGATTGGGGCCAACTAAAACGCGATGCAAAAAACGCATAAGCGGAAAGTGTCATGACGCTCGCGCGAGTAGTTGAATCTTTACTCTTCAGCGCGCAAAAACCGCTCTCCGCAAAAGAGATGGTCGATGTTATCAAGCGCGCCGGCCAAGTCGATGAGCTTTCGCCTAACGAATTCGCCAAGGTCCGCGAGTCCGAAGTGGCCGCTGCGGTCGAAGAATTGAAAATCGAATACGGGCAACAAGAGCGCGCTTTTCAACTGGTTGAAAAAGCCGAAGGGTGGCAGCTCGCGACCGATCCCGCGTATGCCAATTGGGTGCGCCAACTTTTTCCCGCGCCGAAACCGGCGCGCTTGACCGCGCCCGCGCTCGAAACGCTGGCGATCATCGCCTACCGCCAGCCGATCACCCGCCCCGATGTTGAGGCCGTGCGCGGCGTCGCCATCGATGGGGTTCTGCAAACACTGATGGAACGCGGTCTTGTCAAAATTAGCGGGCGCGCAGAAATTCCGGGACGGCCGCTGCTGTACGAGACCACGCAATTTTTTCTCGATCACTTCGGTCTGCGCAATTTGGATGAATTGCCCAATGTCGAAGAATTGCGGAAACGCTATCTGCCGGTAAGCCCGCGCTTGCAGCCACCGGTTGCGACTGAGCAAACCGCGCCAACCTCGCCAACCTGAATCCTCTCGAATCCCTTTCCACGGAGGCGCGCGGCGATTGAGTCTGGTAATTTCCAAGCGTCGCGCTCGGTAAAGAGTACCTGCGGATTACGGAATCATGAAATCACTCGCGTTCTTTGCGGGCTTTCTTCTCATCGCAACATCGACAACTGCCCTGGCAGAATTGCGCGCCGGCGATTGCGCGCGCGCGGCAAAATATTCCGAGGGCAAGCGCGGCATCTCCATGCTCGTCATGCAAAATGGCCGAACCATCTTCGAGCATTACGCGAACGGCGGATCGGCTGACGGCAAATGGCCGATCTTCAGCGGCACAAAAAGTTTTTGGGGCATCGCCGCGCTCGTCGCCGTTCATGATGGATTGTTCGAACTCGACGACCACGTGTCTGACACGATCACGGAATGGCGAAGCGATCCGCTGAGATCGCAAATCACGATTCGCAAACTGTTAAACTTCACCGACGGCATCGAGCCCGCGCCGCATCTGCATCGCCAATCAATTCGCGACCGCAACGCCATGGCGATTCGATTGTCGATTCTGGCTGAGCCGGGTTCGGCTTTTACTTATGGACCAAGTCATCTTCAGATTTTTTCGGAACTGCTGCGCCGAAAACTAAACGGCCGCAGCACGTTTGCTTATCTCGCAGGTCATGTTCTCGATCCACTCGGTCTCGATCATCTCGAATACAAAAAAGATCGGCGCGGCAATCCGCTGCTCGCCACCGGCTTTAAACTGACGGCGCGCGAATGGGCGCGATTGGGTGCGCTCGTCCTCGGACGCGGAGTTTATCGTGGCCGGCAAATTGTTCCCGAAATTACCTTGCGACAGGCTTTCGTCGGCTCACCCGCGAATCCATCCTACGGATTGACGTTCTGGTTGAATCGACAAGCGCCAATCGGCCGGGAGATCGACATCGAGAACATGCTCGATCTGCCCTGGCAGCGCGCCGACTGGATGAATATCTGCATTTGCAAAGATGCGCCCGCGGACATGTTGGTCGCGCTCGGCTCTGGTTATCAACGCCTCTTCATCATTCCGTCGATGAACGCGCTGATCGTGCGGCAAGGATGGGGTGCGAAATTTTCCGACGCGGATTTCCTGCGACTGGTTCTCGGACAATCTCGATAGCGGATTTGACTTGATCGCGCATTTCCTGAACGATGCACGCAACCTTTTGAGACATGAACAAATTTGCGATCGGTTGCGGCGGCGTGTTGGTCATCATTGCCTTCTTTGCAGTGGTGGCGGGGCTCGGATTGATGGGCAGTTACAACCGGCTGGTCAAATTGCAGCAGAGCGTCGATCAAAGCTGGGCGCAGGTGCAAAATGTTTACCAGCGCCGCGCAGATTTGATTCCAAATCTGGTGAACACAGTGTCCGGCGCGGCGAATTTCGAAAAATCGACACTCATCGCCGTGACCAATGCGCGCGCCAGCGTCGGCCGGGTGCAGCTTGATCCGAACAAAGCGCCCACCGATGCGGCACAGCTCGAGCAATTCCAAGCAGCGCAAGGACAGCTTTCAAATGCTCTCTCGCGCTTGCTCGTGGTGGTCGAGCGTTATCCGGAGATTAAGGCGAACCAGAGCTTTCTCGGCCTGCAAGCGCAGCTCGAAGGCACCGAGAACCGGATTTCGGTCGAGCGCGGCAACTTCAACACAGCGGTGCAAAATTACAACACGGCCGTGCGCAGCTTTCCGACGAATTTTATCGCCGGGATGTTTGGCTTCGCGCCGCGGCCATTCTTTGCCGCGCAACCGGGCGCGGAAAGAGCGCCGGCCGTGAATTTCAATTTCGGCACACCGGCGCCGTCGCCGGCAGCTTCGCCGGCGGGCTCGCCGTAACGCGACGCGAATGATCGCGGATCAGGCGCGCAACAGTATTTCTGGGAAGCGCACGCGAGCCGCGTGCTGGCGACCCCGAAAGCTTTTGCGGGTCGTGAACTTTCCTGACACAAAAGATTGTTTTGGCAAGCCGCCAAAACCAACACGCGAGCCGCGTGTGCTCCCCAGAGTGCTGCGTTGCCTCGTTCTGGGAATTCTAATTTTTCTTCCCCTGCGCTCATTCACGGCCGAAGTCATTCCGCCGAAACCGGCCGGTTACTTCAACGATTACGCTGGCGTCGTTTCAAAAGAAGCCGCGCTGCACTTCAACGAGCAGCTCGCGCAGTTCGAGCGGGAAACGTCGAATCAACTTCTGGTGGTGGTCTGGCAAACGATGCCATCACAAAGTTCGATCGAA
>Ga0066688_10001030_pt1 | contig 10571 bp, 11 predicted proteins | sample GraSoiAngelo_137_FD_62304 | JGI IMG/M metagenome (GOLD analysis project Ga0066688, IMG submission 62304) | Grasslands soil microbial communities from the Angelo Coastal Reserve, California, USA - 14_0929_09_30cm | ecosystem: Environmental > Terrestrial > Soil > Grasslands | place: USA... | reverse complement strand
CAGGGGTCTTAGTCTCCCATTTCTCTAGGCCCTCGTTGAACACCTTGGCTATTGCGGCTATCGGGTAACGGTCAACGGTAGGCTCGAACTGTCGGGTTTTGAGAAGGGCTTCTAGTACCTGTCCATCATAGCCGGAACCTCGTTCTTCCCGCCTGTCGTCGCTAGCCTCCTGGGCCAGCTCCAGGATGTGCTTCTGGCCTATCGGGCTAGGGGTGACTTTGTAGAGGGGTCCGAATATCTCTATCACGCGGTAGTTTGGAATTAGCAGTTTTAGATCCTCGAACGTCAGGGTTTTCTCGGGCGGCCGATAGAGAGGCGAAGTTTTGTCGTGGACTAGGGAGTATCGTTCTAGGTAGTCGCGCAGCTCATTGGCTTCCTCAGGCTCGAACGCCACCGGGATGTTCGTGTCCACGTTCTCATCCGTGACGATTACTATACACCTGCCGAGTGTAGTATCAGGTAGTGTTGTGGTGCTAGCTATGGCCTTGAAACCGAACGGATCAAACATATGCAGTAGAGAGGTTTCAGCGTCAGCACGAACGATAAACTGGTCCTGGCAATAGCCAAGATTCAGGACTTCCTGGATCGCTTGGACGCTCTCGCTCGGGTTTCGTCTGAACGGGGCTAGTTTCTCTGCTTCGTCAACGCATAAGGTTGGGTGGTGAACGTCCATCAGCCGAAATAGGCTGGCGGCCGTCGGGTTACCAGCGATGAAGCCTCGGTAGCATAGTGCGCGTAGAATGTGAAGAATCCGATTCTTGCCTGTGCCGGTTGGGCCGGTCAAAAACAAGTATGGCGTGGTCCGATTCTCTCTAACTCGGTAACTATGCAGGACGCATGCGGCAATTACCGAATAGTGTCTTTCATCCTCCAGTTCGACGCGAGCCTTTACGAATTTTCGAATTTCGTTAAAGAGCCACGGGTCGCCCTCGTAGCTCTTAGGCTTGGCCAGTCCGAATAGTCGGCCTCTCTGATCCTCTATCTTAGCGGCTAGTTCAACCTCTTTTTCTTCTGGAGTCTTAGCTGTCATTTGGGATGATCTCGACACCATGCGATATGCTTCTCGAACAGTCGTTTGGTGAAACTTGGAAACTTGTCTCCGCAATAATTACAGTAGTTTGGCCAGTATTCCCGGCGATACCTGTAGTATCCTTCGGGCGACTTGTGTACGAGAACCGGGCTAGTCCATTTCGCCGGATCATCGCCCTTCTCGATCAGCGGCCGGACTTCGCGCCTGTAGAATGATACGAGGCATAGATAGACTGTCTCTAGGTCCAGCTCGAAGGCTTTTGCGAGAGCTAGGGCTAAGTCTCTAAGGTCTGATTGTTCGTCAGGGCCGAATAGTGGCTCCGGCTGGTTTGGAACATCTAGCCCCGTTTCATCGCCACTAGTCCGGCTTTCCTGCGACATTCTTACAATCCCTTGACAAGCATGGATAGACCCATGAACGCGATTGCGTTTTCTTCCGCTTCCTCAACTTCGGCTTGGAGGGCCGGAGTAACAGAATGGGCAGATGTTTGGTTGCTGGCAAGCTTTGTATTCGTCAATAGGGTACAAAGTCGCAACGTTTAAGTTCATCTGACAGTTAATGTCACTGACACAAGATGTCGCAAATGGATGTGGGTTCCCCAAAAAGGCCGACGACACCAAGTGTCGCAACTATACCCTCTCGCGAGAACGATGTTCTCAGAGCATTGGACCTTCATCTCCGGGTGGCAAGGCTCTGGACTGAGAAGAGGGACAAGGCCAAGGGAGAAAGGGATAGGGAGATTGCGGAGCAAGTAGGCAGATCTGCTCGTCAAGTCCAGCGCATCGTGAAAATGCTTCCTGCTGTAGCAAGGGCTGCTAGGGATGTTTCCGAAGAGCTTAGAAAACTAGGATACAACCGGAAGACCTTCGATTTCAGAGAGATAGCGGCTCGAAGCCACGTCTCACAATGGGAAAGGCTCAGGCAAGGCTTCTGGCCATACAGTGAGAAGATTGTCCCAGTAGGCTACAGGCTCAGCAAGGACGGCACGATCAATGTGGACCCGGTGAAAGGTTCGGCACTGGGACGCGTCTGGCAGCGTATTATCAAAGGTGAGATCATCAACCAGGCAGCAAGGGAGGAGAACATTGACCCAGCTAGTATTCAGAGAATTTTGAGAAACCCCATGTTTTGGATAGGGGACGTTCGAAGCCAAGACGGTTATGTTAAAGGGAGACACAAGGCTCTCCTAGACAGAACCACCTACGAGAAGATCCAGAGCATGAGGCCTGGAACTATGGGGCCGGCCGCCTTTGGCTTTCGCAGGGAAGGCAGGGAGATAATTCCAGATGAATTGCAAAAGAAGATCGTCTTACAAGTTTTCCAGCTGTCTAGGGAAGGAAAGCCGGGACGGGAGATAGCGGAGAAACTTTCGCTAAACTACTCCCTAGTGTACCGGACCCTTCACGACCCGCGGAACAAACCAGTCGTAGGATACCAGCTTTGGAACAGCGCTCAACAACCCCACAGCTATCCACAGAATCGAAGAGGGTCATACAACAGGAATAGGATACTTGCCTGCTTGCCAGCTACGACCAATGAAGTGATGGAAAAGACAGGGCTTTCATGGGCCGCCAGCTGGCAGCATCTTGACAAGCTGAGGAAGGGCCGCCTGGTAGAAAGGGAAGGGGGTAGGCTCGGAAAGTGGAAGAGAGTGACATAGAGTTCACGCTGGAACGGCCAAGAGGAAAGTCGAAGGATGGAGAGTCATACCGTCAAGAAAGGCTTGGAATATTGAAGCTCTAATGGTCTAGGACCGAAGGATTACTCACGGTCTTCTTCAAGCCATTTGAGAGCCGTTCCAGAAGTGAGTCGGTTAGCCCGTCTTAGACTCTGGGATAAAACCCCGCGTCCTTTAGAACCTCATTAATTACTGGTTTCGCTTCTAGGATAATAGCTTCGATGATGGCGAGGCTTTGATCTGTTTCGTAGAAATTGATATGCAGAGTTTCAGCTTTCAGGAAGAAGTCATAGAATACAGGTTTGGCCATCTTCTTCATTAGAACCCATTTTGCGGATAGCTCTGTAGCGTACTCTCTGATATTTCGGTGACCGTAGAGCCTGCTTCCTTCCTTCTCGTAAGCATGGGCTTTGAGGGCTTGGGCCATCGAACCCCAAAGAAACTCGCCGGCCTTATGGTACTCTTTCTCTGAGAAGGCTTTCCCGGAATTGAGAGCATAGATTATGCTCTGCTCAGCGTAGTGCTGAGCCTGCCTACTAGTCAAACTTCCACGACGTTGAACTTCTCAATGGACCCGGTAAGAGCGTTAATTATGACCCTGGCATGTCTGGGTTTCAATACCGAGATGTCCAGCTCTACTAACCACCGAGAGTCTTGTCGACTGGCCCTGATGGGAAATACGAACCCGTAATATTTCTTCACATAGTCTACTGCTCGCTTCGTAGCCTCATCGGCTGTCAGCGGAGGAACTTTTTGCAAGGCGGCCGATGATCACCTTTCTACTCTTTGAGCGTTTGTGCCTACTCCGGTTACGACAGCCAGTTAAGCTCGCCTCGGTCCCACGAGATCCTGAAGATTGTCACCGCAAAGATACACGGTAAGCACTCAACCATTCCTCGTTCATACGAAGAACAAGACGCAAGAGGGTAGAAGCTATTGCGTCTGCGAGACCTGTAAGCACGGCCTGCAGGGTCAATGCCTCGATAAGCGCTGCAGGTGTTGTACGATGATGGTCAAGCCAGCACGATAGAAACCGGTGATAGTAAACGGTTCCCGGCTAGAATCCGTCGTTCCACTCGCGCCAATCGTTCTTGGTCATCCGTGGACCCCCTTTCTTCTGGTCCTCTAGCGTGGCTTCTTTGTGAAACTGGTCTATCCTCTCTCTCAGCTCTCCGAGCTTGTCATATAGCCGATTAAACTCGGTCCGGTCTTTGCTTCCCGATTCCATTTTGTATGCGAGCCATGTTTCCTCGTACTCGTTGCAGGTGTCGCATAGGTAGGCAGGGCAGAACTCAGGTCTCAGCCGGACCGACTCAGTATCTCGAACGCATCTCGCGCAACGCATGACGCTCTAGGATTCATGTTGCGTCGCTCTTGAGTTGAGAGAGAATGATGGAACTGTTCAGGGATAGCCGTCTAGATGCAGGTCCCTGAACGATGCTGAACGTCCCAAACACCTTAGACTTAATTCGGGGGAGTAGCTAACCTGGACCTATGCCGGTAACCCTATCCAACGGATCAGTTGCGGCGATTATCATAATTGTTGTTTCGGCTGGGATAGCCGTAGGAATCATTCACGACCAGAGTATCAAGGGGGTCTACAGCTCATTCAGCTCTCAGGTATCGGCTCTCCAAGAACAGACAAAATTCACTTTTGTTCAGGGAACCGTTTCGATGACGTCGCAGCATCCTGACGGAACACCGGTAAGCATCTTCTTCGACGGACCAGATGGATCGGCGCTTAGTTCAATGGTAGTGGTCCATTCCACATCTGGCTTCCAGTATCAGTACAATTATCAACTCTTTCTAAAATCAGGCGTTACGTACGGAGTTAGGGTCAATTTCGAAACAACATTCTCCAGCGCCCAGCACAGTTGTGCAGGTATTCCTGTTGTTTTCACTCCAAGCGGAGTTGACGAGACGCAGGATTTTCAGTGCTGAAGAATCGAATCGCGCGATTAACTGGCATGAGTCGTTGATGGGTCATCTCGGATAACTCTCCCTTTTCAAATTGATTATTTGGACAGTCTGATTTCCTAGCCTTTCCGGAAGAATTAAAAACGCATTAGCTACGAAGCCGATAATCTGACCTTCTTGACAGTTCTGACCGTCATATCCCTAATCGCGCTCTCGCTAGCGTCTTCCCCGGCTATGAATTTCGGCGTGGCCTCGGCTCCGTGGCCCACCTTTCATGGGAATCCTCAACATACGGGTCTTTCACCCTTCACTGGACCCTCTGCACCGGTGCTTGAGTGGAAATTTGCAACAGGGACGGGAATCAGTCCTTCACCAGCCATAGCGTTTGGCACTATCTACGTCGGGGGGAGTGACGGAAATCTTTACGCACTCAACCGAGATGGAAGAGTGAAATGGAGTTTTCCAACCGGTGGCACAATCGATTCGACCCCTGCCGTCGGTTCTAACGGCATCGTTTACGTAAATGTTCATTTTTGCTGTAACTCTGGAGCAGGAGCCCTTTACGCGATAAATCCGGACGGCTCATTGAGGTGGATGTTTCCACCCGTAGGATGCCCTACATCATGTGTTGATTGGATCTATGGCTCACCGACCTTGGGCTCGGACGGAACCGTTTACATCGCAATGAGTATCAACAACTATTACGGAATCCGGGCCATCAAACCAGATGGGTCCATGAAATGGTTTGTTTCGACTAGTGGTATTGTCTACGATTCGCCTGCCGTTGCGTCAGACGGAACAATCTACGCTGGTGTTGACGATCCTCCAGGCCAATCTGGCTTCTGCGACGGGGGACTATGCGCGGTCTACCCGAATGGGACGGTACGATGGAACGCGCACATCGGCCTGGTGTTGTTCTCCTCTCCGGTTGTTGGCTCGGACGGAACAATCTATGTTGGAACCTACCACGGCAACTTCACCGCGGTCCGCCCTGACGGAACGACCAAATGGACCATATCCGGGACCATAACCGGTGAAACCTCCTTCTCTACCGCAGCCATAGGCCCTAGCAGAACCATCTACTTCGTCGCGAACGGATCACTCTACGCCGTAAGTCCTGGCGGCAGTGTTTTGTGGAAATTCTCCACCACCAGTACCCTAACTCCGGAGTCGCTGTCAGTAGATGCGAAGGGAGTGGTGTACGCAGGTAGCACCGATGGAAGCCTCTACGCGATCAATCCGGATGGCACTCTGTCTTGGAAATTTTCTCTTGGCGGTAGCCTAAGTTCCTCGCCAGCTATCGACCTGGCCCGTACTATGTATGTCGGAAGCGACAACGGCAATCTGTATGCAATAGGCAACTAGACTTCAATTCCCCGAATCGCAAGATTTTCTTCTTCCATTCCGAATAGTATCAGGTGTACGTGGAATGTTCTCCTGTGAAGAACACGGCTGAACGTGGGGACGGTTACGAGCTGGATGAGAATCCAGGAGTGCGACTACGCCAAGTCGAAGGAGATCCTACTTGTCTGTCCGAGTTTTAGGATCTGCGTACTATCTTCGGGGCTTTGCCGATCCGGGATTCTTCCTGCTGGTCCTGTATTCCTGTTCCGCTAGGACTCATGTTTCCGAAGCCGGGTGTCTGCGTAGTAGTGTTTCCCATCTTGGCAAGCTGAGGCGGCCAACTAGGCTGTGTCGCCTGTCCGGGTCCGCGTCCTTCTTCTTCACCTTCTTCCTCCTCGCCATCCGATTTGATCGGGTTAGCCCTAACGAAATCCTCCCGTGGTGTGCCTGCCTGGATTGGAGTTGAGGCTTGTCCAGTCGGCGCTAGGAACTGGCCATAGGACATGTTGTAGCCCCTGTTCGGGTCTATCGGCTGTGTCGGTACGGCTGCTGGGCTGAGTTGGCCGGTTCCATTGATACCTGGACCCCGCATCTTTTCTTCGGGCCGTTTCTCAGTCGAGCTGAATGGTAACGCGCCTATGCTTCCGAACGGCGTGTTGAACACAATCCGGTTCTGCATATACGGGTCAACCTGTCTTACCTTGTCGCTCCCATAGGTCTGCTGTGGAACCGTGTGAGTAATGTCTTTGCGGAGAACACTGTCAACAGGCGCGTCTATCGCGCGGCTATCTCCGGGGCGTGGAACACTAGGCATCAACGGCCCCTCCGCTATCATCTCCATCGTCTTAGCTACTGGTTTTACCCGGAACACTTTTGCTATCGGATCTTCTGTCATCGTGATTCTCCCCTCAACCTCGCCCTTTTCTCCTGTTCACGCATAAGCATCTCATACCACAACAATCGCCGCGGGTCCATCGGCACAGACGGGGCCGAGGCCGTGTTCGCAACAGCCGGATTTTCCTCGGTAAATCCGACGGCTGGGGGTCTGTCTCCAACGGCTTCGCGTATCGCTATCCTGTTCTGTTTTTCCCGTCTGACCTGTGCCGTGCGTTCTTTGACAAACTGGTTGACTTCTTCCGGTGTCGAGGGTGGCCCTGACGATGGAGACTCTTGCAGATCCAACGTCTGCTTCTCCATTCCTAGCGGGTTGAAACTGTGAAGGTTCACAGCCTCCCGCCACTCGCGCAGGAGCCTGAAACCATCCTCCTGCTCACCAATCTCCACCCGACTACCCGGAATGTACGGCTTACGCGGCAAGGCTCCACCCCTAACCCCTATCAGAATCCGTTTTTTAGCCTTGACCCCAGGACCCCTCTTGAAACACGGGTATATGCGCGGCTGCTAGGGGGTTGCTCTCCACAATACCCGTGTTGTGGTTCTAGATGGAAGCGTGACGGTTGGAACCTGCAACAGTCCTGTCATTGCGAAGTTGGCTAGGACCCTTGAAACAGCCCCGACTTCGCCTGTGCTGATCAGTTGTGATAGTTGCCGGGGAAGCTCGCGGCCTAGCAATGTACGGAGAGCATCACGCATGTCTCCCAGCTTGTGATAGTTGCGAAGATGATTCTCTAGAACGCCGGGCGAATCATGTAGGCAGACCGGGCACGGGACGACAGGCGTAGAGTTGACGGATGGAACCGTGGCCTTCTGAGGCTTTACAAGACCAGCAGGTTTCGAGACAACATGGCTCTGGAAACGTTCTCGAGTTCTCTGTCTCCGCGACAGACCAGCAGAACGAGCAGAACTCGAAAGATTCCCGCGAGGCACTAGCCCCGACGACCCCGACGAGCCTTACGAACCACCTGATCCAAGCTAGGACCCGGAGGACCCCACTTCCACAACCTACCCCGAGACATACACAGATAGAGCCATCAAAACAGACCCTTTAGCCTTGAGAAGTATCAAACCCCCCCAGAATACAAAACCTAGTCTGCTGAGACTAATGTCCCTTAACGTGTAGGCTAGGTCGGTTTCGCACTATGCCTAGATAGCGACTGTTCGTATAGTGATATACCAATACCCTGTTCTTCTTAGTATGCGGTTGGGACGGTAACTAACTATGATTAGCTACCTGACAGGAATATCATATAGTGATATGGACAGGCTACTAGACAGATACCCGAGACACTAGAACAGTAACTTGATGAGGGCTTAGTATGATCCATGCTCTAGCCCATATCCGTATAGTGATAGGTACTGCCATTAGTAATGAATGATAAGCCCAGTGGTTCTTGAGCTGGGAAGGTTTGGCGGTTCTCAAGTCTAAAAAAGCGGCTTGTGCGTATAGTGATAGGGAACTTTCTTGCCGGAGCGTGGGATGGTTCGACAGGTAGGTTTGAGGTTTGATCATCCGCTCTGGATGGATTATCGCCGGATCTGTTCGTCTGAGCGTGTTCGGCCTAACGAGTTGTTAGAGATGGTTATTCGTGACGCTGTTGTGTCGGGTAGTGTGAAAGCATTGATTGACCGGGGTTCTACAGTGTCCGGTTCTCAGGCTGTCGCGGATAAGGTCCGGCTGGAAAGGCTTCTTGGCGATATGCAGCGTCTGATGGAGACTGTCTATCGTGAACTCGAACTTTGGTATGAGGATAAGGGTGAACCCGGGGATCACGTCGAGGAAGCTGACAGGCTGACGAACCAGATATTGAGTATTCTTCCCCGGATCTCCGACCAGCAAGCGATAGAGCAGGCCGGACTAGTCCTTGGCCGAGCAGCCCGCTACCGGAACCGGATTCTGCTAGCTATGACTCCACGCTCAAAGACCGAGTTTGAACTCATACTGAAGTTGGGCTTGCTCGAAAAGGACAAGATGGACGCGGAGGACGCTAGGACATTGGCCGAGGAAATAGCGGCTGACAAAGCCAAGGCTGAGGCTGAAACCGAATAGCCCCGTATCACTATAGGTTTATACGCTACCCGTATCACTATAGAGGGTAGGCGTATCACTATGCCTAAGATTAGTCGTGAAGAATCCGCTAAGATAGAAGCTAGGGTCCTAGAGGCTGTTGAAGCTTCTGAGGGTCCTGTCACTAGTCAGGTCATCGCTAAGAAGCTAGGCTTGAACTGGCAGGCTGCAAAGGTCACCCTGTTAGAGCTAGCCCTACTCGGGAAGATTGATGCTGAACTGACGACTTTAGGCTGGAAGTTTGCCAAGAAGCCGAGTCAGACCGTCCACGCGAACAATCACCGAATAGCCGTTCCCAAGAACGGTAACGGGGTCCATGCTCGTATCGAAAAGGTCACGCCTGAGAACGTATCGAACGCCCGGATAGTCGAGGGTCTTAGCAAGATTTACGGAAACGACAGGGTTCAAGAAATCCTAGTTCAGGCTCAAGGCTCTTACTATTTCAGGAACCCGGCCTGTCAGAACACCCCGGAGATCTACGAGCTATTCCAGAACGGCGATATTGACAGTGGACTAGAAGCTCTGGGGCTTCACTCTTGGAGTATCGGCCGCCCCAAGATTGGAGGCTTCTAGATGTCGCGGAGTATCACGCTTAGGAATGATACAGGCTTCAACCTTAGACTAGACGATTTCTCTGCGCCCCTCGACACATTCACAGAACAGGTTTTTGTCTGCGACATGTGTACTAGCTGGCGTGGACACTCAGAGACAGAAGCTAGGGAACATAGACGTTAGTTGAACAGGGGCAAGTCGCCGGATTCTCAGTGGTTTCACCTAGTCAGGCTTTCCCGCTAAGACAGTCTATCCCTGCAACTGGGCCTGAAAGGGTCCTGCCCCTATGTCGGCGGCTAGACAGGTTCAGGCTTTCGGGCCATCGTTCTGTGCCACTTGATGTGGAGGGGCATGTCTAAGACTTGGATGTGACAAGTGGGACATGTTTGGGCTACTGTTGGGAGATCGAAGCGCATGACTTCTCGGAATTTCCTTCTGAAGGAGTGATCGAGATCATACAGATTGGAAGGATATAAGGATACGAACCTTATGTTGTTCTTTCGATACTGTGCCATCTTCCACCTCATTTTCCGGATGTATTCGTTCCTCAGCCGCGCGTCAGGCGAATCGATTAGACCCCAGTATTCAACGATGAGATTGTACTGTGGAAGGAAGAAGTCTGGTCTCGAAATTTTGGATTTGAAGATGAACCAGTCATTAGTCATTGCAGTGGCTTCATAGTGGTAAGCGATGCTTTGGTGCGTAAGGTAGTCTGCGATCATCCTCTCACCCTTGCTCCTGACCGTCTGACCCGTTAGCGTGACTGATGGCGTTCCGTACTCTTCAGAGCCTTCGAAGAGATCATTCAACCAGGAGAGGAAGCCCAAACCGGATAAGGGTCTCTCAGCAGCAACGCCGCATTAAAGCCGATCCTTCTTCCAAGAACCTCATGAGGCCCGATTGAGTAGTTGCGGACGATTCCGGTATATTCGAAGTGGGCCTATGGTAGCCCGGGGGAGATTCGAACTCCCGTCGATGGGTCTCTTCCTAGTTTGGGGTCCAAAGCCCATCATTGGCCGGGTCACTTTTTTCGACCCTTGCTAGTCCACTACACCACCGGGCTACAGGAGACCCGGGTCTTCGGC
>Ga0066688_10001028_pt1 | contig 10578 bp, 10 predicted proteins | sample GraSoiAngelo_137_FD_62304 | JGI IMG/M metagenome (GOLD analysis project Ga0066688, IMG submission 62304) | Grasslands soil microbial communities from the Angelo Coastal Reserve, California, USA - 14_0929_09_30cm | ecosystem: Environmental > Terrestrial > Soil > Grasslands | place: USA... | reverse complement strand
AGTGGGCAGTTGGGCAGCGACCTCGTCCGCGTTGCGAGAGAGTCCCGAAATGTCGAAACGCTGGCGCTGACCAGGAAAGATTTGGACGTTTGCGAACTGGCATCTATCGCGGAAGTTCTGTCTGGGAAGCGGTTCGATGTGCTAGTGAACTGCACGGGTTACCACAAAACCGACGAGGTCGAAGAGCACGCTGCCGAAGCGTTTCGAGTGAATGCACACGCCGTGAGGGCTATGGCAAAGGTTTGCAAGGCTCGCCGCGCGAAATTTGTTCAGATTAGTACGGACTATGTCTTCGATGGCGAAAGCAGGCGGCCTTACGCCGAGACAGATTCTACCTGTCCCGTTAATGTTTACGGCGCTTCGAAGCTGCTCGGAGAGAAGCTCGCGCTGCGGGTGCGTCCGGATGGAATGTACATCGTGCGTGCGGCATCCCTGTTTGGCATCGCGGGTTCAAGCGGCAAAGGCGGTAATTTTGTTGAGCGCATTTTGAAGAAAGCTAAGGAGACGGGCGAGGTTCGCGTGGTGAATGACGTCACTATGTCGCCGACGTGCACGGTGGACGCGGCAAGGGTGATTTTGAAACTGCTCGAGAGGGACGCGTCTGCGGGGACGTACCATGTTGTCAACTCGGGCTCGGCGACGTGGTTCGAGTTTGCGCAACAGATCATTGAAGGGGCTGAGATCCAAGCCAAGGCCGTTCCCGTAACAAGCGCAGAATACCCCACCGCTGCGATCCGCCCAGCGTACACGGTGTTGGACAACCGGAAAGCCGCTGAAGTCGTTGGCACCATCCAAGACTGGAGAGACGCTCTCCACCGGTACCTGATCGATATGGGTCATGCTCAAGTTTCCCGATCGACCGCGTAACCGGCGATTCTTGACTCGTACAAAGTTACGACTGGTCTGAGCCGAGATAGAAGAAAAGACCGAATGGCGAGCCTAGAAACAACGACTCCTCTTTTAGAGGAGAAGGCAGAGGCTACACAGGCCGTTGCTGCCGAGCAGTGGAAACCCGCCGCCATCGTGGCCGACATAGCGACACTGGGAACGGGAACACTGATAGCGGGAGTCTTCAACGTCGCGCTAGTGTTTCTAGTGCCGAAGTTAATCAGCGTGGCGGATTACGGCTATTGGCGGATATTTATTCTCTACGCGGGCTACGTAGGCTTTCTGCATTTTGGATTTGCTGACGGTGCGCTGCTGCGGTGGGCGGGGCGACCGCTGGAGGATGTTCATCACGAACTCCGGCCGGCAATCAAATATCTTTTCTGGCAGCATGTGGCAGTGCTCCTGCCGGCATGCGTGCTTGCAGCGGTTTTGCTGAGGGGTCCGCTGCGTTTTGTGGCCATCGCCGTGGCGATCTACGCGCCACTCTTCAATATTACGGCGGCGCTGCAGTTCAGTTTGCAGGGGGCGCGGAACTTCCGGCCAGTGGCCATCTCCGCCGTTGCCGCTCCCGCCTTGTTTTGCCTATCGGCTCTCCTTTGGGCGATTGGTTGGCGATCTACGTTCCGGGAAGTGGTGACTTTGTTTCTGCTGGGTTGGTGTGTGCCGCTGAGCTTCCTGCTTATCTGGACAAAGCCATGGGCCGAATCCCTACGGGAGATTGCTCCGAAAAACCTCGGTAGGCAGTGCATGCTAAGCGGGTGGCCAATCATGATGGCCAACACAGGTGTGGTGCTAATAGTGACTGCGGACCGTTTGGCAGCGAGTTGGGCGGCGTCGATCCAAGATTTTGCGCAATACAGTCTGGCGGCGAGCGCCATGGCCGTGCCGACTACAGCGATCGCTGCGTGCAGCAAGGTTTTCTTTCCGCACCTGGCGAGACTGGAGCAGGACAGAAGGAAGCGGGTCTACGGAATTTCCAGCTGGCTGCTCCTCATCGCGTGGATGATCTTGCTTCCCTTCTACTTCGCCCTGGACATTTTCGTACGCCATGCGTTGCCGAAGTACGTTCCGAGCTTGCCCTATGCGCGAATTCTCCTGCTGGCCGTCCCCTTTATAGCGGTGATTCAAATCCTGCAGATGAACTATGCCTACCTGAATGGGATACAAAGGAAATTTCTGGCGCAGACCGTAGTTGCGCTCGTCGTAAGCGTTGGCGCGATGTCGTTCGCAGTGTTTCATGCCAGATCCCTAGGCGTCCTTGCGGACACGCAGGTGGTGGTCCTGGGCGTGTGGTGGCTTTGCAACGAGTGGACGCTGCGATCGCTGACAGGGCAAAGTGATCGGGATTTGGCGAAATTTGGTGGCGCGTATGTTCTTGCTAGCTTGAGCTACTGGATAACGACGGCCTGGACTGAGCGGACGCAAGTTTCAGTGCTCGCTTATTATGTTGGCATAGCCATTGTCCTGATGGCTTTTTGCCGAGAGCAGTTGCAGCTCTGGGCACGGATGGTGCTGCGAGCTCGTGCCGCACAACAGCTTTCCGCTACCGAGGGGAAATGATGTTCCTTCGGGCTTTTGTTAACAGATTTCTGGCACCTGCGGCGTCCAGCTACTGGGAGTTATTGTTGATCAGCTCGGAGATACTGAGCACCAGGGTGCCTGGAGTCGTAGTCGAATGCGGATGTTTCAAGGGAGGAAGTACCGCAACACTCTCCGTGGCATGTAAGAAGGCAGGAAGAGTCCTCAACGTGTTCGATTCGTTTTGCGGGCTTCCAGAGCCGACGGCGGAAGACCAGAGCCATCTGGTGCTTTCCGATTCTGAGATACACAGGTACAAAAAAGGTGCCTTTGCAGCATCGCTGCATACCGTGAAGGAGACTGTTTCCAAACACGGCGCGATCGAGTCTTGCCGATTCTGGCCAGGTTATTTTGAAGACACGCTCCTCAACTTTCAGGAACAAGTGGCGGTGGCCTTTTGCGACGTGGACCTGGTCGAGTCATTGAAAACTTGCATAAAGCACCTTTGGCCACTCATGGCGGATGGAGCGGCACTTTTCTCCCATGAGGCGCATCATTTAGAAGTGGCCAAATTCTTTCATAACGACGCTTGGTGGGAACAAGAGCTCGGACAAAAAGCGCCGGGGTTGATTGGGGCCGGCTCTGGATTAGGGCTTGGATTTCGCAAAACGCGGCACGGATACTATGGGAGCTGTCTTGGTCTTGCGCGGAAGAATCCCCCAATTACACGGATTTCCGACGAGAACCTATCGTAATTGAGTTTCAGCTCTCATTGAATCGTGAAGGCGTTCGCGTTACGCGACCAGAAGGACGAAGGCGGGGGCAAGTGACGAGGGACGGCGCAACATTTAGCTGCGGGATTTGCAGAGGACGCCAGTCGAGCGCGACTTATGAAGCCCGGGAGATGATGTTCGGACTGCGGACGCGATTCCACTACGAACAATGCGCCGGCTGCGGAACTCTCTGGCTTACGGATCCGCCACAAGATTATTCCCCGTATTATCCCGAAGATTACTACAGTTTTGAGAATTCGAACGGCGGGGCGAAAGGGTGGATAAGGACTTATCTCCGCGCGAAACGGGATTTGGCGTACTTCCATCAAGGGTCCTTGTTCGGACGAATTCTTGCACGGCGGTACCAAGATAGTGCGCTCCTTGCTGTTTCCAAGCTGCATGCCAGACAGGGAGCGAGGATTCTGGACGTGGGTTGCGGAAGCGGCAGCTTGCTGCATCGGATGGCGGCGACAGGTTTCAGGAATCTGGCAGGAGTGGACCCGTTTCTGTCGAGGGACATCAGCTACGGAACCAACGTGAAAATCCGGAAATGCAAGCTGGAGGACCTGATTGGAGAAAAATATGACGTCGTGATGTTTCACCACAGTCTGGAGCACATAGAGGATCCCCTAGCTGCCTTACGAGTAGCGGCAGAACTCATGGCTGCCGGTGGGAGCTGCCTCGTCCGTATGCCAGTTGTAGCGTACGCGTGGGAGAAATACAGGACGAATTGGGTGGAGCTCGATCCTCCCAGGCACCTGTGGCTGCCGACGGAGAAAGCAATGAGGATCTTGGTGGAGTCCGCGGCTTTGCGGGTGGAGGGCGTAGAATATGACTCGACTGACTTCCAATTCTGGGGAAGCGAACTGTATGTCAGGGATGTGCCGGTGAGGGATATTGATGGCCTGAATCTCGAGACTTATTTCAGCCGCAAAGAGATCAGGGAATTCCGGAGAAATGCAGCAGAGCTCAACAAGCAAGGCAAAGGGGACGCCGCGGTATTCTTCCTCGCTATTTAGAGGAATGTGGTGCCCAAGGATTTGAAGCGTCCGTGATGATCCCACAGTTGGCCCAGTTTGTAAACGACTGCTACCACGTGTGGCGAGCGCCCGCAGGCTCGAAAATAACCATTTTAAGGCACCTTCTTCTTCCCAGCAGTCGCAAGATGGGATTTCAGATTGAGCACTTCGATCGCCCGACGTTGCATCACCTCTATCGCGAGATTTTCGCTCGTCAGTATTACTACTTTCGCTCAGAAAGCAATGTGCCAGTAATTCTTGATTGTGGGGCCAACCTCGGCATGGCAAGTCTCTATTTCAAATGGCTGTATCCGAACTCGCGTGTGCAAGCCTTTGAGCCTGATCCTACGACCTTCCAAGTGCTCAAGCGGAACGTCACCGGGAACAATTTGGATGTTGAAACTCACAACTGCGCTTTGTGGGATGAGGATGGCGAGGTGGATTTTTTCATTAATTCGAGCATTCCCGGCACGCTTTTAATGAGCACAGATGCTTCAAGGTGCAGGGGAGCGCCTATCAAGGTTGCTGCTCGTAGACTTTCCAATTTTGTTCAAGGGACAGTAGACTTTCTCAAACTAGATGTCGAGGGAGCAGAGCACCGTGTTCTGCGTGATCTGACGCAAACCGGAAAAATACGGGCCATTCGCCAGATTGTAGTGGAGTACCATCATCGGGTTGGGCAACAGAAATCGTGCCTTGGCGAATTCCTCCTTATGCTGGAAAGAGCTGGTTTCGAGTATCAGATTTGTAGTTCAGTATATCCGGTTACTTCCAAGGATGTCTGCCAGGATGTGCTTATAGGTGCCTATCAGCGTACGGACCGGGTCACCTTGTCTCCTTTGGTTGGTTCTGAGAACGTCGTTGCCTACCATGACTCTCGGCATAAAGATCATACGGTCCATGTCGACAAATGAAGTCCTGTTCTAGAGGATCATGATTCCAGTCCAACTTGAGACTGCAAAATCCGGAGCGGATAATTCTGGTCGCTGCTCGTACGATGTTGCGGTTGCCTACCGCATCTATCCAAAGGTCTCGAAGCCGGCGCAACGCCTGCCGTTTGGCGATGACAAGCTACGGCAGGCGGAGGTTTGCTTGCGATCGTTCCGAAACGCGCTCGGCCCTCTACGGGTGAAAGTGTGGGCGATTCTCGACGGCTGCCCGAAGGAATATCGTGCGCTCTTTGAGCACTATTTTTCATCGGAAAATCTGATTTTCGTCGAAGTGAATGGGGTCGGAAATCAAGCAACGTATGCCAAACAATTGGACATCTTGCTTTCACAGCGTGATGCCGAAGTCGTGTACTTAGCGGAGGATGATTATCTTTATTTACCGGGCCAGTTCCCACTCATGCTGCGGTTTCTGCGCGACGGGCAAGGTGTGAGTTTCGTGACCCCGTACGATCACCCAGATTGTTATAAACTGGATTTGCATCGCGAACCCAAGTGGCTGACTGTCTTCGAAGATCGTCATTGGCGCACAGCGGCTTCGACATGTCTGACCTTCCTCACAAGGAAAAGTACGCTGGCGAAGTACGAGCACCCGCTAAGAGCTTATTCGCGCGGGAGTGGTGACTGCGCGATGTGGTTGAGCCTTACCAAGAGGCGGGTGTTTAACCCTCTAATTCCGCTGCGTTTCCTGTTCAGAGGCAAACTATGTTGGAAGGAAATTGTGAAGGCCTGGCTCTTCTGCTGGAGGCAGATCGTATTTGGCAAGGCGGCGAAATTGTGGGTGCCGGTGCCGGGCCTCGCGACGCACTTATGTTTGGGACTTCTATCTCCGGGCATCGATCTACACACCCTGATGCAGGAAGAAGCAGTGACTGAAACTCCAGCGGGGGCTTTGTAAATGCAGCTCGCGAGGCATGAGAGAGACTGGGAAGAAATGGCTATGCTCGATCCGTTGTGGGCTATCCTTTCTGAACCGGAAAAGAGGTTTAACCGCTGGGATCGGGCTGCCTTCCTCCGTACGGGGACAGAAGAGATAGACGCATTGGTAGCCGAAGCGAGACAACTAGGTCTCCCGGCCCAATGGAATCGAGCACTTGATTTTGGCTGTGGCGTAGGCAGGCTTACTCGCGCCCTTCGCAATTATTTTCCTGACTGTCACGGTGTTGATATCTCTTCTGAAATGGTCCGGAGGGCTCGCGAACTTGCGCCTGAGAGCATCTTTCACCTCAATAAAGAGATGAATCTACATATTTTCGATGATGCGTACTTTGATTTTGTATATAGCATGATTGTCTTGCAACACCAGCCAAACGGCAGTGTTGCTTTAGCGTATGTGGCCGAATTCCTGCGGGTTCTTAGGAAGAGCGGCCTACTAGTATTTCAACTTCCTTGTCATATTCCTCTTCGAAATAGAATTCAAGGAGGTCGTCGCCTATACACGCTACTGCGGGGGATGGGTTGGGATGCCAGTTTTCTTTACGCGTCCCTCAAGCTCATGCCCATTCGAATGGTCCACGTTGCCGAGAAAGACGTCCTATCAGTCATCCGTAGATGTGGGGGCCAGGTGCTCGATGTCCGTCCCGATGAGCGTGCAGGGCCTTTTGCCCAGAGCAGAACGTATTATGTGACGCGGTAGGAAGAACAGCGGCCAAGCAGTCTAAGTATGAATCTTTCGATTCTCCTTGTTAGCTACAACAGCAGGCGTCATCTTGGCGACTGCCTTGAGTCCATAGCTCGGTTCGCTCCTCCGGGAACAGAAGTAATCATGGCCGACAACAGTTCAACGGACGATTCAGTCGAATTTGTTGCCCGTGATTATCGCTGGGTACGAATTGTCCGCAATGGTCAGAATCTCGGTTTTTCAGCCGCGAACAACGTCGCGGGGAAAGGGGCTACGGGGAGATTTGTTCTGCTGTTGAATACGGACACTGTCTTGATAGAGCCGATTGCTCCGGCAATCCAATGGCTCGACGAGCACCCTGAGTACGGCGTGCTCACGGTCAACATGCTGAACGGGGAACGGGTGTCCAGCGCGTGTACGGGAAAGTTTCCGTCGCCGCTGCGCCTGATTCTTTTTCGCAGTATGCTCACTGCGCCCGAGCAATTTGGCAAGGATTACGCCTATGACGTTGACTGGGTACAAGGATCTTTCCTGCTCATACGGGGCGAGCAGTGGCGTGCACTGGGCGGCCTGGATGAAAGTTACTTCATGTATGTCGACGATGTAGATCTTTGCAGAAGAGCTCACGATCGAGGGATGAAATGCGCGTATCTTCCACACATCCGCTATATACATTTGGGGGGGTATAGTTCAGCACGCTTCTCCGAGCAAGCGAGAAGCCTGGGTATCTACATAGGCCATCACATGAGGGGGGCGCGAAGGCTGCTTTCTTGGGCCATTCTGTGTGCCGGGTGTTTTGTAAGGGCTGCTTTTTTTCGAGCCAGGGCGTCGCTCAGGGGAGATGAGATGTCTCGGACTGTGTCCAGGGTATCTTGGGTGGCATTCAAGGGACTACTCGACAGGGGATTGTCGTCGTGAGCGCGAGTTGGGGGACGGGGTCTTTGAATGGAGTTAGAGCTAGTGCGATACGAGTGCCAACAACCTCCGCCTGCACGACTGATCGCGTTCTTTCTGTTGCCCGCCTGTTGCCCATTGCGGTGCTGTATTTCTTTTTCAACAGTGTGGGCTTACCCACGGGTTTGTTTTACACGACCATACTGTCGCCGTTGCTTTTTCTCTGGCTGTTCAAGCGCGGGGAACGCTGGATAACATTCAAGTTCTTCGTGTGTCTATCGCCTTTTGTGTTCGCGCACGCCACAATTGGAATTGATTCTCCTTTTTACTATGCACGCTCCACAGTGTTGTGGTGGACGGTGTGCATCACAGTGTACGCGTTCGGTCTGGCACTTCGAAAATGTGAGAATCTGGTGCGCCTCTTTGAACAGTTGATTGTCCTGAATTTCTTCGCAACACTGATCGCGGTCGTCTTGTTGTTCACGCGATTCCGGGAAGTGTTATGGAACGACTATTCCGACAGTTTCGAGGAGGGCTCGAACCAAGTTCTTCGGCTTCAACTCTTGACGTCGGAGCCTTCGGTGTACGCCCTCCTTATGATCCCTTTACTGGTTTTCGCGGTTTTGCGGTTGTTCCGGGAGCCAGGAAAGCGAAATCTGCGGTACGCAATCATGATCTTGATTCCCTTCCTTTTGAGTCAGTCGCTTGTTGGTCTCGGCGTGAGCCTTGCGGGGATTGGAGTGGCAGTGCTTGTTGCCTTTCGCGACATGTTTAGGAAGCGAGGAGCTTGGGCGGCCTTGGGAGTCATGGCGCTTTTGATTGCCGGGCTCGGCTATGTGCAAAATCCTGTCTCGCAGCGTATAGTGCAAGTCCTTGCTGGCCAGGACTCGTCTACCGACTCCCGAACAGTTTCTTCGTTTATCGTTGCCTACGCCGTGGCTTTGCCTAAAAGCTTGTTATGGGGAGCAGGATTGGGTCAAGCGAAACTGACCGACGTATCCGATCTCGGTTTGGCTTTTACTATCGGTGTTATCCCAAATGCTGTTGCGGGCGGATTCGCCGAACTTGGAATTATCGGGATACTAATTAAGTTTGCGTTGGAATGTTACCTTTTTTTCCGCACCCGTGTATATGCTAATCCGTTTCGGGTGGCGATGTTTGTAGTGGTATTCATCACACAGCTTACCGGCAGTTACGTAACGAACGTTCAGGAGTATCTGATGTGGTTTCTGGCGTTCGGTCCGTTTTTCCCCGAGATGGATTTAAGAAAGGCCGTTTCTTTCGACGTTTCTCATGTCTGAGTGTCATGGTGGTGAACTAATTGCAGGTTGGGTGGGTGCGATATTCGGCGTCCGCGTATAGGTCTCGATCTGCACGTCGTCGATGGGATTTACCAGGGCTCACGAACACACTGTCTTGAGCTCTTTTCTCGGGTTGTGGCCGCCATACCTGAGTGCGACTTCATCATTTTGGCTGCCGACCCCCGGCGATTGCTCGATTTTAGCGAGTGCTTTAGGTCCGCTAATGTGACGTTCGTCGCGATGGCACCTGCAGCAGCACCCATTCGGCTTCTATGGCAGCTGCCTCATCTTGCGCGAGAACACCGAATGGATTTGATTCACACCCAGTACATCACGCCACCCTTTTCACCGTGCGCGACTGCAGTAACAGTTCATGACATCCTATTTGAGTCGCATCCGGAATACTTTGAGAGGTTATTTGTTCTCCGTTCGCGTCTGTTAGTGCGCCGTGCCGCGCGTCGGAGCCTCGGTGTCTTTACTGTCAGCGACTTCTCGCGAAGGCAGATTGCTGAAACGTTTCGCATCGTTCCAGAAAAAATACACGTGATCCCCAATGGAGTCGATCGCGCTAGGTTCTTTCCCGGTTCGGAGGGAAGTGAAGTCGCAGAGAATTTAGGGTTGGAGCCAGGGCGGTATTTTCTCACCGTGGGGCGTTTGGAGCCTCGCAAAAATCATGCGAATCTTTTGCGCGCATGGGCCAGACTAGGCAGGCCGCGGCCACGCCTAACGATTGTAGGTCAGCCGCACTTTCGTTATAGCGAATCGCTGGATTTGATACACACGCTGGACTTGGACCGGGATGTAGTTGTTCTTGAAGCTATCTCCGACAGGCAACTGCCCGCTATTTATCGCAATGCGAGGGCATTCGTCTACTGCAGCTGGGCAGAAGGCTTTGGTATGCCGGTGCTCGAGGCAATGGCTTCTGGCATTCCAGTCATCTCCTCAGCAACTACGGCCTTGACTGAGATTTGTGCAGATGCTGCATTGCTGGTAGGCCCGGGGGATGTCGATGAGATCAGCAATGCAGTCCTTCAATTAGACCAAAAGCTTGATTTGCGCCAGAACCTGATCCTGCGTGGATTAAGGAGAGTGAGACAATATGATTGGCAAAACGCCGTTGATGTCGTGCGCAACGCCTATCTTGGATACTTTGGACTGACGATGAATGAGTCCCTCTTTCAAGTGAATAAGTGTCTCGAAAAGGGGGTCGGCTCAGTCTTGGCAGACCATCGATAGGTTTCATTCCTTTCAAGAATGTTTCAACCCCAAACATGTTCGTTACACGGCATTAAAAACAGAAGTGGCTGTTTCGATTCAAAGGAGCCATTTATGAGCCAAGTACGCGAAGGCAGTTCGGATTACGGACGAACGCAATGAGGTTAGCAATCCTAGGTGCGAGAGGTATTCCTGCGCGTTACGGCGGGTTGGAAACGTTTGCCGAGCAACTAAGCGTTCGGTTAGTTGGAAGGGGACACGAGGTCACTGTATTTTGCGAATCACGCGAAAATCCTATTGGGCAATATAATGGCGTGAAGCTTCAGTACGTCCCGGTGCGGCATCTCGGTCCTTTGAGTACGGTGCTATACGACGTGGAGAGTTTGTGGCAAGCGAGGTCGA
>Ga0066688_10001020_pt1 | contig 10600 bp, 10 predicted proteins | sample GraSoiAngelo_137_FD_62304 | JGI IMG/M metagenome (GOLD analysis project Ga0066688, IMG submission 62304) | Grasslands soil microbial communities from the Angelo Coastal Reserve, California, USA - 14_0929_09_30cm | ecosystem: Environmental > Terrestrial > Soil > Grasslands | place: USA... | reverse complement strand
AGCGAGATTCCGGCGATCAACCGGTTCCTGAGTTACTGTCGCATCCGCGCGGTCCCCTCCAAGACCGTCGTCATTCACGCCGGCGACCTGCCGGACGTCCTCTACTACATCATCAGCGGTTCGGTGGAAGTGATGATCGAGGACGAGGAAGGCAACGAAATGGTGCTGGCCTACCTCAACCGCGGGCAGTTTTTCGGCGAGATGGGCCTGTTCTACGAACAGCCGACACGCAGCGCCTGGGTCCGCACGCGCAACCAGTGCGAGCTCGCGGAGATGACTTACCCGCGCTTCCGGCAGATCGCCGCGGAGAGCCCGGGGCTGGTGTTTGAGCTCGCCACACAACTGGCCACGCGCCTCGACCGCACCAACCGCAAGCTGGGCGATCTCGCCTTCGTCGATGTGACCGGCCGCGTGGCTCACGCCATCATGGATCTGTGCGGCGAACCGGACGCCATGACGCACCCGGAAGGCATGCAGATCAAGGTCAGCCGTCAGGAACTCTCGCGCCTGGTCGGCTGCTCGCGCGAGATGGCGGGCCGGGTGCTCAAGGTGCTGGAGGAGCAGGGCCTGTTGCGCGCCACCGGCAAGACCATCGTGGTCTTCAACGCCCGGCCGAAGATGAAGACCCGCCCGGTCATCGTGCCCGCGAAGCCGGCGGCGGCGGCCGCCACCAAGGCCACGAGCCAGCTCGACCTCGACGACGAAGAGGATGATGATGACGACGAGGACGAGCCCGAGTAGCGCGAAACCCGCGGCTCATCCCTGAGCGCCGCACCCCGCACCGCCCCAGCACCCAGCGCCTCACGCGGCGATCTGGCGCCGCATCTCCCGGATAGTCTGAGCGTAGTCGCCACTGCCGAAGATCGCCGATCCGGCGACGAACGTGTCCGCTCCGGCCTGCGCTGCGGAACGGATGTTGTCGGTCTTGATCCCGCCATCGACCTCGAGGCGCACGGCGCGGCCGGCGCTGTCGATGCGGGCGCGCGCCGCGGCGAGTTTGCGCAAGGCGTTCGGAATGAACTGCTGACCGGCAAAGCCGGGATTCACCGACATGATGAGAACCATGTCGAGCAGCTCGAGCGTGTAGTCCAGATAGTCGAGCGGCGTGGCGGGATTGAACACCAGTCCCGCCCGGCAGCCGTGCTCGCGGATCAGGCCGATGGTGCGATCGACGTGCTCCGAGGCCTCCGGGTGAAAGGTGATGAACGTGGCGCCGGCGGCGGCGAAGTCCGGCACGATGCGATCGACCGGGCGGACCATCAGGTGCACGTCGATCGGCGCCTCGACGCCGTGCCGGCGCAGCGCCTCGCACACCATCGGACCGACGGTGAGGTTCGGCACGTAGTGGTTGTCCATCACGTCGAAGTGAATGAGATCGGCGCCGGCCTCGAGCACCGCATCGACCTCCGCTCCGAGCCGGGCGAAATCGGCGGACAGAATCGACGGGGCGATCCACGCGGGCACCATGACCACAGTCTAACCGATCGCGATCAGGCTCTGCCGCACGCGCCAGGAACGCTGGTCGAGGCGCAGCGTGAGGTACGCAAACGCCATCCAGCCGAGATGAAACAGCACGCCCGCGAGCACCACCAGGTTACCGGGGATGGGGCCGACGGCGGCACGTGCCCACAATTCCGGGAGCGCCGTGAGCGGGGCCGGGTGGATGGCGAGCTTGCCATAGTAGGACATCGCCTGGATCAGGAAGATCCACGCATAGGTACGCCGCAGGCGCCGGCCCGCGGCGCGCGCCAGACTCACGTGGTAGCGCGGCTGACAATAGTCGCCCGCGAGCAGTTGGCTCCAGGCGGCGTTCATCGCCACCCCTTCACCGCGCAGCAGGGGCGTGAAGAAGTCGGTCTCGAGCAGGCGCGCGCGGGCGCGCCAGATGTTGAAGTAGCGATAGCGGCGTGCCTCGAGCAGCAGGAAGATGGTCACGATCAGGCCGACCAGCGCCATGGGAAGCGGTGAGGCCTGGGCGCTGCTGAAGGTGGCGGACAGGGCGATGCCCGTTGTCACCACCGCCCAGTTGGTGGTGCTGTCCAGGCGCGTGCGCCACACCGTGCTGCGGTAGATTTCACCGCGATACAGGTGGGCGATGGCGCCCATTTCGGCCGCGGTGCACGGCCGTGGCGGTGCGCCCGCAGCGGCCTCGCCGGCCGCATCCTGTGAGCTCGTCATACGCCCCCTTTAGTCAGCCGTCGCTACGCGATCGAACCTCCGGCCGTCAGGCGCGCGAGCGCCTCGCGGTACTTGTCGCTGGTGCGCGCGATGATCTCGGGTGGCAGTTTCGGTCCCGGCGCCTGCTTGTTCCAGTCGAGCGTCTCCAGGTAGTCGCGTACGAACTGCTTGTCGAAGCTCGGCGGGCTCACGCCCGCGCGATAGCTGTCCGCGGGCCAGAAGCGCGAGGAGTCCGGCGTCAGCACCTCGTCGATGAGCGTGAGTCTGCCTTGGCTGTCGAGGCCGAATTCGAACTTGCTGTCGGCGATGAGGATGCCGCGGCTGCGCGCGTGCTCGGCCGCGAACCCGTACAGTGCCAGCGCGGTGTCGCGTACCGCGGCGGCAAGCTCCGCCCCGATGAGCGCGGCGACTTCCTCGAAACTGATGTTCTCATCGTGAGCACCGATGCGCGCCTTGGTCGCCGGCGTGAACAGCGGCTGCGGCAGGCGTCCGGCCAGCTTGAGGTCCCGAGGCAGGGCGATGCCGCACACGCGCCCGCTCGCCTGGTAGTCCTTCCAGCCCGAGCCAATCAGATAGCCGCGCACCACCGCCTCGATGGGCAGCGCCTGCAGGCGCCGCACGATCACCGCCCGTCCGGCCAGCAGGGCGCGTTCCCGCTCGTCCCTGACCACCTCCGCTGGCTCCCGGCCCGTCAGGTGATTGGGCACCAGGTGCCGGGTGCGCGCGAACCAGAAATTGGAGATGCCGTTCAGCACCCGCCCCTTGTCGGGAATCGGATCGGGCAGCACCACGTCGAAAGCCGACAGCCGGTCGGTGGTCACGATGAGCATCGTGTCGTCATCGAGTGCGTAGATGTCGCGCACCTTGCCCTCGTGGATGCGGGCAAGGCCGGTGAGTTCGGTGCGGTAAACGACGGGCGCCGGCATGCGCTTGGTACTATAGCGGCCCTTTGGGCCTGCGACACCCTGCGGGCGCGACGCGCAAGCCATGAGAATGAAATGGATCGGCAAACTCACCGGCGGGCTGCTGGGTGCGGTCGCGCTCGGTCCGATCGGGGCCGCGCTCGGCGTGCTGCTCGGGCATCAGTTCGATGAGCACGGCGAGGAGCTGCAGGCGGGGCCGTTCGCAGGCGAGGACGTCGCTGCGATCGGCGAGCGCTTCTTCCGCGCCACCTTCCGTGTCATGGGCTGTCTCGCCAAGGCCGACGGCCGCGTGTCGGAGCTGGAAATCTCCGCCGCGCGCGCCGTCATGGGCGAGCTGCGCCTCGATGGCCCGCAGGTGCGCGAGGCGATCGCCTGCTTCAGCGCCGGCAAGCTCCCCGCATTCGACCTCGGCGGCGAGCTCGCCGCCCTCAGACGCGCCTGCCGCGGGCGGCCGGACCTGCTGCGCGTGTTCCTCGAGATCCAGGTGCGCGCGGCGCTCGCCGGCAACGGTCTGGAAGGCCCGGTGCGGCCTCTGGTCACGCGGATCGCCGCCGCACTGGGGATCTCGCCCCTCGAGCTGGCGCACGTCGAGGCGGTGTTGCGCATCCAGCGTGGCGGCCCTCGCCCGGGTGAGGCGCGTGGCGCCCCGGCACGCGACCGCTCGCTCGAGGAGGCCTATCGCGTGCTCGAGACCAGCGCGGGCGCGAGCGATGAGACGGTCGTCAAGGCCTACCGCCGGCAGCTGCACCGCCATCATCCCGACAAGCTCAAGGCGAACGGCTTGCCGGAATCGATGATGGCGCACGCCAAGCAGCGCACGCAGCAGATCATCGAAGCCTACGAGCTGATCCGCGAGCGTCGCGGCATGAGTTAGGCGCGTCGCGCCCACTCCTCGATGATGCCCTGGATCGCGCGCACGCCATCGGTCAGCGCCGCCGGCCCCGGCTGCAGGATGAGCGATGACTTGATCTCGCGCACGTAGCCGTCGCGCACCGCGGGGATGGCGTCCCAGCCGGGCCGCGCAGCCAGGCGCTGCGGCTGGAACTTCTTGCCGCACCACGAGCCGAGCACGATGTCGGGAGCGCGGCGCGGCACTTCCAGCGGATCGGCGATGATGCGGTTGCGTCCCAGCCCCTCGCGCGCAAGCTCGGGGAAGCACTCCTCGCCCCCGGCAAGCTGGATGAGCTCGGACACCCACTGGATGCCGCTGATCATGGGATCGTCCCATTCCTCGAAATACACGCGCGGACGGCGCGCCAGGGCCCCCGCCCGCTCGCGCACCTGCGCCAGTCCCGCGCTCAGCTCATCCACCAGCGCCTGCGCCTTGCCCTCGCAGCCGATCATGCCGCCGAGCGTGCGGATCATGCGCAGGATGTCCGCTACGCTGCGGTGATTGAAGACGTGCACCTCGAGGCCGGCACGCACCAGTTCGGCGGCGATGTCGGCCTGCAGATCGGAGAACCCCAGCACCAGATCGGGCTGCAGCGCCACGATGCGGTCGGTGCGGGCACTGGTGAAAGCGGAAACCCGCGGTTTTTCGCGGCGCGCGCGTGGCGGGCGCACGGTGAAGCCCGAGATACCGACGATGCGCCACTCCTCGCCGAGCCGGTACAGCGTCTCGGTCGTCTCCTCGGTCAGGCACACGATCCGCTGTGGAAATCCTGAAATTGCCGTCATGGGGCACCGCACCGTAAAGGCGGTGAGCACTGTATCCTCAAGGCATGTGGATGCGCATCTGGGGCTTTCTCGACTGGTGCTTCTTCGGGCCGGCCTCGGTGCGCGCCGGCATGCTCGGGGGAGGCCTGCGCGTACTGCGCTACCCGTATGCGGTGGTGCGTGACCTGGCGCGCGGGGAAATCAACCTGCGTGCCATGAGTCTGGTGTACACGACGCTGCTGTCGCTCATCCCGCTGCTTGCCTTCAGTTTCGCCGTACTCAAGATCTTCGGCGGGCGCCGCGACCTGGAGCCGATCGTCTACGAGCTCTTCCGCCCGGTGGGCGGTGCGGCGGCGCAGGAGCTCACCGCGCGCGTGCTGCAGTTCGCCAGCCACGTCAGCAGCGGCGTGGTGGGGTCGCTGGGCCTGGCGCTGCTCGCCTGGACGCTGCTCGGCACCATCAAGAAGGTCGAGGACAGCTTCAACTTCCTGTGGCACGTGGACCAGCCGCGCAGCCTCGCGCGGCGGCTCGCCGAGTACACGAGCCTGCTCATCGCCGGCCCGGTGCTGCTCGTGGGCTTCGTGGGCCTGTCGCACGCGGCGCTCGCGAGCGCGCCGGTGCAGGAGGTGGTGCACCTGCCGCTGCTGCAGCGCCTGCGCGGCACGGGTATCGCTCTGGCGCCTTACGTGATGGTCACGGCGTTTTTCACCGCGCTCTACATGATGATTCCCAACACGCGCGTGCAGTGGCGCGCGGCGCTCATCGGGGCGCTGGTGGGCGGCATCCTGTGGGCCGCGGTCGGCAAGATGTTCACCGCGTTCGTCGTGTACTCCACGCGTCTCACCCTCGTGTACGCCGGATTCGCGGTCGTGGTGGCGGCGCTGCTGTGGACGTATTTCGGCTGGCTGATCCTGCTCGCCGGTGCGCAGCTGTCGTTCTACGTGCAGAACCCCACCTACCTGCGGCTCGGGCTGCAGCAGCTGCGGCTCTCGAGCGTGGAGCTCGAGCAGCTGGCGCTGAAGTTGATGTACTTCGTGGGCCGCACGCATGTCGCAGGCGGAGGGCGCTGGAGCGTGAATCGCCTCGCCACCGAGCTGGGCCTGCCCGGCATCGCGGTGGCGCAGATGGCCGCGACGCTCGAGCGCGCGGGACTGTTGATCGTCACCGACTACGACGAGCTGGTCCCGGCGCGCGACCTCGGGCGCATCAGCGTGTACGAGATACTCGACATCGCGCGCCATGGCGGCAGCGGCCACGTCGCGCCCCGCAACCTGCCCATCCCTGCGGTCGACCGGCTGCTGGCGGGTGTCGAGGACGCGCGCCGCCATCGCTGCGGCGAGCTCACGCTACGCGACCTGGTCGATGAAGCCGCGCGGCCGGCGCTGCAGCTCACTCCCCGGCAATCGTCATCTCGCTGAGCAGCAGCGAGCCGGTGTGGATGCCGCCGCGCACGTCACGATCGTCGCCCAGCGCCACGATGTGCCGGTACATGGGCCTCAGGTTCCCGGCGATGGTGATCTCGTGCACCGGGTACACGATGGCGCCGCGCTCCACCCAGAAACCGCTCGCGCCGCGCGAGTAGTCCCCGGTCACGCCGTTCACGCCCTGTCCCATCAACTCGGTCACCAGGAGCCCGGTGTCCAGGCGCTTGAGGAACCCCGCTGCATCCAGCGCTCCCTGCGCGCTGCTCACGATGAGGTTGTGAACGCCCCCGGCGTTGCCGGTGGTGGTCAGCCCCAGGCGCCGCGCGGAATAGCTGCTGAGCACGTAGCCGCTGAGCACCCCGTCGCGCACCAGCTCGCGATCGCGCGTGGCGGCGCCCTCCTGGTCGAACGGGCTGCTGGCGAGGCCTTTGCGGATGTGGGGCCGCTCCTGCATCTGCAGGAACGCCGGAAAGATCTGCTCGCCGGCCGCGTTCAGCAGGAACGAGGACTTGCGGTACTGGCTGGTGCCGCTGATCGCGCCGACGAAGTGTCTGAACAGGCCGCGCGCCATGTCGGGCGTGAAGGCCACCGGGACCTTGCGGGTGCTGAGGCGGCGCGCACCGAGCCGCGCCACAGCGCGTACACCTGCGGTGCGGCCGACGGCGGCGACGGTTTCCAGCTCCGCCGGGTCGCGCGCGATGGTGAACCAGTAGTCGCGCTGCATGTCATCGCCGGCCTGTGCGACGAGCGAGCAGCTGACCGAATGGCTGCTGGCCGAGTAGCCGGCGAGAAAGCCGAGCGAGTTGCCGTAGACACCCGTGTGGCGCTGACTGCTCACGGAGGCGCCCTCGGAGTTGGTGATGCGCGGGTCTACACCCAGGCCCGCGGACTCACATTCGCGCGCCAGCTCGATCGCGCGCTCCGGGGTGAGGTCCCAGGCGTGATCGAGATCGAGATCGGGGATCTCGCGGGCCAGCGCGCCGGGGTCCACCAGCCCGGCATACGGATCCTCGGCGGTGTAACGGGCGATCGCACAGGCCTTTTCCACCGTCTCGCGCACCGCGGCAGCCGCCAGGTCCGCGGTGCTCGCCGAGCCCTTGCGCTGCCCGAAGTAGACGGTCACTCCGAGGCCGCGGTCGCGCTGATACTCGAGCGTGTCGACCTCGCGCAGCCGCACGCTCACCGACAGCCCCTGGGCAAGCGAGGCGTCGGCCTCGCACTGCGACGCGCCCTGGCGGCGCGCTTCCTCGAGCGCGAGACTGGCGACGTCGGCGAGTTGCCGGGTTGCCCCGGATGCGGGCGGTGGTTGCATGGTGTGTGATTCGCGTGAGCGTTAGGCTTAAATTGTAGCTCACCGCCTGGCACCGCAGCGGTGAGCGCAGCAACGAGCCGCCCGTGACCGCCGCACCGCACGACCGCGAAGATGCCGACGAGACCCCGCGACCTCCCAGCAAGAGCGCGCGCAAGCGCGCGGCTCACGCCGCCCAGGACCTGGGCGAGGCGCTGGTGCGCCTGCGCGAGGCGGAGCTCGAGGCGCTGCAGCTGCCGGAGGCTCTGGGGGAGGCGATCCGCGCGGCGCGCCACATCACCAGCCGCGCGGGGGCGGCGCGCCAGCGCCAGTACATCGGCAAGCTGATGCGCGCGGTGGACCTGGAGCCGATCCGCGCCGCGCTCGCCGCCCACAGCGAACGTGCCGCGCGCGAGAGCGAGCGTTTCAAGCGCGTCAGCGCCTGGCGCGAGCGGCTGATCGCTGAAGGGCCCACGGCCCTGGCGGAGCTGGCGCGCTGGCGACCGGATCTCGATCGAGCTCAATGGGCCCGGCGTGTCAGCGCCGCCCAGGCTGAGCGCCGCCGCACCGCCGGCGCCGGCGCGGCGGCCAGAGAGCTGTTTCGCGCGCTGCGCACATTGTTCGATACAATGCCGTGATGAAACCGCTCGTCGGCATCATCATGGGCTCATCGTCCGACTGGGAGACGCTGCAGTCCGCCGCGGAGGCGTTGGACAAGCTCGCGATCCCCTACGAGGTGCGCGTCGTGTCCGCGCACCGTACCCCCGACCTGCTGTTCGAATACGCCTCCGGGGCGCGCGAGCGGGGACTCGAGGTGCTGATCGCCGGCGCCGGCGGTGCCGCGCACCTGCCCGGCATGACCGCCGCCAAGACGATCCTGCCGGTGCTCGGCGTACCGGTGCAGTCGAAGTCCCTGGGGGGACTGGATTCACTGCTGTCCATCGTGCAGATGCCGGCCGGCGTGCCGGTGGCGACGTTCGCGATCGGCGCAGCGGGGGCGACCAACGCCGCGCTGTGTGCGGCAGCGATCCTCGCCAACCGCCACCCCGCCATCGCCACGGCGCTGGAAGCCTATCGCGAACGCCAGACCGCCGGCGTGCTCGGCAACCCGGATCCGCGCGCGACACCGCGCACATGACGGTCGGCATCGTGGGCGCCGGCCAGCTCGGCCGCATGCTCGCTTTGGCGGGCTATCCGCTCGGGCTCGACTTCCTGTGTCTGGACCCCTCGCGCCAGGCGCCCGCGGGCCGGGTCGCCCCCCTGCTGCAGGGCGCCTTCACCGACCGCGCGCTCCTCGGCCGTCTCGCGCGGCGCTGTGAGGTCCTGACCTTCGACTGGGAGAACGTGTCGGTTGCGAGCCTGCGCGCCGTGGCGCGCCTGCACGGCGCGCGTATCTGTCCGCCGATCGCGGCGCTCGCCGCCGGCCAGGACCGGGTGGCCGAGAAACGACTGTTCGAGCGCCTCGCGATCCCCACCACCCGCTGGCGCGCCGTGAGCTCACGCGCGCAGCTGACACGCGCCATCGCCGCCATCGGCCTGCCCGGTGTCCTCAAGACGCGCCGGCTCGGCTACGACGGCAAGGGTCAGGCCGTGATCCGCACGGCCGCGGACGCCCGGCGGGCCTGGAGCGCCCTGGGCGCGGCGCCGCTGCTGTACGAGGAGTGGATCCCGTTTGATTGCGAGGCGTCGATCATCGGGGCGCGCAGCGTCAGCGGCCAGCTCGCGGTCTATCCGCTGTGCGGCAACGTCCACGGCGCTGGTGTCCTGCGACTCACCTGCGCGCCTTTCGGCCCGCCGCGCTGGCAGCGTCTGGCCGCGCGCTATCTCACGCGCGTGCTGGCGCACTTTCGTTACACCGGCATCCTGACCATCGAGTTCTTCGTGCGCCGCGGCCGGCTCATCGCCAACGAGATGGCGCCGCGCGTGCACAACTCCGGACACTGGACCATCGAGGGCGCCGCCACCAGTCAGTTCGAGAATCACCTGCGCGCCATCCTCGACCTGCCGCTCGGCGCCACGCGAGCGCTCGGGCACAGCGCCATGATCAATCTCATCGGGCAGATGCCCCCACGCGCAACCCTGCTGGGGCTGGCAGGGGTGCACCTGCACGACTACGGCAAGGAGGGGCGCCCCGGGCGCAAGGTGGGTCACTGCACCGTCGTCGAGCCGACCCCCGCCCGGCGTGACGCTCGCGCGCGACGCCTGCTCAAGGATTTGGCCGTCGGCGTTCGCATCCCGTAACATCGGCTGCGAGCCAACAAGCATGTATCTGGAACCCTTCAAGCTCAAGGAGTTGCCGTTCCGGCTGAGCCCGGACCCCCAGTTCCTGTACCTGTCGAAGCAGCACGCCCGCGCCAAGGCGTACATGGAATCGACCATCTGGTTCACCGACGGCTTCGTGGTGATCACCGGGGAGATCGGTTCGGGCAAGACCACGCTGATCGAATCCTTCCTCAAGGAAGTGCCGGCGGACGTGGTGGTGGCGCAGATCAACCAGACGCAGGTATCGGCCATCGACTTCCTGCAGGCGGTGCTGGTGCAGTTCGGCTTCTCGCCCTTCAAGATGCGCAAGGCCGAGCTCATCAGCACGGTCAACAACTTCCTGGTCGAGCAGTACGCCGCCGGGCGCAAGGTGCTGTTGATCGTCGATGAGGCACAGAACCTCACCATGCGCGTGCTGGAGGAAATCCGCCTGCTGTCGGGCGTGGAGACCACCAAGGACAAGGTGCTGCGGATCATTCTCGCCGGACAGCCCGAGCTCAACGACAAGCTCGACGCGCCCGAGCTCGCCCAGCTCATGCAGCGCGTGCGGCTGCGCTTCCACCTGCATACGCTGTCGGAGGTGGAAACGCGCAGCTACATTCAGCACCGGCTGGACGTCGCCGGAGCCGGGGACCGCGAGATTTTCGCCGCCGATACCTTCGCCGAGGTGTTTCGCTACTGCGGCGGCGTGCCGCGACTGGTCAATACGCTGTGCGATACCGCCATGATGGCCGCCTACACCTCGGATCGCAGCACGGTCACGCGCGCGGACATCATCAGCGCGGTGCGCGAGCTGCAGTGGGTCGAGTACTCCGCGCGCCCCCAGCCGCAGCCCCCCGAGGCCGGCGGCGCAGCGCCCGGCGCGGCGC
>Ga0066688_10001015_pt1 | contig 10609 bp, 8 predicted proteins | sample GraSoiAngelo_137_FD_62304 | JGI IMG/M metagenome (GOLD analysis project Ga0066688, IMG submission 62304) | Grasslands soil microbial communities from the Angelo Coastal Reserve, California, USA - 14_0929_09_30cm | ecosystem: Environmental > Terrestrial > Soil > Grasslands | place: USA... | reverse complement strand
CTCTCCACCCGCCGGGCCTCTCCCTATTTCGCCATCTCATTCTTGAAAACTGCCCCGTTGTGCATCACAAACCGCACGTGCTCCAGTTCTCCGGCGTCCTTCAGCGGATCTCCTGAGACCGCAACCACTTCCGCATAGGCGCCCGAAGCGATCACACCGATCTCTCCTTTCATGTCCAGCATCTCCGCCGCTCGCGATGTCGCCGATTGAATCGCGTCCATCGGTGTCATTCCCAAAGAGACCATTCTCTTGAACTCCTGTGCGATCGGTTCGGTCCACGGAATTCCGCCCATGTCCGTCCCATAAACAATTTTCAAATGCGCCTGCAGCGCCTTCTTGAAACTGATTTCATGGACCGCCGCCCGTGCGCGGTCCCGCTTTCCCTCCGGAGTGTCTGCTGGCGCCCAATCATCGTAGTACGGCGAAAGCGTCGGGCAATACCACGTCCCCTGGCGTTGCATCTGCGCGATCTGCGCATCCGTAATCCCTAGTCCATGCTCGATCGAATCGCATCCGCCGTCCAGCGCCCGCTGCAGACCGATTCCGTTGTACGCGTGGCACGCCACTTTCTTCTGCCAACCATGTGTTTCATCTACGATCGCCTGCAACTCTTCCACCGTCAGGGTTGGCTGCGAAACTAAGTTTCCCTGTTTGTCCACCCATGACCGGTGTGTCATGTACACCTTGATCCAGTCCGCCCCATGCTCCAGTTGCTGCCGCGCCGCCTTCCGTGCTTCCACCGGCCCGTCTACCAGCTGCGCGCCCTTGGGCATTTCCAGCTCCGGCGCATATCCTTCCAGGTTGTATCCGCCGGTACTGGATATCGCCCGCGTTGCACCAAAAATTCTCGGCCCGGGAATTGTTCCCTCTTCGATGGCCTGCTTGATTTCAATGTCACCGTACCCCGCGCCTTCCGTTTCCACGTCTCGCAGCGTCGTAAAGCCCTGCTCCAGCGCCCGCCGCGCCGCGTAAGTAGCCCGCGCCGCCCGCAACGCGATTCCCGCCTTCAGAATATTCGCGTCGTAACCGCCCTTGGCCGGATCCTCGCCCCACAGGAAAATATGCGTATGCGCATCGATCAGCCCCGGAAGCACCGTGGCATTGGAAAGATCAATCACCTTCGTCCCAGCGGGGATCGCCGCCGATCCGTCCGCCACCTTTTCAAGACGCTCCCCGCGCACAAAAATGAGTTGATTCTTCCGCGGCGCTTCGCTCACCCCGTCGATCAGCGTACCCGCCCGAATCACCGTCAAAGGTGCTGCGCCCTGCCCCAGCGAAACACTCCCGCTCATCGCCAGTATTGGCACGGCGCACAGAATGGGCTTCCTCATCATTCATCACCCCCGCCAAGCCCGGCTAGCTTGCCCCATTCACGCCGCCCTTGGCAACTCGCCCGAGCGCATAGAACCGGTGCTGTCGAAGAAACACTCGTTGAAACACCCGTTGCTCAGTTTCCGGGTAGCGCCCTGTCAAGCATTGACCCTCCAGACTAGAGATTGCGAAGTTGGCCCCAGAGCGTTAGTCGGACCAATCGGCCAGGAAGAGGTTGGTCTCATGTGGGGCTTTACCGTTGCGATTCGAGGCCCACACCAGTCGCTTGCCATCGGAAGAGAACATCGGAAAGGCGTCGAAATCGGGTGCGTAGGTGATGCGCTCGAGGCTCGTGCCGTCTTCGTTGATGAGGTACAGATCGAAATCGCGGCCATTCTTTGGATCGGCCATGTTCGATGCGAAGACGATACGTTTTCCGTCGGGATACCAGTAGGGCGCGAAATTCGCGGCACCATTGTGTGTAACCTGGTGCTTGTTCGAACCATCCGTGTTCATGACCCAGATTTCCAGATTGCCCGGTCGGATCAGACCTTTCGAAAGTAGACCCTGGTAGTCGGCGATTTCCTCGGGCGTCTTGGGATGCTCGGCGCGGTAGACGATTTTCTTGCCATCGTAAGACCAGAAGGGGCCGCCGTCATAACCCAGCTCGTTGGTGAGCTGCTTCACACTGGAGCCGTCGGCATTCATGGTGTAGATGTCCAGGTCGCCGTTGCGGGTGGACGTGAACACGATGTGCTTGCCGTCCCGGGTGATCGTGGACTCGGCGTTGTAGCCGTGCGCGCGGCTAAGCTGTTTCAAATCACTCCCATCTACCTTGGCGGTAAAAATTTGATAGGTATCGTAGATCGGCCAGACGTAGCCGTGGGAATAATCGGGCTTCGGCGGACAGTCCGCGCTTGCGGCATGAGTCGAGGAAAAGAGAACACGATCGCCGGAGGGAAAGAAGTAGGCGCAAGTAGTGCGTCCCTTGCCAGTGCTCACGAGCTTGGGTACGGCAGGGTGTCCCTCGGGTGGGTCTACTGGAATCGTGTAAATTTGATCGCACGGAACGCCTTCGCCTTGGTGCTGGAAAATCAAATATTTGTCGTCGAGGGAGAAATAGGCCTCGGCATTTTGGCCGCCGAACGTGAGTTGCCGAACATGGCCAAGATGCTTGGCCTCTTCCGGGACCGCCGGAGCGCCGACGGTTGCCGGTGCCGGCGGAGCCGGATTTCTAATTATCCAACCACTGAGCAAGCAGGCGGAGGCTACTGGGACGAGCGACAAAGCCAACCCATACACTCTTCGTATCATTAACCTGTCGTTCCTCTTCTCCGCCTATTTCCGCTGCTCAAGCGTGACAGGGGCGATAACCGGCTTGCCGTCGCGCAGAACGGTGACTTGGACCTTGTCGCCGACTTTGCTTCGGCGCAGGGCATCAGTGAAATCGTAGAGATTCTTGATGGGTTTGTCGCCAAATTGAATGAGGACATCTCCGGCTTGGAAGCCGGCTTTGGCGGCGGGAGAACCGGGCTTTACATCGGAAAAGCGCACGCCATTTTCGGTTTGGCCGAAGTCGGGGATGGAGCCGAAGTACGGGCCATAGCCGCCACCGCCGCCGCTGGGCGTTCCCGAGTGCGGATTGGGATTTTCGATCACCGAAACGAACGTCGGACGATCCGCCGCGTTGTCCAAGCGCAAGGCCACATTGGAGACCAGGTCGAGCAGGTGGGCGGCAGAATCGGCGTTGATTTTTTCCCAGGTATCAGAGGGTTTGTGATAGTCGCTATGGAGACCAGAGAAAAAGAAAAGCACGGGAATGCCTTTGGTGACGAAGGAAGTGTGATCGCTGGAGGAGTAGCCACCGGGGGAGTTTTCGTACTTAAAGACGGTGTGGGACTCGGCCTGGTCAAGGATGGACTGAAAGGTTGTGCCCGTGCCGAGGCCGCCAATGTAGACCTTTTCATCTTTGATACGGCCGATCATGTCCATGTTGAGCATGGCGACGGCTTTGGCGAGCGGCAGAGTGGGATTCCTGACCCAGGCCGCCGAGCCGAGGAGGCCCAGCTCTTCACCGGCAAAATTTGCGAAGAGGATACCGCGCTGGAGCTGGCCCTTGAGCGGGGCAAAAAGGCGCGCTAGTTCGAGAACGCCGGCCGTGCCGGACGCGTTGTCATCGGCACCGGGATGGATTTGGCCCATCTGTGAAGGCGCCAGCGAATGCGATTGGCCGCGGCCGAGATGGTCGTAGTGGGCTCCCAGAATGACATATTCGTCGGTCTTGCCGGGGAGGTAGGCGAGGATGTTGCTGACGGTGGCGTGGAGACGCTCGATGTTGACCCTTACTGTGAGATTCAAGGGAAAGGAGGGGTGTAGAGAACTCGGTTGCGTCGATTCGTCGATTCCCTTTTGCGTGTCAGTTACGGACTGGCCGTCGGCATGGAGCCAAGAAAAGGCAACCTTGTTCTTCACTTGCAGACAGAGGATGCCAACATCGATGGGTCCTTCGGAGGTTTCGAAGCGAGGCAAGAGATCGTCTTCCCCGGCATCCAGAATTCCATTCAAAAAGATGATGGCTTTCGCCCCGTGATTGCGGGCATTGATCGCTTTGGTCACCAATCCGGCATGCAGGGTAGGTTCGGAGCTGCCCGACTTCTTGGCCAGGCCAGGAGGTTCCTTCCGCAGAACGACGACTATTCCGTCTTTCACGTTTAGCTCGGCGTAGTCGTCATAGCCGAACTCGGGAGCGGTAATGCCGTATCCTGCAAAGACAGCGGAAGATGACACGGAACCGTTCGCGGAGAAACTCAGGGGGACAAAGTCCTCGTTGAGTTTGAAAGTTTCGCGCGCGTGAAGGCTGTCGACTCCTTGAACGTATTTGGCAAGCTCATTGCCAGGCCTCAACTGGGCGCCAGTGATGACGTCAAAGGGCTGGAAGAAGCCGTTCTTGCCGGTAGGCTGGAGGCCGAGGGACTTGTAGCGCTGTTCGATGAGGTGCGCAGCCCTCGTGAGGCCCTTGGTGCCTGCGCCGCGGCCCTCCATCGCGGGAGCGGTCAGCGACTTAATGTCGGTCAGAAAGCCTTGCTCGTTGGCGGTGCCAACCGTCGTTGGCGTATCGGCGGCGATCAGCGACAGCGCAACAAATGCAAGAATTAACTGGAGGTGTCCCCTGCCGCTGCCCAAATCGGCTTTTTCTTTCCAGACAGAGTTCATAGGCACTCGATTTCTCCGCAGAAAGATCGTAGGGCGCTGCTGCAATCCTGTCAATCATCGCGGTTCCGCAGCGATCCTAGAGTGGCCGGGAGGAGCTGGCGGACGTATGGTCGGCTGCTCCGCAGACCATGGGGAACCGAAGGACCGCCGGGTGGTCCTCACCCGACAACCGATTTCCGTCCCGCCTTACTCACCTCCTCCCGGCGACGCGCTGGCCCGCATTGGACGATCGGCTGGCACCAAACCCTGTTGCCGGTATTGGCGGCGTGGCATACTTGGCAGAAGTTTCTCGGGAGCGCGCTCCCTCGACGTGCGAATGTGCCATTGATCGATCTGACGCTCTGGCTGCTCACCACCTTGGTCGAAGGGTTCGTGGTCTATCTCTTCTTAATTCGGGGCTTATTCCGCAGGTTCCTTTTCCTCAATTTCTATTTACTTTTCTCGGCAACGGCCAATATCGGACGGTACGCCGTCCTCTATTACTTCGGATTTACCTCCCCGGAGTATTTTCATTTCTACTACTTTAGCGAGGCCCCGTTGAAGATTACCTTGTTTATCTCCGTGTGTGAGCTGAGTCTGCGTCTCGTCGGAGACCAGCTGCCTCGCTGGAGAGTGGCGTTGTGGGGCGCGGGTGCATTTCTTGCAATTGCCTTGTTCAGCTTGTCGGACGCATCGTCTTGGGGCTATAGGGTTGCAGCACGCTTTTTCCCGGAGTTATCGCAACATATCCTTTTCGCGTGTTCTCTCGGTATCGTCCTGCTATGGGTCTGGAAGCTGCGCAATGATTCCGAGGATCGGTTCGCGGCTCGGTTCGTTAACGTCCTGGGAGTATATTTTTCGCTATTTGTTCTAATCTACGGAGCGCATCGATTGGTTCCCCACGCCTCCGGTCTTGGCAACCTTTATCCGATGCTGGACGCGTGGTTGCCGCTTGGATGCGGCTTCGCCCTGGTGTCCCACCAATAGCCGCGACCAACGAGCCGCATGGAGAGGGGCGGCTTTGTTCACTAGAAATCCCCGGAACGTTTTCTGTCCCGAGGAGCCCTAGCGGCGGGCAACGAGTGGACCTCATGTGCCCATTAGGTTGGGTTGCAGCCTCGCATACCCTTTCTCATGCGCCCACAGCGTGAGCGGAATCGCCGCCAAATCATCGACCAGCGGGACGGCGCGGCCGTCTTTAGTCAAATCGACCGTCCGGAGATAAAACCGACAGGTATCACACGCTTCCACACGAATGTGCGGCAACTGCTCCGCAACGTAGACCGGCAACTTACCTTCCGCCTCTTCTCCGCAGGTGGGGCACAAGATCCGTCGAAATTCCCACTCTTGCGAGCAAAACGAGCACAGCAGAAATCGTTTCCCGCCGTCGCCTTCCGGCCGCAACACCCCCAAGAGCGGCCGCGCCCCGCACAACGGACAGAGCCTCATGGTCATTACCAGGGGAGCCCTGGCTGTTTCTGCAGCGCGAAACTCGGCATAGGGTTCGAGGAACGCTCGAGCGAGGAACTGTGCCAGCGCTCCGACTTGCTGGTCGTACTTGCCGGCATGCTCCCAGTACGCCTCAAGGTGCGCAATCCAGGAATCCGACGGCAGCAGGGACATCTGATGCGCGGACTCCCCCAGTGCCGGCGGAGCATGCTGTTCGATCAAGGAGAGAAAACCCCGGAAGTGGGGAAGAAGCACGGTGCGGTCGAATGGATCGCGCAGCCCGGCCACAGACGCGCGGCCCGATTTCACTGTACTGCTACCCGCGAGGTTTACCTGAAGCGTTTTCTGAAACGCAGCGATGTGCTTGTAGAAATCGAGGAACTCGGTTGCGAACAAATGTTCTGCGGACAGCCGCTCGGCGCGCCGCATTCGCGCGTCGTAGTCGCTCGCACCGGTTTGTGCGGTCGTCATTTGCGCGGGGTAGACGATCCGCCGACAATCTCATCATACCAGCCGGGGTGATAGCGCTTGGCAAACGCGATCGAAACATCACCGCGAATGACCGAGCCAAAAGCTCCGCGCTCCGCAAACACGCCCATGTAGATGTGGATCAGAAACAGTCCAATCGTGAAGAGCGCCGCCGCAGGGTGAGCGACCACGGAAATATATCTCAAGAAGCGCAGATTCCACGGGATGTGCTCCGGGAACCACAGCACTACGCCGCTCGCCAGCAACGCCACCGTACTCCAGAAAAATCCCCAGAACAGAAACTTCTGCCCCGCGTTGTAACGCCCCGCCGGCGGCATCTTGTCGTCTTGATTCGTACTGTAGTAGCGGACCGCTTTCCACCACGCCCTGTCCACATCGGTGTGGCGCATCTGCGGCGCCCACATCACGTACATATTCCACACCGCCGCGAAAAAGATGAGCCCGGCCCAGGGATGCAGCATCCTGGAGACCGGCGCCCCGCCCAGTATCACCGCCACCCAGAACAGCCAAGGCGACCAGAACGCCAGTCCTGTCGCCAACAGATAAATGTACGCCCCGGCCGCGACCCAATGCGTCAATCTCTCCTTCAGTGTGTACCGCAGGACATGCCCGTGAGGAATGATCAGTTCAGATGGACTCACGATTTTTCTCCTCGCGGATTGATGTCCTCATCCTCGCGAGCCTTCGGACCGAAGCGCAGGTAGTGCACAAAAAGTCCGATCAATCCGCCAACCATGGCAACGTTGCCGAGCCACTTCAATGGCCCTTTCCACAGTTTCACCGTCCACGGGACGTGCGGATCTCTCGGCAGGCCGCCATAAATCTCCGGCTTGGTCGCGTCATGCAGCACGTAAATTACGCCGGTGCCACCAACGCCTTGTGGATCGTAAACGCCGGCATTCTGAAAGTTGGAGTGCTCTCGCAATTGCTTCGCTCGCTTGCCCGCGAGGTCCAGCATGTCTACTTTACTGCCGAAGTGCAGGCAGCCCGTCGGGCACGATTTGATGCACGCCGGTTCCAGGCCTTCGCTCACGCGGTCCGTGCACAGTGTGCACTTAAACACGCGATTAGTCTTCGGATTCATCTTGGGAATGTCGAACGGGCATCCCGTAATGCAGTAGCCGCACCCGATGCAATTGGCCTGCTGAAAATCGACGATGCCGTTGGTGTACTGCACGATAGCCCCGTCCGCGGGACATGCCGCCAGGCACCCCGGCTCCGCGCAATGCATGCACTGATTCTTGCGCATCAGCCACATCAGCGTGCCGTCTTCGCGCTCGTGCTCGTTGAAGAGAATCAGGTTCCAGTAATTCCAGCGCGTCTCCGGCATCGTCTGGTAGGTGTTTCCGAAAACCGTTTCTCCAAACGGCAAGTCGTTCCACTCCATGCACGCCACTTCGCAGGCCTTGCAGCCAATGCATGTAGTTGTATCAATGAGTTTGCAGACGGTATATTGGCGCTGCGTGTCTTCGCCGGGAACGCTCCCGGCGTGGCCGGAGATTTTTTGAATGCGCAGTATTTCTTGGCTCATGGCGCCCTCTACGCTCTCTCGAGCTTCACCAGGAAGCCCTTGAATTCCGGAGTGTAGGCGTTGGGATCAAAAACCGTCGGCGTTAACAGATTTACCAGTGTCCTCGCATCGTTGTTCTCGTCTTCCTTGATGCCCCGATAACCCTGATGAATGGGAATTCCGATCTGGTAGACCTTGTTGCCGTCGATCATCATCGACTTGATCCGCTTCGTAACCATCGCTTTCGCAATGTACTCCCCGCGGATGCTCGACACCTTAACCTTCTCGCCCCCCGTGATCCCCATCTCTTGCGCCATTTCCGCAGAAATCTCCACGAATGGCTCCGGCACCAGCTGCACGTTCATCGGATTATTCTTCGTCCAGTAGTGATAAAGCTCCGTCAGGCGATAGGTCGTACAGACGACGGTGTAGCCGTCCTTTGTTGTGCCGTATTTGTCGTCCGGGGTCTTGTAGCGTTTCACCACCGGATTGTGCGTTTGTCCCGGATGAAGCGGGTTGTCAATTGGACTTTCAATTGGTTCGTAGTGTTCCGGCAACGGCCCATCGGCAAAGACCCCGAGCGGCGCGAAGATTCGCCCTACGCCTTCCGGATTCATGATGAACGGGCCCATGTGATCTTTGGGCTTGGAATCGGTCTTGAAGTCCGGCACGTCGTTGCCCACCCATTTTTGCGTACCTTCGCTCCACCACACCTGCTTCCGCGTTGGATCCCAGGGCTTGCCGTCGGCGTCGCACGACGCACGGTTGTAGAGCACCCGACGATTGGCAGGCCAGGACCAGCCCCATCCCGGATGCAGACCCAAATTCGAAGGGTCCGAGGGATCGCGTCGCGCCGTCTGATTGCCGGCTTCGGTGAAGGAGCCGGAGTAAATCCAGTTGCCACAGGAGGTCGTACCATCGTCTTTCAGCCAAGCAAAGCCAGGAAGCTGCTGGCCGGCCTTGATTTGCTGCTTCGTTGTTGGGTCCTCCAGATCTACCAGCGCCTTCCCGTTGATTTCCTTCAATACCTCGGCCAGGGCCGGGCTCGACGGGACGCTGTAGTTCCAAGTCAGGTTCAAAACGGGATCAGGGAACTTACCGCCGTCTTTCTTGTACAGCTCACGAATCTTCAAGAAAATTTGCGCCACGATAGCCTGGTCCAACCGGCAGTCTCCGGGCGTCGGCAAGGCCGTATTCTTCCATAGCAGCCAGCGCGCGGAATTGGTGAACGATCCGTCTTTCTCGGCAAATCCCGCGCAAGGCAGACGGTACACCGTGGTTTGAATCTGCTTCATTTCGTCCTGAGTGATGCCCGGCGATTTCCAGAATTCACTGGTTTCGTCGGGGTAGATTTCCCCGACCACCAGCCAATCCGCTTTTTTCAGCGCGTTAATATTTTTCTTGGAGTCGGGACCGATCGCTACGCCGTTCATGCCAAAAGCCAGCATGCCTTTCACCGTCCCGCTGTACATGTCGTCCCACATCTGCACCCACGAATAGTTGCGATCCACTTTCGGCAGATAATCGAACGCCCAGCCGTTTTGTTTGGTGGCCGCGTCCCCAAACAGAGCTTTCAGATAACTGGTCGCGAATTTCGGCGTGTTGCCATAGTAGTTGAACGAATCCCACGGGCCGGGCTTCGAGGGTGTCGGCGTAATGCGTTTCATCCAGGAGTCAAAGGAAGTGTCCGCGGGCGTCGGAACTTTCAGATAGCCGGGCAAATTGTCGAAGATACCGGCCATGTCCGTGGCACCCTGAATGTTCGAGTGCCCGCGCAACGCGTTGACGCCACCGCCCGCGCGGCCCACGTTGCCCAGCAGCAGTTGCAGGATCGCCGCAGTTCTTATGATCTGCGTGCCAAACGTATGTTGCGTCCATCCCACGGCGTAGATAATGGTCGCCGCTTTCTTCATGTCGCCGTCTTTGCGAATCGAGGTAAAGAGGTCAGCGGCCTTAAGGAATTGTTCCCTTGGAATTCCGGTGATGCGTTCGACCATCTCCGGCGTATATCGCGAGTAATGTTTCTTCAGCAGCTGGAACACACAATTGGGATTCTGGAGTGAAAGATCGAATTCGACCCTTTCCGGAAGTCGGGGAGCGGGCGGGGCACTTCCGCTTGGTGCATGCGTCGCGTCACTTCCTCCACCTCCTCCCGTCCCTGCATAATTCCACGTGGACTTGTCGTAACTCTGGGTCTTGGCGTCAAAGCCGGAGAACACCCCATCGGTGTCCGCGGGCAGCTTGAAATCGCTTTTGACGATGAACGCCGCATTCGTGTAGTTGACCAGGTAATCTTTCGCGATGCGGCTGTTCTCGATGGCATAGCGAATGACGCCGCCGAGGAAAGCGATGTCCGACCCGGCGCGAATCTGGCAGAAAAGATCGGCGACTGATGCGGTGCGCGTGAAACGCGGGTCCACCACGATCATCTTTGCGTTGCGTGTGCGTTTCGCTTCGACCGGCCACTTGAATCCGCAGGGATGATTCTCGGCCGGATTACCGCCCATGATGAGCATCATGTCGGTATTCTTCATGTCCACCCAGCCATTGGTCATCGCGCCCCGGCCGAACGTTGGTCCCAAACTTGAGACCGTGGGGCCGTGTCAAACCCTGGCCTGGTTTTCTAAATGCACGACCCCCAGGGCGCGCATCGATTTC
>Ga0066688_10001008_pt1 | contig 10631 bp, 5 predicted proteins | sample GraSoiAngelo_137_FD_62304 | JGI IMG/M metagenome (GOLD analysis project Ga0066688, IMG submission 62304) | Grasslands soil microbial communities from the Angelo Coastal Reserve, California, USA - 14_0929_09_30cm | ecosystem: Environmental > Terrestrial > Soil > Grasslands | place: USA... | reverse complement strand
GTGTGCCGCGACCGGCCGGCGCTGGTGCGCGCCGGCCTCGCCAAGCGGGAGGAGATCGCGTCGGACGACGGCGTCGCCCTCTACCTCGACACGTTCGGCGACCGCAAGCACGCGTATCTGTTCGCCGCGAACCCGCTCGGCGTGCAGGCCGATGCCCTGGTGACCGAAGGGCAGGACGACGACTACAGCTTCGACGCCGTGTGGCAGGCCGACGGTCGCGTGACCGCGGACGGATATGTGCTGCGGTTCGCGATCCCGTTCCGGAGCCTGCGCTTCCCGCGGACGCCCGCGCAGCGCTGGGGGATCGCGCTGGCGCGCTACATCCGCCGCAACAACGAGGAGTCCTACTGGCCCTACATCACCAAGCGCCTCGCGGGGCTCGTGCCCCAATTCGGGACGCTCGACGGACTGGCCGACATTTCCCCCGGCCGCAACCTCCAGGCGATTCCCTACGGGGCGTTCACGGGCGCCCGCTTTCTCGACACCGAGACACCTGCGTTCCGTACGGCGAGCGACCGCCGCTTCGGCCTCGATATGAAGGGGGTGATCCGCGACGCGCTCACGCTCGACGCCACCCTCAACCCGGACTTCAGCCAGGTGGAATCGGACGAGCCGCAGGTGACGATCAACGAGCGCTTCGAGACGTTCTTCCCGGAGAAGCGGCCCTTCTTCATCGAGAACGCGGGCTACTTCCAGACCCCGGTGAACCTGCTCTTCTCGCGGCGGATCGCGGACCCCGGGGAGGGGGTGCGGCTCACGGGCAAGGCGGGCCGCTGGGGGATCGGCGCGATCGGGATCGACGACCGCGCGCCCGCGCGGACGTTCGGAATCGACGAGGCGGGCATCGCGGCGGTGCGCATCGAGCGCGAGCTGGGCCGCCAGTCGGCGGTCGGTGTGCTCGGGAGCAACCGGACGCTGGGCGGCGCCTGGAACCGCGTCGTCTCCGCCGATACCCGGCTCGCGTTGAGCAAGACCTGGGTGTTCACTGGCCAGGCGATCGCGACCACCACGCGGGATTCGACCGGCGCGGGCGCGTCGGGCACCGGCTGGTACGCGAACCTGCTGCGCGACGGGCGCAACCTCGACTACAGCGCCACCTATCTCGACCTGAGCCCGGCGTTCGAGACGCAGCTCGGCTTCGTGAAGCGGGTGGGCATCCGCGAGTTCGAGCAGCAGATCGAGCTGGTGCGGCGGCCGCACGGCCCCGTGGTGAAGGTCGGGCCCACCCTCACGATGCAGTTCGACTGGGACCGGGACGGACGCCTGCTGGACCGATCGCTCGAAGCCTCGCTCGAAGTGAAGCTGCGCGGCGAGACGAAGCTCGTCGTCGCGCGGGAGCAGGCGTTCGAGCTGTTCGACGACCTGTCATTCGACACCTACCAGACCAAGCTGACGCTCGAGAGCGAGTGGCTAAAGTGGCTCGCCGGGTCCGCGCAGCTCAAGCTGGGGACCGCGGTGAATCACAAGCCACCCAAGGGGACCGATCCCTCGCTCGGCGACGCCGTGCAGGGAGAGCTCGGGTTCACCTTCCGGCCGGCCCCGCAATTCCGGATCGACCATACGTTCCTGTACGAGCGCTTGGCGACGCGACTGGGCGCGCCGGTGTTCACCGATCGCATCCTGCGGGAGAAGGTGAACTATCAGTTCACGCGCGCGCTCTCGCTGCGCGCCATCGTGGACTACGCGATCGTGCGGCGCGATTCGACCCAGTCGCGCGTGGACCCCGAGCACCGCTGGGGCGTCGACGTGCTGCTCACCTACCTCGTCAACCCGGGGACGGCGCTGTATGTGGGCTATCGCGACGGCTACGAGAACCTCGCCATCCTGCCGGGAACCCCGCCCGCGCTGTATCGCACGGACGACCCGACGACCTCCGTCGGGCGGCAGGTGTTCCTGAAGCTCAGCTATCTGTTGCAGTTCTGACGGCGGTCGCGCGCCAGCCAGCGAGCGACGATGCGGCTAGCGATTCTCCTCGAGGCGCTCCCGGGCCTCGGCGCGCAGCTCGGGGTTCGGGTGGGCGCGCGCCGCTTCGGTCACGGCAGGGATCCCGATTCCACCGGGCAGCGCCATCAGCCGGCGCAACGCCTCCGACTGCACCGCGGGCGAGCGGTCGTTTGCGAGCCGGTCGGTGAGCAGTAGCCTGGCGCTTTCGGGGGCCGCGACCTTGGCGTACCGCTCGATCGCCTCCCGCCGCACGTCGGCGCTGGAATGGACGTGGGCGAGGCGGGCGACCGCTTCCAATGCCTGCGGGCTGCCCTGACTGGCGAGCGCCTCCACCGCTTCGCGCTGGAAATCGACGTCGGAGCCCTCCAAGGCGGTCTGCTCCAGCAACGCCGTCGTCGTGCCGTCCGACGCGTTGAACTCGCCGAGCTGTTTTACGGCCTCGCGCCGCACCTCGGCGACGGGATGATGGCGGGCGAAGGCGATGACGAGCGCGACCGCGCGCGGGCCACCCACCTTCCCCAGCTCCTGCACCGCCCTGCGCTGGACGTGACGGTCGGGGTCACGGCGGGCGACGCCCTCCAGCACCGCGAGCGCGACGTCGTGAGGCGCCGCCTCGGCGATGGTCTCGACCGCGTGGCTGCGCGCGTCCGGGTCCGCGTGGGTGCGGGCGATGTCGATGACGGCGCGCAGCCCCGGCTCCTTCATCTCGCCCAGGCCTTCGATCGCCTCGCGCTGGACGTCCTCGTCGCGGTCGGAGCGCGCGATCGCGATGGTCACCGGCAGCACGCGCGGGTCGCTCTTGTGGTCCAGGCCCTCGACCGCCTCGCGCCGCACGTTGGGATCGTGGTGCGTCCGGGCGAGCGCGAGCAGCGAGTCGGTCGCCGCTGGAAATGGATTGATCCGCAGCGCCTTGACCGCCTGCTCGCGTACGCGCGAGGCGGGGTCGTGCCGTGCAGCGTGGGCGAGCCCACGGACGGCCGCCGCGTCAGGACGATGTCCCAGCCATTCGGCGGCCTGGGCCCGCACCCCTGAGGACACATCGCCGCGGAGCCAGCCGTCGAGCAGCGGCACCACCGCCCGGGAGCTGCCGTGGAGGCCGACGTCGGTGACGAGATCTTCCCGCAAGTCCGCGCTGTGCGCCCCGGCGAAGAGGGCCTGCAGCTGGGCCAGGCTGGCGGCGTCATCCGCCGGTCCGAGCCAGACCAGCGGCGTGCGCCCCAGGTCCACCGGCAGCACGAGACTGGTTACGCGCACGCTTTCCAAGGTCGCTTGGCCCGGGCTGCGCGCGCGAAAGCGAAACAGCAGGGCGAGATCGTCTTCGTCACCGTTGTCCGCGATCACCGGCGCCAGGGGGACGCCGCGGAAGCCCCCGGCGCCCGGCTCGTCGCTCCGCTCGTCGTGCCGCTCCCGATGGTGCTCCTTCGTAGCGGCCTGCTGCACCCGGTACCCGATCCAGAATCCGCCGCCCATCCGTGCTCCTCGCTCGAGCGCCCAGTCCCAGCGCTGCGCGAGCGGCTGGGCCGGATCGGGATACCGCAGCACGCTGGCGGGCGCGGTGCTCGCGCCGTCCGACGGGAGACCGAGCGACGTTGCGCCGGCGCGTAGCAGGCGGGAGCCGCCGGCGGCCAGGACGAGCGACGCGGCCAGCACACCCGCGGTCCAGCGCGGAAAGATCTCCACCTGCGGGCGAGCGACCAGCCGGCGGACGCGACCCATGAGGGAGCCGCCGGCCGCGGTGAGCGCCAGCGTCGGCATTGTGACCCGCAGCCGTTCCATGCCGAGCAGCGCCGACGCGTAGAAGTGCGCATCGCCGCATACCGCGACCGCCAGGTCGTCACAGCAATGCTCGCGCTCGTCACGCACCCGCGCGGAGATCCACCACACCGCCGGGTGGTAGAACAGCAGCGTCTCGATCACCGACTGGATCAGGTTGACGAGGTAGTCGTAGCGGCGCACGTGAGCCAGCTCGTGTGCGAGCAGTGCCTCGAGCTGCAGCGGCGTGAGCCCCGTCAGGGCGCTGGCGGGGAGCAGGATCACGGGGCGCACCCACCCGAGCACGGCGGGCACCTGCACCAGCGTCGACTGGAGCAGGCGCACCGGCCGGCTGACGCGCAGGCGCGCGGCGAGGCGGTGCAGCGCCGCGATGCAAGCCTGGGGCGCGGGGCGCGTGCCCAGCGCGCGCAGGCGCCGCGCCGCCAGCCACCCTGATGCGAGCCGCAGCGACAACGTCACCACACCGGTGAGCCACAGCAGCACGATCCAGGGGAGCAGGGGCTCGAGTCGCGCACGGATGCGCGGCGCCAGCCGCAGCACCATCATCGCGGAGATGGCGGGCGCCGCCGGGCCGTAGCGGCGCGCCGCCTGCGGCGAGAGCGGGTTGAGCTCGGGCGCCGCCGCCGGCGTCGGCGAGGTGGAGGTGGGGGCGAAGCCCGCCACCACGGCGCCGTCGCCGGTCGTCTCGGGCGACGCGCGCTGCAGGCGCAGCAGCGTCGCCATCGGGAGCGCGAGCGTCAGGGCGAGGGTTGCGGCGGCGAGCGCGTAGCGGATCCGCGCCGCTCGTGCCGGCAAGACGGCGAGCAGCGCGGCGAGCGCGGCCGCGGCGAGGGCGCATTGCCACAGCGAATGCAGCAGCGCCCAACCCAGGGCCTGTGTCACGGTCATGGCATGCCTCCTACTCGAATACAAGACATTCGTAGCTACCCCCGGGGCGGTGTGCGGGTTTCGCCCGCGCGCGGAACGGAGTGCGTCGCGTTCGGGTATCCCGCGCATGCCGGCGGTGTGGCGGTCGATCATCACGTGGGTCGCGTGCTGCGGCGTGCCGAGTGTGTCCGCGCAGAGTGTCGCGGGGTCGCCACGCCTCGTCTCGCGACCGCGGGTGCCGCTCGAGGGCTCGGTGGTTTTGCTCGAGCTCCGCTCTGGCGTCGGCGACAGCGTGACAACGGTACGGGGCGAGCTGGCGGGCGAGCCGCTGCACTTTGAGCGCGGCGCGGACGGCTTTCGCGCGCTCGGTGCCGTGCCGCTCGGCGCGGTGGACAGCGTGGCGGCTCGCGCAACGATCGAGCGGGTGGGGGGAGCGACCGACACCGTGGTCGCATGGTTCGCGCCCGGGCGGCGGCGGGCGCCGCGCGAGCGGTTGCAGGCGGCGCCCGCGCTGGTACAGCCGCCGGACTCGCTCACGGGACGGATTCAGCAGGAGCGCGATCTCGTGGAAGGCGCGTACCGGCTGGCCCACGAGGTACCGCGACTGTGGCACGAGCCGTTCGTCCGCCCGCGATCGAGCGCGGTGACCGGTCGCTTCGGCGTGGCGCGCGTGTTCAATGGCGTGTTGCGCAGCCGCCACCTGGGCGTCGACTTCGCCGGCCGGCGCGGCGCGCCGGTGCAAGCGGCCAACCGCGGCGTCGTCGCCCTGGTGGCCGATTTGTACTTGAGCGGCACCACCGTGCTGATCGATCACGGCGCGGGGCTCGTCACCGGGTACCTGCACTTGAGCCGCGCCCTGGTCGCGGTCGGGGACACGGTGGGGCGCGGCCAGCTGATCGGCGAGGTCGGCGCGTCGGGGCGGGTGACCGGCCCGCACCTCCACTGGCTCGCGGCGTACGGCCACATCACGTTCGATCCGCTGGGGCTGGTAGGTCTCGATTTCGATGCGCCCTTGGGTAATGAGAGGCACAGACGCTGAGGAAGACGCGAAGATGCCGAGGCGCCCAGTGGATATGAGGGACGAGTCGCCAGGGAGACCCTCAACACTCGCACCTCAGATCCACTCAGCGTCTCGGCGGCTCGGCGTCTTCCTCAGCGTCTCGTTACTCATGTGCTGCGTCGCCCGTCAGGGGCCGCCTGGTCCGGCCTCGGCCCCATCCGCCGGTCTGGCGATCCGCGTCAATCAGGTCGGGTACTTGCCCGACGCGCCCAAGGTGGCCGTCGTATGCGCGCTCGAGCCGCGCGTCATCACGAGCTTCTCCGTCGTCGACGAGCACAACCGGAGGGTTTTCGGGCCGCGCGCTCCGGACGCGGCCGGGCCGTTCGGGCCCTGCGCGGCCACGTACCGGCTCGATTTCTCGACCCTGCGACAGACGGGCGTTTATCGGATCGAGGCGGCGGGCGTGACCTCACTCCCGGTGCGAATTGGGGATGACGTCTACCGGGGTACGGCAGACTCGCTGCTCGCTTACCTGCGGGAGCAGCGCTCCGGCTACAACCCGGTGTTCCGCGACTCCGTACACCAGCGCAGCGACGGCGTACTGGTCGATCATCCCACGCGCAGCGGCGAGTTCATTGCGGTGAGCGGCGGGTGGGCCGACGCATCGGACTACCTGCAGTACGGTGCTACCACGGCGCACGCGACCACCATGCTGTTGCTCGCGTACCGGGACCACTCGCAGGCGTTTGCCGACCAGTTTCAGGCGAACGGTCTGTCCGGCGCGAACGGGATCCCCGACGTGCTGGACGAGGCCCGCTGGGGGCTCTCCTGGCTGCTCAAGATGTATCCGGAGGACGACCTGCTCCTGAACCAGCTGGGGGACGATCGCGATCACACGTTCTGGGACCTGCCGGTCAACGATTCGACAGACTACGGGTGGGGGCGGGGAGGACGGCGCCCCGTGTATCCCTGCACCGGAAAACCGCAGGGGCTGTTCGAATTCAAGAACCGCTCCACCGGCCTGGCGTCGACGGCGGGGAAGTACGCGGCCGCGTTCGCGCTGGGCGCCGCGGCGTTCCGCGAGCGCGACAGTGTGTTCGCCCGCCGGCTCGCCGAGCGCGCGCGGGCGGTGTACGCGCTCGGCGCGGCGCACCCCGGCGTGTGTCAGACCGCGCCTGCCCGGGCGCCGTACTTCTACGAGGAGGACGACTGGGCGGACGACATGGAGCTCGGGGCGGCCGAGCTGTACGCCCTGACGCGCGAACCGACCTACCTTGGCGCCGCGCTACAGTACGCCGCGCTCGAGCCCGTGAGCCCGTGGATGGGACAAGACACGGCGCGACACTATCAGTGGTATCCCTGGCACAACAACGGCCACTACGAGATCTGGCGCCCGACGGGGGGGCCGCGGGGGCCGGGGCGTCCGGACAGCGCGCAGCGACGCGTGGCCGAGTACTACGCCCGCGGCCTCGGGGCCGTGGCGCGCCGCGCCGGTAACGGGTTCCGCATCGGGATCCCCTTCATCTGGTGCTCCAACAACCTGCTTGCGTCGTTCGCCACCCAGGCCTATTTCTATCGGCGCATGACGGGCGACTCGAGCTACCTCGAGTACGAGACCGCGGCGCTCGACTGGCTGTTCGGCACCAACCCCTGGGGCGTCTCCATGGTGATCGGTCTGGGGGCCACCTACCCCCGGACGCCCCACTCGGTCGTCGCCCAACAGCTGCACCTGCAGCTCACCGGCGGGCTGGTGGACGGGCCGGTATACCGCTCGATCTTCGAGCATCTGCGGGGGATTCGGCTGCTGGCAGCGGACCAGTACGCCCCGTTCAACACCGGTTTCATCGTGTACCACGACGACGTAGGCGACTATTCGACCAACGAGCCGATCATGGACGGCACCGCGAACCTGGCATATGTGCTCGCGGCGCGTGCCGCTCACTGAGGGAGGCGCCGCGCTAGTTATGACCACGACCTTCAATCGCCGCGAATTCCTTCAGACATCTGCGGGAGTCATGGCGGCGCACATCAGGCCGACCTTGTTCACCCCGTCGCAGCAGCCGCTGCGTCTTGGTCTGATCATCGGGATTGGGCAAGATCCTGAGGCGGCCATTGCCAAGGTGCATGATCTCGGCCTGCCGACGTGTCAGGTGTACGTGGACGATTTCCAACGAGGAGTGAGCACGCGACTCCTACCCGCTCTGGAGCAGCACCACATTGAAGCGACCTCGGTGGTGGTCGGTGGACCCGGTCGCGAGGTTTGGGACTTTTACGATGGGCCGCTGACGATCGGCGTGGTGCCGCGCGACACGCGCGCCGCGCGTATTGCCCGGATCAAGCAGGGCTCGGACTTTGCCAAACAATGCGGGATTCCCGCGGTGCAGAGTCACGCCGGGTTCATCCCGGAAAACCCCAACGATCCGGTATACAAGGAGACGGTCGCGGCGATGCGCGACGTCGTGGCGTATTGCCGGCGCAACGGTCAGACCTTCCGCTATGAAACCGGGCAGGAAACGCCCATTACGCTGGTGCGCGCGATGCAGGACGTCGGTCTCGACAATCAGGGCGTCAACTTTGATCTTGCCAACCTCATCCTCTACGGCAAGGCCAATCCGGTCGACGCCATCGAGATCCTCGCGCCCCATGTCCAGGGAATTCATGCCAAAGACGGTCTCTGGCCGACGAACCCCAGAGAGTTGGGCCGGGAGGTCCCCATCGGCCAGGGCAAGGTGGATTTTCCGAGAATCATCGCGCGCTTGAAGCAGCTGCACTACCAGGGTGCGGTCACCATTGAGCGCGAGGTTTCCGGCCCCGAGCAGATCGAGGACGTTCGAGCCGCGAAAGTCTACCTGGAAGGGCTCATCGGATAGTTCGGAGGACGTATGTCACGCGATTCCGAGGTCGACCGGCGCAGGTTCTTGGGCGTCACGGCCGCCGCCGCGGCGGCCATGTTCATCAAGCCCGCACTGGTGCACGGCACGCACGCGAATTCCGCCATCCGCATCGGCCTGCTCGGCTGTGGTGGGCGGGGCACGGAAGACGCGGGGAATCTGCTGGACACCGGCGGCGCCCGGGTCGTCGCGCTGGCCGACTTATTCCAAGACCAGCTCGACGCTGCCCACGCACACTTCGATCAGATTCAGCAGGCGAAAGGGTACTCGGGCGTGGATTCGAAGCAGCTCTTTGTCGGTCCGCGCGCCTACGAGCAGATCGCCGCCTCGAAGGAGGTGGACGCGCTTGTCATCGCGACGCCACCCTACTTCCATCCGCAGCACCTCGAAACCGCCGTGGCCGCGGGCAAGCACGTGTACCTGGAAAAACCCGTGGCCGTCGATGTCGCCGGCGCGAAACGCGTCATGGAGATCGGGAAGCGCGCCCAGGGCAGGCTCAGCCTGGACGTGGGATTTCAGATCCGCGACTGCCCTCCCTTTGTCGAGCTCGTCCGCCGCATCCACGGGGGTGCGCTGGGCGATATCATCTGCGGTGAAGCCTACTATCTGACCGGTTACATCGATCGCCCAGCTTGGCCTGACGCCTCACCTGCCGAGCGCCGGCTGCGGAATTGGGTGCACGACCGTGTGCTCTCCGGTGACATCATCGTCGAGCAGAATATTCATGTAATCGACATCTGCAATTGGATCCTCAAGGCGCATCCCGTGCAAGCCACTGCGACGGGAGGACGCCAGGGCCGCCCCGCCGATGACGGCGATTGCTATGGCAATTACAACGTCCTGTTCCGTTATCCCGGCGGCGTGGACGTCACGTTCAGCTCCACGCAATTCGCCAAAGGCTGGTGGGACGTCAGCGAGCGCTTCTTCGGCACGAAAGGCACTGCGCTATCGCCGTACACTGGTGCACTCGGCATCTGGGGGGATGAGCCGTGGCAAGCGCCCCTCTCGCTCCAGCCGCAGGGTCAACCCGCAGCGTTTTCCGTGACGGGCAACTTCACATCGAACTTGGAGTCCGCTGACCCCGAAAAGAAAAAGGCGTTCATCGAGAGCATTAACAGCGGCAAATTTCACAACCAGGTCGACAAAGGCGCTGAGTCCGCCCTCTCCGGCATGATGGCTCGCACCGCGGCGTATACCGGCCGCGAGGTTACCTGGGACGAACTGATGAAGTCAGAGGAAGTCTGGGATGCACGTCTCAATCTCGACAGGCTGCGCTGAGGTATGCGTATGCGCACAACGCGTCGTGACTTTGTGAAGACCTCGTTGGCGGCGTGCGTTTCGGGATTCGCCGCCGGCCCCCTGGCACAGTCCCGCCCGCCTTCGATCAAGAAAGGGCTGGTCTTCGACATGGTGCCCAGCAACCTGAGCTATGCCGACCGGTTCAAGCTCGTCCGGGACACCGGCTTTCAGGTTGTGCAAGCGCTTACGGAGCCCGACGAGGGCAAAGCCGAAGCGATGAAACAGGCTGCGGACGCGGCGAACATCCGCATTGATTCGGTCATGAATGTGGATCATTGGAGATATCCGCTCTCCGCCAGCGATCCCGCGGTCGTCGACAAGAGCTTGAGCGGCATGCGCACATCGCTTCAGAACGCCAAGCTGTGGGGCTCCGATGCGGTACTGCTCGTCCCGGCCGTTGTGAACCCGCAAACCTCCTATCGCGATGCGTGGACGCGCTCGCAAGCGCAAATTCGCAAGCTCATGCCGCTGGCCGAGCAGCTCAAAGTCGTCATCGCCATCGAGGAAGTCTGGAACAGATTCCTGCTGAGCCCGCTCGAAATGGTCCAATACATCGGTGAGTTTCACAGTCCCTGGGTGCAAGCCTGGTTTGATGTCGGCAATGTCGTGCTCTACGGGTATCCCCAGGATTGGATTCGCACGCTGGGCAAGCGCATCGTCAAAGTCCACCTCAAAGATTTCAAGCGTAAAGAGGACGGCTACTCCTGGGTAAACTTGGGCGACGGCGACGTTGACTGGCCTGCCGTGCGCCAGGCCTTCGCTGACGTCGGCTATACCGGAAGCGCCATCGCCGAGCTGGAGCAGGGAGACGAGGCGTATCTGCGCGACGTCAGCCGCAGAATCGACCGGCTGCTCCT
>Ga0066688_10000991_pt1 | contig 10680 bp, 18 predicted proteins | sample GraSoiAngelo_137_FD_62304 | JGI IMG/M metagenome (GOLD analysis project Ga0066688, IMG submission 62304) | Grasslands soil microbial communities from the Angelo Coastal Reserve, California, USA - 14_0929_09_30cm | ecosystem: Environmental > Terrestrial > Soil > Grasslands | place: USA... | reverse complement strand
ACGCGGTAGAGCGCGTTGGGCATCGGCTCCACCACCCGTCCGACGACAATACCCGCCATCAGCAAATGCCCATGGCGTTATCGCCGGATTTCCGGCGCACGAACGAATAGCTTACCACAACGTGCCCCACGCTAATCGTCCCCCACGAGGCTCGAGGGGAGCTGCCGGCGGGCCGGCTCGCTGGGCGCCGTCAGGATCTCGGGTCCGTCGGCAGTGATCGCGACGGAATGCTCGAAGTAGGCCGAGAGGCTGTGGTCGACGGTGACCACGGTCCAGCCGTCTCCCAGCAGGGCGACATCCTTACGGCCCGCATTGACCATCGGTTCGATCGCCAGCACCATGCCGGGCTTGAGCAGAGGGCCCTGGCCGGCGATCCCGAAGTTCGGCACCTGGGGATCCTCGTGCATGTCCCGGCCAATGCCGTGCCCGACGAAGCTTTCGACAACGGAGAATCCCGCGGCCTCCACGTGCTGCTGGATGGCGGCGCTGATGTCGCCGATCCGGTTTCCGACCTGCGCCTTGCGGATCCCGATGTCCAGCGACTCCCGGGTGGCGTCCTTCAGCCGCTGGGCCTCCGCCGAGATCTTGCCGATACCGACGGTCAGGCCGGCATCGGCCCAGAAGCCGCGGTGGATCAGGCCAGCGTCGAGGCTCAGCAGGTCGCCCTCGCGGAGCTTGCGATTCGTCGGAATGCCGTGCACCACCTGATCGTTGACCGAGGTGCAGATGGCGTTCTGGTATCCCTGGTAGCCGACGAACCCGGGAATGCAGCCGCGCCCCCGGATGAAGCGGTCGGCCTCCCGGTCGAGCTCGAGGAGCGTGATGCCGGGTCGGGCGATCGTCTGCAGCTGGGCCAGCGCCTCGGCCAGGATGGCGCCCGCCTCCCGCATCAGGTCGATCTCCGCCTCGGACTTGTAGATGATCATCGCGAGCCCGCCCCCTTGCGAAGCCCGGCGAGGCGGTGCGCGATGTCGTCGCGGACATCGTCGACCACCATCTGGCCGTCGAGATTCTCGAGCTTGTGCTGAGCCGTGTAGTAGTCGATCAGTGGGGCGGTGTGTTTCAGGAAGACGTCGATCCGGTTGGCAACGATCTCCGGCTTGTCGTCCGGACGCTGATACAGCTCGCCGCCGTCCACCGTGCATCGGGGAAGGCTGCGGGCTTGCTCCGACGTGAAGTTGTACACCGCATCGCAGGTGCGGCAACTGTACCGATGCGAGAGCCGGTCGATCAGCACCTGCCGGCTGACCCGCAAGTAGATGACGGCGTCGATCCGGCGTCCCAGCTGCGTGAGCATTTCATCGAGTGCCCGGGCCTGGGCGACCGTCCGAGGGAAGCCATCGAGGATGAAACCGTCGCGCGCATCGGGCTTCTGCAGCCGCTCCCGGATGATGTCGATCATCAGTTGATCCGGCACCAGCTCGCCCCGGTCCATATAACCCTTCACCTGGTCACCCAGCGCCGTGCCGGCCCGCCGCTGGGCGCGGAGGATGTCGCCGGTCGCGATCGCCGGAATACGGTAGGTCTCGATCAGGTGGACGCTCTGCGTGCCTTTCCCCGCGCCGGGCGCGCCAAAGATGATCAGATTCATACGCTCAGGACGCGATCTGAGGGTCCTACTTGATGAACCCCTTGTACTGACGCATGATCAGCTGCGTCTCGATCTGTTTCATGGTGTCCAGGGCCACACCGACGACGATCAGGATCGCCGTCCCCCCGAGGTACATGTTCTGCGTCGGTATTCGGGTGAGCGCCGTCGCGAGGAGCGGGATGAGCACGGTCACACCGCCCAGGAAGAGCGCCCCGGCGAAGGTGATGCGGGTCATGGTGCGGTCGAGATACTGCGCGGTCGCCACCCCGGGCCGAATCCCGGGGATGAAGGCGGCGTGCTTCTTGAGATAGTCGGCGGTGTCGACCGGGTCGAAGGTCACGGCCGTGTAGAAGTAGGTAAAGCCGAAGATGAGAATGAAATAGACAAAGTTGTAGAGAACGTCGGTCGGAATGTTGGGGCCGGCCGGAACCCAGTAGGTCCGCAACGCCCGCGAGATGTCGCCCCAGGGTGAGGGGGCGGTGGCCAGGAAGTTCCCGATGATGACCGGGAAGAACATGATCGAGATCGCGAAGATGATCGGGATGACGCCCGCCTGGTTCACACGCAGCGGCAGATGCGAGCTGCGGCCCTGGTAGACCTTACGGCCCACCACCCGCTGCGCCGACTGGATCGGGATCTTCCGTTGGGCCTGTTGCACCTCGATGATGAACGCCGTCACCACGATGGCGAGGGCGGCGAACAGAAGCAATGGCGCCAGGTTCTGTGAGGCGCCGCCGCCGGTCAACAGGTTGTAGATCGTGTTCGGAATCCGCCCGACGATGCCGGCAAAGATGACCAGGGAGATGCCGTTGCCGATGCCGTACTCGGTGATCAGCTCGCCGAACCACATCAGCATCACGGTCCCGGCCGTGAGCGTCACCATGATCCCCACGATGCCGAACCAGTCGAGGTTCGTCAGGACGCCCTGACGGCTGAAGACCAGGGTCAAACCCCAGGCCTGGAGCAGGCCAAGGGCCACGGTCAGCCAGCGGGTCCAGCGGGTGATCTTGCGGCGGCCGTACTCGCCTTCCTTGCTGAGCTCCTTGATCCGGGTGGATACCACCGTCATCAGCTGCATGATGATCGAGGCATTGATGTACGGGTTGACGCCCATGGCGATGATGGAGAAGGTCGACAGCCCGCCTCCGGAGAACAGGTCGAGCAGTCCGAGGAAGGCATTCGAGTTGAAGAGCTTGTCGAGCGCCGCCTTATCGGCGCCGGGCACGGCGATGTGCGCGAAGATCCGGAACACCAGAAAGAGTCCGAGGGTGAACAGGATCTTGCGGCGAAGCTCGGGAATGCGGAGCGCGTTGCCAATCGCTTCTAACATGGCCTAGCCCTTCTTCTTACCCTTTTGTGGCTTCGGAGAATCGGTCGGGCTCGAGGCGTCGGCGGCCGGCTGAGCGTCATCGGCAGGGGCCGGCTGCGCCTCCCCACCGGACGTCTTCTGCCTGTCCTTCCTGGCCGCCTTCGCCGGTGCTGACGCCTCCACGGCCGGCTCGGCCGGCTCTGGCTTCTCGGCCTTCTCGGCTTTCCCGGCCTTCTCGGCTTTGCCGGTCTTTTCGGCCTTCTCGGCTTTCTCGGCCGGCGCCGGGATGGCCGGCTTCGGCTGGTTCTTTGCCCGCTTCGTCTTTTCCCGAATGGGAGGTGGAACCTCGATGATGGCGGCGGTTCCGCCGGCCGCCTCGATCTTCCGGCGCGCCTCCGACGAAAACCGGTGCGCATGGATGGTCAGCCGGCGGTTGAGGTCGCCAGTGCCGAGGACCTTGATGCCAGCCCCGACGTCCTTGATGATGCCTGCCTCCAGCAGGGATTCCGGAAGGACGTCGGCGCCATCCTGGAAGCGGTTCAGGCGGGTCAGGTTGAGGACGGCAAAGCGCTTGCGCCATTTGTTGTGAAAGCCCCGCAGCTTAGGGGTGCGCATCGTCAAGCGGGTCTGGCCGCCCTCAAACGTTTTCGGCAGATTCACCGACGTGCGGGCTCCCTGGCCTTTCTGGCCGCGCGTCGATGTCTTGCCGTGGCCGGAGCCAGGACCGCGACCGACCCGCTTGCGGGCGTGATGCGAGCCCGGCGGCGGCTGGATCTCGTGAAGTTTCATGGGGTTTCCTCGACTTTGACCAGATGGCGAACCTTGTGAACCATGCCGCGAAGCTGCGGACTGTCCTCGTGCTCGACGGTTTGATTGAGACGGCGAAAGCCGAGCGCCTGCACGGTCCGCTCGTGATCGGGCTTCTGCCCGATGACGCTTCGGACATAGGTGATCCTCAGGCGCGCCATGCTCAGCCGACCGGCTCCTCGACCGGCGTCGCGGGCTCGACCGGCGCCACCTCCGCCTCGGGTTTCTTCCCGCGACGGCTGAGTCGCTCCAGCTCTTCGGCCGGTTTGCCGCGGGCCTGCGCGACGCTGTCCGCCGTCTGCAGCGCTTGCAGGGCGGCAATCGTCGCCCGGACGGTGTTGACCGGGTTGTTCGTGCCCAGCGATTTCGTGATCATGTCCTTGACGCCGGAGAGCTCGACCACGGCGCGCATGGCGCCGCCCGAGCGGATCCCGGTTCCGGGCGCCGCCGGCTTCAGCAGCACCTTCGCCGCCCCCTTCTTGAGACGGATCTCGTGGGGAATGGTGGTCCCGACCATGGGCACGGTGATGAGATGCTTCTTCGCCGACTCTACCGCCTTGCGGATGGCCTCCGGCACCTCCCCTGCCTTGCCCAGCCCGGCGCCGACGCGGCCGTTCTGGTCGCCGACCACGACCAGCGCGCTGAAGGAGAAGCGACGGCCGCCCTTGACGACCTTCGCCACCCGGTTCAGGTGGACGACCTTCTCTGTGAATTCCGACTGACCTCTGCCGTACTGGTAACTCATTTATTTCTCACTCAGAACTTCAACCCGGCGCTGCGCGCCGCTTCGGCCAGCGCTTTGATCCGGCCGTGATAGGGAAAACCGCCGCGATCGAAGACCACGGTCTCGATCCCCGACTTCAGAGCGCGCTCGGCTATCGATTTGCCAACGGCCGCCGCACCCGCCGCGTTCGACGGGGACTTGAGCCCCCTGCGCAGGTCGGCGTCCGTCGTCGAGGCAGCCGCCAGCGTCCGCCCGGAGGCGTCGTCGATCACCTGGGCATAGACATGATGCAGACTGCGGAAAATCGCCAGCCGTGGACGTTGGGGTCCACCCTCCAGGTTGGTGCGTAAACGCACGTGCCGGCGGATCCGTGTTGCCCGCCGATTGGTTGGCTTGTTCATTACTTTGCCGCTCCAGCGGTCTTGCCGGTCTTGCCCGCCTTGCGACGGACCCGTTCGCCCCGGTAAAGGATTCCCTTGCCCTTGTAGGGCTCCGGCGGGCGGATCTTGCGAACTTCGGCCGCCACCTGGCCGACCTCTTCCTTGCTGGCGCCCTTGATGTTGATCCGGGTCGGCTCCGGAACATCGATGGTGATGCCCTTTGGCACCGGGTAGCGCACGGGATGCGAGAAGCCGACGTTCAGCACCAGCGCCTCGCCCTGCCGGCTCGCCCGATATCCGACGCCGACCAGCTCGAGCTGCTTCTCGTATCCCTTGCTGACGCCCTCGATCATGTTCCAGACAAGGGTTCGGGTCAAGCCATGCAGCGATCGGTGCAGCTTCGACTCACTCGGACGCTCGACGACGACCGCACCGTCCTTGACGGAGACCCGCATCTGCGGATTCAGGTTGCGGCTGAGCTCGGATTTGCCGCTCGTCACCACGACGGTGTGGTCGGAGACGGTGACCGTCACGCCGCTCGGGATCTTGACCGGAAGCTTGCCAATCCTACTCATGGGTCACCAAACGTAGCACACGACCTCGCCACCGAGGCCGGCCCTGGTTGCTTGCTGTCCGGACATCACGCCATGCGAGGTCGACAGGATGACAATCCCCAATCCGCCGAGCACCCGCGGGATCTCGGTCTTGCGGGCATAGACCCGCAGCCCCGGCTTGCTGATCCGCCGCAACCCGGCGAGCGACTTCCCGCGCGGGGTCTTAGGCTTGAACGTGATATCGAGTTTCTGTCCCTGCTCACCGGCGGCGACATCGTAGGACGCGATGTAGCCCTCGTCCTTGAGGACGCGTGCGATCTCCACACCGACACGCGACGCGGGAAGACCAACCCGCGGGTGCCCGGCACTATTCGCGTTGCGGATCCTGGTCAGCATGTCGGCGATGCTATCGGTGGACATCTTCCCTCCTCACCACGACGCCTTCTTCACGCCCGGCACCTGCCCTTGCGAGGACAGGGTTCGGAAGCAGATCCGGCAGATCCCAAACTTGCGCATGTACGCCCGCGGCCGGCCGCAGAGGTTGCAGCGGTTGTGTTGCGAGACGGCATGCTTGTGCTTGCGCAGGCCACGGTTGACTGTCGATTTCTTAGCCACTCTTTTGTGTCACCCTCACTTCCTGAACGGGAACCCGAGCTCCGCCAGCAGCGCACGCGCCTCGTCGTCGTTGCGCGCGGTGGTGACGAAGGTGACCTCGAGACCCCGCAATTTATCGATCTTGTCGTACTCCACCTCGGGAAAGATCAGCTGCTCGCGCAGCCCCAGCGTGTAGTTGCCCTTGCCGTCGAACCCGGTCGGTGAGATGCCACGGAAGTCACGGATCCGGGGTAGCCCGACCGAGAGCAGCTTGTCGACGAACTGGTACATTCGGGCGCCGCGAAGGGTCACCTTCACCCCGATCGGCAGGCCGGCGCGCAGCTTGAAGTTCGCAATCGCCTTGCGCGACTTCAGCACGACCGGCTGCTGTCCGGTGATCTTCTTGAGGTCTGCGACCGCGGCGTCCAGCGCCTTCGGATTCTGAATCGACTCTCCGACGCCGATGTTCGCCACCACCTTTACCAGGCGCGGCACCTGCATGGCGTTCGTGTAGGCAAACCGCTGGATCAGCGCCGGGACGATCTTGTCCTGGTAACGCTTCTTCAGACGGAGCTCGACCCGCGGCGGGCTGGCAGTAACGCTCATACCTTGTTTCTTACCCGTTCGTAGATCTCGCCGCACCTCACGCAGACGATCGCCTTCTCCCCGCTGGGCAGGACGGTCTTGCGGATGCGCGTCGGCTTGTCGCATTTGTTGCAAACGAGCATGACGTTCGAGTATTCGAGCGGCGACTCGAAGTCCACGATGCCGCCCTGGATCACCTTGGTGCCGCCCTTTTGCTGGTTCGCCCGTTGATGGCGCTTCAGCAGGTTGACGCCTTTGACCACGATCTTGGACTGCTCTGGCACGGTGCGGACGACGACGCCGCGCTTGCCACGGTCCTTACCGGACATGACCTGCACGGTGTCGTCCTTATGAATATCGAGATGCAAACGGCTCATGACGTCTACAACACCTCCGGGGCCAGGGAAACGATCTTCATGAAATTCTTGTCGCGCAGCTCACGTGCCACCGGGCCGAAGATCCGCGTGCCACGTGGGTTGTTCTGTGGACCGAGGATCACCGCGGCGTTCTCGTCGAATCGGATGGTCGAGCCGTCCACCCGGCGGAACTCCCGAGAGGTGCGGACCACCACGGCCTTGACGACCTCGCTCTTCTTGACCTGGCCGCCGGGCGTGGCCACGGTCACAGCCGCGGTGATCACGTCGCCGATGGAGGCGTATTTGCGGTAGTGGCCGCCCATGACCCGGATCAACAGGATCTCGCGCGCTCCCGTATTGTCCGCCACCTTCAACCGCGACTCTTGCTGAACCATAACGACGGCTATTTCGCCTTCTCCACAATGGCGACGACCCGCCAGCGCTTGTCGTGGGACAGGGGCCGGGTCTCCATGATCCGGACGCGGTCGCCGACCTTGCACTGGTTCTGCTCGTCGTGGGCTTTGAACCTCGTCGACTGCTGGATGTGCTTCTTGTAGCGGGGGTGTTCCTTGAGCGTCTGCACCCGCACCACCACGGTCTTATCCATCTTGTCGCTGATGACCGTGCCGGTGCGCGTTTTGCGCATGTCCCGTTCGATCGGTTGTTGCTGTTCGGTCATGCCGTCCCCTCCGTGGCCGCCGGCGCCCGCCCTCGCCGAGGCCTGGTATCCGGTTCAACCGGGCTCGGGGCATTGAATTCCTTCATATGGATTTCGGTCAGGATCTGAGCCAGGTCGTGGCGCACGTGCCGGATCTGGCGATGGTTCGCGAGCTGACCGGTCGCCATCTGGAAGCGGAGGTTGAAGAGCTCCTGCCGGGAGTCCTTCAGCTTCTTTTGCAGGTCGGGCAGGGAAAGCCCCTGGAGATCTTTCATCTTCATTTCTTGCCACCACCCTTCGCCGGCTTTGCCGGTGCGGCCGCCGCCTTCGGCGCGGCAGCCGACTTGGGGGCGGCGCCCGGCGCGGCTTTGATGGTCGGCGCGGCACCGGGGGCGGCCTTCGGTCCGCGGGCAGCCGGGGCCGCCGCGGCGCCTGGAGCGGTGGGCGCCGCGATCGCGCCCGCGATCCCTTCGACACCCTCGCCAGGCTTCACCTCGGCCGGGCCCTTGATCTTCACGTCGGCAGCGGCCTTCACCCCGGACTTGATGCCGAGGGTGCGCGTCTTCATGGGCAGCTTGTAGGCTGCCAGCTGGAAGGCCCGTTTCGCCATCTCCGGCGTGACCCCGCCCATCTCGAAGAGGACGCGGCCCGGCTTGATGACGGCGACCCAGCCTTCGGGCGCGCCCTTGCCGCTACCCATGCGGGTCTCGGCCGGTTTCTTGGTGACCGACTTATCGGGAAAGACGCGGATGAACACCTGGCCACCGCGACGCACAAAGCGGGTCATCACGCGGCGGGCGGCTTCGATCTGCCGGTTCGACATCCAGGCGGCTTCGGAGGCCTGCAGGCCGAACTCGCCGAAGGCCAGGTCATTTCCCTGGGTGGCGACCCCGGTGCGGCGGCCCCGATGGACCTTTCGATACTTGACGCGGGCTGGAAGCAACATCCTTATTCCTTCTTCTTGGGCGCGCGGGCACGCGGTGTCTTCGGTGCCGTCGTCGCCTTCTCACCGGTGGAAGCTTTCGCGCGGGTGGTGCGCTTGGGTTTCTCGCCACGGTCGGCGCTGGTGGTGGTGGTCGCCTTCGCGGTGCGGGTGCGCTTGGGCTTCGCGGCCGGGGCTTCGGTCGGGGCGGCGGCGGTCACCTGCGCGGCAGGAGCCTCCGGCGCCACGGGCGGGGCGATGGTGGCCTGGACCAACTCGGCCAGCGGCGTGGGCGCCTCGCCGATGGCGGCGCCCACCGGCACGCCACTCTCCACCGGCTCCTCGACGGCGGCCTGCGGCTTCGGCGGCGCCTCGGTCGGGAAGTTGCCGGTGTAGACCCAGGCGGACACGCCGATCCGGCCGAATGTCGTCTTCGCCTCGGTCTGGCCGAAATCGATGTCAGCCTTGAGCGTGTGGAGCGGCACCCGCCCCTCGCGGTTCCATTCGACTCGGGCCATCTCGGAACCGCCGAGGCGGCCCTTCACCCGGATCTTCACCCCCTGCGCCCCGGCGCGCATGGTCTTCATCAACGACTGCTTGATGGCGCGCCGGAAGGCGATCCGCTTCTCCAGCTGGGCGGCGACGTTCTCGGCCACCAGCTGGGCGCTCAGCTCCGGCTTCTTGATCTCCTGGATCGTCACCCGAACCCGCTTCCCGGTGATCTTCTCCAGCTCGTCGCGGAGCTGGTCGACGCTGGTCCCGCCCTTGCCGATGACGATGCCGGGCTTCGCCGTGTGGAGGGTGATGGTCAGCGCCGACGAGGAGCGCTCGGTCTCGATGCGCGCCACGCCGGCATTTTTCAGGCGGGTCATCAGCATCCGCCGCAGGCGGACGTCTTCCAGCAACAGCGGCTTGAACTCCTTGTCGGGAGCAAACCACTTCGCCTCCCAGTTGCGATAGACGCCCAGCCGGAAGCCGTTCGGGTGAACTTTATGCCCCATCTACTTTGACTTCTTCTCCTTGGTGTCCTTCTTTGGCTCGTCCTTCTTCTTGCTCTCGGTTTTCTTTGCCTCGCCCTTCCCGGACTGCGGCTTCTTGACGTCGGCCTTTCCGGTGGCCGCCTCAGCCGTACCGGTCTCCGCCTTTGCCTTCGCCTTCCTGGGCCGCGCCGGTGCCTCGACCTCGTCGGACTCGGTGGTGGCGGGCTGGGCGGCGGCGACGCGTGCGGCGGCGGCCGCGGCCGGCGTGGGCGTGGGCCTCGCCGTCGGCTGGGGCGCGCGTGGCAGGGCGGCGACGCGGCGCCGCACCACCCCGGGCCGGTCTTCGACCACGGCGGTGATGTGGCTGGTCCGCTTGAAGATACTGAACAGCCGGCCCATGGCGCGAGGCTGGCCGCGCTTCAGCATCGGCCCCGGCTCGACCCGGATGTCTTTGATCACCAGGTCATCCTTGACCAGGTTGAAGTTGTTCTCGGCGTTCGCCTGGGCGGAGCGGATCACCTTGGCGACATCGCGCGCCGCCGCCTTGGGCATGAACGAGCAGGCGACCAGCGCCTCGCTCACCGGCAGGTTGCGCAACGTCTGCGCGACCAGCCGCACTTTCCGGGGTGATGTCCTGACCCACTTGGCCTTTGCTTGCACTTCCATGGCTATTTGAGGGTGGTGGATTTCTCCGTGTGATGCCCGTGGGCGCGAAAGCGCCGGGTCGGCGCAAACTCGCCCAGCAGGTGCCCGACCATGTTCTCGGTGATGAAGATCGGGACGTGCTTCTTCCCGTCGTGGATCGCGAGCGTGTGCCCCACCATCTCGGGGAAGACGCTCGAGTCCCGCGACCAGGTCTTGATCACCTTCTTCTCTTTCTGCTGATTCATCGCCACCACTTTTTTCATCAGCGACGGGTGCACAAATGGTCCTTTCTTGGTTGAACGTGACATGGCTTAGCCCTTACTCTTCCGCTTTGGTGGTCTGCGTCGAACGATCATGTTCTTCGTTTTCTTGTTCCGCCGCGTCCGATAGCCGAGCGTTGGCTTGCCCCACGGGGTCTGCGGATGGCCGCCCGCGCCGGACCGGCCTTCCCCGCCACCGTGGGGATGGTCGAAGGGATTCATCGACATGCCGCGAACGGCGGGACGCTTGCCGCGCCAGCGGCTCTTGCCGGCCTTGCCGACGTTCTCGTTCTCGTGCTCGACATTGCCGATCTG
>Ga0066688_10000976_pt1 | contig 10741 bp, 9 predicted proteins | sample GraSoiAngelo_137_FD_62304 | JGI IMG/M metagenome (GOLD analysis project Ga0066688, IMG submission 62304) | Grasslands soil microbial communities from the Angelo Coastal Reserve, California, USA - 14_0929_09_30cm | ecosystem: Environmental > Terrestrial > Soil > Grasslands | place: USA... | reverse complement strand
CCGTCGTAATAAAAATGCAGCAGCGCGGAAGCGGTGACCACACCGGTAAGGATGCGTTTGATGACGTCGATCCCGACACTCGACTTGAAATAGCCCAGCGCCCCGTAGGCGAAGATCAGGCCCACGTAAAGACCGACGAGCGAGCCACTGCGCCGGAACACGAAACGCATAAACCCGCCGATGGAACTGTCTGTCTCAACCCGTTTACGATTGTAGATCCAAACCAGCGAGAGGTATTGGACATCGTGAAACACTTCGAATAATGCAACGCCGACCAAAACACTGGCGACGATGTTGTTGCAGTACCACCAAAAAGAAATGCTGGTAATGAGAAGCACCAGCTTTACCGGGCTTGGCCGCTTCCCGCGAATCCACATCCAGATAAAATTTGCCAAAAATACGGCTGAAACCGCGAGCGCCAGGCCAAACAGTCCTTGCTGTGCTCCTCGGAGCAGTCCCGGCGGAATAAAAGGACCACCCGCTGAATAATAACTTTCCAGTGAATCCGTCATTCGCTGCGACGAGAGAAGGACCGCGGTGGCAAACCAGATTCCGCATAATGCGAAATCGACACGCCGCGTCAGGGCAGCGAATGAGCCCACTTTCGCATCATAGATGCGACAGAACCCGTAGGTTTGCATCATGCCGTGCCAGACGCCCCAGATGAAGGCGACCAGCACGATGCCCTTGAGATCCCACAAAAAAAACACCGTGCAGACGACCACTAAAAAAATCGGTGCAAAAATGAAGCGGTACTTGAAGCGCTGGAATAACGCCCGGTCGCCGTAGGCGCGAATCATCCCCGGTAAGTGGTGACCCATCGCGCCGAAGGCAGCGACAAAAAGATAAATGTCTTCCGCGCTCCAACGCGCCTGTGCGACGATGAAGATCGGGAGGATCACAAGCGGGGTGCAGACGTAGAGAATCAAGTCGCGCCAACCATCTAGAATCCACAAGTTAGGCTTCCGCCCGGCGACAGGCGCAGCCGGGACAGTTTGCGGGGGTGAGAACGCGGTAACGTGCTGCATGGCTTTTAGCGGAACGAAGTTTCCTCAAGCCCGGTGGAAAATCAATCCTGGCTTCAGGAGACAAATCGCACGCATCGTTGTCGATCCATTCGACTCCGCTGCAAGGAACTTGCAGCATCATGAATCATTCGCCGTCCGGAAACACCTGTCTTAGCGAACGTCCATTGCGATCGGGCCGGGAGCGCGGGCTGTCAGTTGCGTTCCGATTAACGGCGGCCTTCACGCCGGTGGTTCTCCGTGCGGGAGATGGAAGCGAGCCGTTTTAACGGCTGAGCATCGAGGCTGACGTTCATTGAGCGCTGTGGCTTGCCTTACTAGGGTGAGAAAGCCGTTGAAAACGGCTTAATTGAGCTGAGTGCGGGATGTCCACCGGTATAAAGCCCGGTGTTAATGAGGAGAGGGCTGGCCTCGCGGCCGGCTTGGTTTCCGGCCAAAGTTGCGGAGATGGAAGCCGTGGCCGAGCTTGATCTCGTTAGATGAAATCCAACCGCATCGAATCGCTTGCGCGTGAAACCGGCGCCCGCCTTCCATGTCGCGAGCATCCGGCGCTGTGTCTTAGTCTATTTGCCTTCATGTTCATCCCTGCTGTCGTTGGCGAGGTCGCCCTGGGGCGATGGCTGACTTCGTTCATGCCGCAGCCCGGACCGGTTGCGATGTTGTGTTTCGCACCAGCGCTGGTGATCCTCTTCATTATCGGAATGCTTACTGGAGCTACCATCTGGCTTCTGCTGATGAAGCGCTTTGTGCAGCAGAACATATTGGCCACTTTTTTTCTCGGAGGTCCACGTGTTCCGGTCTTCTCTAATCTTTGCTCGAAGATATTTGCCTGGAGTTACAGCCAGAAGCGGCCGAAAACCGAACTATGAGCTTACTCTCGCTGGATCGTGGACGCGCAGAAGTGCGTCCCTCCGCCATCACCCATCTGCCCGCCTCCCAGACGCGCCTCGGCGTGGTATTTACATAACGGACGACAGGCGACAAAATCAGATCATGCTGTAATCATGGAACGGGTAACGGGAATCGGCGGCGTATTCTTCCGTGCGAAGGACCCCGAAACCCTGTCGGCGTGGTATGAAGATACATTCGGCGTAAGTCGAGTGCCACGCGATTACAGCACAGCACCGTGGATGCAACAGGCGGGAGCCACAGTTTTCGCCCCATTTCCGATCGACACAGATTATTTCGGCAACCCAAACCAGGCATGGATGATCAATTTTCGAGTAGCTAATCTGGATCGTATGATCGCGCAGCTGCGGGCGAGAGGAATCGAAGTAGCGCTGGATCCGGAGATTTATCCGAACGGTCGTTTTGCTCGTTTAAGCGATCCGGAGGGAAATCCGATCGAGCTTTGGGAGCCCAAGGTTGATAGGTGACGGTGTTGGTGGATAAAAAACTAGGGACCCCAACCCGGCTCCGCAGAGCGTCGCCCTACCAGGTTTTCGCGGGGAAGCATTGGTAGGGCGAGACTCGGTCGAGCCGCTCAAGCCTTTCGCGGGTGAACTCTTCTTATTGTACGCGGCGAGTGCCTCCAGGATTAATGCCACCGTTAGCGAAGCCGGTAGGCCTCCACCAGCGCTACACCGGTCGTTCCATTCTTTCCGCGGACAATTGCCGTGTAATTCCCGGCGGCGAGCGAAGCGACAATGGCCGATTCGCGGTTGTCAGTCGGCTTAAGCAGTGTGGCTTTGATTCCTGTCGGCGTGTTGTCATTCCAATCGTTGTCGAATGCGATCAAAGCGCCGTTAGCATCGCGCAATTCAAGTGTCGGATCTTGTAACGGCTGCGTGATGCCGAAACTGCTCAGGGTCGGTCCGATCGCGCGCAACACAATCACGGGTGGTTCGCCGTTCCCAATAATTAACCCGCCAATAAGGACATTCTGGCCGGTGCCCACGAGACCGCGCGTGCTGAGATTACTGAAAATCGAAGTCGTTGCATCCAACTGGTAAACATCAACCAGCCCGATGCCAGTCCCGCCATTTTTCCCGGTCACCACTGCGGTGTAGGAACCGGGAGCGAGGGTGGCAATGATGGCCGATTCCAAGTCGTTGGGCGGAGCATAACCGCTAGCTGCGATTTCGGTCTCTTGCGTGTCTCTCCAATTGTCGTTAGACGCGACCACAACGTTGCTGCTGTTAACAATGGCAATGGTTGGATCCGCCAGAGCGCCACTCACTCCAAGGGTGCTCAACGTTGGCCCAAGCGCACGCACAATGACCTTTTTTGACTGCTTCCCGCTAATAGTAAACCCGGCGATAAGGACATTTTCTCCGGTGCCAACTATTCCTCGGGTCGAGATGTTAGTTGCTTTGCCAAGCGGCGCGATCTGACCGCTGAGCAATCGATTCGCTTCGTTGGCCAGTTCATGATGACCACCCGTGGTCGGATGAATATCATCCCAGAAAACATATTGGTCTGGATTCACCCCAGATGCGCCCTGGGCCGAATCAATGGTGTTGACAAAGTTGTACTTTGCCGGCTGGCCCAGGACGCGGATCATACCGAGCCAGACATCCAAGTTGTAAACATGGATGGTAATTCCATTACCCTTGAACCCGCTAACGACCGACCCAACGGCCAAACTGAGTTGGGTGCGGTAACTCGCAGAAGCCTGGTCGAGGCCTGCGACCCGGTTGGGATCGCCGAAGGAATTCGGAACAGCGCCAAGTGGCGGAACATTCGGGACGAGAAAGTTTCGCGCCCCGGCGTTGGCCAGACTTATAATCAACAAGCCGACGCGGGTGGCGGTATCGGTCACACTCTGGGGCCTGTAATCATCGAAGAGATCGTTGCCCCCACCCCAAAGAATGTACAGGGCATTGGGGTCGGCGGCGTGGCTGGCCAGATAATCGTTAATTTGTTTGCCCATGTTATCGATGGTGATGGTGAAATCACCGCCGCCGAAGGGAAACGGATTATTGATGATGGTACGGTCCTGTGTGCCGTTCTTGGTCGTGGCGCCGCCAAATGCATAATCGGTCCCGCCATCGAGGCTGTTCTTCGCGACCGCTAACCCCAGAAATGTTTTTTCCAGTTGTTCGTGCCAGGTACCGACATACAAATTTGCCGCCGGCGAGGTGTTGGTATCGTCGGTGAACCGGTAATCACTGTAATTGAAATTACTACTCGGATAACTGAACCCGATGGTGTCGCGCACCCGATGCGCGATGTTTCCATCATCAGAAAGGCTGTCGCCGAAAACGATGACCTGAGTAAATGTGGGCGCCTGCGCGTTAACGAGAATTGGAGTCGCCAGAAAAATCGCGACGCTCAAAAATTTTCTTATTCCCATGAGTATCCCTTTATAAAAACGAAACTGACCTGCCTTTCGGATGCAATCTGTGCATCTCGCATATCCTCAGGGACATAGATGTTTAGTCAGCACCGGAAAAGAGGCAGAATACCTACTTTTCCAGAGCCCGCAGAAAATCGGCAAAGTTGGCGCTCTCGCGCATGGCGGCATTCAATCGCTTCAGACTTTCGTCGGCTGGTTCCGGCAGCGCGATGCGTTGGGAGCGCCCGGCGCCCGACAACACAATCTCATTCCATTGAATCGATTCGATCTGATCGGTGAAACGCGCAACCGCGCGTCCCCGGAAGAAGGCCCGCGTCGTTTCCGGAGGAGAAAAAATTGCCCGGCGAATCTCATCTTCGTTGACCACCCGCCGCATCGAACCCTGGCGCAGCAGCTCATAATATAATCCGCGCTCCAGATCGATATTGTGATACTCGAGGTCAATCGCTTGCAGCCACGGATCACTCCATTGTAATTTCTCCTCCTCCTGCAACTCGTTCAGCAGAAATTTTTTCGCTGCCCAATCCGACCGATCGCGACATAACATCACGTCTCTCTCCAAGTCATTGAGGACGCCTTCCCATTCGCGCAAAATCCAACCGCGCTCCTCGTCATCGCGCTCGACCTTCTGTGCCGCGCTCAAATAAAGACGCTGCACATCAATCGCGGAGATCTTCCGTCCGTCGCGCAACTCGATGATCCAATCGTAATTCTGATCGCGACTAATCGATTTCGCCGCATCAATCGGCTGCGCGATTTCCAACTGCGGCGCTTTCCCGCGCTCGATCAAATCCAGCACCAGGGCGGTCGTGCCCAGCTTCATCGCCGTCGCCCATTCACTCATGTTCGAGTCGCCAACAATAACGTGAAATCGGCGATACTTGTTGGCATCGGCGTGCGGCTCATCCCGCGTGTTCACCAGCGGGCGGCGATTCATCGTGTCGATGCTGACCAGGACGCTAAAGAAATCCGCTCGCTGTGAAATCTGAAACACGCCGGGCTGACCGGCCGCGCTCTCCGCTTCAATCCCCATCTTGCCGGCGCCAGCAAAAATCTGTCGCGTGATCAGAAACGGGAGGGCGCCCGCGACGATGCGGTCCCATGGGATGTCGCGCCGCATCAGGTAATTATCGTGGCAACCGTAGCTATGACCCAGAAAGTCGGTGTTGTTTTTGTAAAGCCGGACGTGCTCACCGTCCTGCAAATGCCCGTTCCGGCGTCGCGCGCATTCAGCCAGAATCCGCTCGCCCGCTTTTTCCTGGGCCACAATCTCACGTAACGTCGTGCACTCCGGCGTGGAATATTCCGGATGGGCGTGATCGTTGTAAAAACGTGCGCCGTTCGATAGCACGAGGTCGCTCTTGATTTCCTGAAAGGTCAGCGGCCGGTTTTTATCGATCTCATAGTAGGCCGATTCATCCGCGTCCTGACGCAGTTCTTTCGCCCGAAAGCCGCGCGCGTCGCGGTGTGGATCTTCGTGGCCGTAATCCCATTTCATTAACGCGCCGTGCTCTGTATAACTGCGCACCAGCGCGATCGATTCCGCGACCACATCCACCGACTCCGCGCCGTCCAGCGTGATCCCATATTCCGTCTCCAACCCAAAGACGCGTTCCATCGTTCCGAAACATAGCGCGATACCAAACCACGCGAAAATTTTGCGTTACTTTATTGTCCTGAACCCTGCACCCTCAGACCTCGGTTCTCGACTCACCGATCTGAATGCTGGATGCTTATAACTAATACCGCGGCGCTTCGCGCCGTCCGCCTTGCTCCAACCTCTTCGCTCTGCTCTTATCTTTCGCAAATGTCCCGGCTGACTGCCTGTTTGATTCTAGTCGTCGTCTGGGCCTTGATTTACCTTACCAATTTAGGGTCGTCCGAGCTTCGCAGCGAAGAAGGTCATCGTGTCCTGCCCGCTGTTCAGATGCTCGATAGTGGCAACTATCTCGTGCCCTACATTGCGGCGCGGCCTTATTTGAATAAGCCGCCGTTGATTAATTGGATTGTCGCTGCCTCGTTCAAGCTTTCCGGAGTTCGCAACGAATGGACCGCGCGTCTGCCATCCACATTGTTTATCCTGGCCGTTGCCCTCACGTTGGCGACGTTCGGACGAATCAGCCTGGGCCCGACCGGCTCCCTTATTGCCGCACTCTGCTGGCTAACGAATCTTGGATTGATCGAAAAGGGGCGAATGATCGAGATCGAGGCAATCTATTGCTCGCTATTCGCTTTTGCTCTCATCCTGTGGTTGGGGTTCTGGGAACAGAAACGCTCACCCTGGCTTACCTTCATCGTGCCCTGGATCTTTCTTGGTTTAGGTCTGCTGGCCAAAGGTCCAAGTCATGTCCTGTTCTTTTATCTTATTCTTGGCGCCGTTCACTGGCGAAATCGTCAGCTCCGCGACCTAGCGCATCCCGCCCACTTTATCGCGGTTCTCGCCATGCTCGGAATTTTTGTTGCCTGGGTGATTCCATATTTTCGGGCATTATCTTCCGACTCGCCTTTGCAAGCCTGGTCACGAGAAGCGGCGGTCGCATTTCACGGTGAAGAAGGCAGATCAGAGGATTGGTTACTAAATTTCCCCCGTGGCTTCGCTTATGTACTTCCCTGGATACTGCTTCTCCCCTTTGTTCGATTGCGTAAGATAGCTGACCCATTACAGCGCAACGTAGCTTATGGGCTGGCGTGGGGAAGCATCATTCCATTCGTTATTGTTCTTTTGATTCCCGGAACACTCCCAAGATATATTTTGCCGTTGGAGGCACCATTTTGCTGGTTCGTCGGTATCGCTGTCGCTAATGACGCCTTTCAATGGAGTATCAAAGGTATTCGAGTTCCACGAGGCTTAATGTTCTTCTTTGTCGCGATAGGCGTTATTGCGGCGATGATAATCTTTGCGCTGCGTTCCGTGACTTACTTGAAAAGGCACGAACGAATTAAACCGATTGCCGCACAAATTAACGCGCTCCTCCCGTGGGACCAGCGGCTTTATGCAATCGATCCTGACTTTCAGCCGTATCTTTTTTATGTCCGCGCGCCCATAACCTATCTCGTTACCTTGGACGAACTGCCTGCGGACGCGCATTATTTTTTGATTCAGCCGAGGCATCAACGAAAGTTCGAGAGCAACCCGAGGTGGGCGGTCTTGCGGCCGAAACTCCTGGCTCATACACCGAGCTATCGCAGCAAGGAAAGCTTGCTCTTCGCCATCGACCACTGACGACGAACACGACGGGATCTTTAACTGACTGACCTCTAATCTCTGATTGCTGACCTCCGGCGTCCCGCTTCGCCTTTTCATTTGACGCGGTCGAACCTGCGGGAAGAATCATTCGCATGAACACCCGCATTATTTCAGCCCTGATCGCTCCCGTGGCGATAGCCTCCATCGCGTCCCTCGCCTTCGCGCAAACCCCGGCCCCCCAGCCGACCGCGCCAACCACTGTCACCAGCCCGGTTGTTTCGGCTCCCGCCACGACCACCGCCTCACCGAACGAGGCCGAGATGATGAAGCAAATGATGGAGCTGGCCAAGCTCACCGAAAATCATAAGCTCCTCGCTGATCTCGCGGGCTCCTGGAGCACTTCAGTCAAAATGATGGAACCCGGCAAGGAACCTTCCGTTTCCAAGGGTAGCGTTACTTTCAAGTCCATCATGAATGGCCGCTATTTCATTGGCGATCATACCGGAAGCATGAAAATGCCCGGGGCTGATGGCAAAATGAAAGATTTCGCCTTTAAAGGGATGTCGATCGACGGCTACGACAACGTGAAACAGAAATTTATTTCATCGTGGATTGATAACATGGGCACTGGGATATTCACCTTTGAAGGGACGTACGATCCCGCGACGAAAACATTTACCTACACCGGCGAAATGGAGATGCCGCCTGGGATGAAGACTCCGGTTCGCTCCGTAATCAAGATCACGGACAAGAACCATCACACCTTCGAATGGTACGAGAACCGTGGTGGCCAGGAAATGAAGACGTTGGAGATCAACTACACTCGCAAAAAGTAGCGGTGTATCGGTTATCTGGTTTCTGACCTCTGTCCTCCGATCTCTGAACTCTAATGACCCGTCGAAAATTTTTGGGTACGACTCTGGCAAGCGGAGCTACGCTGGTTGCGGGGGGGTCGAGCATTATCTTTACGACGAATTCGTTAGCAGTGGCAACGAAGGCGGAGAGCAATTCCGTTTTCCGGTTGGGGGGCGATCTTCCGGTCAACCGGCTCGGCTTTGGCGCGATGCGCATTACCGGAGAGGGTATTTGGGGTTGGCCGGCTGATCGCGGCAACGCCCTCAAAGTTCTGCGACGCGCCGTCGAGCTCGGCGTCAACCTGATCGATACGGCCGATGCCTACGGACCAGAAACAAGCGAGCTGCTGATTGCAGAAGCTCTGCACCCTTATCCAAAGGACCTGGTGATCGCGACGAAAGGTGGGCTAACGAGGCCTGGACCCGGACAGTGGGTGCCGAACGGCCGCCCGGAATATCTCACCCAGTGTGTGGAGAAGAGTCTGAAACGACTCCGGGTCGAGCGAATCGATTTGTATCAACTGCATCGCGTCGATCCGAAAGTGCCGATGGAAGAATCGTTGGGAGCGATCAAAAAAATGCAGGAGGCTGGAAAGATTCGGCATGTCGGATTATCCGAGGTTTCGCCGGAAGATATCGATCGGGCACGCAAGGTCCTGCCGATTGTGAGCACGCAGAACCAGTACAACATTAGCAACCGCAGGTGGGAAAACACATTGGTCTATTGCGAGAAGGAAGGGTTGGGTTTTATGCCGTGGTCACCGATCGGCGGAAACAGGGGCTTGAAGGATAACGCGCTGGAAGCGGCGGCCAGAGATTATCAGGCCAGCGTCGTGCAACTCGCCCTCGCCTGGCTTCTGCGCCGGTCTCCCGTGATGTTGCCGATCCCCGGCACGTCTTCGATCGCGCATTTGGAAGAGAACATGGCTGCCGCCAAGCTGAAGTTAACGGCTGAAGATTGGAAACGCGTTGATGCCTTAACGAGCTAGCGATTGTAACGAGATCGCCAGCGATAATCTTTGGTAGGACGGTTGCCGGGGATGAAATCGCCCCCACAGAATTGCGCCAGCCCGGAAACTGATATCTGTTATTCAACCAACGCAAAACCTATGAAAAAGATCGCATTAATACTAACTCTGCCTCTGGCAGTTTCTCTGGTCGCCGTTGCGGCGCAGAAAAAGGATGCGTCCAAGAAGTCACCTGAATCGGCCACGAGTGAACAACATGTCGTTCTCAATCCTGCAGACTTAAAATGGGGGGATGCGCCTCCCGGGTTACCGCCCGGGGCGAAACTGGCGGTGCTGGCCGGTGATCCAAACAAGAAGGGACCATTCACAGTGCGGCTGCAAACGCCGGCTGGTTACAAGGTTCCGCCGCATACGCACCCAACGACTGAGCATATCACGGTAATTTCCGGTACGTTTAACATTGGCACGGGAGATAAGTTCGATGAAGCAGCCGGGAAAGAGTTAGGCGCTGGCGGCTACATGGTCATGCCGCCGGGGATGAAACACTATGCTTGGACACCGGCAGAGGCAATCATCCAAGTTCACGGCATAGGCCCGTTTGTGATCAAGTATGTGAATCCGGCAGACGATCCGCGTAACGCGAAAAAGTAGGGAGCTAACAGCGCGATTAGTGTTGCCAGGGGCAATTCCGCCGCGTTAGAATTTTGAGCGCGGTGAATACGAGACGGTTCTTTGTTTACAGCGGCTTACTGGCATTGTTAATCACCGACACTGCCTTCGCTGGCCGGTATCAACGAACCAAAGACGGCAGGACTCGCGTTTGGAACGAGAATCCCAAGCCGGCCGATTTAGTAACGTGGTCTGGGGCGCGCGACGCCAAAGGCTACGCCACCGGTTACGGTACGCTCACCTGGTTCGCACCTCAAAACGAAGTAGAGACGGGATCGCATATTGCACGTCCGCGGCACTACATTGTTACCAGCCGTGAATCCGGGATGATGGTGCACGGCAAATTCGAGAAGGCGCCTGCTAACGCGGAACCAAAGAAGAAAGGACGGACGGACATTTCTGAGCAGCGGCCGCCTTCCATTCACATTGAAGGAACGCCGAAAGAACCTCCGCCGACTCCCGCACAAGAGAAGGCCACTTCACCCACGCCGACATTATCGCCAACTCCGGCTAACGATTCTTTGGATTCATTAATGCATGCACCATCCTCGTTAAAACTAAACCCGCCTCCTGGCGCGTCCCCGCTGCCCTCCAGTTCTTTGCCGACCGCAACGCCGGACCGATCCCTGCAACTGACACCGGCTCCATCGCCGTCTCCTTCCCCTAATTAAGGGTAGAGGTCAGAAGTCGGTGGTCAGCGGTCAAAGATCGCAGATCGCAAGCGTTCCTAAATTTCAACT
>Ga0066688_10000970_pt1 | contig 10753 bp, 9 predicted proteins | sample GraSoiAngelo_137_FD_62304 | JGI IMG/M metagenome (GOLD analysis project Ga0066688, IMG submission 62304) | Grasslands soil microbial communities from the Angelo Coastal Reserve, California, USA - 14_0929_09_30cm | ecosystem: Environmental > Terrestrial > Soil > Grasslands | place: USA... | reverse complement strand
GAAGTGTAAACAAAACGCTTCACCCCAGCGCGCTCGGCAGCTTCAATTAGCGCCACGCTGCCGTCGAGGTCCACGCGTCGCAGCCCATCATTGGCTGCCGTGGGCATGGATGTTGCGGTACAGACCACGGTGGCAATTCCGCGGCAGGCTGGCTCGAGAGTCTCCGCAACCGTCAAATCGCCATTCACAATTTCTATCCCGGCGGCACGAAGTGGTTGAACTTTCGGGTGGGCATCGCCGCCACGCACCAGAGCTCTTACTGATTGTCCCTGCCTTCGAAGCTTCTGGGCCACCTGTCCACCCACTAAGCCCGTCGCTGCCACTACTAGAATGGACATGTCTCCCTCCGTAGCGCCCCCACTGTTCTTGTCCCGAAGAATCTAGGTCGGTAGATCAGGCATGTCAAGGCCTGCATGAACGAGAACGCGGCGAGATGGATTCTGCGCGCCTTGTTGCCCACATCGAGATTGCATCGGCATCTTTAACGAAAATTTACATTCCAGACATGTTTGAGTAACACAGCGTCCATAGGCTTCTGGTTCCGTGGCAACACCAGTGTCGAACTACCCCTAAAAACCCAGGAGACAGATGCAATGGAAAGTTACATCGCTGTAGCGAAACACTCAGGCCGGGCATCGTGGCGCTTGGCTCTGCTTTTGTTGGTTATCGCACTTTTTCTGATTCCCATCCACATGCTTGCCGAAGAACCTCACCACCGTATCCAGAACATCATCGTCATTTGCCAGGAGAACTGGAGCTTCGATTCTTTATACGGCTTGTTCCCGGGAGCTAACGGAGTGTTCGGGGCTTTCGACCGTGTCGCTCACACAGCGCGACCGTCTCACCGGTGAGCCGTACAGCTCACAACTGGGCCAAACGTTCGACCTGGTATCTGGTTCCCTCTCGCTGACAACTCCACCCCAGCCAATTGACAACAATGTCAGTCCTGCCCAGATCGATACTCGCTTCCCCTCCAACCTCAACACGCTATGCTCCCCTACAACCTAGTCACCAAGGCTAACCTTCAGACCTCCGATAAAACAGGCGACATCGTCCATCGCTTCTGGCACGAACAGGCTCAAATCAACCACGGGAAAATGAATCGATTCGTGACCTGGAGTGACAATCCTGGATTGGTCATGAGCTACTTTGACGCCACCAGTCTGCCGGAGGGCAAACTCGCTCAGAAATACACGATGGACGACAATTTCTTCCACGCTGCTTTCGGCGGGTCATTCCTGAATCACCAGTTCCTGATCGCCGCTGCGGCGCCCGTTTATCCGAATGCCCCGGCAAGCATGCAGCCGACACTGGACGCTAGTGGAAAACTCGCTCTGGATTCCACCACGGGCAAGACCATTCATGACGGCAATATCACACCGATCGGAGCGCCTTCCCTTCAGCATCCCGGGCGGTACATTCGGCAAAAACTATGCTGTCAACACCATCTTTTCGGTAAATCTGGTTCCGACATTTTCCACTCCTGGCAGCGCGAGTTTGCTGCCATCGCAGAACGACAGCAATCCTGCCGACGCGAGTCGTCCGTACATTCCGACAATCGGAGACCGGCTGAGCGCAAAGCAGGTAAGCTGGAAGTGGTACTCCCTGCGAACCCGCCCGTTGATCCGCTCTTCCAATGGCACCACCAGCCGTTTGCCTACTACGACAACTATGCTCCGTGGAAAAATGGCCAGCGCAATCTGGTTTCCGCCGCTCGCTTGCAGGACGAGACCGATTTCTTCCTCGATCTGCAAAATCACGATCTGCCGGCCGTAAGCTTCATCAATCTCCGCGGACCAAAAACGGTATTTTCGGGGATGGGTCGCGCGTTCCTGCAATCGTGATCGGTCCCTTTGCCAAACGAGGTTTTGTGGACCACAGCCAACACGACACGCTCTCGATTCTAAAGACAATCGAACGGACCTTCGGCCCGGCACCTCTTAACACCTTTGACGCTAACGCCTCGTCGCTCGACAGCAGCTTGATTCTCGGGGAAGCAAGATAACGAAGATTAACCAACTCTGAAAACACCAACTGTGGGCAGCCGGGCTGCCCACGATTGGATTCAGTTTTTTCTAAGCTGATTTTCTTTAGAGGCTTGGGGCGGGCCTTAACTCACCACGCATCTCCCGTGCCCACTGGGTGACAACAGCCGGAAGTTAAGGCAGTGGCTGCAAAATCACATTGGGAAAACCAGTAATGCCGAAATCAAAATCCGTCCGCTCCCCAGCCTTCTTACCGGGAGCTGGGATCAGCCTCGCCGTCAGAGGTTTGTGCCATTTGAATGCTAAGCTAGCCACGTCGCCAATAATACGTTCCAATTGCTGCTGCGATACGTCTCCGGGTAAAGGGATCGCGTCCAATCCGGTTCCACATACCGCGGAGTATGCCAGCAGCGCATCGATGCGATAAGCCCCTTCGCTCCAGCCCTGTGCCAGCACCGAATCTTCCAGTGGAGGAAGCATCAATCCTGAGTAACCAACTCGCTTCACAGGAATGGAGCGCACAGCGTCGGTGATGATGGCGGCAGCGGTCAATGTGCCGCTGGAACCGAATCTTGTTCCCGTGAATTGTTGGATGGCGGCTCCGATGGAAGAGTCCGGGCCGGGGGCGGGCGTGGCATCCAAGCCCATGTAGCTCCATCCCGAATCCTTTTCTACTTGCAGCGCGATGGCTTCCAGAGATCGGGCGTGTTCCGCCAGTTTGTGCGATAAAAGTTCGCGCGCAATACGAGGATCACCGTGGCTCTCCGTGAAAACATCAGCCACGAAACTCCCGCCTTCGAGTCCGACAGAAAATTGATGGCCCCGTCCATTGTGATTGGAGCCAGGATAGAAGGGAGTGTAAGGTGGCACGAATGCCGCGGCGGCAAAATCAAAATTACGCACACCATTCGCGCTGTGATCTTCGACATACTTGATGGTTTTCGCAGCCGCACGGATTGCGTTCCAATGGATGCCATCGTCTGCGGCAATCACCAAGCTTGTGTTGATGTCGGTGGATACAAGGATGTCCGCTAGCAAGTCCACTGCTGAGTCATCTTGATCATTCAGCATTGCCGGCCCGACATTGGCGAGGAATTCCTCCTTCTTTGACAAGGCATCTAATCCCTTGAAAAATTCCAGCGCTTCCGCTTTCGTTATGCCGCGCGTGTACTGGGGGAATGGCTGGGTAGTGATGCGAATGGTTTGAACCTCATAGCCACCTTTCTCAAAGGCGGACTTGGCTTTTCGAAGCATTGCCAGAGTATCCTGGATCTGCTTGCCGTATGTGGCGCGGTCTATGCTTACGAAGGCGGTGATCGCCCGAACTCTCGGTTTCCGCGACACGTCGCTGCACCAAAGAGCTGCGGCGCAGACATGACCGAAAAGGATCAGAATTAATGGTCCGCGGAATGCAACAAACTTGATCAATCGTTTTGTCATCCTACCTCCCGCTGATGAGGACACTTACAGAGCGGAGCTATTGTGCCAAAGATTCGGGCACACAGGCACATCCAGCTTCTCGCGATTTCCCTGACGGACATAAGTCGTTATAGTCTGTGACCGCCCGTTATACACGGAGACATCATGGCAACCCATACCAGACCTGAAACTAAGGCTAGAACGTTTGGCGAAAATATTGAAAGCGATCTCGCTTCCCGATTTCTTCGTGTAGTGGAGACGGCCGCCATTGCTTCCGCCCGAACCATGGGCAAAGGCGACCGCAGGCTCGCCGACGACGTGGCCACGCAAGCTATGCGCCGCACCATGGACAACGTACCCATGCGAGGGACAATCGTGATCGGCGAAGGCGAACGCGATGAGGCGCCGATGCTCTATATCGGCGAAAAAGTAGGAGCTGAGTTTCCGGATGGAACCGAGGTTCCGGAAGTGGATATTGCCGTCGATCCGCTGGAAGGCACAAACCTATGCGCGACTGGCGCTCCCGGCGCGATTACCGTGCTGGCCGCATCCGAACGAAGCGGCCTGCTAAACGCACCCGACTGTTACATGGAAAAGATTGTGGTTGGACCATCGTGCAAAAATGCGGTGGAGCTGGACGCGCCTGTCGCCGACAATCTGAAGAACATCGCCAAGCGCATGGAACGTGACGTGGAGGACCTGGTGGTAGTCGTGCTCGACCGTCCGCGCCACGAGAAGCTGATCTCGGACATCCGCGATGCCGGCGCCCGTATAAAGTTGATCGGCGATGGCGACCTCTCCGCCGGAATTGCCGCCGCTGTGATCGGAACCGGCGTACACGCAGTGATGGGATCAGGGGGCGCCCCCGAAGGCGTCATCACGGCCGCAGCCATCCGCTGCCTGAATGGCTACATGCTTGGGCGGTTGGTGATCAATAAGCCTGAATTGGAAGAACGCATCGCCCGCATGGGCATCAAAGACAAAAATAAAATCTATGAAGCGGAGGACCTTGCTCCCGGCAAGCAACTGATCTTCGCCGCTACCGGCGTGACCGATGGCTCGCTGATGCGCGGCGTGCGCTTCTTCGGAGAAGGCATAAGAACTTCGTCGGTAATTCTGACTCTTCGGACCGGGAAAGTCCGTTTTATTGACAGCATTCATTTGGAGAAAGGGCCGGATGTGAAGGTGAGGTTCGCGTAGAATGAAGTTCTTTGCTGAATCGCCATTGACGGGCGCCGAAGTAAATTTGGAAACGCAAATCAGATCACGGGCGCAAGGTTAAGTTGTGAGCTTCTAGATCGATATACCACCCTGGAATTTCTAATCACTAAGCCGGTGTGGGCGGCCACTCCTGCGATAACCCTGGAAACAGATTCACGGTTTTCTCCGCGCGCTTAGTTCCGTCGTGAATCGCAATGCGGTGCGGTTTACCAGTTTCTGACGCGTATCCTTCCCACAGCGATACTCCTGCGTACACTCCGTCCTTACGCAGGATGTAATACGCCATGTCGATGAATCGCAGCCGATCGCGGTCACCGTTGTAATTGCGCACGATTCTTTTCAGTGCATCGGTTCCTGCCTCGAGCGGTGACATCCCTTGCCGCATGTTCTCAATGATAGCGTGAGCGCCCGCAACTTTAATGTTTTCTTCCCCACTGCCTGTGGCGCCCGCGGAGCCGACATCCTGATCGGTGTAGCAGCCGGCGCCGATGATGGGGGAGTCACCCACACGGCCAGGTAGCTTCCATGCCAGTCCGCTTGTGGTTGTACAACTCGACATCTCGCCTTTGTCATTCAGCGCGGAACAATGAATGGTGCCGGTGGGCGGGAAAATCACTGCGCGAATGGCGGTTGCTCTCTGCTCCGGCGCGATGCCCAGCTGGGCAGCAACCTCTTCCATACGTTTCATCCGAATCTGCCACTCGTCATTCTGTGATTTTCCCGCGGGAAAGCGTTTTTTCCAGTTGGGATCCGCCAGCCCAGGCCCCCACCAAGCGGAGTGAGTTTCTTTCCACAAAAGCCAGACCTTGCGCGAATAATCGGTCAACAAATTTTCCCGCGGAAAACCTTGGGCGACGGCGAACCGTTCCGCCCCTTCGCCCACCAGCATGACGTGTCCGGTATGCTCCATGACCGCCTTGGCTACCTGCGAAGGATTCTTAATGTTGCGGATACCGCCCACTGAGCCAGCTCGCCGGGTCGGTCCGTGCATGCAGCAGGCATCGAGCTCAACTACGCCTTCCTCATTGGGCAATCCGCCCAGGCCCACGCTGTGATCGTTGGAATCGTCTTCCGGACCCTTTACGACGCGAAGCGCAGCGTCGAGGGTATCGCCGCCGCCATGAAGGAAGTTGTAGGCATCGTCCAGATAGTTGTATCCATTCGCGGAGGACACGATGATTGGCCGCTTGCCCGCCAGTGTTCGTGTCTGGGCTCTCTGGGAGTCTTGCTCTTTCTGTTCCTGACCCTCCAAGCCGAGCGATAACGAGCCAACTACTGCCGAAGTAAGAAAATCGCGACGAGAAAAAGCCACAAGACCCTCCGCCGAAGCTTGTTGTCAAAACGCCGAACAGCATAGCATGCGAATTCTTGTCTTGACGTCTCATCCACTTGTCCTCTAATGTGCGGTGACTCGACGCGGATTGCGAGAATCTGGCATCCTAAAAATTCACGGCACGGAGAAGAAATCAAAATGAAGAAATCGGTAATCACGGTTACATTTGTGGCGGTAATGGCTTTTGTTTGTTTACGGCCTGATGTAGTCCAGGGTCAAGGCAGCAGCTCAACCACTACAGCAATCACCATTGCCCCGGATGCGGTGAAGTGGAATCCGCTCGCACCGGGAATCCAGATTTCCACGCTCGCTGGGGATTCCAGCAAGCCAGGCCTTTACACTGTGCGATTGAAGTTTGCCGATGGCGCGCGCGTGGGTCCGCACTGGCATCCCGAGGACGAGAGCGTGACCGTGTTACAGGGTACGTTGCTGGCAGGAATGGGCGAGAAGTACGACACCGCCAGCATGCACGAGTTTCCCACGGGTTCGTTCCTGCTGATGCCAAAGGAAATGCGGCACTTCGCGGCCGCGCGTGGCGAGACCATCGTGCAACTGCATGGCAATGGACCTTTTGTGATCAATTACGTCAATCCGGCGGACGATCCATCTAAGTCCAATAAATAAATAGACGGCCCGCATTAGCCATTGGCTAACACTTGGCGGTGGGATCCAATCCCCGGCCCGCCAGCCGTTCGGAATGACCCCGAATGCCACTTCGACAGCTATCGGCGCACCACGGGCATCCTAACGCCGGCAAACAGATTCTGGGCGAAGGGTTGGATTGCGGACAGGGCGCGCGGTGCGTGGCGTTACATTCTAAAATAAAATAGCTATAAGATATTAGGTTTGTAAGTTGCTGATAAAGAGGCGGGCCTTGGTTTTCTAGAAAGTTGATCGATTATGAGACTGCGGCCATGCCGCTGCCCTTACTCTGATCCGCACGGAAGCGCAGAAGCGCGGCGATATTTCCGACTTTGTCGAATTCCGGGTCTCCATCTACATAAAACAACTCGATATCGCGACGGATTGTCGCCGGAATAATGGCTTCGCAGACATCTTCAAGTTCCCGTGTGCTGCGACCACAAGCGGGACAATAGCGCACCATGTGCGCGTCCAAATGGCCGCAACCTGTGCATTCCACGGCGTGAGCGCGATAATTCTCACCCATCAGTAGCGTCTGCACTTCCCCAAGCTCCAGGGAACGCAGCACGCGGCGCAGGCCGGTGACTCCGCGGCTGTTGCTTTTGGACTGGCTGATGACTTCCTTCACTAGGTTGCGGCGGCGCTCATCGCGCGATTCCCGCAGGATACGTCCCGCCTGTTCGCGCACGTGATCTGCCTTCATGCTGCCCACGTCGGCGGAGAAGCGCCCTAGCATCCGTTTCTTTAAATAGGGATGCAAGTGGGTTTCAAGATCGTGCCAGTTACTCTCCTGGCAGCCAATGATCAGATTGTCGAACAGATCTTTCTCCAGAGCTTCTCTCAGGTGTTCGGCCACAAATTTAAAATGATGCAGAGCTTCGTCCTGAACACTACGCTCGGCGTGGCCACCATCGTAGCCGGCGAAGCCGTCGCCACGGCCGCGGTGCGGTAATGGACGAAACAGACCCTCCTGCTCCTTGACTTCATCCAGCCGCAGATCGAAAACCCGCGCTTTGTGGCGATCCAGCAGCACCACACAGATCCGCGGGTGCGCGCCCAGCAGCGCCGCCAGCGGCTTCAGGTGGAAGCGACGATTCACAAAGAGCTGCGTGCCGGACAATTGCGGAGGCAGATCAAACTCGCGCCAGAAGCGCCGGTTGCCGCAAGCGAAGACGGCTTTGGCGCGCGCCTGATTGCCGTGCAGCTGGCCGGCCAATTCCACTATCCGTTGCAGATCACGCCGCAGACTTACATTTTTGCCATCTTTCTCGGCGTCGCGAATCGTGTCACGCACCAGGTCCTTCAGCAAAATGGCTTCTTCACGATGAGATTTGTTCTGCGGCGTCCGTGGCTGAAAATAGAAACTGATCGCGCTGCCTCCTTCATCCTCAATGCATTGCAATTGTGCCAGCTCACGGATGTCTTCGCGCGTAATCATTACCATTTTCTCCTCAGCATCAAATCCAGATTCAATCTGTGCCTGTTCTTTGCGATTTGTCCTTGGATCGAGTGGCAAGCGACGGAGAACGACGCAGATGTTCACGAGTAGCAGCAATCGAAGTGCTTATTTCGTCGGGCTTTCTGTCAGTAATGGCAACAATCTCGTCCACCGAGAAACCTTCAATGGTGTGCAAAATGAATACCTCGCGGTCGGCCCGGGAAGTGCCATCCAAAGCGAATTGGATCAGAGTGACCATTTCGTCCGAGTACGCAATGTCCTCCGGAGTAGCTGTGCGGCGATCCGCGATCACGGTTTCCTCGGTAAAGGTTTCGTCGGGTTGATGGAACTGCAATTCCGCCTCGTCGCTGGCCCGCACATTTTGCTTGCGCACGGATTCTTCCAGCGGAACAGAAGACAGGCTTTCCGGGCTGGAAGTTGACAGATCATCAATCGAACGAATCGCCAGCCGGTATAGCCACGGTTCCAGAGCCAGGCGCTCCGGCTTCTCTCCTCCGTCACCCAAGGCGCGCGCGATGACTTCATCAATCACTTCCTCCTTGTTGACGAAGCCCGGAAGAAGCTGCTCCGCGGTTTCGCGGAAATACAATTCGCGTTCGACAAAACGCTCCAGACGCATGAGGTTGGCATTCACATAAGAACGGATGTCATCGGAAGAAGCTGTCGGCACCTGTACCGATGCGACGGTATCCTCAAATGCGACCTGCGACGTGGAACGGGTATCCGCACCTCTTCGCCAGCGTGGCCATTTGTGCGAGCTGCGCAGCAAGTCTTTGTGTTTGGTGAGTTGTTGCAGCAAGTCGTCAAATGCCGCTTTGACTGCCGCCGTCGCGGTGGAAGCGGACTCCTGCACCGCCATTTGTCCGGACGGAAGACGCAAGTTTAACGACACAATGGTGCCTTCGCGCGGGGAATTCTGCTCGATCACGCCTTTCAGATGCACCAGCTCAGGGCGAAACACCTGCAAGCGTTTGCGCAGCTTTTCGATCAGGTGGTTGATTTCTTTTTCGATGTCGGGAGTTTTTTGGACCTTGTAGCTGATGTGGACGTTCATTCACAGACCTCGGAATACGGGGGCAGATCCCGTGAAGCTCTCCGGTCCTACAGGGCGATTCTACACCTTGTTTCAAGCCTCTACCGCAAATTGCTTTTGCTCTGATTCCGCTTTTGTGAGTAGCCGCGAGCTCTCGCTAAAAATCAGAGCTGCTCGAATTCGCGGTTCGTTTGTGCAACTCAGTCCCCCGCGCTTGGCTCTAACAGAAGCAATCCGAGGAAATTGCGCGATGAAGGTTCCTTTTAGAGCTTATGTGCTGGTCATCAGTTTGGCCGCAACTCAGCTGAGTTGTGGCGGTGGAGGCTCGAGCGCCGCGCCGCCCCCAAGTTCAAGTCCTGCGCCCAAAATGAGCCACGTCTTTTTGGTGGTGGAGGAGAACCACAGTTTCAACTCAGTAATCGGCAGTCCCGACATGCCTTCCTGAACGGATTGCTTCCACGGGCTGCTTTGGCCACGCAGTATTTTGCTAATGCGCATCCCTCGCTGCCGAATTACTTTATGCTGACCACGGGACAGCCTATCATGCTAGACGACAGCTTTAGCGGACCTGTGTCGCAGGACAACATCGTTAGAGAACTGATCGCTGCCGGAAAGAGCTGGAAATCTTATGCGGAAGGGCTGCCTTCGGTTGGGTACACCGGCCCTGACGTTGCCGAGTACGTGCGGCGGCACAATCCCTTTGCTTATTTTTTTGACGTGCAAAATGACTCCGCGCAGTCGGCAAACCTGATTCCCTTCAGCCAGTTTTCAGCCGATCTGGCAAACGATCATGTTCCCGATTACGCTTTCATCGTTCCAGATCTGCAAAATGATGCTCATGACTGTCCCGCCGGCCAAGCGAATTGCACGGATGGTCAGAAACTCGCGGCTGCTGATAACTGGCTAAAGAAGAATATCGGCCCAGTGCTAAACAGTCCCGCGTTCACGCAAGCTGGCCTGCTCATCATTCTGTTTGATGAATCCTCCGGCAACGACATCGCCAACGGTGGAGGGCACGTGCCCATGCTCATACTGAGTCCCAAGGCAAAAGCTGGTTTTCAGTCGAGCACGTTGTATCAGCACCAGAGCACGTTGCGACTAACGCTCGAGGCGCTGGGGATGCAGAATTTGCCAGGATTGGCAGCGATCGCGCCTGAGATGGGAGAATTTTCAAATAAGATCTACACTGCCACCGTGACCGAGGTCTCGGTCCGGGTGACGGGGCGATACAGCGTATCCCTCTCGATCGGTTCGCGGCCGGCTTCACGGATCAGACGTATGAGATCCTCGCGACGCATGCCTTGCGGCGTAGTAGCCCCCGCATCGTGATAGATCTTTTCCTCGATCACAGTTCCATCAATATCATCGGCGCCGAAGCGCAGAGAGATCTGCGCAATCTTCGGCGTCATCATTTGCCAGTAGGCTTTGATATGCGGAAAATTGTCGAGTACCAGTCGGCTGACAGCGATCTGCTTGATGTCGAGCATCCCGGTAGTTTTCGGCAAGTGTTGTAGCGGTGTGTTGTCGGGATGAAAGGCCAGCGGGATGAAGGTTTGGAAACCGCCAGTCCGATCCTGTAGCGCGCGCAGTTTCAGCAGATGGTCGACGCGGTCTTCATCGTTCTCCACGTGGCCGTACAGCATGGTGGCGTTCGACTTCAG
>Ga0066688_10000956_pt1 | contig 10790 bp, 7 predicted proteins | sample GraSoiAngelo_137_FD_62304 | JGI IMG/M metagenome (GOLD analysis project Ga0066688, IMG submission 62304) | Grasslands soil microbial communities from the Angelo Coastal Reserve, California, USA - 14_0929_09_30cm | ecosystem: Environmental > Terrestrial > Soil > Grasslands | place: USA... | reverse complement strand
ATGTTGGCGGAGCTGCGCCGCTTCGGAGGTCCATTGTTCGGCACTGGTCGGAGCAGGCATTTTCGTGACGCGGTTAACGAGATAATGGCGCAACTCGAACTCAACGATTGCCGACGGCTCAACCCGATCACCCAAGATCGGTGCTAGCTGCTGAGGTGAACTCTGGGCGCTGGCGCTGTTTAGGCCCAAGAACACAAGAAGAAGCAACGCGAATGGTCTAGCGATCATGGCTCGTTCAGATTCGAGTTATATATTTAGCGAGTTGCTGCAGGACTGGCGACAAAGATGGAGGAGATGCCGGCAAGCAGCAGCCCTCGCGCGCGGCCGAACCGCGATGATCTCGCCTATGCACCCCTCAGAACAAGATTTTCAAGGCAAACTGGACAATACGCGGGTCACCCGCCGCCAAAATCTGCCCGAACGTTGGGTCGGACTGGATATTGTCAATCCCAAGCGGGTTGCCATTTGCCGACACGCCTAGGTTCACGTTGTTGAACGCGTTGAATAATTCGGCCCGGAACTGAACAGACATCTTCTCGGTGACCTTGGTCTCCTTCAGCAATCCAAGGTCAACGTTGAAGAAACGCGGCGCGCGCAGGATGTTCTTCCCGGAGTTGCCGAATGTCCCGAGCGCATTGGGACCGAAGAAACTCGTGTCAAAAAATTGCGCCACCTGAGCGGCGTGCGAGCGGCTGGAGCTCAATTGCGGGTTTCCAGCCTTGACTAAATCGGCCCGATCTAATCCTTGTCCACTGAAGGAATTGTCCAGACCGCTGTACACGCTGAAGGGAAAACCGCTGCGCCAAGACCAGATCGAGTTCACTTCCCAGCCATTCAACAGTTTGCCGGCTAGCCCGTTCCTGTGCGGCGCAGGCACCTGCCACACGTTTGAAAATTTGAAGTTGCTACGCACATCATCGTCTGACAACCCATAGTCAAAGTGACGGTTGAAAGGATTAGTTGAGCCGAAGCCTGCTAAGAAAGCGCCCAGCGGCGCGAAGTCGTCGAGTCCCTTCGACCAGGTGTAGGCAGCCAGCAGCGACACTCCATGGGACAGCCGCTTCTCCACCGTCAAGTCGAGCGCGTTGTAATTCGAATTGTTGTTCGATCCCAGAATCGCGACACTGCCAAAATCCGGGAACGGCCGATTGTCCTGATCGCTGCCGGGGATAAAGTGACCTGGGTTCGCCTGAAAATAACCTTTGAGGTCGCCGCTATAAAGGTGAGTACCTTTGTTGCCGACGTACCCTGTGCGCACTAGCCAGCTCTGGCCGATTTGCCGCTCCAGAGTTAGGTTCCAAGTAACGAGCGACGGTAGGCGGTAGTCCGGCTGGAACGCGAGCACGATGGTCGTTGGCAGAACGAACGTCGTGTCGGACGCAGGGTTGCTCGGAGCATAGGCGCCCGGAAATGGATTCGTCACGCCGGCGCCGCCGTAAGGGTTCGCTAGATCCACTGCCTTAAATTGAAATTGCGGCGAGAACGGCGCATTGTCTGCGAAGTTGGTGTATCCCGCCGTCGCCGGCGGCGAGTAATAAATGCCTATTCCACCTCGCAGGCTGGTGCGCTGATCGTCCGTTAAACGGTAGGCAAAACCGAACCGCGGACCGAAATTGTCGGCGTTTACGTTCGATCCGTTCTCGGGACAGCCGGCATCGGGGTGGGGTCCTCCAAAAAGCATGCCGACCGGTGCGTTCGGAAACCGGGCAGACCGTGCGCCAGGCCGGAAGCAGACAATGCGTCCTCGTTGTTCGGTGAATGGAAAGTAAGGGTCCCAACGCAAGCCCAAGTTGAGCGTCAACCGCGGGTTGATGCGCCAGTTGTCCTGAACGAATGCGCTCCACTTCACGCCCGAGAGCAACAGAAACTCTCCGCCACCCTGGCCGAAACCTGGGGAGCCGGCACCCTGTCCGAGCAGGAAATCCACGATATTATCGCCGGAAAGCTCGTTGGTGAAATTGAAGAAACCCGATTGCCGATACGTGTTGCGCACGTTGACGTTGATATGCACCGCCTCCCCGCCTATGTGTAGCTCATGCCGGCCGCGCACCAGCGTGACGCTTTCGCGGACCGTAAAACCATGCCGGTCAAAATTGCCGATATGGTTGGTATTGATGTTGAATGCGCCGCCTACGTTCAGCCGCAACTCGGGGCGGGAAGGCGCGGCGATGCTCACACCTGCTTGCGGAAAGCTGAAAGGTGCGCTCGACGACGACCCGCCTGTCTGCGCGTGCCAGCCGAACCAAGTGTTAAAGAGCAGCGTGGGAGAGACTGAGAAAGTATCGTCGCCTGAGACTGTCTGTACGCGCACGTGATTACCGGCCGAACCATCTTGTAGAATGTTGGTCTGGGATATCACCGGCGGCTGCCGGAAATAAGTGAAAAAGTATCGCCCGCTGATCTGGTTTCTACCGCGGTTGTAATCGATCTTCGTCGTGAACTGGTCGTCGTTTTGAACCGTCTCTGGCCCAACGTATGTCAATTGCCGGCCAGGCCCGTTTGGCAGAGGCAGATACTTCAAAAAGAACGTTGCCACGGGGCTGAAGGAAGTGACCGGGATTTGATTGTTCGCGAATGGCACGCCCGTGATCGGATTCACAAGCTGGCTCGGCACGTCGGAAAAGTTTCCTTGGCGCTCCTGGGCTGTCGGGACAAATGCGATGTTCCCCCCAGCGGCCGATCGTACTCGCGTTGCCTGATAGGTCCCGAAATAGAAGATGTGATCTTTCTTAATCGGCCCGCCGATACTGGCGCCGAACTGATTTCTCTTCAACTTATCCTGATCCGCCGCGAACTAGTTGCGCGCGTTCAGCACGCCGTTCCGCAGGAACTCAAACACGTCACCGTGAATCTGATTCGTTCCGGACTTGGAGACGATGTTCACCACCCCAGCAGCGTCTCCGTAAACAGCTGATAGATTGTTCGCTTCAAGGCTGAACTCTTGAATTGCGTCTGGATTCGGAAAAGGCAGGTTGGCATTGATGTAGCTGTCGTTGTGACTGGTGCCGTCAAGCTGGTAATTCACTTGGCCGGGCCCGCTGCCGCTCACCGCTGCCTGCTGCTGGCCGGGATACACGCCGCCTTCGCAGTTCAGGCCACAGTAGCGGTCTGTCACATTCACTGTACCTGCCGCTAGAAAGACGAGCGCCTGGGCTCCGCGGCCATTCAAGGGCAGGTCGAGCACGCGTCTTTCATCTACAACCTGTCCCACGGTGGCCTCGCGTGTGTTCACCAGGTCGGCGTTGGCCGTAACCGTGACTTCTTCGCTTACTTTGCCTACTCTTAACGCAACCGTTTGAGTCGCCGCCTGATTCACCGTGAGTGTGATGCCCTCTTGGACATAGGTTGCAAACCCGTCCTTCTCCACCTTCAGTTGGTACTCACCGACAGGGAGGCTCGGAAACAAAAAGGTGCCGTCGAACCTCGTGGGCATCGTCGTGCTGAGACCCGTGCCTTTGTCCCGAACCGTGACCGTGGCACCGGGTACGGATGAACCCGTCGCATCGATCACAGTGCCGGCTAAACTGGCGGTGTTGTATTGCGCCAGCAGTGGTACAGTCCAAACTAGCGCTGCCATCAGCAGACTCGTGGAAGCAATCTTGACGCTCTGGCTCAGCTTCGACACGACCGCACCTCCTCATTACATCTCCATCCTTCGATCACCCTTACTCTAGGTACGGGACGAAATGCCACTGCTCCTCCCGAATGGATGCTAGGTCCCGGTACAGCCGAAGCAGTCTACAAACACACTGTTGCAGGAAGGTTGCTGGCTTGCAAACGTCTTGTGAATTTTTTATGTTGCTCATGATGCCGAGACCTGCACGCCAATCGTTAAGCGTTCTTCACCCAGGCGTGGCGCGGATCTTCCACCCACGCCCCGTAACGCCGTTCTTCGCCTGCTAAAACCCAGGTGTAATGGAGCTCGTAACCCGGCGCAGCGACGACGGGATGATATCCCCGTGGAAGAAGCACCGTGTCCCCGTCTTCTACCTGGAACACAGTAGAAAAACCTTCCGCATCGTCCGGAGCAGTGTAGGTCCAAATGAAACCGAAACCCTGTGCCGGCTTGAATCGGAAAAAGTAGATCTCTTCGAGTCGGGCTTCCAGCGGTGGCCTCGATCGGTCGTGTTTGTGGGGCGGGTAGCTCGACCAATTTCCAGAGGGGTTTACGGTTTCTCCGGCTAACAGTCGTTGCGCGGGGAAGCTCTCGCCCAACGCCGTATGGACCTGTCGTCGCCAGTTGTCACGTCCGACCTCCCGGGTAACAACGCCGGAACCGGCGAATAGGGCGGGTAGAGAGCTAGCCTCCGAAGGTGCGGCGAAAACCCCCGCATCGAATATCTTTGAGGAAGCGACCACCTCGAAGGAAGAATGAGGGGGGATGTAAACCATTGCCGGTGGGCCCGAGAACACATCGTCGCGTCCGCCTACACTGTGAAAGAGCTGTTTCCCGCCGCGTATAGGTTCAACTGCAACCGACGCAGTCCCGGAGAAGACGTCCAAGACGGCTTCCTCGGACTCCGTTTTGCCTGAATACCCGCCTCCTCTTTCTAGCATCAGCCGTGCAAAGGTCAGAAACTTTAGCACTCCGGGCGCGACAATTTGCCGATAACAGTTTTGTGACTCGATTGACTTAATTAAGCGCTCCATTAACGTCGTTCCCTTTAAACGTCACTTAACCCTGAGCACGCGCGATAGCACCGAGGTTCGTCGTGATTCCCCAAGGAGCATGATCAACGTGGTCCAAATGCCAGGGTGGCCGGAAACGTTACCGTTCCTACACCTTCGCCCGTCAGCTGTCAAGAACTTTTTTGGATCTTCTCAACTTCGCACAACTGTTTCTTGATGGCCCGAGCCGCAACGCAGAACGAATGCTTTATCTGGTTTACCTATTGCTTTACTTATACTTAGCCGAGCTTCGCTGATGCCAAAATCTGTTGAGACAACGACCTCGTACTGGTATGGATGCCAAGGCCCGGTTGACAAAGAGGACTTGACAACGCTTCATAGGGCTCGGTAACGTTTCCGGTTTGTATGTTTGAGTACGTCAGCATCAGGGATATTGCGCGGCGAGCCGGCGTTGGCGTCTCCACAGTTTCTCGGGTGTTGAACGATTACCCCGACACGAGCCAGCAGACGCGCGAAAAGGTCTTGAGAATCATCCGTGAAGTAAATTATCGGCCCAACAGCCGGGCGCGACAGTTAGTCAAAAACACTGCGGAAACCATCTGTTTTATTCTCAACAATCGAGACGTTATCAACCCCTTCCATTCCCGAGTGTTGATGGGAGTCGCGAGGTACGCTCGCACTTTAGCTAAGAATGTGATCTTCATGCAGTTTGATTATCCTCCGGATGCCCCACCCAACAGGCTGATACTTCCGCTCGTAATTTGGGAAAGAGGAGCTCTGGACGGGCTCGTCATTGCTGGCACGAATTATCCCAATTTCATCAATGCGGTGAAGGCGCTGCGGATTCCATTCGTCGTGTTTGGCAACAACCTGTTCGGCGATCTTCAAATTCGGGATCTTCACAGTGTGTGGTTCGACAACGAAGGTGGAACCCGCAAATCTACCGAGTACCTTATTGAACTCGGCCACCAGAACATCTGGTGCCTAGTTGACACTACAAAGCCGTGGTATCGCCGTTGCTACGACGGTTATTGCCAAGCGATGGAGCAGCACCAACTCCGTCTACACAAGCTAGACGTCAGAATTGAGGACTCTCCTTTCAATGCCGGTGTTGAGGGCGCGAAACAGTTTCTGCATCTCCAGCCGCAGCTTTCCGCCATTGTGGCTGGAGATGACGAGATTGCGCTGGGTGTACTGTCAGGTCTTAATCAGAATGGAGTGAGAGTTCCTGATGATATTAGCTTGGTCGGCTTCGACGACATCGAAGGACTCAAGTTTGTTCGTCCCCTACTCACCACCATCCGTGTTGATAAGGAGAAGATCGGAGAGGAGCTCGCCAAGCTGCTTTTCGAGCTTCTCCAAAACCGCGACCTCCCACCCGTGAAGCGCACGGTTTCAACCGAGCTGCTGGTGCGGGAGTCCTCTGCCCGTCCTGGAAGAGGGTTGGGGAGCAATGGATTGAGCATCGAAGTGGTGTCATGAAATTTAAAGAGTCCAAACGGCTTTACGATCGCGCATGCAAGGTCATACCCTTAGGTGTTACTAGCTCGTTTCGCGCCTTCCAGCGACCAGTCCCGTTGTTCATCGACCATGGCCGGGCTTCCCGCTTGTACGACGTTGATGGAAACGAATACATCGACTATGCGCTTGGACACGGACCACTGATTCTAGGCCATTGCCACCCCGAAATAGTTGCAGCCGTCGAAAGTCAGGTTAAGCGTGGGAGTACGTTCGGGTGCCAGCACGAACTTGAAGCCGAAGTGGCAAAGCAAATGTTAAATGCACTAGGCTGGGCCGACCGTGTGGTGTTCAGTAACACCGGGACTGAGGCTGTTCAGGTAGCACTCCGCCTTGCCCGGGCTGCCACTGGCCGCAGCCTGGTCGTCAAGTTCGAGGGGGATTATCACGGCTGGATGGACAGCATTTTGGTTGGGTACCGTCACCGCGAGCCAATTCACTCGCGATCGAGCGGAACGGAAATGCTGGCGAGCAGCGGACAGTGCGTATCCGTGCTTCGGGATGTGGTCGTTCTTCCTTGGAATGATCGTGAAGCCTTGGAGCGTTGCTTCAACGAAATCGGAACCGAGGTAGCGGCTGTGATCACAGAGCCGATGCAGTGCAATGTAGCATCGATTGTTCCGGAGCCCGGATTCCTCGAGAGCATACGTAATTTGACCCGCCGTCACAGGACGTTGCTGATATATGACGAAGTCATCACCGGCTTTCGCCTGGCTGCGGGCGGGGCCGCAGAATTCTTTGGTATCGTTCCCGATCTGGCAGTGTTCGGGAAGGCTCTCGCCGGTGGTTATCCGCTGAGCGCTGTGGCAGGTTTGAGGTCGATTATGGACCTAGTAGAAACAGGGAAGGTTCTTCACGCTGGCACCTTTAACGGTAATCCCATCGCAATGGCAGCGGCGAAGGCCACGCTCGCGGTATTGCTCAATCCGTCCCGGGGTATCTATGGCCGACTGGAGCGGTTGGGTCTGCGTCTTTTCGAAGGCTTGAAACAGCTGGGACAAAAGAGGGTACCAATCCTGGTCCAGGGCGTACCGATGTGTTTCCACATGCTTTTCACGGAGCAAGACCGCGTCCGGAATTATGCGGATTTCGTGGCCTACGATTGGAGCCGCTCTCACCGCTGGGTAGAGAACGCCTTACGCGAAGGTATTTTCCAGATGGGCGATGGACGGTGGTACGTCTCGGGAGCACACACAGACGACGACATCTCGCTGACCCTTCAACGAGCTGAACGGGCGCTAGCTCGGTTCGCGCCGAGCGAGGAGAAAGTCCGAGCATGAGCGGATTCTCATTGCCTACACTCTCGCGTGCTCTGTTGGATAGCTTACGCGGTCGCGGACACGCGAACGTCGACCTCCCCCCAACGGCCATCCTCGATGCCCCAGAGACTATTCTTCAGATCGGATCGGGAGGATTCCTGAGAGGGTTCGTCGAAGATTTCTTGCAGCTGGCGAACGCGGCGGGTAATCTCTCGTGCCGTCTCGTGTCGGTTCAGCGCAAGCCTGATTGGCGTCCCGAAGCCTTTGCCCGGCAAGATGGGCTTTACACGCTTATCCTGCGCGGCATCGAGAATGGCCGACTCACCGAAGTAAAACGGATCGTGGCGTCCATAAGCCGCCTCCTTGCTGCCGAGACCGAGTGGGACAAAGTAATCGCGGCAGTCGTGCGGCCATCCACCCGCGTTATCGTTAGCAATGTCACTGAGGCAGGCCTTGCGCTGGATTCAGCGGACACGGCCACCGTCAAGCCTCCACGCAGTTTCCCCGGTAAACTCACTCAGCTCTTATGGGAGAGATGGCGAGCGGGCACCCCAGGTGATATCGATCTAGCTGTTATTCCGTGCGAACTGATTGGGGATAACGGGTCCGTAGTGCGCAAGCTCGTCGTTGAACAGGCGCATGCTTGGTATCTGCCCCCGGCGTTTGCAGCGTGGGTGGGAACATCCATCCACTTCGCCAACACATTGGTAGATCGAACCGTGGTCGGACCACCTGCGCCCGAGAGGCTCGAGACAGAGTGGCGGGCGCTTGGCTATCGTGATGATCTGGTTGTTTGTGCCGAGCCGTTCGTTTTTTTCGCCTTGGAGGCCGATGAATTCGTGCAGAAGCACTTTCCCATCGACGGGGTCCTGCCCGGCATCCGGTTCGTTAGCGATCTCAAGCCCTTCCATATGAGCAAGCTACGAATTCTCAACGGCCCGCATACCGTGCTGGCGGCCATTGGCAGACTGCTCGGACTTAACACAGTTCGTGAGGCTGTCGCAGACCCTCAACTGGGCAGTCTTATCGAAAGCGTGATCTTCGAAGAAGTGATTCCGGCCATGGGTCTTGAACGGGAGCCGCAGACAGTGCAGTACGCACACGAAATTCTAACGCGCTTCCGTAATCCGTCCATTGAGCATCGACTGGTATCGATTTGTCTAAATTGCAGCACTAAGGTCGGCATCCGGGTCTTTCCCAGTATTCGGGACTACACGGCGCACCGCGGTGTATTACCCCGCAGGCTCCTGTTTGGACTTGCGGCTGTGATGTTGGTGTTGCGCCACCCGGACGTACAGGACACGCACACAGAGCAAGTGCTCGACGCGTGGGAACTAGTAGACTGTCACTCGCCTGACTCGGTCTTGGCTTTCGTCCAGGACGTCCTGACGAAACAGATGGAGTGGAGCCATGAGGAGATCGATCTCAGTGCGGTCGCTCCCTGCGTTGCTGGCTTCCTCGCGGAAATCGAGAAACGAGGCGTGCGGCCCGTGATGGATTCTCATTTTGGTCGGAGTGTCGGCAGGAGCGACAGAATATTGTGCGAATAACACGGAAAGCCTTCTTGGTTAAATCAGCCGCGCTGGTTCCTCCCGCGTTGGCTTTTTCCATCCCCGCACAGGAGGCAGGCTTCTCTTCCAGAGGGTCAACCTTCAAGTTCAATGTAGCCGATCACGGCGCAAAGGGTAATGGGGTTGCAAAGGACACGGGGGCGATACAGTCGGCAATCGATGCGGCCGGAAAGGCTGGCGGAACTGTGTACATCCCGCCGGGGAATTATCTTTCCGGTACTCTGCACCTAAGGAGTTTTGTCACATTGTATCTTTCACCTGGCTCCACGCTCCTTGCGAGTCTTGACGCAAGTGATTTCGATCCGTACGAGAACCTAGGTTACAAGACAGGTTCGGATGTGGAGACGACTTATTTTCACTCAGCCTTGCTGCTGGGTGAGGGGGTGCACGATCTTGCCATTATAGGGAGGGGCCTAATCGACGGAAACCGACCGAAGCGAGGCGGGCCGAAGCCGATTGCCCTGAAGAACTGTCGGCAGGTTCAGATTCGGGATATCACGCTGAGGAACGCTCCGAATTACACGATTAGCATGCTCGGATGTGAGTACGTAGACATCGACGGGGTTACGATCTTCAATGGGTTCGCCGACGGAATTGATCCGGACTGTTCGCGGAATGTGCGAATCGCGAACTGCTATATTGAGTCGTGGGACGACTGCATCTGCCCGAAGACCAGCTTTGGGCTCGGGGAGCGCCGTTCGACCGAGAACATCACTATCACCAACTGTGTCCTCAGCACTGCGTCGGACGCATTCAAGCTCGGCACGGAGTCAAGTGGCGATTTTAAAAATATCGCCTTCACAAACTGTACGGTCTGCAGCCAGCCAAATAAATGGAAGCGACGTCCGACCGCGGGGGTGGCAATTGAGTCGGTCGACGGGGCGAATATCGACCGGGTTGTGGTCTCAAACGTCGCCATGGAAGGTGTCAGAGCACCAATCTTCATCCGTTTGGGCAACCGCGGGCGCGCCCAGCAAGTTGCCACGCCAGGAACGCTGCAGAACGTCTCGATCTCGAACATTGTGGCCACTGGGGCAGAGCTGGCTTCTTCGATTACTGGCATTCCGGACCATCCGGTAAGGCACGTCTCGCTCAGTCATATCCGCATCACGGCGTCGGGGTCTGGTTTGGTGAAACATTTTGAGGTTCCGGAGGAGATTGCCAAGTATCCGGAAGCAGACATGTTCGGGGAACTGCCGGCGTACGGGCTGTTCTGCCGCCACACTGAAGATCTTACGCTATCCGAGGTTCACCTTAGTACAGAGATCCTGGATGAACGGCCGGCGCTGGTAGCCAATGATGTGAGCGATCTCGATCTAACGGATTTCCGAGGGCAGCCCCCTTCGGGAGACCGGCCCGTGGTGTATCTGAACAACACGCGCCGGGTCCTCATCCAGGGGGCCCGCGCGCTCACTGGAACAGGAACATTCTTGCGATTGGCCGGCGAGAAGACCGAAACGGTTCGCGCGTTGGGCAATGACTTCAGCGAGGCCCGGCCGGCGTTCGTCCTGAACGATGAAGTGAGTAAGGATGCCCTGATCGGAAAAGCAAACGTTTTACCCTAGAAGGTTACACGCGGAAGCGTTGATCGGTTCAACCAGCTGATTTGAGATTGCCACCTAATGCGTTGGCAGCCCGGTGCTCAAGGCGTTCAATTGGATGACTAAGCTTTTATCTGTGCTGCTGCCCACGACGACGCAAGATGTCAAGGGTTAGCGCAGCTTTCGGCCCATGGTCTGGAGGTGACCATCATCAGAACCCGTCAGAGCCAATGGCGTTACCGGATCTTCGCGGTTACCTGGCTTACATATGC
>Ga0066688_10000948_pt1 | contig 10819 bp, 9 predicted proteins | sample GraSoiAngelo_137_FD_62304 | JGI IMG/M metagenome (GOLD analysis project Ga0066688, IMG submission 62304) | Grasslands soil microbial communities from the Angelo Coastal Reserve, California, USA - 14_0929_09_30cm | ecosystem: Environmental > Terrestrial > Soil > Grasslands | place: USA... | reverse complement strand
ACGCGCCTTCCGGCCAGCCTCCCACCCATGATGGGGTGAAGTTACGCGTCGCCTTAATCTCTGAAGTTCCACCAATTGATACGCACTGGGGGTCCGGGTCATCCAGATACTGGAATGGTGGGACATTCCTCGCAAAGGATGGATCATAATCCTCGCGGAGCTCGCGGTAATAGTCGGCCTCGCCGGCGGGGTCTACTCTGAATACCTCAACAACCCCTACTTTCAGAGCTACGTGAACAGCCTCTCACCCACTCTTGTTCCAATCGTTAGTGTGGGATTCGGCATAGCCTCGGCCACTGTCGCGACTGTGCTCTATTTCACGATGAGGAACATCAAGCAGAGAGAGGGGCTGAAGGGGGACGAGCTGTCTAGAACCCGGGGCCAAACGCGGAAGATGGGCAAGAAGCCGCAGATCTCATCCTTGAGAAGTGAGAAACCTGTGGCAGGAGGGCTCGCAACGGTGCCAAAGCCGAAGGGTTTGACTGTCGGGAGCTCTAGCGCTAGGCGAGGAACAGCCCCCGCCAGTAGGGCGGATGAGGAAGAGTCAGACTAGCCGGTATCCTAGAAATCCGCTGAGTTTGGACTTGGATACTATCAATCCATTCCCTAGGGCACAATTCGCCCTTATCGAACCGATCAGCTAGATGGGCTGGATTCGAAGTCGAAGGACTTCTAGTTCCGGTGGTAGTCTACGAGCGAAGATGTCGAGACTGCGAGAAGATACATTCCCAGTCCTGTAAAGATCCTGGTAATACTCCAGTCGTTTATTATTGCCTACCTCGGGTTCTGGATGTATGAGAATTACCAGAACGACTTCTACTTCCAAGCCTACGTCAACGCGTCGCTACAAGGAAGCGGTTTCGCGATAGTTGCTCTGAGTAGTGTGGGAGTCTTCAGCGCTGTTGCAATGGGTCTATACCTGAAGCTCCGGCGCACTCATCAAGAACTGGAGCATTTAATATCCACAGAGCATTCGGCTCCAGAAGAACAAGGCTCGAACACGATTCTGGAACCCCACGTGGAGCAACACCTGATTAACATGATAAGAAAGGCGACTCCAACTGATGCAACCGCCACCTCATCCTCGATGCCAGTTCTAAAAAGAGAGAACAGTCAATCTACGTCATAGAAATTCAGCGCTTAGAGAATCGCTCAATTATGACTTGCATAGCTGTAAACTAAACCGGCAATGAATTCTGCTGTCGAAGGCAACGAGCGGAGAGCCCTCAGAGTCAGGGAATATTCATGACGGCATATGATCCATGAATTATGATTCTAGATTCCTAGGCGGAATAGCAATATGACATATCCTATGCCGCTCCTGACGAAGCTCAGCTTACTCGTTCCCCTTGGACGGCGAGTGAAAGTGATGGGAACTTCCGTGATTGAGAATCCCTTCTTCTTTGCTCTGATCAGCAGCTCTGCCGTAACCTCGAAGTTTTTGGCTACGAGTTCGTCTCTCACGCTTTCAATCGCCTTCGTAGAGTAGATTCTGAAGCCGGATGTAACGTCGCTTGATTGCATCCTGAAGGCGTTCCTCAATACCCAGTTGGTAGAGGCGCTCACCATTCTCTTAAACCAGGGCAGTTCTTTGACGAGTCCTCGGGTTCTTGACCGACAACCGACGACAATGTCTGCTTCTTTGGTGGCTTCCAGTAGCCGTTCGATCTCTTCTGGATCATGGTTCAGGTCCGAATCCATGGTGAGCACGTAGTCCGATCGGGGATCTACCAGGCTTAGGCCTTTCTTGGTCGCCTTTCCAAGCCCGAGTCTCTTTTCATGATACTCAACCCTGACTCGCGGGTTCCACTTAGCTAGCTCACTGACCTTCTGCAGAGTAGCGTCTGTTCCCTCGACTACGAATATAACTTCATAATCTAGCTCGAGTGCTTCGAGGGATTTTATGAGACGGGCCGAGAATTCATCGATTACTTCCTCCTCGTTGTATAGCATTATGACGGTGCTGATCTTCATGGATGAATCTGGGCCGCCTGCCGATGATGAGATCTGTTTTGTGAAGTACATGAATTGCCTTCTAGTTCCATAGTTCTGGATGAGTCTTCCACCACTCGATCGTTCTGGACAGCCCCTGTGGAAAGCTTGTCCTCGCCTGCCATCCCAGCTGTTTGGTTATCTTGGAATGATCCAACGCCTGATACGGAATCTCGATTCGTGTATGAGGAGGGGGCTCTTCTATGGTCGAGCGTAGTCCTGGGAAGCCTCCAAGCACGAGGTTGATGACTGCTTCCTGTGTATGGGTCTCTCCCGAGCCTATGTTGAAGACCTCTGCGATCTCTCCATTCTGCTGTAACGTGAACTTGCCGACGCGTATCATCGCGTCGACAAAGTCATCGACAAAAGTGAACTCTCGAACATACGTTATGCCCTTGTAGATTATTGGGGGTTGCTGTTTCAAGCATTTCCTGATGGTGTTTGGGATCAACCTCGGATTCATGTCTCCCGGGCCATAGATGTTGGAGGGTCTGACAACGCTGAGCCGCTTGATGTACCCCATCCGCTGAAACATTCTACAAGTCATGTCAGCGCACGCCTTCGAGGTTTCATACGGTGCCATGGCGTCGAGCGGATCGGTTTCGAGATACTGTCGACCATAAGTGGTCTCGCCATAGACCTTGTCTGTCGACATCATTACCATTCCTACGTCGAACCCTGATGCCGTCTGCTCCTTCAAAGCCTCTAGTATGCTCAGAGTCCCCATGAGGTTGACATCGTATAGAGGTCGAACAGTCCTTGTTCCGACACGTACGATTGGAAGGGCGGCGAGATGATAAACAAGATCAATGTCGTAATCGGAAATCACCCGTTTGACAAGGGTCTCGTCCACGACGTCGCCTCGCGACCAGGTTATTTTGCCGTCTATACCTAGGACCTTTGCAGAATCATAGGGAGCATCGTCATGCCGAATGCTGAAGACATGATGCCCTTCGGCTAACAAACTCTTTGCCACATTGCTCCCCAATGCCCCGGTCGCTCCGGTAACGAGTACTTTCATCTTGATATCTCGCCATTCATGGTGAGGAGCTCAACGAATCTGCGAAACTGGGGAGTTCTGCCAAAAGAGATCACTAGCGGTCGATATTGATGCACTCGTATAAGGAATACGACGAATCACTTGGTAATTACTGGAGTAGGAGAGAGGGACGCAACGTTCTTTCTCAATTGACCAAAACTAAGGGTCTTGTCCCTCGCTGACCATCACTCTCGGCTCGGACTCTAGTAATTCGGCGGATGCTATCTTCTCCTCGACACCATTCCATGGGCTGTTGCAGAAGGCTAATAATCCAGAAGAAGACTTACTCTCACTCTTCTTACCCTGCCTAGCAATTCGATCAATCAAAAACTCGAAAACCCTATTCCCTTTCAACAGTTCCACGATATTGCTGGGGAGAAAACGTCTCACTCTAATCAGGCTCTCAAACAAGGGAACATGACTCACTCCGAGTATTTGCACCGAACTGAAGTGCTTCGCGAGACTATTATTGAACTCCTCCCAAGAGTACTCAGTAATGTGAAAGGGGTTCTCGTCCGTTGATACGAGTCTATTGGGCGTGGAGAGGATGGCGAATCCGGTACTTGTTAGTATCGCTTCGAGATCGTCGAGGAACAGGTCCGGTTTGGATAGATGTTCTACCACTTCAAAGGCGTAGGCACCATCAATAGAGTGTTCTCTGAATCCAAGATGCTCTGCGCTCATTACTGCGAAGTCGATGTTTCGCCCGCCGTACCGTGTCATCGCTTCTTTAACAATCTCAGGAGAGGTGTCGATTCCTATGACCTGAGTCGCCTCTCTTCCCAAGGCTCTACTTCCGAATCCGTATGCACACCCTACGTCGAGGGCGACTAGATCTCTTGCAAGACTCGCGTAGGTCAGATATCTGTCCAGGTGTATGCGGTAGAGGTAGTAGGTTGACTTGTTGCTCGGGTCTACCCGCTCGTAGATCTTCCAGTCTCTCAACGTTTCCCCCGAGTGTCGGACAGTTCCCTACTCCTCGCAACCGAGGTCGTGACACCCTTCAAGTAGATTGCTCGCACAATAGTTCATCCTACTATCCATGCAAGAGCGAGCAAAAGGAAGGCCGAAGTTTGCCTCATCTTCGACATGTCCGCCGTGGAGTTGCGTATTCGTTTTTGGAAAGACCAAGGTCTTGAAGAACAGTAACCGATTCGTCAATCCAGAAGGACCCCGGCCAAGATGGTAAGGCCGTAACGCAAGAAGCCACGGCGAGGATAGCTACTAGTACGACGATGAAAGGTTCCCTGCCGATGGAATTTAGCCATTGGTTATCAAGCAGTAGATTCGCCCCTATGAAGGTTGAACGGTCTGATGACCAAAGGAAGGGACACCCCATTTCATGAAGGTGGCGATCCTCAGATTGTGGCGATCTTGGAGTCGAGCGATTGTGGAATCGGGTACTCGTCTGATTCCTGAAACGTCGCTGTGTTTCTTCCAAGTAGCTCTGAAGTGGACGAGATTGTAGTAGAGGGATTTGAGGTAGGCCATGGCCCCGCCGTAACGTCTGAGAACCAAGAAGAGTCCAGTTTCTACTAGGTTCATTCCAAGGTAGAACGGGAGAACTTTAGCGATATTCCTAGTCTCATAGTTTTTCACTAACGTTCGCAGCTGATTCCGTTCTGAGTAGTAGCGCCTTGCTGGGGATGTGAGGAATCTTGCCTTGTTTGGGAAGCCTCCTTCCATTGAGGCGCCTCCAAAGTGGTAGACTAGCGCTTGGGGATTCGAGACTATTCTAAAGCCTGCGAGTCGAGCTCGCCAGCAGAGGTCAACGTCATCTTCGAACATGAAGTACTCTGGATCGAACTGACCGATGAGATCAAACACTTCTTTTCTGATCACCATAGCAGCTCCGGAAACCATGAAGACGTCCTGAGGGGTCCCTCGGTCACTGCAAATGTACATTCCAAATCCGAAGCGATCTACTCGCACTCCCAATTGCTGTATGGTGCTGCGGTCGTTCGCGTCTAGGATCTTAGGGCCACAGATCGCTACGGTCGGATCTGTTTTCAGAACGGATGTGAGATGCAACAGCCAATTCGGATCAACCTCCGTATCCTGATTCAGTATGGCAAGGAACTTGCCCCTAGCAACCTCAGCTCCTTGATTGACAGCTCGGGCAAAACCTTGATTGCTTGAGTTGGCAATAATTCTGACACTCGAATGAGAGCGGACGACCCGAAGACTTTGATCCTTCGAGCCGTTGTCAATAACAATTACTTCGTACGAGGGTCCGGCGGTTCCCATGATCGAGTCCAGGCAATCCCCAATGCAGTCCATGCCGTTATAGCATGGTATGAGAATTGACACTTCGGGATTCTCGGAATACAGTCTTCTCCTGCTCCCTGTCTTGTAACTTTCAGATCAGAACCCAAAGGAAATCCGTTAGGTCCGGCAAGTGTTCAATCCGGGTCTTGAAACGCTGCCTTAGCAATATGAGTTATTCGTGTCCCCTGGGAACTCCCTGAAGTGGTTTGCTTTTGATGGCAGATATCTCCGAGTTTGAGGAGGTCTTTAATCTGCAAATACCCGTTGGTTGAGTGCCTTGCCTCCAACTTGTAAGGTTGATGAGTATTCGTCAAAAGTGTACCCAAGCATTAAGTCTGCGGCATCCTTTCTGCTGAAACTCCCATGTCTCTTCCTGTCATTTGGTAGCGACGAATGAAGATTTCGACAAGCTCCGGCATTCTAGTAGTGGTCATTGTTTCGATGATCCTCGGGCTCATCTTGCGCCTCCTGCTCGTCGTTACGCTGCCAACGACTTGGGATGGTGGAACATTCCTCTACTGGGCCAACTTGCTCAACAACGGCCAGATTCCCTACAGGAACTTCTTCATACGGGACCCAGTGTACATCTACCTAATCGCGATTTCGACCCAGACATTCGGAATTAACATACCTGCACTATCAATTGCGTCCGTTGTTCCTTCCATCCTTACCGTCCCATTACTATATAGAATATCGAGGGAGATTTTTGACCGACTGACCGGTCTAGTTTCAGCTCTCATTTTTAGCTTCTCGCCAACCGTTGTCTGGTATAGTACCGTTTTTGATGAGAGGAGTTTGATGCTGTTTCTTAGCGTTCTCGGTATGTGGGCTCTTGTTAGGTGCCTTAGAACAGGGAATACGCGGTTTCTTGTTCTGTTCGGCCTGATCATCGGCGTCGGAACTTTCGCTTACCGAGCCCTAGCGATCTACGCGGTCGCTTTGCCGCCATTCTTGGCGTTACTCACTCATAGAGGCGGTTTTTCTCTGAGGGACGCGTCGAAGAGACTTGCCCTCGGGACGATCCTTTCGTGGGGCTCCTTTTTCATCGCCTTCAGTTCAATCTTTTTGCTATTCAGCAACTCCTCGAGTTTCGAGTGGATGGTTTCCAATTTTGGATTTGGCGGACAGGCGGAAAGTGCGGGATCGTTCATCACGTCGCAGACAAGCATTTCTTTCAAGGACAGAATCTTCTACGTGGCCGTTCGAGAATGGCTCTACTTGCTAGTCCCTGCCTTAGTATTCCCTGTAGTGATACTCTTTCGAAAACTCTCGAATAGAGTGAACCTTGCGCTCGGCATAACGATGGTAGGTAGCGCCGCATTTCTTGTGGCAACTCTTGCTTGGCGCACTGCTGACCCTCAATCATCCTTCGGGGCATACGACCCTTCAATCCCCTATCTGTATGCGTTTCTAGCGTTTCTCGTGGTGCTACCTGGGACTGCTGCTGTTACATATCGCAGAATTTCTCGTCCAATTTCGTACAAGGGATCAATGCCCATTGAATGGGCTCTACTCATCTTCTGGTTTCTCTCAACTGTCGTCTTAGTTGCATTGTTCGGCCATCCTCTTGTGAACTATTATTACTACTTCGCGCCGATTCTTACACTTCTTGCCTCTCCTGTGATATCTCAGGCCATCAGACAGATTGGCTACCCTACTCGCAACCCTCTTTCAAGGATGATGGGCCACCGGATACCAATCCTCTTTCTCGCGGTCTTGCTAGCCAACGCGGGGATGACTGCTGCGATGCTCTATACCACACAAATGTCATGGAGAAACCAATCATTATCATCTATCTATGATGTCGCTTCCTACATCCAAGCAAAGACAAATCCTCAAGATGAGATATTAGTTGGCAATCCCGCAATCGCGACCCTTGCACAGCGGAAGACTGCCTTGGGAATAACGGAACTCCAGCTCTATGCATTTGCTGGACCCGAGCCGTTTGTTCCAGTGGCAAATGATCCCTTCCATCTCTTTCCAAACGTGACTGAGATCTCACGCTTCATGGCCTCCGGCGGCGTGAAGTATGTTGTCGCGGATCAGTCACCTCCGACACTCTACATAATCGGCCTGCATCCCCTCTGGAAAACCTCCTTCCTCAACAATTTTGTTTTGGAAACACTAATCGACGGGGTCTCGATATACCGTTACAACCCGATTTGGGATTTGTCCCAACACTTAGACGCTGTCGAGGCGTTCAACAATTCTACAGTTTATAGCTACACGTACCAAGCATTCGTTGACGGGTTTGGCCACCTCCTAATCTCCTCGTGGCATTCCTCTTTGCAGCCTGTGGGAGGTACGATCTTGAGCAACCAGGTCCTATTCCATCCTCCCTACGTTTCAGGGAATTCCTATATCCAGATCGGCCTTCCGACGAACAAGTACACGAATCTCACCACGAGCTTTGCGTTGGCCGACGGTGCTGTGGGCAAATCTAGCGGAGTCACCTATTCAGTTCAAGTGAGAGAAAGAACGCAGCAACTCTTCCTACTCAATCGGCTGGTCACGACGAACAGTTGGCAGCAGTTCTCAAATCTTCTTCCAACTGGCCCCGATTTGACGATAGTGCTCTCATCTAGCTCGGGAACCTCGTCATCGTACGATTGGTTGCAAGTAACTCTGACCCTGTACTGATAGGCTTCGCCTGAGAAGAGCTGATCTAACCAGATCTGAGCCTGTACAGATGAAGACCTTGATCTTGTATTACAAGTTGGTAGGGATGCTGGCTAGTGAGAAGCTCCGTTTGCTGCCGGGGAGAGAGAGGATACCCTAGAGCAGGATTGGTCCAATTGTACCAGGAGCTGTCAAAGTTTACGAAAATATACTGTGGCGGTTCTGGGATAGAGTAGTTCAATGATACGTGCGCTTTGTTCGATAGTTGAGGATACAGGTCGCTCTCGGTGAGAATGGTCGCGTTTTGAGGCAAACCATTGCTTATCGAGACGACTGTCGATTCGAGGGGATTTGCCGCCGGCCAACTAGGAGCCGTGGGGCTAAGCGCGCTGTATAAGAGGGTAAGGGAAAGAGCGATCGCAACCAGACCGAGGATTGTTCTTCTATGCTTCACAATTTCGTACAGGAAGGGTATTGCTGCCAGGTAGACGAACGGCACTAGGAAGACGGAGTACTGGAAATTCACGTTCGAGTATGAGTATCTTGAGCTGACAATTACCACTCCCACCCAGGGCACTCCCGGGATTATTCTCGACGAATACTTCCGGAGTGAGAACCACATCGGAGCGGTGGCTACCAAGAGGTATGTTACTTTCGCTGGAATACCATTTGCGAGAGACGCTAGAAAGATTTCTGGGCTGCTCCAAAACGAGGGGCTGGAGCCAAGGAATTGTCCCCCCAGCCAGTTTGCCGGCCAACCCAACGACACAAACACTCCGCCGATTGTAGTTATCGCAATTATTCCTAGCAGGGTGAGAGACCCAATCATCGTGACGAGAATCCGTCGATCCGGGCGCTTCTTTGCAAACCATAGAGAAAGGGCGATTCCGACGCCTAGAACGGCAGAGTACTCGATTGTCGAAAGCATCCCTGCGAGGGAGACATAAAACAATCTGGGCGATTCTCGAGGATATGAGAAGTACATGAGATAGACGAAGAGGGGAATGAATGATTCTGTGTGGAAATCAAATCTTATGATTCCGTGGACCGCTGGGTTTGCCAGAAATAGTCCCGCTATGGTCACAGAAAGAAACTGGTTTCGTGTCTCTCGCAAAGCTGTTAGATATAGGGGAACTGCTGCGAAGGCTATGGCGCCCGCTTGAATGACCAGTAAGATTCTAGGATCAGGAACCAAAGCGTAGGCTAGAGCAACTAGACCGAGAATGGGCGAAATGTGATCTATATTCCCAAGTTTCGAGGGAAGGATTAAGGTGGACCATGACCCATAGCCGTGGATAGTCCGCCACACTGAGTTTGCATAGAGTCCGAGATCAAAGTAGTTTGTTTGAAAGGCGAGATATCTCTCGGTAGAATAGAGGGCGAAGATGGTGAACGCCGACGCTACAAATAAGACAAGAAGCAACCATGGACGTCTTTCTAGTTGACGTCCAGCGACTTGGTACGCTTTGGAAATGGCCCCACTAAATCGCGCTAACATGACCAAAGAGCGGGGTTGCCTTAATTCGCCTCGATCTTACGAAAATCCTAATCAGAGCGGGTCCCTGCTCGCAAATATCCATTACGAGCCTCTTGATTGGCGTTCTTTTTGATTTCATCTCCTTCCAAGAAACGGGGATCTCAGCCATCCTCCAACCAAGGCTCTTCAAGTAGACTATGACCTCCGTGTCCCAAGCCCAACCATTCTCCCGGGTTATTGGCAGAACGTTCATAACAGCTCTTCTGCTGAATGCTTTGAACCCGCATTGGTGATCTGAGATGTCTGTCTTGAACAGAGTCTGCACGATGGAGTTGTAGGCTAACGAGAACATTTTCCTCAATAAAGGCCTGCGCAAGCTGGACCCCAGAGAGTAGCGAGACCCGGTCACGAAGTCCAGGCCCTCAGACTGCATTCTAGAGACAAGTTTTGGAAGGAAGCGCAGGTCTGTCGCTAGATCAGCGTCCATGAAGACGTAGACGTCGGCAGGGGTCGACTTCCAAGCATTTCGGAGCGCTCTGCCTCTGCCCAACTTGGAATCGCTATGGAGCAGCTTGAGGTTCGGGTATGACCTAGTCAGGCCTTTCGCTATGTTAAACGTGTTGTCCGTTGAGCCGTCTTCAGCGATGAGCAACGTGTAGGGAAATCCGAGCTTTTGGAGAAGACCGTCTACTCGCTGGACTGCGGATACAAGTCGAGTCTCCTCGTTCCTAGCCGGTAGCGTGACGAGGTATGATGGAACGGTTATGGTCATAGCCGCTTTCCAACGACTGAGGCGAATATTCCTTGGAGGAATCCAATTCCATAGAACATGTCCAAGGCAGGTCCGAGAAGAGCGAGTCTCATTCGGCCGTGGACTTTGCGAAGTCTGTTGCCGTAAGTGAGAAGCCGAGTCGCAACCGTGAAGAGAGTAAGGAGAATGAAGTAGGGAGAGATTATTGTTAGCGCTAGTCCGGCGATGATGGCAGTCGCCGCTACGATCATTTGAAGTCTGTTCATCGCTCTTTCTGAGAGGGCTTTGCTCTGAGAGATGCCCTTGAGCGCGGAAGAGCGTTCTGAGAAAAATACCCCTGCCTGAGTCTTCCCATAACTGTAGATTTTCTCAGAGATTCCCTTGAAAGTAGACTCTTTGTTGCCGAATCCTAGGTTGTAGCTTATTGATCCGAGTCTTACGAGCCTGTAACCCGATGTACGGAGCCGGCTGCTGAGCACTTGGTCTTCGCCGGAGCTCCGGAACTTGCCGTCGGAAAATCCTCCCACACTTTGAACTAGTTTCTTCCGGAAGAGATCGCATTTGTGCTCTGTGAAGGTCAGGTCTTGTGTGAAGGCATCTTCGTGGTCGACTTCGGCTAAGTGTCCGTTTGAGACCATGAATAGCTTCTCGTTGTCGGAGAGAATGTTGATCT
>Ga0066688_10000935_pt1 | contig 10858 bp, 13 predicted proteins | sample GraSoiAngelo_137_FD_62304 | JGI IMG/M metagenome (GOLD analysis project Ga0066688, IMG submission 62304) | Grasslands soil microbial communities from the Angelo Coastal Reserve, California, USA - 14_0929_09_30cm | ecosystem: Environmental > Terrestrial > Soil > Grasslands | place: USA... | reverse complement strand
ACCTTCGCCGTCCTCGCCGACGGCGCCGAGGCTCGCGGTGACATCCTCTCTGCCGTCAATCACCGGGCGCGAGTCCGCGACGAGACCCGCCACATCAGCTATGCGCGCGCGCTGGTCAAGGCGCTCGTCGAGGACGATCCCGGTAACCTCGCCGTGATCCAGCGCTGGCAGGACGAGAGTCTCCGCCTGTTCGTGGAAGTCGCGAAGGGCGGCACGCGCCGCGAGTGGTGGGAGGGCTTCCTCGGCTCCTACTACAAGATCGCCTTACCGCTGGGGCTGCGCCCCACCTCGCTCTCCTAGCGCCGCCCGGATCGCGCTCTCGAAGACCGCGTAGGGCACGGCGCCGACGATCCGCTGGCCTTCTACGCCATCGGGAACCGTCGGGCCCACCACGAACGTCGGAGTCCCGCTGACGCCGGCGGCCACGGCGGCGGCGATGTCCTGATCGACCGCGGCCTTGTACTTCTCGTTCCCGAAGCAGGCGCCGAAGCCTTGCATGTCCAGGCCGAGGTCACGGGCCAGGGCGAAGTACGTGTCGCGGCTGAGCGCGTTTCCGTTGACGGTGACGCCGTGCCTCATCTCCCAGAACTTGCCCTGCTCACCCGCGCAGCGGACGGCCAGCGCCGCCGGCCGGGCGTTGGCGTGAAAGTCGAGCGGGAAGTCGCGGCTCACGAAGCGCACCTTACCGGTGTCGATGAAGTCGCGCTTGATCCGCTCGAACGTCCCGGTGTGGAACGTGCGGCAGAAGGGACACTCGAGGTCGGTGAACTCCACCATCGTGACGGGCGCGTCGTTGCGGCCCATCACGTGAGTGCCGCGCAGGTCGACCTTCACCTTCTCGTCGGCCGGCCGCTGAGGCGCCGCGGCCGCTGGCTGGGGAGCGCGCAACTGCTGGAGCACTTCGCGAAGCTGGCGGATCTCCTGAATGAGCCGCTCCGCTTGATCACGCGTGATCGGATCCTCCGCGGCAACGGGCGCGGCTGCACCAAGCGTCAACGCCAGGGCGAGGACCACGAGTGCTGAGCGAACGAGGCGTGCTCGAGTCGTCATCGTTCGATTATTGCACGTTCGCCGTCACCGACGTCGCTGCCGAGCGTGAGGGTGAACGTTCTCTAGCGCCAGCGGGCGGCGACGTAGACGGCGATCAGCAGGACCACGATCCCGTTGAGCGCGAAGAACGCGGCTCGTCCCGTCGTGAAGACAATCTCCTGATCGAACATGGCCGAGCCCCTCCCAGGACGAGCAATTCCTGGGTGGAAGAGCACCGGCCATGCCACGCCGATATGATTTCGCCTTTCGCGGCGTTGCACGAAGCCCGGTCACCCGGCGCATCAGAACTGTCAATTCTTCCGACTAGGCCGTTCGAGCTAGGCCTCCGGACGGTTGTCGAACGTGCCGATTGACCTGGAGAGCCATGCACGCGATCTCGCGGACGCAACTGGAGAATCGCTCGCTGCAGCACGTGGAGTGCCCGGTCCAGGAACGGGCCGCGCTCCTATCGCGCAGCTACCCATCACTGCGCTCGCACGATCTCAGCCGGTCCGATCTCGAAACGCTGGGCAGCTACACGGAACTGTTCAGGGTCGCCGCCGGCACGATGATCTTCCACGAGGCGACGCCGGGAAGCTGGATGGCCCTCGTCGTGTCCGGGGAAGTCGAGATCCGCAAGCTCGACGCCGCGCAACGCGACCGCGTCCTGGCCACGATCGGGCCGGGAAATCTCCTCGGCGAGATGGCGTTCCTCGACGGCCAGACGCGCTCGGCCACGGCCATCGCGTCCAAGGACACGGCGCTGCTCGTCGTCACGCGCAGCGCGTACGACGAGGTCGTGCGGGTCCACCCCGCGCTCGTGGGCAAGTTGCTGCCGGGGCTGATCCGAGTGCTGATCCTTCGGCTGCGCCGGGCCAACGTGAAGCTGGTCGATCGCCAGGAGGATTGAGGAGGGCCACGGCTTTCCGTCCGACACGTCGATGAGGATTCCCTCGAACACTCCGTCGTCGCGCAGCCAGAGGTTGACGCGTAGCCAGACGTCCGTCCCGTCGCGCCGCCGCCAGTAGAGCTCACGATGGCTGACCGCACCCTGGTGGTCGAGGCCGTGGACCATGGCCTCGCGGGTCCGTCATCCTCGACCTCCGTCGTCAGATCGCTCCAGGGACGCGCGTCAAGGAATTCGGAGGTCTGTTACCATCAGCGGCCAACGAAGGGAGGCCACGATGAAAATCCACCGGCTCTATGCGGACGAAAAGGGTGAGTCACACTGGCAGGACGTCGAGATCGAGTTCAAAGAACAATCGAGAGCCGGGCGAATGTCCGCGCGCCTGCCGGCCAGCGGCATCATCTTCCGTCAGGTCGCGCCCGACTACGACCTCGACTGGCATCCCGCGCCCCGGCGCCAGTACATCATCAACCTGGACGCCGGCGTGCAGATCACGGCCAGCGACGGCGAGGCGCGGCGCATCGGCGCCGGTGAGGTGATCCTCGTCGAGGACACCTGGGGCAAGGGCCATCTCTCCAAGGCCCTCGACGGCGCGCTGCGCCACTGCATCTTCGTGACGCTGGACTGAATGGATGCGGCGGCTCCCGAAGAGCGACACCGCACCCGGATCACGCGGCCCGACGGGCGTGTCGTCAACGTCGCGCGGTTTCGCGGCCAGCTCTTCGTCTGCGCGACCGGCTGCTGCTGCGGCCGCATCGACGACGGATTTCCGGCCGTCTCGACGCAGCTCTACCACGACGAATGGGAGCGGCGCCGGCTCCGCGACATCGTTCATCTGACGATCGGGGGCTGCCTCGGCCCGTGCGTGCTCGCGAACGTGGTGCTGCTCCTGTTCAACGGTCACGCGCTGTGGTTCCACTCCGTCAACGCTGACCCGCTGGTGCTCGCCCTGTACGACTACATCGAGGCGCTGCTGCGGGCCGACGCGCCTCTGTCGCCACCGTCGTCGCTGGCCGACCTTCAGTTCAGCGGTTCTCGCTGATGCGGATCGTGGCGTGGAACATCCGGGCCGGCGGCGGGCGGCGCGTCGGCGCGATCGGTCGGCAGATCGAGCGGTGGGGGGCGGACGTCGTCGGCCTGTCGGAGTTCAGGATCACGCCACCCGGTCGCGGGCTGATGACCGCGCTGGCCGCGACGGGCCTTCGCTACCAGCTCACGACGGCGCACCCGCGCCGGCCCGCCAGCAACGCCCTGCTCGTCGCCGCGCGCTGGCCCTTGCGCCGGGTGCGTCTCGGGGGCGGTCCCGGGGAGCCGGGCCGCTGGATCGTCGTCGAGGTTGCCGGGCCGCTCCCGTTCGTGCTCGGCGTCATGCACGTGCCGAATCGAGTGAGCGGACGAAAGTACCCGTTCCTCGACGCCGTGCTGAGGTGCGCCCACCGGTGGCAGCTGGGTCCGGCCCTGCTCGTTGGCGACACGAACTCCGGCCGGCGCGGCATCGACGAAGAGGTGCCCTCGTTCAATCGGCGTGAGGAAGGCTGGATCGACGCGCTCGCGGAATGCGGGTGGCTCGACGCGTTTCGCCACCTCCGCGCCGACACCCGGGCCTACACGTGGTACTCGCCGAACGGACGGAACGGCTTCCGTATCGACCAGGCGTTCGTCAACGCCCCGTTGCTCGCGCGCCTCAAGGACGCCGCGTACGTCTGGGGCGGCGCGGCACGCCGAAGACGCCGTGACGTCCTCAGCGACCACGCCGCCCTGGTCCTCGACTTGACCGACCTCTAACCGCCTCGTTCCTCTGCTGGAGTGGGCCTACAGACGAAGGAACGATTCGAGTGACGCCCCCTCGAACGTCGCGTTGGGTGCGTGGCACACGTGACAGGCCCGCACACCGATCTCCGAAACGAGCGTGTAGCCGGTCGACTGGTGACGCCAGATCACCACGTCGAAGCCGCGACGCTTCATGACCCTGAACCTCGGCTTCTCGCTCAGGCCGAGCTGGTTGTACGCCTCTCCCGGCATGATGAAGAGCGACACGTGGTCGTGATCGAGCTTGTAGTCGATCGCGGCGACTTCAGCGTTCGCCAGCCGCGAGATACGCGCGCCGACCAGGGTGAGATTGGGCTTCTTCATGTCCGGCAAGCTGACTTTGAAGTCCACGCGCTTCCGGAACCGTTCTTCGGCCGCCCGAGGAGACAGACCGACGATGTCGGGCGGAAGCTGACCGCGCCCCAGCTTTTGATGCTGGTCCAGCGACGCCTCGACCACCTCGTCCAGCGTGTTGCCTCGCTCGAGGACGGCGGCGAGCTGCATTCCGCCGACGACACCGATGGCCAGCAACATGATCGCCGACGTCATGAACAGCCACGGCTTGTACCAGCGACGCCGCGTGCGTGAGCGCTGCTCGCCGAGGCCGGTGAGGAAATGGTTGATCCGGTCACGCAGGTGCGGTGGCGTGGGATCGGGCCGCAGTCGAACGACGTAGGCGTCGCGGAAGGCGAGCTCCTGCTCGACGACGTACCGGCACGAATCGCACTCGGCAAAATGGGCCTCCATCTCGTCCCGAAGCGCCGCAGGAAGCTCCCCGTCCACGTACGGAAAACCCTGGGACTTCATCGTGTCGCAGTTCATGGCGTCCCCCGTGTCGCGTGACCGTCGTGGCGTCGAGGATCGACGAGGTAGGTCCGGAGCAGGTTGCGTCCTCTGTAAAGTCGGGACATGACGGTACCGATGGGCCGGTCGATGATCGTGGAGATGGTGCGGTAAGACAGCCCCTCGATGTCTCGCAGCTCCACGACTTCCCGCATGAGGGTCGGCAAGCGGCGGATACCTTCCCTGACCCGTTCGATGGTCTCCTGGCGAAGGAGAATGTCCTCGGGAGCGAGCGGAATCGCGAAGAGGGGACTCTGGAGCAACCCGGCCGTCTGCGTGTCGTGCAACGGATCTCGAGGGACGACGTCTTCCGGCGCCGCTGCCGGTCGATATGGGTATTTCGGATGATGGCGAATACCCAGGCCTTGAACGGCAGGTCGCGAACGAACGTGTCGAAGCCGTTGAAGGCCCTGAGCAGGCTCTCCCGGAGCAAATCCTCGTAGTCCTCGGGAGGCCGGGCCAGGAGCATCGCGTAGTTGTGTAGTGAATCCAGACAGCCCGCAATGCCCTCGCCACGCCGATGTCAGGCGCGTGAACGTCTATCTAATACTACGCAACCCTCACGAGATTTACTCCCGAAGTTGACGTCACTTTGACAGCGACGCGCACATAGGGCATTGTCCCCGCCATGCATTTCGGGATCTTTCTCGAGGAACGGCGCCCAGGAACGAGCGAGGCCGCGGCGTTTCAGGAAACGTTGGACCTCGCCGAGGCGGCCGAGGCCTCAGGGATCGACGGCGTGTGGCTCGGCGAAATCCACTTCAATCCCACGCGTTCCGTGCACTCGGCACCGATGGCGCTGGCGAGTTACATCGCGGCCCGCACCGAGCGCGTGCGAATCGGCACGGCCGTGCAGGTGCTTCCGCTCGGCAACCCCCTGCGGATCGCCGAGGACGTGGCCACCGTCGATCATCTCAGTCGGGGCCGCTTCGACTTCGGTATCGGCCGCAGCGGCTCACCGCGCGCGTACGACGCGCTCGGGATCCCCTACGCCGAAAGTCAGGCGCGCTTCGAGGAGTCTCTTCGCATCATCCTCGAGGCGTGGAAGGGTGAGCCATTCAGCTACGACGGGAATTTTTACCGGATCAGGAACGCCACGGTCGGACCGCGGCCGTATCAGCGTCCGCATCCACCCCTTCGAATGGCCGCGAACTCCCGCGAGACCTTCCCGATCGTCGGCCGGCTGGGACTCCCGCTCTTCGTCGGGTTGCGCGACCTGAGCATCCCCGAGCTCCATGCGCACCTGGCCGCGTACCGGTCGGCGTGGCGGGAGGCGGGCCACCCGGGACGTGGCGACGTGTGCCTCCGCATTCCCGTCTACGTCGGAGCCACCGAGAAGGACGCCGTCGAGGAGCCGCGCGAGAACACCGTCTACTTCTTTCGCCGTCACGCGGAGCTGACACGGTCCGGACTCGGGCGTGGCGACACGGGGCCGGCCGATCGGCGTCAGGCCCGGGTCGCCGAGCTCACGAACCTCACGTACGAGGACATCCTCGAGACCCGCGTGGCGTTCGGGACCGCGGCGAGCCTGACCGAGCGTCTCGCCCGGCTGCGGGACGAGCTCGGGCTCTCCGGGATCGTGGCCGAGCTGAATCCGAGTGGTCAGTTCGCCCTGGAGCAAATGCACCGGACGCTCCGCGTCCTGACGCGTGAGGTGATCCCGGCGCTCAGGTGATGACGGGCCGCCGCTCGAATACGAGCGGCGCGTCGCGGTCGTGCCGTCCCTGCTGGAACATCTCCCGCGCGTTGGGCAGCTCGTAGTAGATCTCGAGCATATTGCCGTCGGGATCGTGGAAGTAGACGCTCTTCTGACTCACGTGGTCGATTGCGCGCGTGACCTTCACCCCGTGCTGCTCCAGCGTGAAGTAGGCATCCCTCAGCGCCTCCTCGCTGCTCACCCGGAACGCGACGTGACCCAGGCCGAGACTGCCCGACGGGCGCGGCGCCGAGTCGTCCTGATTCGTGACCGGGAAGAGATCGATCGAGTGCGCGTGACCTTCGAGCGCCATGAACACGCCCCCGTGCTCGGGATCTTGCTCGGTGACCTGGAGCCCGAGGACGGTCGAATAGAAGGCCTTCGAACGCTCGACGTCGCTGACCCGCAGCAGCACGTGTCCGATGCCGGTGAGTCGTATCATGGCGTCGTTAGTTGCCCTTGAGCCGCATGTCCTCGTAGGACGGCCATGGCGTCATCGGCACCAGATTGATGGCGTGCTCCGCCAGACGCGGGCCAACGGCCATCAGGGCGCGGAAGTCCATGACCGGCGCGAACATCGCCCGGTCGATCGTGAGCTGCTGAATCTTGTGCAGGAGCGCTTCGCGCTTCTTGGGGTCGCGCTCGCGCGCCTGCTGCAGGAACAGATCGTCGATGTCGGGATAGCCGCCGTAGGCGTAGGCGCCCTTGGACTGGATGAACGCCTCCACCCGGCTCGCGGCGTTGCCGGAGTTCCCCACCGCCGTGAGGAAGAGCCCGCGGAGCTTCTTCTCCTTCCAGTCGGAGTAGAAGGCTGCGCGCTCGGTCGCGCGCATCTTCATGCGGATGCCGGCCGCGGTCAGATAGTTCAGCACCGACTCGGCCACGGTCGGGAACCCGGGAATCCCCACGAACTCCCCCGCGTCGAGCCCGTTCGGATAGCCGGCGTCGGCGAGCAGTTGCTTCGCCTTGGTGAGATCGTACGGTGGCGGCTCGACCTGCAGCGCGAAGTCCATGACGCGGGGCACGATCACGCCCGCCGGCGGACACAAGCCGAGGCACGCCGCCTCGTTGATCTGCTGGCGGTTCAGCGCGAAGTTCACCGCGAGCCGCATCCGCTTGTCGTGCCACGGCGACTTCGGATCCCACTGGTCGGCGAACTCGACCCAGAAGATCGACGCGTGCTTCGAGGACACCACCTGCATCCGCGGGTCGCGCTTGAGACCCTCGGCGTCGGGGCCGTCGAGCACGTACCCGATATCGGCCTCTCCGCTCTTGAGCATCACGGCGCGCGTGGTGGACTCGGGGACGCTCTTCATGACGAGCGTCTTCACGTTAGGGACGCGGCGCCAGTACCCGGGGTACGCCTCGAGCACCACCTCCACGCCGGGCTTGTGGCTCACGAACCTGTACGGGCCAGCGCCGATCGGATGCTTCTTGAAGGCGTCGTCTCCCACCTCGGTGAGGTACTTCTTGGGCACGACGATTCCGGCGGCGGTGGCCGTGGTGCCGTAGAACGTCATGAAGTCCGGCCACGGCTCCTTGAGCTGGAAGCGCACCACCAGGGGACTGACGACCTCCACCTGCCGGACGCGCTCTTGCAGAATCTTCGCCCCGGCACCCTTGTACCGCTCGAAGCTGAACCTCACGTCTTCGGCGGTCACGGGGTCGCCGTTGTGGAACCTGAGCCCGGCGCGCAGCCTGAACTCGTAGGTCTTGCCGTCGGGGCTCTCCCGCCACGACTCCGCGAGGCTCGGGCCCATCTTCTGGCCGGGATACGGGCGGACGAGCGCGTCGTGGAGCGCGTAGAGGATGCCGAACGGGGTGATCTGTGGCGGAGCGGTGGAGGGGTCGAACCAGCTCGGCGCGATCGTCACGTGCCAGGCCATGGTGGCCTGACCCGCCGGCGCCTGCGCGGCGGCGCTCGGCGTCGCGCCGAGGACGACGACGGCGACGAGCAGCGGCAAGATGACTGGAGCCATGACTCCCTCCCGTGTGGGGCTACACCGGCAGCTTGTCTCCGTCCGGCGGGGCCGCGACCTCGAAGGCGTTGACGACCCCCGACAGGAGCGCGAAGTAGTTCGCGGCCGCCGTCAGCTCGACCAGCCATTGCACACCGTAGCGGCTCTTGAGCGCGTCGAAGATCCCCTGGTCGACGCGGTTCGTGCGCATGAGCTGCCGCGTGTAGGTCACGATATCCCGCTCGTCCGCGGGAAGCTTGCCCGCGTCGCCCTTCGCCCGGAGGAGGTCGATGGCCTCCTCGCGCACGCCGTTCTTGCGTGCCGCGGCGACCTGGGCCGCCCACACGTACGCCGCCTCGCGCTCGCGCACGGCGGTCAGGATGGCGAGGGAACGGAGCTTCGGCGCGACGATGCTCTCGTCGCGGAAGAAGGTGACCAGGGGGAGCACCCGCTCCGCCAGCTTCGGGCTGTGGAGCAGCATGCTGAACGGCCCCCGCACGGTTCCGAACACGTTCACCACCGCGTCGACGACGGCGTGGTGCTCGGCGGACACGTCGGACTTGCCGGTGATCGGGGCGACGCGCGGCATCACGGGCTCCTTTCTGGCCTCACACGAGCAACGCGAGGGGCTCCTCGATGAGCTCGGCGAGGGCGCCCAGAAACTGGGCGCCGCGCGCGCCGTCGAGGGCACGGTGGTCGCAGGACAGGGTCAGCATCATGGTGGGCTGGACGACCGGCTGGCCGTTGACGGCGACGACCCGGTCGGCGATGCGGCCGACGGCAAGGATGGCGGCCTGGGGCGGATTGACGATGGCAGTGAAGGCGTCGACGCCGTACATCCCGAGGTTGCTGATCGTGAAGCCGCCGCCCTGGATGTCGGCGGCGCGTAGCTTGCCAGCCTGGGCCCGGCTCACCACGTCCTCGCGGCGGGCGGCGATGTCCACGAGGCGCAGCGTGTCGGCGCGGTGCAGGACGGGGACGACGAGGCCGTCGTCGATGGCCACGGCCAGGCCGATATTGATGTCGGCGTTCCGCACGATCGCGCCGTCCTGCCACGAGGCGTTCACGCCCGGGTGCTGTGACAGGGTCGCCGCGACGAGCTTCACCAGGAGATCCGTGTAGGTGATCCGGGCGCCGGTGTGCTTGCTCGCCCGCTCGCGCCAGGAGACCAGGCGGCTCACGTTGACCTCGCGGACCAGATAGAAGTGGGGCGCGGTGGTCCAGCTCGCCGTCATGCGCTCGGCCATGATGCGCCAGACGGTGCCGACGCCAGGCGCCTCCGCCCGGGCCGCCGCGCTCGGCGTCGCGGCGAAGACGTCTGCGACGAGGATGGCGCCGCCCGGGCCCGAGCCGCGGAGCGCCTGGATGTCCACACCGCGCTCGGTGGCCAGTCGCCGTGCCTTCGGCGACGCAGCGGCGAGCCGCGCCGCGGTGCCGTCGCCGGCGGCCGCCTCCCTCTGGCGCGCGACGTGGGCGAAGACGTCGGCCTTCTCGATCTTGCCGCCGGCAGGCGTGACCTGGGCGAGATCGACGCCGTGCTCCTGGGCGATCTTGCGGGCGAGGGGCGAGGCCCTGACCGCCGGCGCCGGGACGGCGGTGACGCCGGCGGGCGGCTGCCCCGGCGCGACCGACGCCGCCTCCTCGGAGGCGAAGATCAGCGCGATCGTCTGTCCGACGGGGACCACGTCGCCCGCTCGCGCGGTCACCTCTCCGAGAACGCCCGAGACTGGCGCCTCGATCTCGGTGGTGGCCTTGTCGGTCTCGATCTCCACGAGCGGCTCGCCCTTCCGCACCTTGTCGCCGGGGGACTTGAGCCAGTGCAGGACCTTGCCGGTCTCCTGCGCCAGCTCCAGCGCCGGCATGATGACGTTCGTGGGCATCAGCGCATCACGCTTTCCCGCAGAGGGCCTTCGCCGCCTCCAAGACCATCTTTTCCGAGGGCACCGTCAGGTCCTCGAGTACCGGCGAGAACGGCACCGGGACATCCATGGCCCCGATGCGCTTGACCGGCGCGTCGAGGTGATAGAAGGCCCCCTCGGCGATCACCGACGCGAGCTCGGCGGTCACGCCGTACCGCTCGTAGCCCTCGTCAACCACGATGGCGCGCGAGGTCTTCTTGACCGAATCGATCAGCGCCTGCTTGTCGAGGGGGGCGGTCGTGCGCGGGTCGATCACCTCGGCGCTGATGCCAATCTTCTCGAGCATGGTGGCGGCGCCGAGGGCGACCTGCACCATGCTGCTGGTGGCCACGATGGTGACGTCCGTGCCCGCCCGCTTGATGTCCGCCACCCCGAAGGGGATGGTGTAGTCCTCGGCCGGCACCGGTCCCTTGATCCGGTACATCATCTTGTCCTCGAAGATGACCACCGGGCTGTCGTCGCGGATGGCCGTCTTCATCAGCCCCTTGGCCTCGTACGGGCTGGAGGGCAGGGCGACCTTGAGGCCCGGGACGTGACTCACCCAGGCCTGGAGCGACTGGGAGTGCTGAGCGGCCGACCGGCGCGTCGCCCCCAGCGTCGTGCGGAAGACGATGGGCACCTTGAGCTTGCCGCCCGACATGTAGTGCACCTTGGCGGCCTGGTTCACCATCTGGTCCATGGTCAGCGTGATGAAGTC
>Ga0066688_10000920_pt1 | contig 10900 bp, 8 predicted proteins | sample GraSoiAngelo_137_FD_62304 | JGI IMG/M metagenome (GOLD analysis project Ga0066688, IMG submission 62304) | Grasslands soil microbial communities from the Angelo Coastal Reserve, California, USA - 14_0929_09_30cm | ecosystem: Environmental > Terrestrial > Soil > Grasslands | place: USA... | reverse complement strand
TGGCACTGCACTGGGGATTTATACGCTATGGGTGCTGCTGCCGGAGGCTTCCGCCAGCGAGTACGACCGCCTGGCGCAAAACGGCGGCCACGTGAATTCCGCCGCCGCTTCGTCGCATTGAGACAGAAGCGCAGAAATCAGAAACTAGAAACTAGAAGAGGCAGAAAATCAAAAGCAGGATGGCGACCTGAAGGTCGCCGCCTCGCGACTCTGCAGGCGGATTTTTCGAGGAGTTCGTGGATGAGGGTTTGGTAGGGTTTGGATTGTTTGGCAGCCATGCGGCGGAGCCGGCGAAGCAGTTGCGGGGCAATGCGAATGGCGATGAGCTGTTTTGCTTTTCCCGAAACGGGGCGGCCGACTCTGCGGGAGCGGCGCAGTTCGGCATCGGTCGATTCCTGGATGTCGGACAGGTCGAGCTTGCTATCCGGCATAGGCTTTGCGCTCTTTGCGTGTCGCCTGGCGCGCGCTGATGATGCGAATGATTTCTTTGTCATCTTTCAGCCTCCTGGGCATGTATATGACGATCAGAATCCGACCTGTGACCGAAGCTCCCAAACGCTTGGAGAGAAATTCACCATGGGAGTGCTCGGGATCGTGCAGTCGAGGGCTTCGGGGTCACCGAAGACGGTGGCAGCCTCCTCGAAGGACACGCCGTGTTTCTTCAGGTTGCTCAGGGCTTTCCGGGCGTCCCAAGAGAACACATTACTGTATATACGCTAATTCAGCGAGGATGTAAAGAGGAGGCGGCTCAGATTTCTCAGGTTTCCAGGCGGTACATGGTGATTCCGCTCATCAGCTTGGGATAAAAATCGGTGGACTTCTGGGGCATCACTTCGCCGCTCGTCGCGATTTTCATCACTTGCTCGACGTCGCAGGGATTCAGCAGGAACGAAACCTGTGCGCGCCCGCTGTCCACCGCGTCGAGTGCGGCGAGCGCTTCTCGCTCGTACGTCAAATTTTCTTCCGCCTTCACTGCTTGCGGGGTGATGCCCAGTGCCGGCTCCAGGATTCCTTCGTGCAGCAGCACCACGTCCAGTTCGCGCTGCAACGGCGAAACGTTTGGCAGGAGTTGCGCCAGGTTGACGCCTTCGCGCAGCGTCAGCACGTAAAACGCGCGCTTCTTCCCTCCCGGAGTGGGATACACGCCGATCGCCCGCTTCGCCCGCGCCTTCGCGAGCTTCGCCAGGAATTTCTTTTTCGCTTCGGACCTCTCGCCGCTGCCGGAGAACGGAAATTCCTCCGCCGCGAACCACGGCTCCAGGTGCCGCCGCACGCCGCTCCAGGAAAAATCGTGGACGTTTGCCGCCAGGCGGTGCGTCGGCAAAATCGTCAGCCCCTCGCTTCGGGTGTTGATGAACATCATCATCGCGCGCTCGTACGGCGCTTCCGGATCGATCTTTCCGCCGCGCCCGCGCCGCTCGTTCCTGTAATTCAGCGCCGTCTCATAGCGATGATGCCCGTCGGCGATCACCAGCTTCTGGTCAGCCATCGCTTTTTGGATTGCGGCCAGGCGCTGCGGCTCTGCAATCACCCACAGCCGGTGCATCACGCCGTACTCGTCACGCATCTCGGTCACCGGCGCTGCAGCCGTTTCCGCATCCGCGAGAAGCGCGTCAATGCGTTTCTCCGCGTCCGAATACAGCATGAAAAGCTGCCCGGTGTGCGTTTTCGTGTGTCGCAGAAGCTCCAGCCGGTCCGCCTTCGGTCCGGAAAGTGTGTGCTCGTGCCGGAAAACGACGCCCGCGGAATATTCCTCGAGTGTTCCCGCTCCGATGAAGCCGCGCCGCGTTCGGCGTTCTTCGGTGTCCGGCACCGTGTATTCCTGCGTGTACCCATAAAAAGAGGGCGCAGGGTCCTGCACCACTACCTGCTTGAGAATCCAATCCTCCATCGCAGCGGCAGCGCGGGTGTAAACGTTGTTCTGCGGCGTGTCGCTCGGATACGCGCGTCCCTTCTCCACGGCAATGAGGTTGTGCGGATCCGCGGCGTAATATTTTTCCTGCATGGCCGGAGAAATTTTGTCGTAGGGCTGCGTCAGAACGCGGTCGAACGGCGCTTGCTTCGGGTTGTAGCGAAAAGCGCGAAAGGGATAAACCTGGGCCATGAAGTCTCCGGAATCGAACTGTGCCGCCTGCCGAATTGTTTATTTTACGCGAACACGCCGGAATTCCGAAAAAGCCGCAAAGTTAAATTCCCGTTGAAATTTCATGCGGGGGGGGGATGACTGCCGAAAAAGCGCGGCCATATTACAATGATTTGCTTATGGCTGCTGCGAATTTTTCTTCCGTGCGCGCGCTGATTTTCGACCTGGACGGCACGCTCATCGACTCGAAACTCGACCTGATCCGTTCCGTCAACGCCATGCTGCACGAAATGGGCCGCGAGCAGCTTCATGAAGATACGATTTCCGGTTACATCGGCCACGGCGCGCCGCAACTGGTCGGCCAGGCTCTAGGCCATGGCGCCACGGAAGCGGAACGCGAGCGCGCGCTGAAGTTTTTCCTCGCATATTACGAAGACCACAAAATGGATTCAACTTGCGCGTACCCGGGAGTTCCCGAAGCGCTCGAACGTCTCGCCGCGTTTCCGATGGCGATTTTGACGAACAAGCCGGTGCGCATCAGCGTGCGCATTCTCGAAGCGCTCGGACTGGCAAAATACTTTCGCGCCGTTTACGGCGGCAACAGTTTTGAAACAAAGAAACCCGATCCGCTTGGCGCGAAAACGATTCTTCGCGAATTCGGCGCCGCCCCGGCCGAAGCCATGCTGATCGGCGATTCCGCAGTGGACGTGCAAACCGCGCGCAACGCCGGAACTTTTGCCGCCACCGTGAATTACGGTTTCGGCGCGCACGACCGCGCCGTGCACCCCGCGGACTTTTATCTTGACCGCCTCACCGATCTCGTCCCGCTTCTCGGGAACCATCGCTGAGCGCGGATCGCGCGATGGCGCTGACGCCGATTCCAAATTTTCCCGCGAAGGCTCTCCAATCGAAACCTTGCGCGCGATCTGCCCAGGGTTGAAATGTTTTTTGCAAAAACCACAGCACGCCGCCCAGCAGCAAAAGCATCATCAGCCAGCGCGCAGCGCTTGCCAGCGATGCGGCGGTGAGCGCCGGCCATTGGAACCGGAACTGCGCGAGAACGTGCCCGCGGTCCAGCATCCAGTGCCAGCCGGTATGAGCGACGAGCGCCGACAGAACGATCGCGCCCATGCGTTCCGCGATGGCGTAGCGGAAGAAAAGTTGCAGCGCGGGAATGAGCAGGACCAGGACGAGAAGCTGGCCAAGCTCGACGCCAACGTTGAAGGAAAGCAGTGACGTCAGCAAGTGGGACCCGGCGAATTGCAGCGATTCACGCAAAGCAAACGAGAAACCAAATCCGTGTACCAAGCCGAAGCCGAAGGCCATCATCCAGCGGCGCTGCAAGCTGCTGCCACCAACAATGTTTTCAAGCGCCATATAAACGATGGAAATAGCGATGAGCGTTTCGATCAGCGGAGGAAACCATAGAAAATTTGGCGCGAGATTGTAGGCGGACGCAATCAGCGTAATCGAATGCGCGATGGTAAACGCAGTGACGACGGGAATGAGCGCGCCGAGACGGCGGAAAGGGATCACCAGGCAGAGCAAGAACAAAAGATGGTCGGTGCCGTCAAGAATGTGGAAAAAACCCAGGTCGACGAAGCGGAGGGCGGCTTGGTACCAGCGCGGGTCGAGCCGGACGAGGCCGGGATCCCCGGTGAATTCGAACGCGCGAACTTCGCCGCTCGGTGGCACAAAACGAAGAACAGTGACGACGCGCAGGCCCAAGCGCGCGAGCGCGGGATGGATGGAAAAACGAGATTGTTCCGATTGGATTGGGTATTCGAACAACACGTCGAGCATGGTCTGGTCCCAATAGACATTGGTGTCGTTCGAAAGCGGGGGGCCAGTGACGTTGGCGAGCGCATTGTCATAAGAAGCGAAAGAGCGGTCGGACGGAAGCGAGATGCGGGTCGCGACGATTTGAGGCTTTGAGAGACGACTATCGTTCTCGAAGAGTTCAATGAAGTCGGAAATCCAAAGCGTGGCCGCGCCTGGAAGCACCTCATTCACGCGCGCGAGGTCCAAATAGCCGGGGCCGCGTTCGAGAAAATTAATATCGCGCATGGCCTTGAGCGGAACCCGAACAACGAGATGGAGGCGATTGCCTTGTGGTTTGACAAATGCTTGGACGACGACATCGTTGGGGATGTCGTGAGCGGCCGCGCTAGTCGGAGAAAGCAAGAAGAGAGCGGCCAGAAACGCTGCGAAGATGCGAGGCATGGGAATTGCGCCTACTTGGCGACGTAGCCCGCGGGCAATATTTTGTGAGGATCGACCCGCACAACAAGGTAGACGATCTGGTCGGTGGTGATTTCGCTGAACCAGTGCGGAGTGTTTGGGGGAATGATGACGACATCGCCGGGACCGATCTTGCGGCTCACACCGCCTTGAATGCCGCTGCCGCCAGTGCTGGGACCATTGAGCACGGTCACCACCGGGCTCTCGGCTTGAATTTCTCTTGGATTGTCCAGCGTACCGCCGGTTACAAGTGTTCCGTTTCCTTCAATCACATGGTAGACCTCGGTGATCTGGGCGTGCTCGATGCCGCTGGGAGCATCTTTGCCGGAAGTCTTAGCGCGGTGAACGACGCCGATGCCGACGTTGTATTCGCCGTTGACATTGACGACGCGAATGGCTTGGTCGCTGACGCGGTCGGCGGCCGTCTTTTGCACGAGGGCTTGCACTTCCGCGCTGCTGATGTCCGTGGCGGTTCCGCGCGGCAGGTGTGAGGCGGGACTCGGCGTTTGGGCGCGAAAACTTTTCGGAATGGCAACCGCGAACACAAACGCAAACGCGAGAAAACCCAATAAAACTTTTTGCATGATGCTCTCCTTCGGGGAATGAACTTGACTGGCTGGCTCACTTGCTTGATTTCGGCCACACGACGCCCTGATCTTTTTTCGTGACCGGCGCCATGCCTTTGTAAACGAATTTCTGGACGCGCTGGCCGCGGTAGGTTTCGGTCGTGAAGAGGTTACCTTTCGAATCGGCAGCGATGCTATGCACGGCGTAGAATTGGCCGGGCTGACGCCCGCCGTCGCCGAAGCTGGTCAGGATTTCCAGCGTATCGCGGAGCAGGACGTAGACTTTTTCATTCGAGCCGTCAGCCAGGAAAATGTAGGTCTGCTGGGGATCCTTGGAAAAGGCGATGTCCCAGACCGATCCGTCACCGAGAGTTTTTGTGGCGACGAAGGCCTCTTTCACGAAAGTGCCGTCCTTTTTGAACACCTGGATGCGGTCGTTCGGGCGGTCGCAAACGTACAGCAGGCCGTCATTCGAAAGCTCGGCGCAGTGCACCGGATTGCGGAACTGCTGAGCGGGGGGCGCGTCGGGATTGTACTTGCCGAGATCGGTGTCGTCCGGCTTCTTGCCGTAAGCGCCCCAGTGGCGTTTGTACTTTCCGGTTTCCGCGTCATAGACGATCACGCGGTGATTGCCGTAACCGTCGGCGACATACAATTCATCTGTAGTCTTATCGACGAACAATTTCGCGGGGCCCTTCAAGTTCTCCGTGTCATTGCTGCCCTGGCTCTTGCTCGGGTGGCCGATTTGCATGAGGAATTTGCCGCTCTGCGTAAATTTCAGGACCATGTTGTCATGGTAGCCCTTGGGATCGGGGCCGCGGCTGTTGCCCCCAATCCAGACGTTGCCTTTGTAATCGACGGTGATTCCGTGGTTCGAATCAGGCCAATCGTAACCAGCCCCTGGGCCGCCCCAGTGGCCGATGAGATTACCTTCTTCGTCGAACTCAAGAACGGGGGGAGCCGGGTAGCAACATTCCGCGGCCGGCGGCTTCTCGGCAGCATAGAGTTCCATGCGCTCGAAAGAAGTGGTGCGATGAACGATCCAAATATGATCCTGGGAGTCTACCGAGACACCGACGGCCGAGCCGATGACCCAGTGGTTGGGAAGCGGCTTTGGCCACAGAGGGTCCACTTCAAACTGAGGTGCTTCGACGCCAGCGGCAGCGACGGCGGCGCGTTTCTCGAGGACAGCGGAAGTAATCCCGAGCGCGATGAGAAGCGCGAAAAAGGCCGCAGTCGCATGAGATTTGTATTTCATAATTTTCCTCCACGCTCCGGTGCTGCTTTTGCGGGTTTGTGGTTATTGCGTACGCTCCGCTTTTTCGGAGTTTGCCCACGCTCACCGAGCAAATTGCTTAATGAGTTCGAAAACGGCGTGCATTCTACACCACTTGCCTTTCGGTGAGTGGACTAGTTCGTGGATGAGATACTTGTTGTGAGCGGGGCCGACACATCCAGGACATACCCCATTTGGTCGTTTGTGAGCACGAAGAGGCGCTTCCCGTCGGCAGAGAAAAGATCCCCTGAGACATAACTCGAGAAGGAGAAATCGGAAATCTGTTTCAGTGAACGCAAATCGTACACAGCCAGGCGACCTCTCCCGCTGGAAAGGCACACCCGGTCGCCGCTTCGGGAAATCTGCGGGCGGTAGCCAAACCACTTCGCCTTCTGCTCACCAGTAGAAATGGAGTAGAGAAGCACGCGATTCAGATTGTCCGTGACGACCAGCCAATCCCCCACAGCTTCCTGATATTCGGGATGGAATGAATATTTTCCGGTGCGCACGACGATTCCCGCGGCGACAGTTCCGTCGCGCGCATTTAAAACTTCCATGAAGAAGTCGCTATCGCCGGGATTTTCCTTGCTCCAGCGCTCCTGGAGTTTTGCATCCCGAGCCAATTCGTCGTGCAAACCATCAGCCTTGGCGCTCCAGACAAAAATCACTTTTCCGCTGGAAGGCGATCCGGAAATCCAAGGGCCCTGCTTCGGAAAGCTGCGCGTCCACAGAGGCTTGGTGGTGGCCATATCAAGAGCATCCAGTTCAAAATTGCGGCGCGTCTGACGATTCTTGTCGTTGTGCCTGGTGCGCAGGAATACGTCGCCGAAAAAGGTCAGGTCATCGTCTTTATCGATCTGCCGCCCCTTCGTTTGCTGCGTCACCGGGCTGAGTACACCCATTTCGCGGTTGCTCTTTTCGAACTCCGGAAAATCCATAAAGAAATTTCCGCTCGGCGCGTAATATGCATTTTGAAACGCGCGAATGTGAAAAACTCGAGCGTTCGAATCGAGATCCCACACACCGCCGCGCGTACGGCTCGACATAGCCAGCCATTTCAAGTCCGGCGATGCGGTAAAGGTGCGCAGGACGCCCAGCTTTCCAAGCGGCAATTGCAGCGTGATGTAGGCCGTAGGGTCTGTCACCTTATAGATGCCTACCTCCCCGTTCAATCGTTCGCTAATGGATAGGTCTCCCCAGACATCGGTGGCCGCCATGCGGTTGGAATAAGCCATTTTCTTTTGCTCCAAGTCGTATGCGCCGACGGGGCGGTCTTGAATGGGGCGTATGAGGATGTATTTTGGATTCGTGGCGGCAACGAGGCTGCCGCCACCCAGTGGCATGCGGTCGATCACCTTTCCGGAAGGAAATTCAACGAGCGGTGACTTCTGCGGACTAAAAGTGTCCACGCCCACAATGCGGTCCGGCCCGGCAAACGTGAAGGAATATTGCATCGCCGTATGAATCGAATCTGGGACGTTGATTTTCTTTCGAGTTGTCAGGTCGATGACAACTTCCTCCTTAGTTCTTGAGGACGCCGCAAAGTAGCGCCCGTCGGGAGAGAATCGCAGGGTCACCACATCCCGATGAACAAAGAAGTAAAGGAGTTTGAAGAAACCACCATATCCGCTAAGTCCGGAATCAAAATCATAAAACTTGTCTTTCTTGAAGATGACTTCCCCGCTGCCCACGTCATAGAGCGCGAGGTCCAGCGAGTTGTCAAAGCAGGCGAGAAATTTTGCATCAGGCGAAAGCTCGGTTTGCCGGCATCCGCGTAACGCAGGAACATCACTGACGCTGGTTTGTTCCTGACGCTCCAAGTCCCAGGTTTCCACGCGCAGACCGGAGCTAAAGAATACGACTTGGCGCGAATCCGGTGAGAACTGCGCGGGCTGAGCATCCGCGGCATCGAAGCGAAATATGAACTTCAGTGGATCGCGCGAAAGCACGTAGATGCCGCCCTCGTCTTGCGCCAGAAGGTATTTCCCGTTGGGACTGAAGCGGAAGTGTTCGATGTCGCCGCGCAGGGGATTATTCAATTGCTTCCGCGAAATGACACCGGTGAGGCGTTCCACGTGCCCGATACCCCGGTAGTGCAGCACCGCGGCCTGCCATTGGTGAAATTCTTCGGAGTGTACCGGTCCCTTCGCCTCGACGCAGGAAGCAGGCAAGGTTGCGATATCTTTGAGCGCTTCCCGCAGTCTTTTCGAGTCCGCGCCCGTAGCTCCGAACAAATCCGTAAACCAGTTTCCCGTTCTCCCCTTTGTTTGCATGAGCCTGTCCAATAGGTCAGGGAACGCCTGAGGCGCGTACCCGGATCGTGCTACCGATTGCACGCCGAGTTGATCGGCGATCTTCTGGCCCCTTGCTTCTTCTCCTGACGGCTGGGAACGCCTTTTTTTCAGGCGCACGTTCTCGACAAATTGATTGTAGAGGCCAAAAAGATCATCGTCATCGGACAGAGTTTTGAGTCCCAACACCTCCCGAAAATCGCGCGACATTTCCAGCGCCTGTTGCCTTGCGGCAAGATGTCCCAGTTCGTGACCCAACAAACCGGCCAATTCGTCTTCATTGCGGAGGAAAGACACCATTTTTCGAGAAACGTAGACGCGTCCTCCCGGCATGCTGAAAGCTTGGACTTCCGGCTGGTCGTAAAGAAGAAAATCATAATGCAAACCCGTGTCCGGCAAGTGCTGGGCAACACGGCCCCCTATGCGCTTCAAATAGGCAGTGACTTGGTCATCTTCGATGACGCGGAAACTGCCTTCCAATTGCTCGCGGATGATCTCCCCCAGTTCGCTCTCCTGCCCTGGAGTGAATAAAAGTCTTGCGGGGTCGGGAGCGGGAGCTACCAATGGCGGGCAATTCGATTGGGCGTCCGTACCGGAGGCCAGAAAGAAAATCGCGAAAAGAAGGCTGCACCGCATAGAGTTCGAAAACGGCGTGCATTCTACACCCAATTGTCTTTCAGCGGGCAGTTGAAAATGCTCTTGAGCGACCAGCGAACGATGACGGTAAAGCCGATTCGGCGAGGCTGGCAGTGGTCAGGTTCCGATTATTCGGCTACACAGCTAAGTTCTTTCAGAAGAAGAACCGCAAGTCGCAGGCATAGTTTCCGAGCCGCCGACCATCCGGAAAGTTGGCCAGAGCAGTCAATACTAATGAGCGCGCGCCTCAGGGACACGATCGCACGGACGGTCAGCCGCGTCGGCTCCGTTGAATGTTAGTTAGGCGGTCGTATGGGCTGGCGTCGGGAGGTGGGTTAACGCAATCGGCCGTCGCACTCACTGCTTGGACTACTCGGCCGAGGGAAACAACAACTCATTTCCGTCGGGATCGACGATCTTGATCACGTCGTAACCCCACCAGGACTTCTCGCTCGGAACCGAGCGCTCGACGATTTCACGGCGAAGCGCGCTGAGTCCATCGCCGGTCAGTTCCACGAACAAGCGCGCCTTGTCTCTTCGCGTGGCATCCCCGCAGAGGATGATCTCGCATTCCGCGCGATTGACTTGGCAGACCTTGCCCGCACCGTCGCCCTCATGCCAGCGCTTCTCGAAGCCGAGCATGTCGATGTAGAATCGAAGTGCACGGTTCACGTCAGCAACGAAGAGCACCGGCCGCGTGTACCACCGGTGAGTGATTGCTCTCTGACCGCTGCCTTGGTCACGTCGGTTCCTGATCCGCCCAACTAGTAGTAGGCCAACCAGCATATCACCGCCAACCCTGCGAGGGTCGCAATATAACGCCGAAGCCCGCCCAGCCGAAGGACGTCTGCAACTTATGCGGTCCCAAGCACTTGTTGGAAGCGACGGTTGCCGGCGAAGTCTGGTTAGACCGACCTCATAATTCTTAGTCAGCACGGCGCATGTCGCGGCGAGCCGGATAGGTCCCGCCTTGTAGGCATCTCATAAGGAAATCAAGCACTGACGAGATGCGCGTTTGCCGGTACTAATTCGACGGAAGAACCGATAGCCTCGGGCTTGTCCGTTGTACGACCTTTTCTGTTTAACGGCCGCTGAAGTTTCGCGCGGTGCTCGCATCGACGCAACGGAGGGCCTAGGCTCAGCCTTGATGGACCGCAACGATTAGAGCGAACGACTACATCGTGAGGACAGCGCGGAACCGGGCCTTGCCTTCCGCAACGCGCTCGTAAGCCTTCGATGCCTCTGCTAATGGGTACGTCTCGACAATCGTTTTAACTTTTCCTTGCGCTACGAAATCAAGCGCTTCGTAAAGATATTCGGGGCCGTTTTGCTGGCTGCCAATTATTCGAATGCGCTTCGAGATGAGATCTATCAGCGAGACCGAAATTGGCTCCGCGCCGGCACCCATGGTGACGAGCCGGCCGTCGGGCCGCAATCCCTGTATGCTGTCCACCATCGCCTTGGTCGAATTGGAGGTACTGAGGATGACATCTGCGCCTCCCGCTGCCGCAAGGCCCTTGCCATCGCGGACAACTTCATCGGCACCGAGATCCCGGATCATTTTGTCTTTATCCGGGGAATGCGAAACTGCGATAGTCTCGAAGCCTGCGGCCTTCGCGTATTGCACGGCCAAGTGCCCAAGCCCGCCGATCCCGAGCACGGCCACGCGCTCATGGGGCTGAGGATCAGCCCAGCGCAGCCCGCCATAGACCGTGTAACCCGCGCAGAAGATGGGGGCTGCCTGCTCATAAGAAACCTTGTCGGGAATCAAATAGGTTGCGTCGGCATTCATCAGCATGTACTCGGC
>Ga0066688_10000918_pt1 | contig 10918 bp, 6 predicted proteins | sample GraSoiAngelo_137_FD_62304 | JGI IMG/M metagenome (GOLD analysis project Ga0066688, IMG submission 62304) | Grasslands soil microbial communities from the Angelo Coastal Reserve, California, USA - 14_0929_09_30cm | ecosystem: Environmental > Terrestrial > Soil > Grasslands | place: USA... | reverse complement strand
ACGGTTCCGCTCGAGTTGGCGAGGCCGTTCGGGAACAGCGGGGACGTGGAGTTGAGCAGCAGGCGCGCGGACTCGAGCGCGCTCGCGGCCACCACCACGACCTTGGCGCCCACGTGCCGGTCCTCGCCGCTCGCCTTGTCGATGTAGGCGACCCCCGTGGCGCGCCCGCTCTTGTCCACGGTCACCTCCCGGGCCATCGCGTTCGTCAGGAGCGTCAGTTTCCCGGTGGCGCGGGCGGGCGCGATCAGCACGTTGGTCGAGGTGAAGTTCGCGTTCACCCGGCAGCCGCGGTTGCACTGCCCGCAGTAGTGACAGGCGGCCCGGCCGTTCAAGGGGCGCGTGAGAATCGAGAGCCGCGCCGGGATACAGGTGATGCGCAGCCTGTCCGCCGCCTGCTTGACCAGCAGCTCGTAGCAGCGCGGCTGCGGCGGCGGGAGGAACACTCCGTTCGGCTCGTTGGGGAGGTTTTCCTTGCTGCCGAAGACCCCGATCAGCCGGTCGATCTTGTCGTAATAGGGCGCGACGTCGTCGTAAGAGATGGGCCAATCGTCGCCCAGCCCGTCGCGGGATTTGCGCTTGAAGTCGTACGGACCGAAGCGCAGCGAGATCCGGCCCCAGTGGTTGGTTCGGCCCCCGACCATGCGGGCCCGCCACCAGCTGAACGCGGTGCCGGGCGCGCGCGTGTACGGCTCGCCGGGGACCTCCCAACCGCCGATGCAGGCGTCGAACTCGCCGAACGGACGCTCCTTCGTGGACTTCCCGCGGCGCGGCGACTCGTAGGGCCAGGTGAGCATCGCCGAGTCCGTCGTGTTATCCCAGGGTCCGCCGGCCTCGAGCAGAATCACGTCCGCGCCGGCCTGCGTGAGCACGTACGCGGCCATCCCGCCGCCGGCGCCCGAGCCGACGATACAAACGTCGTAGCTCGACCCCGGCCTCAAGCCGTGCACACCGCGACCGCTTCACGCAGCGACACGAGCGGGTCGTGCGTTGGCGTGAACTCGTGGGCGAGGTAGCCGGTGAACCCGGCGTCCGCGATCGCCGCGGCGATACCGCGCCAATTCAGCTCCTGCGTGTCGTTCAGCTCGTGGCGGCCCGGAACGCCGCCGGTGTGGAAGTGCGCGATCCATTCCTTGTTATCCCGAATCGTGCGGATCACGTCGCCTTCCATGATCTGCATGTGGTAGATGTCGTAGAGCAGCTTGACCCGCGGCGAGGCGACCGCCCGCACCACCGCCACGCCGAACGCCGTACGGTCTCCCTGGTAGTCCGCATGGTCCACCTTGCTGTTCAAGAGCTCCAGGCAGATCGTGACGCCGTGCTGCTCGGCGAGCGCCTTGATCCGGTTGAGCCCCGCGACGCATGTGTCGATCGCCTCCGCGTCGCTCCGGCCGCGGCGGTTGCCGAACATCGCAATCACGTTCGGCACCCCGTGGCGCACCGCCTCGGGGATCGCCCGTTCGAGCTCGCCGAGCAGCAGCGGATGGTTGGCGCGATCATTGAACCCGGTGGCGATGAAGTCCCCCCGGATGGCAGGGTAGCCCATCGAGCACACCAGGCCGTGCTCGCGCACGACTCCCCACTCGTCGGAGCCGAGCAGATCGATGGCGGCGAGCCCCATGGCGGCCGCCGCACGGCAGAAGTCGGGGAGGGGGATGTGCCGGTACGGCCAGCGGCAGGCGGACTGCTTGAGGCGCCCCGGGACCCCGGGCACCCCGGGTACCCCGGGCTTGCGCCCGGGGTTAGTGCTGACCCCGGGCGCAAGCCCGGGGTAGGCGAGACTCCCCAGCGCTGCGCCGGAGGCAGCGAGGAATTCGCGTCGGTCAGTCATCGGCTCCCCCTGACACCTGACACCCGATACCTGACACCTGTTCTTAGAATTCCAGGCGCTTCAAGTATTCGTAGCTCGCCCGGATCGACGCGAAGGGGTCCGGCGGCTGGTCGTGCTCCACGAAGTAGTGCCGGATCCCCGCTTGATCCCGGCGGGCGAAAATCTGCTTCCAGCCGATCACGCCCTTCCCCACGTCCACCATGCCCCGGGCCGCGTCCATGTCCTTCACGTGCACCAGCGGGAACCGGCCGGGATGACGCGCGAAGTACGCGAGCGGGTCGCCGCCCCCGTGCGTGACCCAGTACAGGTCCATTTCGAACTCCACGGCCGCCGGGTCCGTCTCGGCGAGGAGCACGTCGTAGGGGATGCGGTCGTCCACGGCGGCGAATTCGAAGTCGTGATTGTGGTAGGCGAACCGCAGTCCCGCCTTGCGCGCTTCGGCCCCCGCGCGGTTGAACAGCTCCGCAACCCGCTTATAGCCGTCCGCCGTGCGCCGCTCCTCCACCGGGATCCACGGCACGACGACGTAGCGGTGGCCGACGATGCGGGCGTCCTTCAGAGTCTGCGCCCACCGGTCGCGCACTGCCTCGAAGGACAAGTGCGCCGAGGGCGCGACGAGGCCCACTCGCGCGAGCGTCGCCTTGACCGCTTCCGGTTTGCGCTCGAAGTAGCCCGCAAACTCGACCTCGGTGTACCCGACCTGCGCCACCCGCGCGAGCGTGCCGTCGAAATCCCGTTCCATCTCGCCGCGCACCGTGTAGAGCTGGAGTCCGATCCGGTCGAGCTTGGCAGCGTGCCTCGCCTCCCTCCACTCGGCCAGCGGCTGGCCCAATTTCCCGGCGACCGCCGCCGCACCCAGCGTCCGGAGGAAGGCCCGTCGGTCCGGCATTCGACCTCCTGGTGATCGAATCGGAGAGAAGATCGGCCCGGATCGGAAAGTCCGCTAGGGTGGCGACTCCCTGAAGAGTGCCGACGTGGATTGGTTGGACGCCCTGAAGGGCGCAACCCCTCAACGACCCTTCTTCAGCGACTATTTCACCGCACTCACGGCCGCCAGCGCATCCAGGTAGCCGCTCCCGACTTCCCACACCGCGAACCCCGGCAGGGGGCGCGCCGTGGCCGTGATGACCGACGCCACCTGATCGGGCGTCAGCGCGCCGCCCGCCGCCTCCTGCAGCAAAGCCACAACGCCCACGACGTGCGGCGTGGCCATCGACGTTCCGGAGGCGCAGGTGTAATACGGCTCGTTGGTCGCGCTGATGGCGCAGGTGCTGGTCAGGTTGAAGTCGTGGTTCGCGTCCGACCCGTTGAGCACGGTCCCGGTAGAGGCACGGTCCGACACGATGTGCACCCCGGGGGCCGTGATATCGGGATGGTACAGCCGATCGCCCGGAATCCCCCGCGACGAGAAGTCGGCGAGCCAGGCCGGCCGGTTCTGGCCCGTGGGGTCGTCGCAATGGATTGCCGAGTTCGTTGGGTCGGGGCTCACGAGCTTGCACCCCGCGGCTACGCCGATCACCCACGGCGCCACGCTGTATGGGTTCAACGTGTTCTGGTCCGGTCCGTCATTCCCCGCGGCGAACACCACGGTAATCCCGTGGTCGTGCACGGACTTCGACGCCTTGCTGATCGGGTCCTTGGGATCGAACGCGCCGCTCGTCCCCCAGGAGTTGTTCACGACCTTGATGTTGTAGTCCCGCTGGTGGTCGAGGATGTAGTCGAACCCGGCGAGTGCGAAGAAGATGAAGAGGACATCACCCGTGCCGATGCCGATGAGCTTCGCCCCTGGAGCGACGCCCGTGTAGTAGCCCGCCGAGGCGGCGCCGAGCCCCGCCGCGATCCCGGAGACGTGAGTGCCGTGGCCCACGGAGGTCTCGCTGTTCGGCAGGTTCTCGGCGAAGATGTCCACACCCTGCTTCAACGGTTTCGGGGCGGGCCCCGAGAACGTCACGATGTCCTTGAGGTTGAAAATCACCTTGACGTTCTGGACGGTCTTGTCGGGGTAGTGCACGTCGGGGTTGTACAGCCCGTCGATACCTGAGTCGAGGATCGCGATCCCAACTCCCTTCCCCGTGATCCCCATGGCCTGTACCGCATCGGCGCGAATCGCGGGCACGCTCTCGTGCAGCAACCACAGCCCGGAGCCGGCGTGCCCGTAATACGTGAGCTGCCGGTTCAGGTAGACGCCTTGCACCCCGGGGACGGCGGCGATGGCGCTGATCTGCGCCGGTGTGGCGAGCGCGGCGAGCAGGTCGAGGTGCTTGAACTGGACCACCCCGGCGCCGGTGCCGAGCACTGCGCTCGTGACGGCGTCCCGGGTCGTCGCCGTCTCGTCGTAGTTGACGATCACCTCGAGGTTGTCGGTCGGGGCAGCGGTCGCGAGCGCGGACGAGAGCGCCGGGTCGTAGAGACCGGCCTGCAGTTTGAGCGTCCGTGCCCGGTCGGGTGCCGCCACTTCACGCCGGGTCTCGCACGCCCCTGCTGCGATGAGGAGCGACGCGACGAGAAGCCACCTTGTCATTGGGACCTCCTTGTGTGGCAAGCGATCCACGGGGGAACCTCTCTAGTGCGGAGGTCGCAAGACGGGTGCCGAGGCACTGCATCGGAGATTTCGGACGGCTGCAGCGCGGTCGCAACAGAGGGTTGTGATTTCTTAGCGCGGATGATTGCTTCCCCCGGGGACTCCCCCCGTGCCGGCTCGAGAAAGGACCTGAACCTGTGGCCGCCCGCGCCCCCGCCTCCGCTCACCTCGCGACCCGCTTGCTCCTCGTCGCATGTACGTCGCTACCCCTCCCGCTCGGCGCGCAAGGAGTGCTGACGCTCCAGGAAGCGCTGCGTGAGGCCCGGATGGCGAACGCCATGCTACCGGTCGCCCGCTTCGACACCGTGATCGCGCGGGCGCGGATAGTTGAAGCGCGTGGCGTGCTGTGGCCACGGCTGTCCGCGGAGAGCGACCTCCACGCCGGCACCCCTAACCGGTACACGGGTAACGACGCCCGGCTGCAGGTCGTCGCCGACGAGGATCTGTACGACGGCGGGGGCCTGCGGGCCGGGATCCAGGTCGCGGAAGCCCAGGCCCGCGGGACGCGCGCCCGGTATCGCCTGGCCGAAAAGGATCTCGATTTCGCAGTAGAGCTGCGCTACAGCGAGCTCCTGAAGACCGAGGAAGAGCTGACGTTTCGCCGGGCCGGGATCGCCCGCCTGCGCACGTACCTCGCGAGCGTCCAGGCCCGGCAGGCGGCGGGTCAGGGTGTGGCCGACGACGTCCTCAAGACACAGGTGCGCCTCAGCGCCGCAACAGCCGACCTCGAGGATGCGGCGCGCCGGCTCGACCTGGCCCGGTTCGAGCTCAACGATCTCCTCGGTCGGGCTCCGGACGGGCCGGTCGAGCTCGCGCCCCTTCCCCCGCCAGGGCCGCCGCCCGCCGACTCGACCGGAGAGCCATGGGCGACCGCGCCTGACGTGCGCTCCGCAGAGGCGGACGTGGACGCTGCACTGTCGAATGTGACCGTCGCGCGCGCCGGACGCCGGCCCCATTTGTCCTTCAGCGCCGATGCCGGCGCGCTCCCGCTTTTTCCGGGCTCGGAGGTCGGTACGGGACTGAACAACGGCCAGGGTTGGGGCATGGAATTCACCTTCTCGCTGAGCTGGCCCGTCTGGGACGCGGGCGTCTACCGGGCGCGGCTCGATCAGGCCCGGGGAGGAGCGGAGCGAGCCCGGCAGGTGGCGACTGCCGTCCGCCGGGAGGCGCGCCTGGAATGGCGGCGCGCGCTCGCCGAGCTCGGGAGCCGCTACCGTGAGGTGCAAATCCGCAGCGGCAACGTCCCCATCGCCCAAGACTCTTACCTCCGAGCGGAGAGCCTCTACCGCGGCGGAGCGGCGACCGCACTCGACGTGCTCGACGCCTTCACGCAGTGGCTCGACGCGAGCGAAGCAGCGGCCGAAGCGACGCTGGGGTACCGGGAAGCCGCCGCGCGTCTGCTCCGCTGGGGGACGCCGTGAGTCGCGCGCTTCTGGCGGCGTTCGCCGGGGCCGCCCTGGCGGGATGCGGCCGTGCCGAGGGGGACGGCGGCGCGGCCGCGCGTGAGTCTGCCGTCGTACGCGGAGCGGTCCCGGTGCGGACCGCCCCAGTCGCCCGCATGACGCTGCAGGAGACCGTGAGCGGGCCGGGCCGCACGGAAGCGCTGCGGCAGGTGCGGGTGCGCGCGCCGTTCACGGGGACGCTGGTAGCCCTTCGGGTCGCCGACGGCGACGGCGTCGCTCGGGGAGAGGAGATCGCGGCGCTCGTGTCCCGCAACAGCGCCGCGGCGCTCGCCGGAGCGCGGGCGATGCTCGACGCAGCAAGCACGGCCGCGGATTCGGGCGACGCCCATCGCGCCCTCGAGCTCGCGCAGCGGGGCCTCGTGCAGGCGCCGCTGCGCGCACCAGAGGGGGGCGTCGTCCTGTCACACGCGGCGAACGAGGGGGACCTCGTGAACGAGGGCGACGACATCGTCACCGTCGCCGTCGCCGGCTCGGTCGTTTTCGTGGCGCAGATCGTCCAGAGCGACCTCGCACGCGTGCGACCCGGCCAGACGGCCACGGTAGAGCTCGCGGCGCGCCCGGGGCCGGTGCGCGGTGTGGTTCACGCCATTCTCCCCGCGGCCTCGAGCGAGAACCTCAGCGCGCCGGTGCGAATCGACGTCGCCGCGCTGCCCGGGCCCGTGGCACTCGGCCTGTTCGGGACGGCACGAATCACCGTGGGGAAGCGGACCGGGGCGCTGGTGGTCCCCGCCGCCGCGGTGCTGCGGGACGACGTGTACGGTACGTCCCGCGTCGCCGTCGTCCTGCCCGACGGGACCGCGCGCTGGGTCCAGGTCACAACCGGGATTCGGGAGGGCGACGCCGTCGAGATCACGGCCCCCCCCCCCTCCCCCCAACCCGCGCTCGCCGTCGGCACGCCCGTCATCGTCGCGGGCCAGGTGGGGCTCCCCGACGGCGCCCGCGTCCAGGCGCAGCCGTGAGCCTGGTCCGCCGCGCGCGCCGCCGGGCCGTCGCGCTCGGCGCGCTGCTCGTGGTCCTCGCGGCGGCAGGCGTATACGAGGCGCTCGGGCTCCCCGCCGCCATCTTCCCGTCGATCACGTTCCCGCTCGTCAAGGTCATCGCCGACGTGGGGGAAGAACCGGCCGCCCGCATGATGCCGACCGTCACCCGGCCGCTCGAGGAGGCCATGGTCCGCGTGCCGGGCGTCCGCCTGGTGCGGTCCATCACGTCGCGCGGGTCCTCCGAGATCACCGCCCTGTTCGCCTGGGGCACGGACATGAAGGACGCGCTCCAGCGCGCCCAGGCGGAGACCCAGCGGATCCGGACCGACCTGCCTGCCGAGACGCGAGTCGACGTGGAGTGGATGAACCCCGCCGTCTTCCCCATTCAGGGTTACGCACTGACGTCCGCGACGCGTACGGCGGCGGAGCTCCGCGAGCTGGCGGAGTACACCCTCAAGCCCGCGCTGATCCGGATCCCAGGAATCGCGCAGGTCGAGATCCAGGGGGGACGGCTGCGGGAGTTCGAGGTACGGCTCGATGCACGGACCCTCCAGGGCCGGCGCCTCGCGGTGCAGGACGTCATCACGGCCATCAAGGAAAACCACGATGTCCGCTCGGCCGGCCTGGCCGAGCAGAATCACGAGCTCTATCTCACGCTGGTGGACGGTCGCGCCCGCGGCGCCGATGAGCTGGCGCGTCTGTCCCTGCCCGTGCCCGGCGGTCCGCCGGCAAGTCTCGGCGAGCTCGGCACCGTCACCGTCGCCGACGAAGTCTCCTACATCCGGACGACCGCCGATGGGCGGCCGGCGGTGCTCGTGAACGTGATTCGTCAGCCGTCCGCCAACACGGTCGCGATCGCAGAAGCGGTGCGGGCGCTGTTTCGCGACCGGCCCGACCTGCTCCCGGCCGGCGTCCGCTGGTCGAACTTCTACGACCAGGCGCAGTTCGTCTCGGACTCGGTGCGCGGCACGCGGGACGCGATCCTCATCGGGGTCGGCCTGGCGGCGCTGGTGCTGCTCGTGTTCCTGAGGCGGCCGCGGCTGACCCTGATCGCCGTGCTGTCCATCCCGTTCACCGTTGCCATCGTCCTGCTGCTGCTCGGGGTCACTGGACAGACGATCAACCTGATGACGCTCGCGGGCGTCGCCGCGGGCGTAGGGCTGATCGCCGACGACGCGATCGTCGTGGTCGAGAACATCGAGCGGCACCACGCCGGGGGCGAGCGCGGAGACGAGGCGGAGCGCGGCATCCTGGAGCTCGCTCCGGCGCTGGTAGGCTCGAGCCTGTCCACGATCGTGATCCTCCTGCCGTTCGCCGCGCTGTCGGGCGTCGTGGGGGCGTTCTTCCGGCCGCTCGCGCTGACTATGGCCCTCGCGCTCGTCGTCTCGTTCTTCATCGCCGCGCTGGCAGTCCCCGTGGCCGTGAGCCGCTTCGGCTTTCGGCGGGGGGCCGAGCGACCCCGGGCCCCGCCACGATCGCTGCCGGCCCACGGGCGCGCGGTCGAGTGGTTCGTCGCCCACGGCAGCGCGGGGGCGGGCGCCCTGGCCCTGCTCCTCGTCGTCTCGCTCGCCGCATACCGGCTGATCGGCACGGACTTCCTGCCGCACATGGACGAGGGCTCGATCATCCTCGATTACTGGACGCCTCCGGGGACGTCGCTCACGGACACCGACGAGATGCTGGGCCAGGTGGAGCGCGTCATCCTGGCGCTCCCCGACGTGGCGAGCTACTCCCGGCGCACCGGAACGCAGCTCGGCTTCTTCATCACGGAGCCCAACCGCGGCGACTACGTCATCAAGCTGAAGCCGCTCGGCCGGCGCCGCCCGGTGGACGAGGTGATCGCCGACCTGCGCGACACGATCCAGGCGATCGAGCCCGCCGTTCGCACCGACTTCGGCCAGCTGCTCGAGGACAACATCGGCGACCTGACGGGCGGCGCGCCGCAGCCGATCGACATCAAGGTTTTCGGGGACGACCCGGAGCTGCTCGCGGCGAAGGCGAAGGAGGTGGCGCGGGCGATCGCGGGCGTGCAGGGAGTGGAGGACGTGTTCGACGGTATCGTCATCGCCGGCCCGCCGCTCTGGATCCGCGTCGATCCCCGGGCGCTGGCCCGCTACGGCCTCACGACCGACGCCGTCCAGGCGGCCGTGGAGCCGGCCGTCACCGGCACGGTCGTCGGTCAGGTTCTGGTGGGCGACCGCATGTACGACCTGCGGGTGTTTCTCCGGCAGAATGGCCCCCTGGGCGAGGTCCGCATCAGAGCGCCCGGCGCTCCCGGGGCGCTGCTCCCCCTCGCCCAGCTCGCCGCCATCTCGACCGGAGCGCCCGAGGCCGAGATCAACCGCGAGAATCTCAGGACGTTCGTGGGCGTCACGGCGCGCCTCTCGGGACGCGATCTCGGGAGCGCCATCGGCGAGATCCGGCGTCGCATCGCCACGCAGGTGACGCTCGCGCCCGGAATGTCGATCACCTACGGCGGGCAATACGAGCAGCAGCAGCAATCGTTCCGGGGGCTCCTTGCCGTGCTGCTCGCGAGCCTCGTGTTGGTCTCGGTCGTCGTCCTGTTCGAGTTCGGCGACTGGCGCGCGCCGCTCGTGACGTCGGCGTGCGCGATCGCCGCGCTCGCGGGGGTGCTGCTCGCGCTCGTCGTGACGGGGATGACGCTGAACGTGTCGAGCTACGTGGGCGCGATCCTGATCGTGGGCCTCGTGGGCGAGAATGCGATCTTCGTGATCCACGAGGCGCGACTCGAGCTGCGCCAGGGCGCCACCGTGAGCGCCGCCTGGACGGGCGCTTCCCGCCGCCGCCTGCGGCCGGTAGCGATGACGATCCTCGCGACCGCGTTCGCCCTCACGCCGCTGGCGCTCGCAATCGGCCAGGGGGCGCAGCTCATGCAGCCCTTGGCAGTCGGCGTGATCGGAGGGTTCGTCCTGTCGGGGCCGATCGTGCTGCTCGTTCTCCCGAGTCTGTATCGCTTGCTCGATCCAGCCGGGCGGCTCGCCGGCGAGGAGTGACGCCGAGCTCCTCGTGCGCTACCGGCGATGGGCAGGCTCGTCCCAGGCCACCTCGAAGAACCCGTTGCAACGCGGGCAGCGCATCCGCGCAGGGTGCCCGACCAGCGACGCCCGAGTGCGGCAACTCGGGCAGACCCCATAATCGGTCAAATTCTCCGGAAGACCCGCCGCGTTGCGGAGGTCCGGAACGACGCTCCATCGGGAGGGCGGTGTGGATCGCAACTCGAGGAAAGAGCGCGTGACGGACAGCGGTGCGCGTCCGACGTCGAGCGTGACCTCCCGGGCCGCGAGCCGGATCACTCGGTACCAGGCGCCACGCCGTAGCGGGCATTTCACTCCGGCCTGCAAGCGGGCCCACTCCGATCCAGGCATTCTCCAACCTCGGGTGCCGAACAGTCGAAGGCTGGCACACCAGCGCCGCGGTGTCAACCGGAGAAGTCGCGCATCGAGGTTAGGGCCGGTATCTTCGAGCGCGTCCTCCAAAGAGACCGGTATATGCCCGAGGCCTTTCCGCGCGGCCGCTTCATCTGGCACGAGCTGATGACCACCGATCCCGACTCGGCGGTCCCCTTCTACAAAAAGGTCGTGGGCTGGAACGTCCAGTCGTGGGAGCCCGACCCGACCTACCGCCTGTGGACCATGGGCGACTCGCCGATGGGTGGCCTGATGCCGCTCCCCGAGCACGCGCAGCGCATGGGCACGCCACCGTACTGGCTCCCGTACGTGGCCGTCCCCGACGTGGATGCGACGGTCCGGCAGGCGACCTCGCTCGGCGCGCGCACCTACGTTGAACCGCGGGACATTCCCGTGGGGCGATTCGCGGTGCTCGCCGATCCCCAAGGCGCAACGTTCGCCCTATACAAGCCCGCCGTCGGCCAGCCGCCGACGAGCGATGACGCCGGGCTGGCCGATTTCTCCTGGCACGAGCTCGCCACCACGAACTGGCGGGCGGCCTGGGACTTCTATCACGCGCTATTCGGCTGGGAGAAGACCGAGGCGATGGACATGGGCGCGGCCGGCATTTACCAGATGTACCGGCGCGGGGGCGGGGG
>Ga0066688_10000914_pt1 | contig 10932 bp, 11 predicted proteins | sample GraSoiAngelo_137_FD_62304 | JGI IMG/M metagenome (GOLD analysis project Ga0066688, IMG submission 62304) | Grasslands soil microbial communities from the Angelo Coastal Reserve, California, USA - 14_0929_09_30cm | ecosystem: Environmental > Terrestrial > Soil > Grasslands | place: USA... | reverse complement strand
GCCGGCGCCGGTCGTATCGACGACCTGCCCAACCGGCTCGGCGGGCACTTCCGCGCGTTCCGCTCCGCGCGTCGCGAGCGCGCCATGCTCGCCGCGGGTGACGACCAGCGTCTCGACTTTGCTGCGCACCGCCTCAACCGCACTATCGAGGTGCGGCACGCCCGCAAGCATCTCGATCTCCGCCTGGTTGGCGAACAGCAGGTCGATCTTCCCGCCGTCGATCAGCGCGTTGAAGCCGTCGCGGTGGCGCTCGATGCAGAAGGTGTCGGATAGGCTGAAGGCGACCTTTCGTCCGGCCGAGCGGGCAATTTCAATCGCTCGGACCATCGCGTAGCGCGGGGTCTCCGGATCCCACAAATACCCCTCGAGGTAGATCGCCGCGGCGTCGCGGATCTGGGCCTCGTCGAGCGCGCTCGCCGGCAAATGCTGCGCCGCGCCCAAAAAGGTGTTCATCGTCCGATGCCCGTCGGGCGTCACCAGGATCATCGAGCGCGCGGTCGGTTCGCCGACGTCGCCAGCGGGCGTCGTGAACTCCACCCCGGCCGCAGTCAGGTCGTGCCTATAGAATTGGCCGAGCTGGTCGTTGGCGACCTGCCCGACGAACGCCGCTTTGCCGCCCAGTGCCGCGATGCCGGCCGCGGTATTCCCGGCGCAGCCGCCGCTCACTTCGCGCGCCGAGCGCATGTGCGAGTAGAGCCGCTCGGCTTCCTCGGCGTCGATCAGCCGCATCGATCCCTTGGTCAGCCCCTCTGCGTCGAGAAACTCGTCAGTCGCGTCGGCGATCACGTCGACGATCGCATTGCCGATGGTCAGGACGTCGAGGCGGGTGTCGGGCATGAAATCTCCGGAAAAAAAGGGAAGCGCGCCGCCGCCTACCCAAGCGTTCAGCCGCCCGCAACCTTGCCTCGGCAAGTCGACGCGGGCATCGTCATGCCCATGCGCCGTCTAGCCATCGCCTCGACCCTGTTCCTTGCCGCCTGCGCGGCTCGCCCGCAGCAGCCGGAACCCCAAGTCGCGCCCGTCGTGACGCCGCAACCGCGGGTGCGCAGCGCGATCGTCGGCCTGACCACGTCGGAGCTGGTCGGCCATTTCGGGAATCCCGCCCTCCAGGTCCGTGAAGGCACGAGCCTCAAGCTCCAGTTCCGCTCCAGCCGCTGCGTGCTCGACGCTTACCTCTATCCCGGCGAGAACGGGTCGGGCGTCCAGCGGGTCACCTACGTGGACACGCGCCTGCCGTCGGGCGTCGCGACCGATCAGGCGGCCTGCATCTCCGCGCTCGAAAACCCAAGCTGAGCCAGCGCCCATTCGGCGGCTTCGGCGATCACCGGATCGGGATCGCCGAGGTGCAAGCGGATTGATGCTACGAGGCTCGCATCGCCGCTGTTTCCCGCGGCAATCAGGCAATTGCGGATCATCCGTTTCACGCCGATTCGCTTGATCGGCGAACCCGCGAACATTTCGCGGAAGGCCGCATCGTCGAGCGCGAGCAAATCGGCCAGGCGTGGAGCCGTCAGCTCCGCGCGTGGCAGGAAGGCCCGGTTTGCCGCTGCGGCATCGGCGAAGCGGTTCCACGGGCACACCGCCAGGCAGTCGTCGCAGCCGTAGATGCGATTGCCCATCGCCTTGCGGAACTCGACCGGGATCGGCCCGTCATGCTCGATCGTCAGGTAGGAAATGCAGCGCCGCGCATCGATCCGGTGGGCGCCATCGAACGCTTGAGTAGGGCAGATGTCGAGGCAGCGCCGGCAAGTCCCGCAGTGCACGCCTTCATTCGTCGAAGCGTCCGGCTCGAGTTCGAGACTGGTCAGGATCACGCCGAGGAATAGCCAGCTGCCGTGCTCCCGGCTGACCAGATTGGTGTGCTTGCCTTGCCAGCCGATCCCCGCCGCCTGGGCCAGCGGCTTCTCCATCACCGGCGCGGTGTCGACGAACACCTTGAGCTCTGACGGGGCGCGATCGACGATGAACCGCGCGAGCGCTTTCAGGGCCTTCTTGACCGTCTTGTGATAGTCGCCGCCTTGGGCATAGACCGAGATGCGGCCGAGCTCCGGCCGTTCGCCCAGCGCGAGTGGATCGCTCGCCGGCGCATAGCTCATCCCGAGCGCGATCGCCGACCTCGCCTGCGGCCAGAGCGCGCGGGGGCTGACCCGGTGATGCGCCCGCGCCTCGATCCAGCCCATCGTCCCATGGTGGCCCGCCTCGAGCCATTTGCGCAGCTCCAGACCGGCAGCGTCGGCCGCATCGGCGCGCGTAAAGCCGCACGCGACGAAGCCGAGCCGCCCGGCTTCCGCTCTTATTGCTTCTTCAAGGCTTTGGCCCGTATTCACACGGCTCACCTACACCGTTCGGCCTGAGCTTGTCGAAGGCCTGTTCTTGATTTGCCTAAGGAAAACAGTGCTTCGACAAGCTCAGCACGAACGGATGGTGGACGGTCCGCTCGCCGTGGAAGCGATCGACCTCGTCAAGGACTTCGGCGCAACCCGCGCCGTCGACGGCGTCAGCCTTAGCGTGCCCACCGGCAGCATCTACGGTCTCCTCGGCCCCAATGGCGCTGGCAAGACGACGACCCTCCGCATGCTTCTCGGCATTATCGATCCGTCGAGCGGCAACCGGCGCGTGCTCGGCCGCTCGCGTCCGCTCGATGCCGCCGAGGAGATCGGTTACCTGCCTGAGGAGCGCGGCCTCTATCCGGCGATGCACGCGCGCGACGCGATCGCCTTCATGGGGGCTCTGCGCGGCATGGCATTGCGCGAGGCTCGCCGCCGGGCCGACGAGCTGCTCACCGAGTATGGCCTGGGCGAATGGGCGAAGAAGCCGATCCGCAACCTGTCCAAGGGCATGGCCCAGACCGTCCAGCTGCTCGGCACGATCATCCACAAGCCCCGCCTGATCGTCCTCGACGAGCCATTTTCCGGCCTAGACGCGATCAACCAGGCGCGGCTCGAGGAGCGTATCCGGAGCGAGGCCCGCGAGGGCGCGACCATCATCTTCTCGACCCACGTCATCGCCCACGCCGAGCGGCTCTGCGAGCGGATCGCCATCATCGCCAAGGGCAAGGTCGCGTTCGACGGCCGGGTCGACGAGGCTCGCGCCCGCCTTCGGCCGATCGTTCGCCTGCAAACCCGTGAACGCGAGGGGCCATGGCGCTCGGCCATTCCAGCGGGCTCGCGGACCGAAGGCAGCACCTTCGTCTTCGAGCTTCCTGAGAGTGGACCCGAGCCGTTGCTCAAAGCCTTGATCGACGGCGGCGCGGGGATCGAAGCGCTGGCGATCGAGCGTCCCGGCCTCCACGACGCGTTCGTCGCCATCGCCGGTGAATCCGCTGCGGCCGCCATGGCGCAGGAGAAGCCGCAATGAGGAAGCTGTTGCGCGGCGCCTTCGTCATCGGCCGCCGGGATTTCGCCGCCACGGTGTTGTCGAAGACCTTCCTGTTCTTCCTGCTCGGGCCGCTGTTCCCGCTGCTGTTCGGCGGAATTTTCGGCGGCATCGGCGCGAGCGTTGCCAGCCAGCGCGAGAAGCCCGTGGTCGCGGTGGTCGCCTCCCCATCGGATTTCGCGCCTTTGGCGTCGGCGCGCGAACGGCTCGCGGACGCGATCGATGACGAGAAACTCGTCCGGTTGGAGCGGTTCGATCCGCAAGGGGGTTCGACCGACCAGCAGACCCGGCTGCTCGCGAGTCGGGAGCCGCCGGTTCTGGCCGTCCTGACCGGCGTTCCGGCACAGCCGCATCTCACCGGCGCAATCGATCCCGATGGCGTGACCGCGCACCAGGTGCAGCTGCTGCTGGCCGATGCGAAAGAAACGCAACCGTCCTCGACTGTCGCCGTCACCCACACCGACACGGCGTCCGGTTCGCTGTCCAACGACCGCGCGGCCACCGGACAGGTGGGCCAGACGGTCCTGTTCTTCCTCACGCTTTTGCTCTCGACCATGCTGCTGTCCCAAGTGGTCGAGGAGAAATCGAACAAGATCGTGGAGGTCGTGGCCGCCGCGCTTCCGATCGAATCATTGTTCGTCGGCAAATTGTTCGCGATGCTGGCCGCGTCGGTGCTCGGGCTGTTGGTGTGGACCGCGGCGGTAGCGGCGGTCATCGCCTCCCTCAAGCAAGGCGGGCTCGCGGCGCTCCCGCCACCGGCCATCGGCTGGCCGGCGTTCCTGACACTCGCGGTCGTCTATTTCGCATTAAACTATCTGTTGCTGGGCGCGGTGTTCCTGACCATCGGCGCGCAGGCGTCAACCGTCCGAGAAGTGCAGACGCTCTCGATGCCCGTCACGTTCGCTCAGGTGGTGATCTTCGGCTTTGCGGCGACCACGGCCGCTTCGCCCAATTCAGCGGGCGCGATCGCCGCCGCGATCTTCCCCTTGTCGTCGCCGCTGGCGATGATCGCGCGCGGCGCCCAGGAAGCCGACATCTGGCCTCATGTGGCCGCCATCCTATGGCAAATCCTGTGGGTCGCAGTGATCTTGCGCGTCGGGTCGAGGCTCTTCCGCAAGACCGTTCTGAAGTCAGGCCCGTCACGTTCGTGGTGGCGAATGCGCCGCACTTAGGCGAGAGTCGCCCGCGCCTCCGCTTCGAGCCATGCCTGCATCGCCATGAACGGGAATGGACCGTGGCTCACTCGCGCAATTCCGGCGCGGGCCCACTCCGTCCGGCTTGGGCCGCCGGGCAGGTGCATTGCGTTGACCGGCAGCAACACTGCGCCGCAGATCCTCTCGACCAGCGACAGATCGGCAAGTCCCGGGATGAAGTAGCCACGTGCTCCGGCTGCCGCGTAAGCAATTCCGCGTTCGATCGCCTGCTCCGCCAGGGCCGCATCATGCGCCTCCTTGGGCGCCTTGAGGAAGAGATCGGTGCGGGCATTGATAAAAAAGGCGTCGCCGGTTCCAGCTCGCACAGCGGCGATGCGCGCGGCCTGTGTATTGACCGGATATAGATCGTCGCTGCCGACGACTTGGTCCTCGAAGTTGCAACCGATCGCCCCGGTGTCTGCGAGTCGTCGGGCATTGGCCGTCAGGTTCCTCGGCTCCACCGCATAACCGCCCTCGAAATCCACTGTGACCGGCAGGTCGACCGCTTGGACGACCCGCGCCGCGATTGAGAGCGCGAGCTCCAGCGGCACTTCCTGCCCGTCGCCAAATCCGTTCGCCATCGCCACCGACGCGCTGCCCGTGGCAATCGCCTTCGCTCCCGATTTCCCGACTGCGGCCGCGCTGCCGGCGTCCCAGATGTTGAACAACACGACTGGATCGCCGGCCACGTGTAGCAGCGCGAAGTCTTCAAACTTGCTCATTGCGTCTCTTTCTCCAGGGGATGACGGGGCATGGATCGGCGATCGACCGCGCGCGTCCGGAATCTTGCGCTCAACAGCTCGATGGTTTTTTGCCGATCGCCAGCACAGCTCAAGTCGGTGCGCTAGACTCCCGGTGCTTCCCCCAACTGCTGCCACAGTTCGATCTTCACCCCGTCAGGATCGAGAATCCACGCGAACCGGCCGTAATCCTCGTCCTGACGACCCAGGATTTCGATGCCCTTGCCTTCGAGGTCGGCGATCATCCCATCGAGATCGTCAACCCGCAGATTGATCATGAACGGCTTCTCGCTCGGTCCGAAATAGTCGCTGTCCGCCTTGAACGTCGACAGCAGGGTGAAGCCTTCGGGGTCGTCCGCCTTGAACGGGAACATCGCGCCCCATTCGCCGCCGACGCCCAGCGTCTGCTGATACCAGGCGCGCGTCTTGTCGGGGTCGTCCACCTTGTAAAAGAGGCCGCCGAGGCCGGTTACGCGCGCCATTCGTCTCTCCTGAGGCTGCCGGCCTAAGCGATCGCCGCTCGCGCCATTTCCTCGAACTTAGCCATGAGGGCGCGGTGCGGGAAGGGACCGTGGCTGATCCGCGCCACCCCGGCGTTCGCCCAGACCGCTTTGTCGGGCCCGCCCGGGAAAGCGATGACGTTCAATGGCAGCGGCACCTCGCGAACGACGCGCTCGATCTGCTTCGGGTCCGCCAGCCGCGGAACGAAGAAGCCGCTCGCGCCGGCGTCGGCGAAGGCCCTGCCGCGCTCGACGACCTTATCAATCAAAGCATCGTCATAGGTCTGGGTCTTTAAGAACAGGTCGGTCCGCGCGTTGATGAAAAATTCAGCGCCAACCGCGCTGCGGATGGCCGCAATTCGCCGAACCTGCAGGTCGAGCGGGTGCAGGCCTTCCCCGCCAATCACCTGATCCTCGAAGTTGCAGCCGACGGCGCCGGCCTGCGAGAGCCGCGCGACGTTCGATGCACCCTCTTCCGGGTCGTCCGAGTAAGCGCTTTCGAAATCGACCGTCAGCGGCAGTTCGACCGCGTCGACGATGCGCTTGGCGTTCGACAGCGCAAAGTCGAGCGGGACCTGCTGCCCATCGGGCCAGCCGTTCGCATCGGCCACCGGGTGGCTTCCCGTGGCGAGCGCCGTGGCGCCCGCCTTCACCACCGCCAGCGCGCTGCCGACGTCCCAGATGTTGTAGAGCACGACGGGATCGCCCGGCACGTGAAGCGCGGCGAAGGTTTCGAATTTGCTGGCCATGCGCGGCGCCTAGGACGGTCCACCGCCCGGTGCAATCGCTGGCGCTTGCGCGGACGCTCCTCTAGTTCGTCGAGTCTATGACGGACGTCACCGCCGATACTCCGCTGCTGCTCGAAGCCCTGTCCGAGGCGGCGTTGCTCGTTGCCGGAAACCAGGTTGTCGCAGCGAATGCGGCCGCCCGGGCCCTGCTCGGTGACAAGCTTGAGGGTGCGCCGGTTGAGCGGGTGGTTTCGCATCCCGCAGCCTTGGAAGCGTTGCAGCGGCCGGGGCGTGACACGGGCGAGGGCGTTGAACTTACGGGCCTCGGAACATCACGGCGGCACTGGCTGATGCGCACCGCCGAACTCGCCGACGGCACCGTCCTGGTCCGCTTCGTCGATCGCAGCGAGGCGCGTGCGGCCGAACAGATGCGCGTCGATTTTGTCGCGAATGCGAGCCATGAACTGCGCACGCCGCTCTCGACCCTAATCGGCTACACCGAAACCCTGCGCGAAGATGCCGACGAGATCGACGCGGCCACGCGCGAACGCTTCTTGTCGGTGGTCCACGACGAAGCCCGCCGGATGCAGCGTGTCGTCGAGGATCTGATCTCTTTATCCCGGATCGAGGCTGAGAAGTTCAGCACGCCAACCGACCCCGTCGGGCTCGAACCCCTAATCGATCACGCCATCGACAATGTCAGGCGTATGGCCGACGAGCGAGGGTCCGATCTCGTTCGGGAGGTCACGGCCAATCTGCCGCCAATTGCGGCCGACACCGGGCAACTTCTCCAGCTACTCGACAATCTCATCATGAACGCGCTCCGCTACGGCGAACCGGGAACCCCGGTGACCGTCACTGCTCGGCCCGAGGGGCCGATGGTCCATCTCACCGTCGCCGATCGGGGCGAAGGCATTGCCCCCGAACACATCGCCCGCGTGACCGAGCGTTTTTATCGGGTCGACACCAGCCGCAGCCGCTCGCTCGGCGGAACCGGGCTCGGCCTGTCGATCGTCAAGCATATCGTCGAGCGGCATCGCGGCCGGTTGAGCATCGACAGCCAGCAGGGTCTCGGCACGACCGTTCACGTGCTCCTGCCGATTGCCAAAGCCGCGTCATGAAACTGTCACGTACCGGCGATAAATCCGCCGTGCGCGCGATGGAGGATGTGTGACCAAGCCACGGCTGTTGCTTGTCGAGGACGACCGCGCGTTAGCGGACCTCCTTATCTGGCACTTTAGCCGCGAGGGCTATGACATCGTCCGCACTGCCGATGGCGATGAAGCGCTCATCCTGGCCGAGGAGCGAACTCCGGATCTCGTCATTCTCGACTGGATGATCGAGGGCGTGTCGGGCATCGAGGTCTGCCGTCGCTTGCGGCGCAGGCCTTCGACTGCGGCCGTGCCGATCATCATGCTCACCGCCCGGGGCGAGGAAAGCGATCGCATCCGCGGGCTCGACACCGGCGCCGACGATTATGTCACCAAGCCGTTCAGCCCGCGCGAGCTGCTGGCCCGTGTCGGCGCGGTTTTGCGGCGGATCAGGCCGGCGATTGCCGGCGAGCAGCTCGCCTACGCTGATCTCGAGATGGACGTCGAAGCCCACCGCGTGCGCCGCGCCGGAAAACTGCTCCAGCTGGGGCCGACCGAATTCCGCTTGCTTCGTCACTTTATGGAGCATCCCGGCCGGGTGTTTTCCCGCGAACGGCTGCTCGAGTCCGTCTGGTCGCATGACGCCGACATCGACGCCCGCACCGTCGACGTCCACGTGCGCCGCCTCCGGCAGGCCCTGAATGCCGGCGATCATCCCGATCTCATCCGGACCGTGCGTTCAGCCGGCTATTCGCTCGACGCGCACGGCTGAGCGCTGTCACAAAAGTGAAACGCGACTGTCACGCACCCGCCGCTGCGAAGCTTTAGCACGCACACTCGAACATTGATGGAGGAATGCGTGAAATCGAAGATTCTCGCGGTGGTCGGAATGGCCCTGTTCGCCGCCGCCTGCGGCACCAACGGCGGAAGCAGTTCGAATCGGTCGGCCGCGGCCGCGGTACAGATCACCGGCGCTGGATCGACGTTCGTCTATCCAGTCCTGTCAGCTTGGTCGGCGGACTATCGCAAGCAGACAGGCGCTGCGATTAACTATCAGTCGATCGGCTCCGGCGGCGGAATTTCGCAAATCAAAGCCGGCACCGTCGATTTCGGCGCGAGCGACCAGCCGCTCGACCCCAAAGAGCTCGCCGAAGCGGGCCTTGCCCAATTTCCGATTGTTGTCGGCGGCGTTGTGCCCGTCGTCAATGTGTCGGGCATAGACCCAGGAAAATTGCGACTGACGGGTCCCGTGCTCGCCGACATTTACGCGGGCAAGATCAAAAGCTGGAATGATCCCGTCATCGCCAGGCTCAATCCTGGATTGTCGCTGCCCAGTGCCGACATTGTCGTCGTGCATCGCTCCGACGGATCCGGCACGACATTCAACTTTACCCATTATCTGAGCCAGATCAGCCCGGCGTGGAAGAGCGGTGCCGGCGAGGGGAAGACGGTTGCCTGGCTGACCGGCGTTGGCGGCAAGGGGAATGAAGGCGTGGCCGGCTACGTCAAGCAAATCCCGAATTCCATCGGCTACGTCGAATACGCCTACGTCGTCCAGAACCACATGGCCTACGCACTTCTGCAAAACGCCGCCGGCAACTTTGTCGCTCCGAGCGCGGCCAGTTTTCAGGCGGCCGCTGCAAGCGCCGATTGGAAGAGCGCCAAGGACTTCTTCCTGGTCATGACGAATGCCCCCGGGGCTGACGCATTTCCCATCACTGCGACGACCTTCGTCTTGATGCACAAGCAGCCCAAGGACAAAGCGCGCTCCGATGCGGCGCTTAGCTTCTTCCGCTGGGCAATGGCGAAGGGTCAGCCGCAAGCGCAGAAGCTCGATTATGTGCCGTTGCCGGCCGACCTCGTGAGCCAGATCGAAAGCTACATCGGCGCCGGCATCAAGTGACCTCTGCCGTTAACTCGGCGCCGAGTAGCGGCGCCGGCGGCGATCGGCTGTTTCAGCTGGTCACGGCCGGTGCCGCGTGGCTCGTTCTGCTCCTCCTCGGAGCTGCCGCAGCCTCGATGGCTTGGGGAGGTCGGCTTGCGTTCGAGACCTTCGGGTTCGGCTTCGTCACGAGCTCCGACTGGGACGCGGTCGCCGGGAAATTCGGCGCGCTGGTGCCGATCTATGGCACGATCGTGACCTCCGTGCTGGCGTTGCTGATTGCGGTGCCGGTCAGCATCGGTATCGCTTTATTCCTGACCGACATCGCGCCGCGCTGGCTACGTGGGCCAACCGGCATCGCCATTGAGCTGCTCGCCGGGATTCCAAGCATCATTTACGGCATGTGGGGCCTGTTCGTGTTCGCACCCTTCATGGCCGCGCATGTCGAGCCATGGCTAAACGACCGCCTAGGAGTGCTGCCGGTGATCGGCCGTTTCTTTGCCGGTCCGCCAATCGGCATCGGCCTGCTCACTGCCTCGATCCTGCTGGGGATCATGATCATTCCATTTATTGCGGCGGTCGCGCGCGACGTGTTCAATGCAGTGCCCGCCGAGCTCAAGGAAGCCGCGGTCGCGCTCGGCTCGACCCGGTGGGAGATCCTGAGCCGGGTCACACTTCCCTATACGCGTTCGGCAATCATCGGCGCGGTATTCCTGGGGCTCGGGCGGGCGCTCGGCGAGACCATGGCGGTGACCTTCGTCCTCGGGAATGCGCACGATCTCTCGCCGTCGCTGCTGATGCCGAGCAATTCAATCGCTGCGGCGATCGCCAACGAGTTCACCGAAGCCGACACTGACCTTTACCGCTCATCACTGATCGCTCTCGCGTTCCTGCTCTTCATCGTCACTTTCGTGGTGCTCGCCGCCGCGCGGCTAATGCTCGCGCGGATCGGTCGAACTCATGGGCGGACCCACTGATGCGGTTGCGCAGGAGGATTGCCGACCTCGTGGCGCTCGCCTTTGCAGGTGCGGCAACGGCATTCGGCTTGACCTGGCTGATTTGGATTCTGTGGACCACGTTAGCCCAGGGTGCTGCAGCTCTGTCGCCGGCGCTCGTTACGCAAATGACGCCACCGCCCGGCGAGAGCGGCGGTCTTCTGAACGCTTTCTACGGCAGTGCCGTGATGGTGTTTCTTGCTCTGCTGATCGGCACGCCTGTGGGAGTTGCCGCCGGTACTTACCTTGCCGAGCACGGTCGTCACTCCCGCCTCGCCGCGGCTGTCGGTTTCATCAACGACATTCTGTTGAGCGCGCCGTCAATCGTCATCGGCCTGTTCGTCTATGAACTGGTGGTACGGCCATTGGGGCATTTCTCCGGATTCGCCGGAGCGATCGCGCTGGCGATTCTTCTCGTCCCGATCATT
>Ga0066688_10000908_pt1 | contig 10952 bp, 10 predicted proteins | sample GraSoiAngelo_137_FD_62304 | JGI IMG/M metagenome (GOLD analysis project Ga0066688, IMG submission 62304) | Grasslands soil microbial communities from the Angelo Coastal Reserve, California, USA - 14_0929_09_30cm | ecosystem: Environmental > Terrestrial > Soil > Grasslands | place: USA... | reverse complement strand
TCGCCCGCGCCCTCGGCGGCATGCTCGCGGCCGGGATGCCGCTCTTGCCGTCGCTCGACGCGGCCGCGGAAGCTGCGGGCGACGGCGCGGCGGCCGCCCGGCTTACGCGCGCCCGGGAACGCGTCGCTTCGGGGGCGCCGCTCACGGTGTCGCTCGGGCGCGAAGCGGCGCTCGTGCCCAGCGCCATGCAGTTGCTCCAGGTGGGCGAATCGAGCGGCCGGCTGGCCGACATGGCACGCCGGGCGGGCGACATCGCGGCGCAGGAGGCCGAACGAGGGCTCAAGACGCTCGTCACGCTCGTCGAGCCAGCGCTGATCGTGGCATTCGGGGGACTGGTGGCGTTCGTCGCCGCCGCGCTCCTCCAAGCCGTTTACTCGATCCGACCATGAGAAGGGACTGCGTGGTGCGCGGTGTGTCGTTCAATCCGAGCGGCTTCACCCTCCTCGAGGTGATGGTGGTCCTGGTCGTACTCGGCCTGATGGTGGGGGTAAGCGGTCTGGCATTCGTCGGCCTCCGCGCACCGCGGGAGTCCAACCTGGCGGGTGAGCTACGTCGCGCGCGTCGTGAAGCCATCCAAACCGGCCGGCCGGTCAGCACCGGCGGTGCCCACGCACCATTCACCACGCACGTCCTTTTTCTTCCTGACGGCCGTGCGATCGGCTCCGGTGCCGACGCCCTAACTGGAGCGCCCGTCGATGCTCCGCGGTAACCGTGGCATCGCGCTCCTCGAGACGCTCGTCGCGCTCGCGATTCTCTCCGGGGCAGGCCTGGCCCTGGTCGACCTGGTAACGGCTGGGCTCCGCGCCGAACGCGAGTCGCGCGAGCGAGAGCGCGTACTCGCGGTCGAGGACCGGGTACTCACCGCACTCACCCTCCTCACGCGTGCCGAGCTTGACCGCCGGCTCGGGCGACATCCACTCGGTGAGCTCGTTGCGGACATCCAGCGGCCTGAGCGGACACTGTATCGAATCGCGCTGGCGCAGCAACAGTCTCCGGAAGTGGAGGACCTGGTGACGGTCGTATATCGGAGGGAGGCGAGCAGTGCTCCGTGAGATCCGTGGGCTGAAGCCCCGGCTCGGCGCAGGGGCGTCCTTAAGGACGCACTCACAGGCCGAGCCCGCCCTTCAGGGCGGGGATCGCCGAGGGTTCACCCTCATTGAAGTCATCGTCGCTCTCACCATCGGCGCACTCGTCGTACTGGTCGCCCACCAACTCTTCGCTGCCGTCGCTGATCGCGGCCGGACCCTCATCGAGGCACAAACGACCTTCGATCGCAGGGCGAATGCACGTCGTTGGCTCAAAGCCACATTCCTCTCGCTCGACGTTGGTACGGACGGCGCCGTTGGCTTCGACGGGCGACCCGACCACGCCGCTTTCTCGACCTGGCTCCTCACGCCTGATGGCTGGTTCGAGCGCCGGCAGGTCACGCTCAGCGCGGAGCAGGGACGTCTGCGGGCCGCGGTCACCCCCGGGACGGCCATCGCGCTCTCGGACAGTGTCACCGACGTGCAGTTCGACTACTTGCTCGAGCCCGGCGCCGAGTCGCGGTGGGTGCGGGAATGGGTGAGTCCGGTCAGCGCGCCGGTGGCGGTGAGAATGCGGATAACGAAGGCGGGAAACGGGAAACGGGAAACGGGAAACGTGGTTGACACCCTCCTCTTCCTCATCAAGGAGCGCGGATGAGCCAACGAGGGTTCGCGCTGCTGGCGGTCCTGTGGACGCTCACCGCCATCACGATGCTCGCGGGTGCCGCGATGGCCGTCGCCCGTTTGGGGAGCGCGACCACACGCAACCGGGTGCTTCTCACTCGTACGGCGTGGGCACGGGAGGCGTGCGGTGAGATCGTGCAGGATCGCTACGCCCAAGATGCATCACTGCGGCGGCTCGACTCCGTGGACCTGGGCCGCAACACCTGGTGCAGCGCCACGCTGGAGGATCCGTCTGTCAAGCTCAACTTGAACCTCGCCGACCGCGCGGCCCTCGTCACGGTGCTCCAGGCGGTGGTGCGGCGCTCCGGGGCCGCGGACTCACTCGTCGACGCGTTGCTCGACTGGCGCGACCCGGACACCGTGCCCCGCCCCTTCGGCGACGAATCGTCGGGGAACCGGAACGCCCCATTGGCAGACGTGTGGGAGTTGCGCTCTGTGCGGGGCTTCACGGATTCGCTCGCCGGACGTCTCGCGCGGTTTCTGACGACGCGCGGCACCGGGGCGATCAACGTGAACGCGGCTCCGCCGGAGGTCCTGGGCACCCTGCCGGGCATGACGGAGGAAGCGATCCGAATGGTGATCATGCACCGCCGGGCGACGCCGCTTCCCAACGCGGACGTCCTCGCAGGGCTGCTCGCTCCTGACGCGCGGCGGACGTTCCTCGCCAGCTATCCCGAGTTCGTCCGCTCGGCCGTCTTCACGACGCCGCAATTGGTCGGGACTGTAACGGGAGGGGTGCGTGGGACTCCGCTCGTCGCGCGTGTGACGCTGACGATGGTGCCGGTGGCGGGAAGGTTGGCGGTCATCCGAAGGGAGACGGAGTGAGGGGCGCACTGCTCCGTCTGAGTATCGGGCGCTCGATGCTGCGCGCCGAGGCCGTGCGCACGGGTGTCGTGACGTGGGCAGGGGAGGTGAGCTACACGGACGTGACCGAGCTGGCCGATGCCATCGCACGCCTCGCTGCGGAAGCCCCTGCCGGCTGCCGGCGGCTCAGGGTCGTTCTGGAGCGGCCCCCGGCGCAGTTCCGGACGCTCCTGGACCTGCCGCCGGTGAAGGCACGACATCTGGCGGCCCTGGTGGCGCACCAGGCGGGCCGGTTCTTCCGGAAGAACGGCCAGGCGCTTGTCACCGACGCCGCGTGGGTCGGAAAGGAAGCGCCCGGAATCGCTCGCGCGGCGGCTGTTGAGGAGCCATTGGTCGAGGCGATCGCCGCCGGCGCCCGCGCGGCCGGGCTGTGGCTCGAGACGATCGCGACGGCAGACCAACCCACGCTCACGCTGCTCCCCCATAGCGAACGAGAGAGTCGGGAGCGGGCTGCGCGGCGCCGTACCATGCGGCTGGCCTTGGCGACCTGCAGCGTATGGCTGACGGCTGGTGCCCTGTTCTGCGGCCGGCTGTTGTTGGAGCAAAGAGGTGTGGAGCGGGAGCTCGCCGCGCTGCGCCAACCCCTCGCCGCCGTGCTCGAGGCCCGGCGCGAGCTGCGGGATGCCGAAACCACGCTCAACGCCATCGCGGCAGCCGAACGGGAGCGGGGTTGGAGTCTCAAGACACTCGCGGCAGTCACCGGCGCGCTTCCGGATTCGAGTGTCGTGACCAGTCTGGCATGGAACGCAGACGGCACCGGGGTGCTAGTGGGGGCGGCGAGACGTGCGACCGACGTGCTGGCTCGGCTGGACCGACTCCCCGTGCTCTCAGGTGCCCGCCTCAATGGCCCTGCGGTGCGGGAAACAATCGCGGGGCGGGACTGGGAACGGTTCACCGTCCTGTTGGGACGGGACGGGGGACGAGGGACGGGGGACGGATCATGACCTGGAGAGATCGTCGCGCTCTGGTGCTTGGCGGCGCGGTTGTAATTGGCGCGTTGCTGGTTCTCCGCGTGGTGCCATGGGGTGTGCGCCGCGTGCTCGGGGCCGAAATCGACTTGCGCGAGCGCGCGACGCTGCTGGCTCGCGCCCGGGCGGACTTGGCGGACGCCGGCGTGTTACGCGATTCAGCCGTGCAGCTCGGTCAGGCGCTCGTCGGCCTCGCGCCCAAGATCCTGAGCGGGAACTCGGTCGCCGAGGCTGTGGCGGATCTGTCGGCTCGCGTCAACATGGCGGTCTCGCGTCATCAAGCGAGGCTCGAGCGTGTGGATCCGCTACCTGATTCGCTTCGCGCGGGCCGGCTGCGCCGCGTGGCGCTCCGGGCGGCGTTCGAGTGCGATGTCCGTGGGCTCGCCGGCGTCCTCGGGGCACTGGAGTTCGGAAAGGTCGCGCTCTCACTACGAGAACTGCGCGTGACGGCCGTAGACGCGGGCTCGGCGGACAAGGTCCCCGAGGTGCTGAGAGTCGAGATGACAGTGGCCGGGTGGTACCTCGGGGAGCGGGATGCGGAAAGTGGGATGCGGGAGGCGAAAAAGTCGTGACCGCTGCTCACTTGAACGCCTCGCTCATCATGATTGCCGTCCTCGGCCTTTCTCTTGGCGTGAGATTCGTCGCGTCGCCACTGGTGCGCGTCTCCGTGCCGCCCCCGGTTGCGACAATGCCGGCATCGTCAACCTTCGAACCGCAGCCGCAACCGGAGTCGCTTATCGCCGTATTCATCGCACACGATCCGTTCCGTGCGACGCGCCGCCCGAGCAACGTCGTCTACGACCCCATACGGCTCGTGCCGCCGGCGACTCCTCCCGCTCCGAAGCCGACGCTCGCGCTGGTGGGAATCGTATGGGACAACGGGAGTGATCCCACGGCACTCGTCGAAGGCTTTCCCGGGGCGGACGGACCGCGGCCGGTGCGGCAGGGCGAGACGATCGCGGGCCTGCGAGTGAAAGCCATCAAACAAGATCGCGTGGTGATCTCCGGGCTCGACACGACGTGGACGCTGACGGTGAGGGAGCCATGGCGGTAGAGGGCGGCAGAAGGCGGCAGAGGGCGGCACGGGTTGCCGCCGTGTCCGCACTGGCCTTGCTCGCGTCGGGGAAATTGGTGGCGCAGGATACCGCGGCGGTCCGGATCGCAAACAACAGCGTTTCTCTCCGGTTCGTCGATGCCGATATCCGCGGCGTGATCCAAGCGCTGGGCCGCTATCTCCCGAAGCCGGTCCTCGTTGGCACCTTCCAACCGCTGAAGGTGTCGCTCGAGACGCCCGCGCCCGTGCCGCGCGCCAGGGTGCGTGAGCTATTGAAGGGGCTCGTCGAATCGCAGGCTCTGGAATTCACAGAGGACTCGAGCTTCTTCCGGATCGGCCCCGCCCGCCCGCTGCCGCTCGGTGGGGTGGTGGGCGGGGCGGGGCTGCCGTCCGGGGGTGTTGGGCAGGGCGGTGGGGCTGCCGTCCAGCTCTTCGTCATCCGTCTCAAGCATGCGCGCGCGGCGGACGTGGCGGCGACGGTCAACCTCCTGTTCGGGGCGGGGGGCGAATTCTCCGGCCGAGCGGGCTTGTCGACACCCACGCTCTCTGACGAACTCCGCCGCAACGTCGTGCCTCCTGCGGGCGCTGCCGCGGGAGCAGCGGCGCCGGGCCAGCCCCCAGCGCCGGCCTCGAAGTCGGCGGCGCTGTCTGGGCCCGTGACGATCGTGCCGGACGAGCTGACGAATTCCTTGTTGATCCGGGCATCTCAGCAGGACTACGACATCCTCAAGCAGGGCGTTGAGCAGCTGGACGTCCGGCCCCTCCAGGTGCTCATCGAGGTCATGATCGTCGAGGCCAGGCGTGATCGGACCTTCTCGTTTGGTGCCGATTTCTTCGTCCCGCCGCAATCAATTGACAGGGGAAACGGCTCGGCAGACGCGGCGAGTGTGGGCGGCGGGCTCGGCGACCTGGTGATTCACTTGATGAATCTCGGGCACGCGCAGATCGACGCCACCTTACGAGCGGCGGCGACGAAGGGCGACGTGCAGATCGTGTCTCGCCCTGTCCTGCTCGCGTCCAACAATACCGAAGCCCGGCTGTTGGTCGGTTCGCAGGTGCCCTTCGTACAGGTAAGCCGCTCCCTCCCGACCGAGACGCCGACGCGCGATCAGGTGGTTCAGTACCGGGACGTCGGCACCAAGCTCACAATCCGGCCCACGATCAATCAAGACGGCTACGTGTCGCTCATAGTGCAGCAAGAGGTGAACCAGGCGACAACGGAAGTGTTGTTCGACGCACCGGTGATCTCGACGCGCGAAGCGGCGACGCAGGTGCTCGTGAAGGACGGGCAGACAATCGTGCTGGGCGGCTTGCGCGACAGGCAACGCAACGCCAACCAGACCGGGATCCCGATCATCTCTCATCTCCCGATCATTGGCGGCCTGTTCGGCAGTGCTGACCGGAGTAGCTCAGCCACGGAGCTGTACTTGTTCCTGACGCCCCGCATTCTCAAGACCGACGCGGACGCCGATAGTGTCACAGCACCGCGGTTGCCAAAGGGGGTAGAGCGGTGATCGTCGGCGTCTCACCCGCCATCCGGCGGGCGCTCGTGCTTGCAGAGCGCTACGCCCGGACGCCTCTCCCAGTCCTGTTGGTCGGCGCGACGGGGACAGGCAAGGAGCTGTTCGCCGAGCATATTCACGAGCGGAGCGGGCGGCCGGGACTGCTGGTAGACGTGAACTGTGGTGCGCTGCCGCGCGAGATGGTCGAGAGCCTGCTGTTCGGCCATCGACGTGGGGCGTTCACCGGCGCAGTCGATTCCAAGGTTGGCCACGTGGAACGCTCCGACGGGGGGACCCTCTTCCTGGACGAGCTCGAAAGCCTCGCTCCGGACGCCCAAGCAAAGGTCCTGCGAGTGCTCGAGACGGGGCACGTGCAGCCCCTCGGCGCCCCAACCAAGCAGCGCGTCGACCTCCGAGTGATAGGCGCCGTTCAGGACGGCATCGGGGAGGCACTTGCGAGTGGACGGTTCCGCCGCGACCTCTTTCAGCGCGTCGCGGGTGTAGTCATCGACCTGCCCCCGCTCGTGGCCCGTCTTGAGGATGTGGTACCCTTGGCGCGGCACTTCGCGAGCCTACGCGATCAGGAGTTGGAGCCCGACGCGGCTCGCGCGCTCCTCAACTACACGTGGCCGGGGAACGTGCGCGAGCTGCGCCTCACCATTGAGCGCGCTGGGCACCTCGAAGCAAATGGCGCCATTTCGGTGGGCGCCGTGATGGAAGCGATCGAGCTGGGTTCTGTCGCGCCGCCGCAGGTTTCCGGAAACCTCGACGAGCGAACTCGGTTGTTCAGAACGTGCCAGGCCTACCGATGGAACTCCGCTGCCATCGCGAAAGCGCTGGGCGTTAGTCGGACGACGCTGCACCGGCGCCTGCGCGAACTCGGTATCTCGCTGCGGCATGCGAAGAAATACGACCTTGCGCCGCCTCGTGATCAGGTCGACACGAGCAACTGCGTCACGAGCCGCTGAGCCGGCGGTACGGCGCCGAACACCACGCCGCAGTATCACATTGTTCCAACTTCTTCCATACAATCTGAACCGATTGATCCACCGCATTCTGACCCCCCGGTCCTAAGTGGTTGAGCGGCAATCGAGAACGACGAAGGGTGAATCGGCACGTCGCGTGCTTCGGGGGCGACCGAAGATGTCCCTCCAGCACTCAACGCGTGGGACACCACGGCCGTCGCTCACGACGGGGGGTCATATGGGTTTCGTGCACGAAAGTGTTCTCTCGGCACCGGAAGCACGTCCCACCGTTCGTAGCGCGACACGGACAGCAACACCTCTCAGAATCCGATGGGTCAATCACGCCTCGTACGTGCCGACGGCCCGTGATGTCCGCCTCATAACGGACCCCTGGCTCTTCGGGAGCGCGTTCAATAACGGCTGGGACCTGATCTCAGAGGCGAAGTTTTCTCTGGACGACTTTCGGGAGATTACGCACATCTGGTTTTCACATGAACACCCCGATCATTTCGCGCCGCCCGTCCTCAAGGCGATCGACCCGACAGTTCGCGCCAATATCACGGTCCTCTTCCAGGAGACCAACGATCATAATGTGCTCGATTTCTGCGATGCCTTGGGCTTCAAAGTCCAGGAGCTGCGCAACCACCGGTGGCACGCGCTCGCTCCGGGGCTCCGAGTGCTTTGCGGCAAGGTCCCTTTCTATGATTCGTGGCTGCTGGTCGAGACGCGGGGGCTCAAGATTCTCAACACGAACGACTGCGTGGTGGACGGTGAGGCGATTGCGGGCGACATTGTCCGGCACACTGGCACGGTGGACGTGCTCCTTACCCAGTTCAGCTACGCGAACTGGATTGGAAACCCCGATGACCGGGAGCTGCGGGAGGAGTCTGCCCACGAGAAGCTCGAGCGCGTCAAGATTCAGGTGTCCACCTTCCGGCCCACGTTCACTGTCCCATTCGCCAGTTTCGTCTATTTCTCGCACGAAGAGAATCGCTATTTGAACGACGCGATCAACACGATTGACCGTGCGCACAACTTCATTCGGAGGGAGACCAACACCACTCCAGTGGTTCTACACCCCGGAGATGAGTGGGACATCGGGTGCGATCCGGCGCGTCAGAACGCCACGGCCCTCGACGCCTATCGGCGCGATTATGACCTAGCGGCGAAACCGTTTCGCAAGACGAGTTCTGTGTCCTTAGAAGAGCTTTGCCGCCTGAGCCAGGCGTACGTGGCGCGCATCAAGAGCAAAAACAGTGCGCTTCTCATGGCTCTCCTGGCGCTCCCCCCGCTCCGACACTTCGAGACGGTCACGTTCCAGTTGACCGACCTCGATCGTGTCCTGGCCTTCGACTTCAAGCGGGCACTCCGCGTCGTCGAGGACGGATCGGCTGCCGCCCAAATGTCGCTCTCGTCCGAGAGCCTCGCCTTCCTCCTGAAGTTCGATTGGGGCTATGACACACTCATGGTGAATGGGCGCTTTCGCACGTCGCCGCGAGACTACAAGCGGGCCATGAAGACCTTCTACATCGGGCCGCTTAACAATACGGGGCGCTATCTGCATCCCCGCACCCTGGTCGATCGTGACTTTGTCCTCCGGGCGTTGCCCAAGTTCCGGCTAAGCTCCCCGTGGGAGCCACCCGAGGACCGCGTGTTCCGTGGCGGCGTCGAGAACGCCAACTACGGCGTGGTCCTTCAGGAGAACCGTGTCTCGCAAGAGCGGGGGCACCACGCTCACCTTCACCGGCTGAGCGGTTTCTGCCACCGTCACCTAGTACGTCGCCGGTTGCCTAGCTTGGCGTGCGCGCCCCCGATCTTGAGGGCGCGTTTTTTCTTGCGGGGGACCGTGCGCACTACGCGGTCGTCGCGCGAGAAGGCCGCGAGAAGTCCCAGTTTGTTTCACCACGTTGCGCACAACCTGATACAAGCGATGGACTGGGTTCCGAGCCACCGAGGCTAAGTGGTAGAGGATCAACGGCTGCCGTGAATTCGTGATTCGGCACGCTGCGTGCCTTAGAGCCGGGCGACCTCTTTATTGGGAGTCTCCCGTGGTCACGCGTCGCCACTCGTTCGTCACGCCGCTGGTAAGTCCACAGGCTCGGCCGACCCGATCTGCCGAGGCCCCCGTGCTCCTCCGTCACCCTTCGTCGTTCGTGCTGCTGACGTTCTTCGGTCTCTTCACGAACGTGGCCTCTGCACCCGCGCAAAACCGGTCGCCGCTGGTGCTGTGTCAGTCGGGGCACTACGCCGTCGGGGTCACGCCCAACGGTGGTACAGTCACCTGGCAGACGAACACGTCTGGCGACACTTCGAAGTTCACGGTGACGAACGGGAGCAGCGATTGCACCGAGGGGTACAGCTTTACCCACACGGAGTCGGGACCGATCTCCGGCGTGACCCTCGATCGTACCAGTACTGGGATAGGACCTGGTCAGTCGGTCACAGTGAAGGCCACGTACAGCGTCGGCGCAGCGGGCGTTGGGACGCTGACCCTGAAGGCGACCGGCCAGTTTGCGGGCGACTGGAACACGGGGGACTATACCGTGACAGTGGTCCCTCCCTCAGTTTCAGTCACGCCCGACGGTTCGGCGATAGAGGCGGCAGTGGGAATGAACAAGGTTGTCGCTTTTACTGTGACGAACACAGGCGCGGCTAGCGATACGTATACGTTGACGTGTGCGGTGACGGGAAACGACACCTGCGTGAGCGTGTCGCGAGCCTCCGCTCCGATCAATCCAGGCCAGTTCATCTCCGACACGGTCACGTTCACGCCCGGTCAAGCGGGAACGAGCGGCACGGTCAAGCTCCGGGCCAGCGGTCTGGCGAGCGACTCGGGCAGCTACACCGTCTCAAATGTGGCGGGGTATGCCCCCGTGGTCTCCGTGCAGCCGACGAACGGCGGTACTCGCGGTGTGGATCCCTTCGACGTGGTAGTGTCCCACGCGACGCCGAGCTACCGATCGCTCGATGCCGGACGGGCGGTCATACTCTCCTATAACGCGTCCATTGTCAAGCCAACGCCGGTCGTGCAAGCGAACATAACGAATGCCGGTCTCCCGTACCCCACGCAGTACTCGGTGTCCGTCCAATGGCCGTCGAACGGTGTGCGCCTCCATCTCTTGAATGGCGCGGATTCGGTCTTCTACACCGCGGGCACGTCCGACACCTCTCGCCTCGCCGCCGCGATCGACGCCAAGACGAACGGTCTGACGACTGGGGCCTATGATGTCAACATCGTCGTGACGGCCTACTACGCCACCGGGGTTCGTGTGACGACCGTGCCCACGCGGCTGCTCGTGGACGACGAATCGAAGAGCCTATCCGGGGCTGGGTGGCAGATCGCGGGCGTGGAGCGGCTGCATTGGATCCAGGGTAGCTACTCCGTGCTCGTCACCAATGGCGACGGCTCGATGTCCTTCTTCCGGCGTGACTGCTCGACCTGTCCCTTCGTCTCGCCCGCCGGTGATCCGTCGCAGCTCACCCAGAACGCGAGCACCTATCAGCGGGCGACCGCGGACAGCCTGATCGTCCTCTTCGACTCGACCGGGCGGATGGTGGGCGTGCGGAACGGACGTCTAAACGCCCAGGTCCTCACGCTCGGCTGGTCCGACACGCTGCTCACGAGCATCCAGGATTTCATCGGCAAGAAGTTCGTGTTGGGCTACACGGGAGCTGCGAGCCAGAGCGGGAAGCTTCAGACGATCACCGACCCCGCCAATCGCGTGACGACCGTGTGGACGGACACGGCGGGCCTCGTCTACAAGATCACGGACCCCGACAACCTGTTCACCACGCTTGGCTATGACGCCTCCAAAAGACTCACGAGCGTGACCGATCGGGGCAACGCGACCACCAACCTGACCTACGATGCCTTGAGTTTCGCGGACTCC
>Ga0066688_10000906_pt1 | contig 10972 bp, 15 predicted proteins | sample GraSoiAngelo_137_FD_62304 | JGI IMG/M metagenome (GOLD analysis project Ga0066688, IMG submission 62304) | Grasslands soil microbial communities from the Angelo Coastal Reserve, California, USA - 14_0929_09_30cm | ecosystem: Environmental > Terrestrial > Soil > Grasslands | place: USA... | reverse complement strand
TCGTGGAAGCTGCTACTTGCGAGTTTGCCCGGGATGAACGTGCCCGATCAGGTGAATTTGCTGAGCGATGCGTGGGCGTTTGTTCAGGCTGGCCGCCAACCCTTCACCTTTTATACTGGCCTGATTGATCGGCTGCCACCGAGCACCGCACTCGGGGTTCGCGAACAAATCATCAGCGCCTTCAACTCAATCAATCAGCTCCTTGCCGGCACACCGGAACAGGAACAATTTCGCCGTTATGCGCGGCGGGTTTTGCGACCTACTCTCGATAATCTCACCTTGCAGCCAAAAACCGGCGAAACGATGACAGCTTCGTTGTTGCGCGCCAGCCTGATCCAGGAACTCGGCTTGTTGGGCGATGACGAAGTCATCAAAATGTGCCTGCAGAATTTCGAGAACTATTTAAAAGACCGCTCGAGTGTTCCGGCCGATCTGCGGGCGCCGACCTTTGCCATTGCCATGCGCTACGGCGACGCAGCCACCTGGCAGAAATTGCACGAGCTCGGTTTGAAAACAACGAGCACTGAAGAAAAACAAAATTACTATGACGCGCTCGCTTTTGCCAGCGATCCGAAGCTAATCCAAAAATCGTTAGCCATTGCCTTGACAGATGAGCTCCCGACCAGCCGTGCCGTTTTCATGGTCTCGAAAGTTGCCCGGGAAAGCGACCGGCCGGACCTCGCCTGGGAATTCGCCAGAAAGAACCTGAAAGCGTTAGTAGCAAAAGTCGATGCCCTCAACGCCAACAGCTATCTGCCGAGTCTCTTCACTTTTTTCTACGACCCAGCGCGAATCGAGGAACTAAAAACGTTTGCGCGGAAAAATCTCTCGGAACCGAGCCGAAAACCGGTCGAGATTGCTTCGGATGAAATTCTATTCCGTGCAGACTTCCGCAAACGCTTGATCGAGCAAATCGAGAAATTGTAGTCATCCCGAGCGAAAACGCCAGTCCGGCTCGGACCGAGGGATCCCGTGACGCTACCTTAAAGCTTTGATGGCGGGATCCCTCGACTGTGCTCGGGATGACCCTACCGCGGCATCGGATTTTCTGGCGCAGTCGGCGAAGGCGAAATTGGAATTCCCATTTTTGACGCAGCGATCATCGCTTTGGCCTGCTGCCAGCCATACCAAGCGCGGCTTAAAAGGAAAAACGCCAACACCGCCCACCACACCGATCCGGCCATCAATCCCACGATTCCGAGAATTGCTCCGCCAATGAGACCAATCACACTGGAAATTTGCAAACTTCGAATTTCACCGAATGGAAACCAGAGCAAACCCCGCACGATTTGTCCGCCATCGAGAGGGAAAACCGGCAGCAGGTTAAAAATCAAAAGAACGAGATTGATGTTGCGCAAGTCAAGGATGAATCGATAGGCGTCGGTTGGAGCAAACGAATTCTCACTCTGCGAAACCAAATTACTGGCGGCAGCCAGAATTGGAATGAGCGCGACATTTACGAGCGGCCCGGCTGCGATACTCCAAAGATACGCGCCTGGGCGTCGCGGCGGATTAACAAAAGCGATACCCCCTAGCGGCCAGAGAATGATGCGATTCGCCACTCCCCCGACCTGACGACAAGCAAGCGCATGTCCGAATTCATGAATCAGTACGATGACAAATATCGCGACGTATTCGAGCACGCCCCAGACCGGCGATTGGAAGCGACGCACGTAATCGGTCATGAAAATCGCCGCCACCAGAAACCAGGTGAAATGCAGGTAGACGTCAATCCCGGCGAAGCGGAAAAGACGAATTACGCCAGTTCGCATCGGAGTTACTCTGCCGAAACTGAGTCCGTTGCAAACCGCTTAAAGCGTTACGTCGCTTTGCGGAGTTTCTGGCGTGATTAACAACCGCATCGGGATCATGGCCGATTCGAAGAAACCATGGCGTTTAAAGAATGCCTGGGATTTGATCTCCGGACGATCGGTCAACAACGTAATGCGAAGGAAGTTTTTCTTGCGCGCAAAGTCGATGGCGTATTCGAGCAGTTGCGAGCCGTAACCATGATCGCGATACCCTTTGTGAATGACGAGGTCCTCCAGCAACATGACGAAGCCGCCTTCGGCCGTGCTGATGGTAAAGAGCAAGTTAATCATCCCGACAATGGAACGATCGCGCCGGAGAACAAAAACACGCCCGCGGTTCGGCTCCTCAAAGATCAATCGCAACCCGCGTAATTGTTTCTCCTTGTTCGGCCGGAAATCGCTCTCTTCACTGAAAAGCTCGCCGAGCAGATCGGACAATTCGTCCAGGTCTTCGGCCGTCGCCGGCTCAATGACGACATGATTCATTCGCAAGTCTTATCATCGAAAATGGAGGCAGTGGCAACTCGCGGTTTTTCGCGGCGGTCACCGGGCAGTGGGATGCTCGATCGCGAGCCACTTCTTGTCATTCCGAGCGCAGTCGAGGAATCTCTGATCAGTCTCTTCAAAAATTCAGAGATGTCTCGACTTCGCTCGACATGACAAAGGAAGGCTGTGAATTGTGAACGTCGAAATTGACGAGGCTCACCTTGAGCCCTTTACCGGACATTGACAATTAAGGCGTCACTTTTACCTTTCCCGTCCCGCTTCACCATTTCATGAAACGCACCTACCAAGCATCGAAGCGCACGCGCAAACGCCAGCATGGTTTTCGCGCGCGGATGAAGACAAAGGGCGGCCGCGCTACTCTTGCGCGCCGACGGCAGCGTGGCCGCAAGCGTCTGCTACCCAAAGGTGTGGAGAATCATTACGCGCGTCACACGCAAGCGTGAGTCGCATTGACGTTAAAAGCTTGAAACGTTAAATTGCTAAAAGGCATAGTTTTTCCAATTTAACATTTTAACCCGTCAACGAGCACCGTTAGCTCAATTGGCAGAGTAGCTGACTGTTAACCGACCACACTGCGAAGCAACCAGAACCGAAGAACGCTGCACATAATTGCTGGATTGCGCTGCAACCGGAGCAATGAGAAGGCATTCGAACCCTCGTGTCTAGCACTAGTCCGTCGAAGCCGTGTTTGGTCGGCAAAAACTCGTCCTTGTCACCAAGGTGATTCTTTCCGAACCGCCCGGTCGCATAACCGAGATTTTTCACTACCTCCGCCACCGTGGGATCTTCTGGCCGCAACCCTATATCTGCGCCCGGCGTGCCAACCTTCGTTAGTCCAGTGCGGATGGGAGACTGGCCAGTAATGAACGCTGCGCGTCCCGCGGTGCAGCTCTGCTGGGCATACCAGCAGGTGAACATTGCTCCATCTGTCGCGATCCGATCAATGTTCGGGGTGCGATAGCCCAGCATAAAGGAGAAGGATGACAGATATGCACCGGTTACGGGCCAGTTCGATCCAGCTGTATTATCAGTGCTTCAATTGCAGAATGCGGCCCCGGATGCACCGAACTATTGGTGAACAGTGACCGAAGAAGGCTTGGACCAGAACAATAAAGGTGTTCACGTCGAGCTATCGGGGTCGGTCGAGCTATCGGGGTCGCGCCTTAATATTTGACATTTTAGACCGGACCGACGTCGTCACGGTAGATGGTAAGCTTCGACCAACGCGACGCCGGTCGCGCCGCCGATCCCGGAAACGATCGCGGTATACTTCCCAGGCGCCAAGTCGATCACCAGAGCCGACTCTGTATCGTTCCCAGGAGCAAGACCAGCCGACTGGACGGCATTCTGCTGCGAGTCTTTCCAATTGTCGTTAGTCGCAATCTGATTGCCAGCGCCATCACGCAAATCGAGCATCGGATCAGCCAGCGCCCCGGCTACGCCGAACGGCGTCAAGGATGGGCCAAGCGCACGCACCATTACCCGCTTCGGCGACTCTCCGTTAATGATGAATCCGGCGATTGCCACATTCTGCGCGATGCCGATAGCGGCCCGGGTGGAAATGTTGGCCATCCGCACATGCGGCATTACCTTGATGATGACGGCGTCGTATGCGACTGCGTGGATATTGTCGGTAACGCTGACCATAAAGTTATAACTGCCCGAAGCGCTGAAACTCGCGTTCGCAGTGGAGGTCTTCGGATTAGTTAATTAAACGGGCGCCGGACCGGAGTAGAGCCGCCAATTAATTGTCGTGCCCCGATTTGGCGCACTTACTACCGCGCTCAGAGTAGCCGTATCATCAATTCCAATCACTTGATCAGGACCGGCATCGACGGTTGGTGCGCCCGGTGATCGCGGACCTTCGGTCGGACCGGTTGTTTGAATTACTTCGAAGTTATCGATTGAAATAGTAGCGAGATGATCGAAACAATTTGCCGGCCACCGATCGTCGGGCGCGACCGAAATGGAAAAGAAACCGCCACTGTTGTCGGCGACAATTGCGCCGTATTTCTTTAGCCCGAGCAAGATGGCCTTTTCTTCGATTCTCCAGTTACTTGGAATGACGAAGCTCGCCTTCAGGCGCAGCCGCTGACCCATCGCGGGATAGTTTGTCGAACTAGCTGGAATGGATGAGGCATAATGCACCGCGGGATAGATGTATTCCCGCCGGGTCTTAGCTACGGCAAGCCGCATCGGTGCTCGACCATCCCGCGCTCGCATTCGTCGAAACGCGGCACGGCCGGGAACATTCGGTAACAGGGGGCATCGCCCGAAGTCCAACCAGCTGGTCGCAGGCTGTTAGAATTCAAATCGAACTTCGCACCATTCGACGCCCGCCAGCCGCTTTGCGTCAATTTCATCTGCCACGTTTCCCAAAACGATCCCGAACCCGGCGCAACCATAATACCGTGGCGATCGCCGCCGTTTTGTTCACGTCCATTTGCCATTGCGAGAGGCTCAGACTGCCCGTGTCTTTCGGCCAGGATTCGATCGCCATGTTTGGAGGAATCGGATAATTCCCGTTAGGAAACGTGCCACCGTCGAGATCGGATTCGTCCGGGTAATCGAGAAAAGGAATCGTTAGCCGCGGCTGATTGTCGGGCACGAGCACATAGTTCATTTCGTAAAAGGCGCGCAAATCGCCGAAAGCCCCCCGCCCGGACGCGATATCAATGCCGTGCGGCCGCGCACGATCGGCAATTGCTCGCCTTGCCTGCTGTCGTTGGCGTTTACGTCGGAGTCCTGGCGGATGGACAAACACCGTGCCTCAAAGTGATGTTAGCGCGACCGACCCCGGATACCGAACGCAAGATCCCGCGCCAGATCGAAGGTTATTCGGTGGTCACGGAAATTTCCGGCGAAATTCGCCCGCTTCGTCCCTGAAACCACCAGCGGCGCAGCACGGAATTCTAAGCTGCAGATGCGAGCGAGATAGGCGAGGTCGACGCTTTGCGATCGCCGACGCGGCACTCTTGCAATGCCGCATTTTGTTCGTCGTTTGATCTGAGCGGCCCACTTTGTGGGACAGCTGGGGTGCTAGCAGGGTTTTGCGATGTCCCGAGTGCCGGCGAGCTATACGATTTTCGTGGCCAATAATGTAATCGCACGAAATCTTCGCCGCTATCGACCAGAAGCATTGAACAAATTAGGCCGCCGCAGGCAAAAAGACCGGTGACGAGAGCTAGTTGAATGGAGTGATAACGCGGATGTCGCCGAACAACAGCGGCGGCTGGCGGCAAAGAACAATCCGGCAGTTCGGGCGGTTCCTGCCGAACCCGAAACATATCGATATGGCCAGAAGAACTTTCGCTGGGGGGCGTCATGCACGCATTAGTCATTGTCAAGTTTAAGCAGGTTTTGTTCCGTTTCGAGCGTAATTGGTCGATTCGTTGCCAGTGATTCCGGCATTTCCCTCACCAAGCGCTGACGTGTACGCTCTCCTGTCCTGATTCCCAAAGACACCAGCGACCTGTGTCCTCCTCTCCCCCGGGGAGAGGAAAGGGCGAGGTGCGGATGAATAGATGGCCTTACAGCCCAACTGGATGCCGGACCTCGAAGCCGGCCGGACCGCGAGTGCTCCTTTGCCACCGCGGCGCCCAGCGATACCTCGAACTGTCACCTGGGGTCGTATCCAATCGCAGGCCGGCGATGACCGCGAAGGTGTGCCCATTCCGAGCGTAGACCGTGATCCATCGGCCCTGACCCCGTTCACCATAGCGACGAAAATCCGACGAGTTCAGCGGCGATGAAATTAACCCCGCACCGCCAAGGGCATAGGAAACCGTCCCCGAACAATCGTAACCGTTGTCGTGAAACGATGCGTGCCCGCCACCATAACGATACGGCTTTAAACGCAATTGATTTGCCGCCCAAATCGCGCGCTTAACCGCACGCGGCGCATCGGCCGGAGCCAGCGCGACTCCATTCTGCAACGCAGCACGGGAACTAGCAGTTGTCGGTCCCCTATCCGGAAAAGTAGCTCCGTAAAGCCGACTGCCACAAAGTATCAGCGCCAGGATTAAAGAAATAGCCAGCCTCATCTTGTTCTTAATAGAGCTAGCGATATGCCAGTGGCTCTGAACGCGCGAACTGCCTTAACTAGGTTTGCACAAGCGAGATTTTAAAGACTCTACGATGAATTGCATTGACGCCAACGCCGGAGGAATTTCAGCATCGCGGCATGGCCAGTAGAGATCCCCGAATAGATGCTTACATCGCTAAGGCGGCGCCGTTCGCCCGGCCGGTTTTGCGGCATGTTCGGCAGCTTGTTCATCAGGGATGTCCCGAGGTAGAGGAGACAATAAAATGGAGCATGCCGCATTTCGAGTATCACGGAATCATGCTGGGCATGGCGGCATTTAAGGAGCATTGCTCGATCGGGTTCTGGAAGGGCGAGTTAATAATGGGTAAAAGCGCCGGAAGCGATGGCGGGATGGGCCATTTCGGGAGGCTCACCAGCTTGAAACACTTGCCTTCCGATCGTCAATTTATCGAGTACGTGCACAAAGCGACCGAGCTGAACAGGCAAGGCATAAAGAAACCCGCCGATCTCAAACCAAAATCAGCCCGGCGAGGGCTAACGATTCCTGAATATTTCCGGACTGCGTTGCACAGGAATAAGAAGGCTGCGGCTACCTTCAATGGATTTAGTTACACCAACAAAAAGGAATACCTCAAATGGATCACTGAAGTGAAGCGAGAAGAAACTCGCTCGAAACGGTTACAGACCGCCATCGCGTGGATGGCCCAAGGGAAACCGCGAAATTGGAAATACCTGAATTGCGATTAATCGTTTCGTGGTTGAGCAATCTCGCTGCTGGCGCGAACAAGAGAAAAATTGGGCAATGACAATCGGCAAGCTCGATCGCCAAGCTGCAGAATTTGCCGCGCTGAAATGCTCTGATTGAAAGCTGTGATCAATATCGAAGCAAATCTCAACCGCGTGAGAAATGAGATTGCTCAAGCGGCGCAAGTGTCTGGCAGAACGATGGCCGACATCGAGCTGGTCGCCGTGACCAAGACCCATCCCGCAGAGATCGTCCGCGAAGCAATCGGTGTCGGCCAGGTTGTCTTTGGCGAAAGCAAAGTCCAGGAAGCTCGCGCTAAAATCCCATTGTTACCATCGAACCTTCGCTGGCATTTCATCGGTCATCTTCAGAAGAACAAGATCCGTCATGCTCTCCCTTTGTTTGAAATGATTCATAGCGTCGATAGTCTCGATCTTGCGCAGGCGATTGACCGCATCGCCCATGAGGACGGACTGCATCCGCGAATCCTTCTGGAAGTAAACGTCGCAGGCGAGGGAAGCAAATTTGGCTTCAAAGCCCCAGCGCTGCGAGCTGAGCTGGAATCGCTTCTCATGCTCCCACGACTGTCCATCGAAGGTTTGATGTGTATTCCGCCGCTTGCGGAGGAAGCGGAGGGTTCGCGTAAATATTTCGTCGAACTTCGCGAGCTACGTGATGCGCTCGAAAAACAATTTCAAATAAAGTTGTCGCAACTTTCGATGGGAATGACGCACGATTACAGCGTTGCAGTGGAAGAAGGCGCCACGCTTGTGCGGGTCGGCACCGCCATTTTCGGTGAACGAAAGCAATCGAAGCCAAGAAGCGGCGGTCTCCAGACCGCCGACTAAACAAACGGCGACTTGGAAGTCGCCGCTCCTTGAGATTGCCCATGAGAGCGGCATCCTGCTAAAGTCGGTATCGCATGCCTTTGGCGCCGACAAATATTCAGCAAATCGGTAATGAGTTGGCGATTCAATGGAACGACGGCAGCGAATCGTATCTCGATCTTGTGCTACTGCGCCGCGCGTGTCCTTGCGCAGCTTGCGGTGGCGAACCGGATGTGCTCGGCAACATCTTGCGACCCGAAGTCAGTTATACCGACGCGAGCTTTCAGCTCGACAGTTTCGTCGTCGTTGGCGGTTACGCCCTGCAACCGAGCTGGCACGATGGACACAACACTGGCATCTACAGTTTCCAATATCTGCGGCGGTTGTCTTCGCAGATGCCCTCTACATAAAGTCTAGGACTCGGTCCCGCGATCACACCTGCCGCAGAATTTACCAGTGTAGAGGCGGCCGTGTCGGCCGCAATTTCCCAATCTGCAGGCGACATCCGAGATTGATAGATTTTGCGGCCGACACGGCCGCCTCTACACTCGCTCGGTGATCAAAAAGCGATCCCGCGGCTGCAGCAGATTTTTCAATCCTATGATCCGCCTCTTTTTTTGTCACGATATGTACTTTCCATCGATGCAAAATTGATCGTCTGGACACCGCGCATGAGGCGTTTCGAAAATAGGCGCTCAAAGGCGTAGAGGAATTCAGCATCGGGGTCGGTCGTTATGTAATCATGCCCGATCACATGCATTTCTTTGTTCGAGGCGATAATCAATTCGACCTCGGCAAATGGGTTAACGGATTAAAAAGGGCGATATCGGTTGCGTTAGGCGCCACGAATAACCGGCCACTGTGGCGGCCGGGGTTTTTCGATCATGTTTTACGTAATGACGAAAGTTACGCGCAAAAATGGGAATACGTCCGACGAAATCCTGTGCGTGCCGGACTTGTCAACTCGGCCGCCGAATGGCGATATCAGGGCAAGATTGTCACGATTGATCGCGCCTAGGTGTTGTGGCGAGCGTGTCGCCCGCAGACCAAGAACTTGCGGCCGGCACGGCCGCTTCTACACCGGCTTTGCGCCCGGCACGGCCTCCTCTACATCGGAATCGTCACGCGCAGAAGTGATGTGCCTTCGCCGCGCGGATGAATCGATCGATCTTGTAACGAAGCCGGCACAAGAAAGAAATCACCCGGCGTGAAATCGACACCGGCGGACTGCAGCGCGCCGGTCAAGCACAAAACAATGGCAAATTGTCCAAGCGGGGCAATGTCGCGAGCAGACTTGAGGTTCCATTTCTGCACTTCGAAAAGTTGATGCCGGACCAATAATTCACCGCTCAGTGTAATCGGCTTGGGCGCGACGTCATTGAAATCGATGCATTGCAACGCTTGATCGACATGAAGTTGTCGCGGCTTACCCTGATCATCGACTCGATTCCAATCAAAGATGCGATAGGTGGTATCGCTATTTTGCTGAACCTCGACTACCAGGTTTCCGGCGCCAATGGCGTGAAACCGTCCGGAAGGCAGAAACATGGCGGCACCGCTCTTCATCCGGATCGCGTGAACACAGTCGGCAATGGTTCCGGAATGAACGGCTCCCTCGAATTGATCGCGCGTCATCGATTTCCGGAGACCAACGAAAATTTCGGCATTCGGTTCCGCCGCCGCAACGTACCAAAATTCGCTCTTGGCTTCGCCGCCTAACGATTCTGCGATTTCTTGCGGCGGATGGACTTGCAGTGACAACTTCTCCTGCGCATCAAGAAGTTTGATCAGCAGCGGAAAACGTGGCCCATCGGGGATCTTGCCAAAGAGCTCTTCGCGAAAGTTGACCCAGAGGTCGTGAAACGATCGACCCGAGAGCGGACCTTCACGCACGATACTTTGGGCCTCCGGCCGATCGACGATCTCCCACGATTCACCGATTCGTTTGTTGGCAGGCAATCTCTTACCGAACAACGCGGCAAGGTTACGACCACCCCAAATTCTTTCCTGGAAAATCGGTTTGAACTGGAGAGGTGAATTAAAGCCTGGCATTTTTCCCCACATCAAACCTCGAACATCGCCCATCAAACATCGTTAAATTGAACCTGTAATAGGGTAAATTGTCGAACACGACTGCGCGGTTAACCTTCCTAATTTGAGAGCATTTTTTCGATACTGGCTGCCGATCATAATCTGGTTGGCCCTCATTTTCGTCGGGTCGACCGATTTGATGTCGGCCGAGCATACTTCGCGTATTATCGGGCCTTTGTTGCATTGGTTTTATCCTACAATTTCGCCCTTCACGATTTTGCGCGTGCAATTTTTTATGCGCAAGCTGGCGCATGTTTCGGAGTATGCAGTTCTGGCCGTGCTGCTGTATCGCGCCTTTGTCCATACGGTGCTGAGAGGCCGCAGGGCGCTTTCCGCCGGCCTGGTGCTTTTGCTTTGCGCGGGCTACGCGGCGACTGATGAATTTCATCAGGCTTTCGTTCCATCACGTACGGCCTCACTGCGTGACGTAATGATCGATATCTGCGGTGCAACGCTGGCGGTAATCCTGTATTGGTCGATCGCAACCCGTCGCATCACGCCAGGTCGCTCCTAATCTGGAGCAGCGGGGCAAGGATCGCCTGCATCTAGCCGCGGAGGAAAAAAAGAGGCAGGAATGCCCGGTTGGCGCACAGACAGGAATGTCTGTATTCCGCGACATGTCGGACCTGGTTGGTTGGGAAGGCAGAACTTTCTAGCCTGTGTGCCCGATGGGCTTTTAGCCCGTTGTGCTGCGATGAACGGTGGCGAAGGAATAATGGCTTGTTGAAGTCGGAGGCGCATCCCGCTTGACCATTCACTAATCACCGCTCACTTTTCACCTCCGCGAAGCGGGCCTGTAGCTCAGTTGGTTAGAGCATGCGCTTGATAAGCGCAGGGTCACTGGTTCGAGCCCAGTCAGGCCCACTCTCCAAAGCGGTAGGGGCCTCAGTGCCGCGACCGTCCTCGAGAATCCACCATTCCAGATCTCCGATTTCACAAAATCGGC
>Ga0066688_10000903_pt1 | contig 10981 bp, 13 predicted proteins | sample GraSoiAngelo_137_FD_62304 | JGI IMG/M metagenome (GOLD analysis project Ga0066688, IMG submission 62304) | Grasslands soil microbial communities from the Angelo Coastal Reserve, California, USA - 14_0929_09_30cm | ecosystem: Environmental > Terrestrial > Soil > Grasslands | place: USA... | reverse complement strand
CTCGTCGTACTCGTTGGAGGCAGCAAATACGGCGGCCTCTCTCGCGAAGGCAAGCTCCAAGAGGTCCGCTGCGTGCCTCAGCCGGATCAACTCTTTGGTTTGTTCGGACGAGCCTAAACCCGGCCGGGGCCTTTCCAGCAGACGCTCGATGGCGACGATAACGGCGGATGTCGCATCTCCATTTGTCGTCTTGCCTTCGCCATCACACATCCTCGTAGTATATCGAACTAATGTTCGCCACGTCAAGCCCCCACGCGAGAGACGAGGCCGGCGGTAGCAACGGCGCGCCACTGCCCCGCCCTCGCTCAGCGCAGGCGTGGATCAGTCGGCCGACAACCCCGCGAGCCCGATGCCCCCCGGCCCGGTGTACGCACCGACGACCGGCCCCACCTGACCGGTGATGATCTCTGTCTCCGCGGCCAGCGCCTTCAACCGGGTCACCAAGTCTGGGAGCAGCTCGGGCGCACCGCAATGAAACGCCGCCAGGTACCGCATCGGCAGCTTGGCGCGGAGCAGCTCGAGCATCCGGTCCACACCCTGGCGCCGGCTCCGCACCCGCGCCTCGGGCAACACCTCGCCGTCTTGCACCTTCAGCAGCGGCTTGACGTTGAGCACGGCTCCCACTACCGCCTGTGTCCGCCGGATACGGCCTCCCCGTTGCAGGTAGGTGAGCGTGTCGAGGAGCACGTAGATCGTCACCTTGTCTCGGCGCGCGATTGTTCGCGCTGCGACATCGCGGGCGTCGCGACCGGCAGCGACGTCCTCGAGCGCGGCGCGCAGGAGCAGCTGAAGACCCGCGCTGGCGCTCTCCGTGTCGACCAGGTGAATGCGTTCCGAGCCGACCTCCTGCGCCGCGATGTGTGCCGACTGCAGCGTGCCACTCAGCTTCGCCGAGATGTGCAAGCCCACGACCGAATCATCGGCGTGCTGCAGCAGCGAGCGGTACACGTCGGCAAACTGCTCCGGCGTCGGCTGTGACGTCGTCGGATGCGTCGTATTCTTCTGCAGCTGCGCGTAGAACGCGGCTGAATCCATATCGATGCCGTCGCGAAACTGCTGTTCGCCAAAGCGCACGGTGAGCGGAACGACGGTGATGCCCATCACCGCTGCGTCCTTCTGCGTGATGTCGGACGTGCTGTCCGTGACGAGATGGATCACGGCCTATTCAAGCGACAGCACGTATGGGTAGTGCTCCTGGCCTCCGATCTGCAGCTCGAACTCCATTCCCGGATGCCGCTCTCGCAATTCGGCAACGAGGCGCTCCGCATCTTCACCGGACACATCGCCGCCGCGATAGACGGTCACCAGCTCGGGTGCAGGGGAAGCGCCCGCCAGGACACCTTCGATGACGGGGAGGTGCGCGTCGCCGACCTGCACGATGTGGTCGTCCACGACGGCGATGATGTTGCCCGTTTTGATCTCGCGATGGTCGGCCGTGCTGTCGCGCACCGCTCGCGTTATCTCGACACCACGCACGGACTGGATCGCTTCACGCATGCGCTCGGCATTGGTCTCGGCCGGCGCGCCCGGGTCGTACGCGAGCATCGCGCTGATGCCCTGGGGCAGGTTCTTCGTGGGCACAACGTGCACGGTGCAACCGTCGGCCAGGTCGTTCACCTGTTCAGCGGTGAGGATGACATTGCCGTTGTTGGGCAAGAGGATCACCGCGCGTGCATTGGCAGAGCGCACACCGTTCAGCAGATCCTCTATGGAGGGGTTCATCGTCTGGCCGCCGAGCACGACGGCGTCGGCTCCCAAGCCGACGAGGATGTCACGGAACCCCGCCGCAGGCGCTACCGACACGATGCCCACCTGTTTCGGCGCTCCTTCAGCAACCTCGTCGCCAGGCGTGGGAGCCGCAGCCTCTGCGGCGCCGGCGCGTTCCAGCACTTCGTGGTGCTGAGCGGTCATGTCCTCCACCTTCAGCTTGCTGAGGCGGCCTCGCTGGGCCGCGGCCCCGATGACGGCAGTCGGATCGCTCGTGTGGACATGGACCCGGACCAGGTCCGGCCCGCCGACGACAAGGGCGGACTCACCGAGCCGGCCAAGCTCGACACGCAGCGCATCGACGTCGAGGCTGTTGCCGCTGATGATGAATTCCGTGCAATAGCCGAAGCCCTCTTCGCGTGGCGCCACCGCGGCTGCTCCGCGGCGCCCCTGCAGCGCCAGCAGCGGCTCACCACTTGCGGATCCGGGAACGCGCACGGCGGGCTCGCCCGGACGTCGCTGCGTCGACGGCTCGGCGGTCCGCGCCATCGACTCGCTCAGCGCGCGGGCAAAGCCCTCGATGACCACGGCCAGCCCGAAACCGCCCGCGTCCACCACGCCTGCTTCGCGCAGCACCGCAAGCTGATCGATGGTTCGCTCCACCGCGGCGTGCGCGTCACGCACCACGCGATTGAGCAGGACGCGGATGTCGTCGGTTTCCGCCGCCGCTGCGGCCGCCGACTCCGCGGCCTCACGCATCACCGTGAGGATGGTTCCTTCGGTGGGCTTCATGACCGCGCGGTACGCGACTGCGGAAGCCTCGGCAAATGCGCGAGCCACGCCCTCCACGTCGACACGTGCGCGACCGGACAAGCCTTGTGCAAGACCGCGAAAGATCTGCGACAGGATGACGCCACTGTTGCCGCGCGCGCCCATCAGTGAGCCGTGCGCCGCCGCCGCCATCACAGACTCGGCGGACTGCGGTTGCGGCGCGTGCTGCGCCTCTTCCACCGCGGATCGCAGCGTCAGGTACATGTTCGACCCGGTGTCGCCGTCCGGCACCGGATACACGTTGAGGTCGTTGATCTCCTGCTGGTTTGCCTCCAGCCACGCCAACGCGCTGCGCAGACCGATGAGCACTTGTTCGCCGTCGGCCTCACGGAGGGGCTCACGCAGGATGGTCAGCTCGGACGCCGCCTCAGTGCCGGGCACCATCCCGCTCCGTGTGGATGCCCTGCACGTTGACGTTGACAGCGAGCACCGGGAGGCCGAGTGTCTTTTCCACGTGATAGCGGACCCCACTCATGAGGTTGTGCGCCACTTCGCTGATGCGTGTGCCGTACTCGGCGATGATGTAGAGCTCGATGACGATGCCATCGGGAAGGACCTGCACCTGGACGCCACGGTGCGCGCTCTCACGATTGAGCAGCTCGGCGATGCCGTCGCGCAGCCCGCGCGCGGCCATGCCAACCACGCCATAGCACTCGCTCGCCGCGTGGCCGACGATGGAGGCCACCACTCGCGGTGACACTTCGATGCGGCCCAGCGACGCCGTGCGGGTCAGCGCGTCAGGCGCTTTGACCTTTCCTTTCACGTGTTCTCATAAGCGGAGCGAGGGGGCTGTGTTATCCTCGCCGCCGGCTTCCCGAGCGGCGGGGACCACGTTTTTGCCGCCTCGTGCCGCAGCGGGCGCATTCTAGTACGGGTGACCCGGCGCGGCCAAAACCGGACCAATCCAGAGAGCATCCCATGTCGCAGCGCTGTGAGATCTGCGGAAAGCGCCCGATGACCGGGCACAACGTGAGCCACTCCAAGGTGCACACGCGGCGTCGCTTCCTGCCCAACCTTCAGCAGGCCCACATCACGGTCAAGGGCCGCGTGGTGAAGGCGCGGGTCTGCACCCGCTGCCTGCGCACCCAGGCGAAGGCAGCCCGCTAGGAGGTCGAGCCCACCCAGGCGGCGCCTCGGGGCAGCATGCCGCCAGGCAGGGCGCGGGCCGCAGCGGCCAGGATCTCGAGGCCCGCGACGATGCGCGGCCCCGGCCTGTTGAAGAAGCTCGAGCCGTCGACGGCGATCACCCGGCCACTCCTGGCGCACGGCAGATCACCGAATCCCGGACGCGACGTCACCTCGTGGGCCACCCCGAGCGTTTGATCGAGGCTGAGGCCACAGGGCATCAGCACCATCACCTCGGGTTGGGACTCGAGAACACGCTCCCACGGCACGTCCGTCGACGGAAGCCCTGACGTCCCCAGCGGGTCCGTGCCCCCGGCAAGGGTCACCATCTCGGGCACCCAGTGCCCGGCCGCGAATATGGGGTCGGTCCACTCGATGCACGCGACCCGTGGCCGCGGTTCGGGCGGGGCCAGGGACGCGATCACGCCGAGGCGCTCCCGCATCGACGCCTCGACAGAGCTCGCCTGACGTTCGCGGCCGGTCGCCTCGCCCACCGCCACGACGGTCGCGCAGATGTCGTCGAGCGTCTCGGGCTCCAGCGAGATCACCGGCACGTCGCCCGGTAGCTGCCGGACGGCCTGCTGCACCTGCGCATAGGCCACCGCGCAAACCTCGCACAGCTCCTGGGTGACGATCAGATCCGGCCTGAGCGCCGCCAGCGCCGTTTCGTCGAGGTTGTAGATGCTCGAGCCCTCGTGGCGCGCGCGCCGGATGTGCGTGTCGATGTCACGCGATGTGGCGCCCTCGGTCGGCAGCGCGCTCGCGGTGACACGCGGCAGGCGCGCAACTCCCTCCGAGGGATGGTCGCACTCGTGCGTGACTGCGACGACATCACCGCCGGCGCCGACCGCGAAGAGAATCTCGGTAGCGCTGGGAAGCAGCGAGACGACGCGCTGCGGTGCGGGCATCGTCAGGAGGCAGCGCGACGCGTCGAAGCGCGAGGACGGCGAAGGGAGCGCAGCAGCGACGCCATCTCGACGGCCGCCATGGCGGCCTCGGCGCCCTTGTTGCCGTGCTTGCCACCGGCGCGGTCGAGTGCCTGTTCGACGCTGTCCGTGGTGAGGATCCCGAACCCCGACGGGATGCCGGTGATGGCGTGGATCGACGCGACGCCCCGGGCCGCCTCTTCGGCCACGAGGTCGAAATGCGCAGTCTCGCCCCGGATCACCGCTCCGACGCACACCACGGCGTCGACGGACCCGTGCTCGGCGAGCTCGCGTGCGGCGACGGGGATCTCGAAGCTCCCAGGCACCCACACGACGGTGATGTCGTCCTCGTCCGCCCCCAGCCGGAGCAGCGCGCTGATCGCACCATCGAGCAGGCGCTGCGTGACGATCTCGTTGAAGCGCCCGGCGACGACGCCGATACGCATCCCCGTTGCGTCGAGCTTGCCCGTGTGAACGGTCATCACGACGATCGTCGCACGAGCGTGGGCCTGGCGTTGGTCACGATCCGCCGTGCGGGTCGAGCACGTCGAGCAGGTGACCGAGCTTCTCCCGCTTCGCCCGCAGATAGCGCTCGCTGTGCGTGGTTGCCGGAATCACCAACGGCGCCTGGTCGGTCACCTCCAACCCGTAGCCGCCGAGGCCGTAGTACTTCTTCGGATTGTTCGTGAGCACGATGATGCGCCGCGCTCCCAGATCCGCGAGGATCTGCGTCCCGATGCCGTAGTCGCGCGAATCGACGGGAAGGCCCAGACGAACGTTGGCCTCGACGGTGTCGAACCCGTCGTCCTGCAGCGCATAGGCGCGGAGCTTGTCCATCAGACCGATGCCCCTGCCCTCCTGTCGCAGGTACACCAGCACGCCGCGTCCTTCGGTGGCGATGATCGTCATCGCTTTTTGCAGCTGCGCCTGGCAGTCGCAGCGCTGGGAGCCGAAGACATCGCCGGTGAGACACTCGCTGTGCACGCGCACCAGCACCGGCTCGCCGTCGTCCACCCTCCCCCACACCAGCGCGATGTGCGTCGCGTGCGTGATCAGATCCTCGTAGCCGTGCGCCGTCACCGTGCCGAACTCGGTGGGCAGCATGGTCGTGGCGCCACGCACCACGAGACGTTCTGTTCGCCGCCGGTATGCGATGAGGTCGTTGATCGCAACGATCTTCACATCGTGTTCCGCGGCGAAGTGGTCGAGGTCGGGGCGGCGTGCCATGCGCCCGTCCTCGCGCATGATCTCGCAGATGACGCCGCCGGGAAACCGTCCGGCGAGCTTGCAGAGGTCGACGATCGCCTCGGTCTGACCGGCGCGCTCGAGGACTCCGCCGGTGGCGGCGCGCAGCGGAAAGGTGTGACCCGGCTTGGCGAAATCGCTCGGCTTCGCGTGCTCGTCGCAGAGCATGCGGATGGTGGTGGCGCGGTCGAATGCGGAGATCCCCGTGGTGACGCCATGTCCGACGCCGTCGACGCTCACGGTGAACGCGGTGCCGAACCGCGACGTGTTCTGGTCCACCATGGCGCTGAGTCCGAGCTCGTCCAGGCGCCATCCCTCTGTGGAAACGCACACGAGCCCGCGCGCATGCGTGGCCATGAAGTTGACCGCTTCCGGGGTGATGCGATCCGCAGCGACGGCCAGGTCGCCTTCGTTCTCGCGGTCCTCGTCGTCCACGATGATGACGAAGCGACCGGCCCGGACGTCCGCAATCGCGTCGTCGACGGCTGCCAGGGGCATTTGCGCTCAGCCCTTCCGAACCACTGCGCCGGCCGGCGCAGTGACCGAGTCACGACCGGCGAGTGCGCGCCGCACGTAGCGAGCCACCAGGTCGGCCTCGATGTTGACGCGTGAACCTGCGGACCAGCTTCTGGCGGTCGTGTGCGCGAGCGTGTGCGGGATCAGCGACACGGTGAACGATGCGGGCAGCGCATCGACCACGGTGAGGCTGATGCCGTCGACGGCGACGCAACCCTTCTCGGCGATCAGCGGCGCGAGCTCCGGGCCGCCGTCGATCGTCGCCCAGCGCGCATTGCCGTCGTCACGGAGCATCGTGATCGTCCCCACGGCATCGACATGGCCGGCGACGAGATGGCCGCCGATGGGATCGCCCAGCGCGAGGCTGGCCTCCAGGTTCACCGCGTCACCCGGCCGCAGGGATCCGAGCGTGGTCCGCCGCTCTGTCTCCGGCATGACATCGGCGACGAACGCGTCGACGGGCAGGTCCACCACCGTGAGGCACACGCCATTCACGGCGACGCTGTCACCGGTGTGCAGGCTGCCGGACACCGCGCGCGACTCCACCGCGAGGCGGCCGCTGCCGTTGGCGGTCACCACGCCCATCTCGCTGACGATGCCGCTGAACATCTGAGTCAACTGCCCTGCTTCACCACACACAGTACCCCGAGACGACGAGATCGGGCCCGCAGCGCTCCACCATGACATCGCTCAACGACACGGCGTCGGCGATGCGAGCAGCCCCGTGCCCGGCAACCGCGGCCGGAGCTTCCCGACCGCCGAAGACGCGCGGCGCGACCATAGCCACCACCTTGTCCACCGCTCGCGCATCGAAGAATGCGCCGTGCACGGTCGCACCGCCTTCGACGAGGACGCTGCCGATGTCGCGCCGGCCCAGCAGTCGCAGCAGCGCATCCACCTCGACGTGGTCGTCATGCCCATCGACGACGGCGACGTCACATCCTGCCTGTCGCAGCCGCGCCAGGCGTTCGGGATCGGCGCGCTCGGTCGTGGCGATGAGCGCGGCCCCTTCCGTCGTGGAAAGCACCCGAGCCTCCGGCGGCACGCGCAGGGTGCTGTCCAGGATCACGCGGAGCGGTGAGCGTCCGCCGTCTAGGCGCGTGGTGAGCTGCGGGTCGTCGCGCAGGACCGTGTTGATGCCGACCATGACAGCATCGTGCGCGTGGCGCAGCTCGTGAGCACGCTGCCGCGTCGCGTCCGACGTGATCCATTGGGACTCGCCGGTCGGCGTGGCCGTGCGACCGTCGAGCGACATGGCGAACTTGGCGGTGACGAAGGGCATCCCGGTGATGGCGTGCTTGACGTAGAACTCGTTGAGCCTTCGCGCGTCCTGCTCACGTAGCCCTACCTCAACACGGATGCCCGCGTCGCGAACGGCGGCCACACCGCGGCCGTTCACTACCGGGTTCGGATCGTGCATGGCCACCACGACGCGACGTGGCCTCGCGGCGATCACGACAGGGGCGCACGGCGGCGTCCGTCCCTGGTGTACGCACGGTTCGAGCGTGATGAACAGGTCGGCATCTCGCGCCGCGTCACCCGCCAGGCGCAGCGCCTCGATCTCGGCATGCGGCTCGCCGGCCCGGCGATGCACGCCGCGCGCGACGACCTCACCATCGCGTGCGACGACGCAGCCCACCATGGGGTTGGGACTTGTCAGGTGGTTTGCGGTCGCGGCGAGGCGCAGAGCCTCCGCCATGAGCTCGCTGTCGGTCGCGACGGACGCGCTCACACTCGCGCGACGCGCCGGTGCGGGCCCAGCGTGCCGTCGGGGCGCAGCTCGCGCCGCGCCTCGAGCAGTGCCCGGAGTTGCCCACACGCCGCGTCCGCGGCGTTGCCACGTGTGTCGCGCACCGTGACGCGCACACCGTGGAGCTCTCGCAGGAAGGCGCGGGCCCTCGCCGGATCCGGAGGTCCCCATGGGCTGTCGCTGATCCGGTTCATGGGAATGACGTTCACGTGAGCGCGGGCCCTCGCCGCAAGGTCGCGGAGCGCACGCGCCTGCTCGGTCGAGTCGTTGACGCCGGCGATCAGGCACCACTCGAATGTGATCCGCCGCCCGGTGCGGCGCGCATATCGCTCGCCCGCAGCCACGAGGTCGTGTATCGGATGGGCGCGGTTCAGCGGCACCAGGCGGTCTCGCAGCGCATCGGTAGCGGCGTGGAGCGAGATCGCCAGCGTGACCGGCGGGCCCTCCGCGGCAAGGCGGTCGATCGCCGGGACGACGCCGCTCGTCGACACCGTGATGCGACGGGCGCTGATCCCTCCGTGCGCGGTGAGGACTCGCACCGATTCGAGGGTCGCGTCCAGATTGGCAAGCGGCTCGCCCATCCCCATGTACACCACGTGTGTGACGGGGCCGAGATCGCGGTGATGCAGCGCAGCCGCAGCGGCGCGCACCTGGTCGACGATCTCCGCGGCCGTGCAACTGCGCCGTAGACCCATGTGCCCCGTCGCGCAGAACGGGCAGCCGACGGCGCAACCGACCTGGCTGCTCACACACACGGTCGATCGCCGGCGTATGCCGCGCCTGGCGACTGTCTCCATCGCGACGGTCTCCACGGCGAGCCCGTCGGCCAGCCGGCACAGCAGCTTGACGGTGGCGCCCGCGTCTGCCTCCGATGCGCCGGCGACGTCGACGGTCGAGAATGTCAGCGTCTCGGCGAGGCGCTCGCGCAGCGGCGCCCCAAGCTGCCGGATGTCCACGAAGCCGGTCACGAACGGCTGCCACGCCGCCAGCCGCAGCTGGCCTGCGCGCCAGGCCGGCTCGCCCAGCGTCGCCAAGGTCAGCCGTAGCGAGTTGTCATCGATGGTGCTGATCGGTGGCGCGGTCACGTCTCCCATGGTACGGACTGGCGGGCGAGCCCACTGGCTGTTGCTGCTGATGGCGCTGGGAACCGCCTACATCTTCACTACCGGGGTGCGCTGAGCCGGCTGCTAGGCTCGGCGTGTGCAGCAGGTCCTCGGTGCGCTCATCGGCGTACCGGCCACGATCCTGGTTGCGGGCGGGCTGGGACTCATCGGAGTGACGATCTTCACCAGGCTGATCGCGCGGCGCGGCCGCGAGCCCATCCGCTGGGCGCAACTCGCACTGGGCCTCCTGATGTTTGCGGCGGGCGCGCTGCTGGTCGAGCTGGACATCGTCCTGTTTGGCGCCGCTTGACGCCGGTCAGCGCGCCAGCAGCGACGGCCGATCGATCAGGCTGAGGAACTCGGCGCGGCACTTCTCGTCGGTGCGATACACGCCGGTGAGCGCGGACGTGACGGCGGCGCTGTTCTGCTTCTGGACTCCTCGCATCATCATGCACAGATGCACGGCCTCGATGACGACCGCAACGCCGTGCGGCTGCAGCACGTGTTGCACCGCGTCGGCCACCTGCGTCGTGAGCCTCTCCTGCACTTGCAGGCGACGCGCGTAGACGTCGACGACGCGCGGTATCTTGCTGAGCCCGATGATCTTGCCGTTCGGCAGATAGGCAACATGCGCCCTGCCATAGAACGGAAGCAGGTGGTGCTCGCAGAGGCTGTACACCTCGATGTCCTTCACCACCACCATCTCCTCATACGCCTCCGCGTACACCGCGCCGTTGACGACGTGCTCGACATCGAGCTCGTACCCGCTGAGCAGGAAGCGGAGGGTGTTTGCCACGCGCTGAGGGGTGCGGCGCAGGCCCTCGCGTGAGGGATCCTCTCCAAGCGCTTCGATGATGGCGCGCGCGTGCGGAACAATCCGCGCGTCCGGCACGGCGTCGTCGTCGAAGAGAGGGCGTGCGTCGACCATGGAGCCGGCCTCACTATGCCACCCTCGCTGGGAGCGGGGCAGTGATGCGAAGCCGCCCTCTACGCGTTGCTGAATATGGGGATGTTCGTGCCCGAGAGCCACGCAGCCTCCGGCCGCACGAGAAACGCGATGATCGCGGCGACGTCATGAGGCGCCATCTCGGTCTGAAGCCGCGGATTCGCCCGCTCGAGCATGGCAGTGGCGACCGCACCCGGGCTGAGGCACATGCATCGCACCCCGCGGTCGCGACCCTCGAGGGCGACGGCCTCGGTGAGGGCGATCACTCCGGCCTTGGCGACGTTGTACGCCGCGAGTCCGGGGAACTTCTCGACGTGTACGACGCCGGAGAGCGATGCGATGTTGACGATGACGCCACCTCCGCCACTGGTCATGCGGTGGTACGCCTGATGACAGCCGAGAAAGACGCCGTCGAGGTCCACCGACATGGTCTCGCGCCACGCCACGAGGTCGAGCGCTGCGAATGGTGTGGGGACGAGGATCGCGGCATTGTTCACCCATACCTGGAGACGCCCGAGCTCATCCGCCGTCGTGGCGAGCCGCGCGACGTCCACGTCGCTGGCCACGTCCATGGTGCACGGGGTGACGCCGGGCATGTCGATCGCGAGACGCTCGAGCTCCGCCGCGGTTCGCGCAGCGGCGACCACCTGATAGCCGTCGGCCGCAAGCCGGCGCGCCGTGGCTTCGCCGATGCCGCGGCTCGCGCCGGTCACCACTGCGACGGCCGTGGCATCCATCATGTGCCCCGGACCACGCGGATACTGAACGGAACCTGGCCGAACACACCAAACAGGCGCAACCACAGCGGCACCAGCATCTCGGGCCCTCGTGC
>Ga0066688_10000890_pt1 | contig 11040 bp, 8 predicted proteins | sample GraSoiAngelo_137_FD_62304 | JGI IMG/M metagenome (GOLD analysis project Ga0066688, IMG submission 62304) | Grasslands soil microbial communities from the Angelo Coastal Reserve, California, USA - 14_0929_09_30cm | ecosystem: Environmental > Terrestrial > Soil > Grasslands | place: USA... | reverse complement strand
CCGGTTCGGCGGATGTGTACGACAGTCCTGACCTTGGGGCGGGTGCGACGTTCCAGCACACATACAATACCGCGGGGACCTATCACTACTACTGCCGGTTTCACGGCATTAACGGCAATCCGCCAACCGGCATGTCCGGAACGATCACAGTGAACTAGCCGGCCGGACCAATACCTAGGGCCGGAGGGGTCGGAGCGCCCGCCGGAGCGCCGCGAGCGAGTCCGCCGAGACGGGCCCGCGGACGTCCACGAAGAAAGCCAGGGCATCCCGCCTGGCCTGCTCCACTGCTGCCGCAGGCGCCGGTTCGGGGGGGGGCGGGGGCGGGGGCGGCGCCGGTGCCGCCGAGTCGGGGCGATTTCGCGCGTCACGGCGCTCCTCGCCTGCCGCGGTGACAACGACGGCGTCGAGCGCGAGCGACGACGCCCGTCCGTTGATCACCTCGATCACGTTCGTCGAATCGAGCGCCTGCTCGACGATCACCAGCCCCGAATAGCCGATCATGCGCGCCCGGTAGATCCCGCGGATCGGGAGATCCGGTACCGCCAGAGGATCCCGGCCGAGCAGAAGGCGCGCACTGTCGACTCCGATCGGAGCGTCCTTCAAGGCGTAGCCACGGTCCCCGAGGCTCACCATCTCCGGACGTGAGGGCGCCGGCGCGGCAGCCTTGGCCACTACCCCTCCATCGCCGAACCCGGGCGCCACTTCTCCGGCGTTCAGCCTGTTAGCTCCACGAATCCTGATGGCAGCGGCCGGCGGCTCAGCGCGCCTCTCCTTCCGCTCCCCCTCGACCATGCTCGGGGCCGGGGCCGGAGTGACAGAGCGCGCGGAAGGCCGGGCGCGGCGCTCGGATACTTTCTGGCGCTCTGCTACGGCGAGGCTATCGAGCGCGGGGACGTTCTGCGTGATCCGATTCGCGAGGTCTGCCGGGCGCTCGACCGTGCGCGCGAGGCGGGTGCCGCTGCGTTCGCCGAGGTAGGTCCCGATGCCGAGTGCCAGGGCGACCGTCGCCGCCCAGGCGAGGGGCAGCCGTACCTGCCACCAAAACCGTACCGGTGGCTTCGCGTGGCCGGGGCGGAACGCGGGCAACTCGCGTTCCGGGGGCGCGGCACGCGCGAGCAGTTCTGCCGCGCGCGCGATCAACGCCCGCTCCTCTTCCAGGCGTGTTCGGCAGGCGGGACACTGGACTACATGGGTCTCGACCGTCTGCGTCTCGGGCGGCGACAGCTCGCCGTCCAGGTACGCGTGCAGCGTTCCATCATCCACGTGCGACATGTTCACCCTTTTCTCCCGCTTCGTGCGCCTCGACCAGGCGCCTGCGCGCCCGTGCCAGCGTCGTGCCCACCGCACCCCGCGCGAGCCCGGTCTGGGCGGCGATCTCATCGTACGATAACCCCGAATCCCACAGCAGCAGCACTTCCCGGTCGCGCGGGGTGAGCTGCTCGAGCGCGGCCCGCACCTGCGCGCGCTCGCTTTCCGCGTGGAGCGCGTCATCGATCGGGGGAGCGCTGTCCTGCGGCTCGGCCGTCAGCAGCGTGAGGTGACGTCGCTCCCGTGCCGCGCGCCGTGCCTCGTCGCGTGCCATGTTCGCTGCCACGATGAAGAGCCACCCCCGCGGGTTCTCCGGTTTGTGGACCAGCGCTCGCGCGAACGCCTCCTGCGCGAGGTCCTCTGCACGCTCGGCGTCCCATACCTTGCGGTACAGGAACCGCACGAGCGCGCGGTAGGTGGAGCGATAGGTCTCCGCCAGATCGTCCGGCATCAACTCATGCGTATCATCGGAAGTCACTCACGAGCCGGTTGACCTCCCCGTCCGCCCACGTCGTCTTGCCGCCGGCTTCGATCTTGATGCTGACGCGGCGTCCGGCTACGAGCACGGCCGGCTCGAGCGTGGCGGCTTGCCGCAGCTCGGGGAGAGCGCGCAGCAGCACGAAGTAGGCATCGCTGAACGGCGCGACACGCACCACTTGTAGCGAGTCGCCGTGCGCGATGTCCGTCCACGTACTGTCGCGCCACACGAACACGCGCCCGCCCACTCGGACCGTCCGGTTCTCCGTCGCGGCGCCACGCGGGTTCGACTCGCCCGCGGCGGTGACGACGACGGCATCGAGCTGCAGTGAACCCGACATCGCCTTTTCCGCCCGAGACCGCCGCACGGCATCCGCTCCCGCCTGATCCTGCGGCGCTGGCGCGGGGGGCGTGTTGGACATCCCTCGGCCCACAAACGCATTCGGCTCCTGGACCAGATAGGACGTGTACTCGGTGAGAATGCCGTATCGGAGGGCGAGCCGCTTCAGCTCAGTCACGATTTCCGGATTCCCTCCGTGCAGGCGGATCTCGCGCGAGAGGGCGCCTGCCTTGCGCGCCGCCCACAGCTGCTGGATGTACTCGGCGCTGGTCTGCTCGTCACCAAAGCGTGCCCCGGTCGAGAATCGTTCTTCGCGACCGTTCCTCCGTCCCGTCACCGTCACAGCCCGCTCCCCGCTCCCTGCTGCCCGGTATCGCCCAAACACGACCAATTCGTCGCCTCCGAACAGGTCCGGCAAATTCTGCGGCTGCGCGTCGTAGAGCTCGACGCCGTCTCCGCGGATCGCGAGATCGGTCAGCACCGGCGACGCGATCTTTGCCGCGAGCGCGCCGACCGCCTGCTCGATGTCCCCGCCGGGTTGGATGTATTCGGTCACGCCGCGAGCCCGCTCCGTCAGCCGGTCGAGAAGGTACGTGTTGACGTCGTACCCGATCCCGAATGCAAACACGCGGAACGGCCCGCGCCCGCGCTCGGCCTGCTCGGCAATGTGCTCCGGGTCCGTCTCGCCCACGGTCGGCATGCCGTCGGTGAGAAAGACTACTACACCGAGCGCGCCGTCGCGGGGTGGCTCGGCGAACGCGTCGGTCAGGGCGCCCGCGATGTTGGTCCCGCCGTCGGTATCGAGGTGCCGCACCCAATCCTGAGCTGCGCGTAGGCTGTCAGAGCTCGCCCGCGTCCATCCGGTCGCGTAGCGACGCACGCCGCTCCCAAAGCTGATCACGCGAAACCGGTCGTTGGATCGGAGACCGCCGAGGAGCTGCACCAGGGCGGCCCGGGCCTGGTCGAGCTTCTCTCCCGACATCGAGCCGGACACGTCGAGGACCGCGACGAGGTCTCGGGACGGCGTCGGCGTAGTGGCGGTGCCGGTGCCCGGTGCGAGCAGCAACATGAAGAAGCCGTCCTCGCCGATGGGCTGATTCGTCACCAGCGACATGCCCACCAGGCCTCGCGCGAGGGGCAAGAACAGCTCCAGATCTCCCCGCGCCGCCGTGTCGGCGAGCGCGATCTCGAGCCGATCGCGGTCACGTGTCGAGGTAATCCGGTGAGTGGGCGAGTAGGGATCGCCGAATCGGCTGGCGCTGTCGACGGCGATCCGGAAGCCCCGCGGCGCCGCTGCGCCTGGGCCGGTGCCGGCGACGTACCGGAACCGCCAGGCGTCGCCCACCCGGTCGAGCATCTGGGTGTACCGCAGCGTGATCTTTCGCGTCTCGCCCGCCGCGATCGGGAAGACCCGCGCGCGCACGAGGCCGTGGCCGGCGAGCTCGATCAACGCGGGATCGCGCTTGCGACGCACGATCTCCTCGTAAATCGAACGGGCCTGAGTGGCGTCCATCGGCTCGCCCTTGAGCTCGCGGTCGCCCTGCCACAGCGAGAAATCGCTAAACGTGGCTTCTCCCGGCAGCGGATAGAGGTAGCTCGCCTCGTCCAGCAGCACGCCGTCGTTGCGGAACCATTCCTCCACGCTGACGCGCGCCACGCGGCCCGTGACCGCGACCTGGACCGCGCTGCGGATCTTGACGATGCCGCCGCGGGGCATGGGAGATGGTGGCAGCGGTCGACCGGGCTCGATCCACCCTTGCCCGGCCGCGGGGGCGAACGGGGCGACGGCCAGGATGAGAATGGAGAGCACTTCGAGGACGCAACGCGGCGAAGCCATGGCGAACCACTCCCGTGAGAGACGTCATGAGAGACGCCGAGCCGGCGGGCGCTTGCACACGGGAGGGGAGGAGCCAGGGGCAGGCCCGATACGTCGTGGTGCCCGAAGGGGTTGCGGCGAATGTGGGAGTGTCCCCATCTTGGGTGCGCCGCAGCGCCTCGCGGTGCAAAGTTACCGCGCTTTACCGGACGGGGAGTCGTGCCGCGCTACACCTACCGCCGCCTCACGAAGCTGCCCAGCACCGCCGACGAGCTGCGCCGCCACACCGTACTCAATCTCCCGGGCATGCTCCACGGACTGAGCTTCGAGCACAACGTGATGGGGCCTGGCGCGGTCGCGCCGATCTCGGTCGAGGACGAAGCGGGGGTTTTGATCTTCACGCTCGCCGGTCGCGGCATCATGTCGCTCGACGGTGATCGCGTCGAGGTCTCGGCGAACGACCTGGTCCACATCCCGGCCGGCGTGCCCTACGGCTTGCGAACTCTCGGGGGGACCGATTGGGTGTATGTGGTGTTGCAGGCTCCGGCGGGTTAAGACTTTCGATCAACTCACTGCGCACTGATTCGGCCCGAACTCCAGTATCTCCGCGTCGGCTTCCGACACGGTCGCCAAGCCCAGATTTGCCAGTTTGATCGTCCGGTAGCTGTCCGGCAGCGCGGTGGTGTGCGCAGCCACCCATGCCCGGAAGGTCGCTGGGTCCTGGATCGCTGCCGCCTCGTTGGTCGCCGTGACCACGTCGAACCGCGCGCCAATACTCCGGTCGGCCCGGCGTTCGCGCTCGCCCACGTAGTGCGCGGGGAGCACGACCAGGTCTCCCGGCCACGCGGACCGGGCGCGCTCCAGGCTCTCCCACAGTCGCGCCGCCCACGCGTCGCGCTGTCCGCCCAAGTCGGGCCGTCCGACCGATTGCACGAACAGAAAGTCGCCGGTGAGCGCAAGCGACTCGTCGGCGACGAGGGTGAGGCTGCCGAGCGTGTGGCCGGGAACGTGCACCGCGCGGAGCGTTGCCCGTCCGAAAGCGACCGTGTCGCCATCGGTCAACGGCTGATAGGCGAGGCGCCCTTCGACCCCATCATAGGGTGACCGGGCGTCGTCCGGGTGGAGGAAATAGGGAACCTGCCAGCGCGCGGCGGCGACGCGCGCGCCACTCAAATAATCAGCGTGCATGTGCGTATCGATCACCGCGGCGGCAGTGGCCCCCGATTCCTCGAGCAGCGCGTCGTAGACGTCCAGGTGGCGGCCCGGGTCGACGACGACAGCGTCTCCATCGCTTACGAGGATGTACGAGAGCGCGCCTTTCCCAATGCGATCGATTTGGATCACGCGCTCGAGCGCCGGGGTAGGGGATAGCCGGCGCGGCAGATACACCGTCTCCCACGCGGCCATGCCGCCCGCCACCGAGTACGCCTCGAACCCGCGCTGCCGCAAGAACTGTGTTGCCTGCTTGCTCGAATTGCCGTGGCCGCAAATCACGGCGACCGGGGCCCCAGGGTCGAGGCGCAACGGCTCGAGTGTCGCGAGACGATACATCTCCGAGGCGGGAACGGCGCGGAAATCGAGCGTCGCGCCAAACGTGACGCGCGCCTGCGCGACGCGCTCGGGCGCGCGGACGTCGAGCAGCTGGACCCGCTCACCGTGATCGAGGCAGCGGGCAAGCTCAAGCGCGGGGATGTGCGGCACCGTGGGGTCTGACATCGGCTTGGAGTGTCGTCGCGATGGTGCGAAAACGCAACGCCCGCGCGAGTTCGCAGGACTCCCGTTTTCGAAGCACGCGGGTATATTGTGAACGCGTTCACAAGCATGCACTCGTCATCGTACTGGAGGAGGAGTTCGCAATGCGGTTGACCCTGCTCACCACGCTAGTCGCGTTCAGCGCCATCGCCTGCGGCAGCGAGAAAAAGCCCGCGACGGCGCAGGCGGAGGCTGCGACCCCCTCGCCCGCTCCCGCGACGAACGCGGCGGCCGCCGCCGAGCCGGCCGGGTCCGTCGTCGAAGTCAAGATGACGGGCGATGGCACCACCAAGGCGGCATTCGAGCCCGCCACCCTGACCATCAAGGCCGGGACCACCGTCCGGTTCATCAACGTCTCCGGCGGTCCGCACAATATCGCGTTCTTCGCCGATTCGATCCCGAAGGGCGGTGCGGTGGCCTTGAAGAAGGGCATGGCGAACGCGATGAGCGATCTGACCGGACCCTTCCTCACGCAGCCCAACGAGAAGTACGACATCTCGTTTGCCGGCGCTCCGGCGGGGACGTACAAGGGCTACTGCATGCCGCACGTCGCGTTCAACATGAAGATCACCATCAAGGTACAGTAGCAGGCTCGATCGTCGCGAAGCGGAACGGCCCCGGGGCATCCCGGGGCCGTTTGACTTTCCGGCTGAGCGCCGGGATGTTCTCGGTCGAGTGTCGGCCTTCTTTGAGCGCCTGCGTGCGACCCTGGCGCCGGACTACGAGCTGCTGCGCGAGCTGGCGCGCGGCGGCATGGGCAGTGTGTACCTCGTGCGCGCGGTGGCGCTCGACTGCCTGCGGGCGGCGAAGGTGTTGCGGCCAGAGCTGTGGACCGCCGAGTCGGCCCGACAATTCGTGAACGAAGCGCGCATCCTCGCCGCTGTGCGACATCCCAACATCGTCGCGGTTCACGACGTCTACGAAAAGGCAGGCCTCAATTACTATGTGATGGACTACCTGGACGGGGAAACCCTCCAGGGTCATCTCGAGAAGCACGGGCCGTTGTCCGTCGATGCCGCGCGGAAGCTCGGGCGCGACCTCCTGGACGCGCTCGAAGTGGCACACACGAACGGTGTCATCCATCGGGACGTAAAGCCCGCCAACCTGTTCATCGAAGACGGGCGGGGCATCCTGACCGACTTCGGCATCGCCCGGCGGCCCACGGACGAGGAGCGATCCGATCCGCGAGTGACCGTCGGAACGGCCGCCTACATGGCCCCGGAGCAGTTCGCGGGCGTGGGGGCGGACGTGAGCTCCGACATTTACTCGGCCGGGATGGTGATCTACGAAGCCATCACCGGTCGCCATTGGGACAAAGGTCCGCCGGCGGACGGGAATTGGTCGGGGGTGCCGTGGCTCGTGGCGCGCGTGCTTCGCCGCAGCCTGGCGCTCGACCCGGCGGATCGCTGGCCCGATGCGGTGCCGTTCCGACGGGCCCTGTGGCGCACGCGCGTGCGCCGATATCAACGGAACGCGGTCGGCATCGGCATCGGTGGCACGATCGTCGGACTCCTGCTGCACGCGGTGCTGCCGCCGCTCATACCGCGTTCGTCTACGCTCGGCATTCGCGTGCAGGCGATCGGCCCCGCGGCGGGCCAGCCGGTGGGGTTCGGTGACTCGGTCGCCTGCGCTCTGGCGCGGAGTCTGGATCGCTACCCCGAGCTTTCCTCTCACTGCGTCTCGGGGCTCGGTCGCTGGTGGCCCAGCAGACTCGGCATCGGCGTGGAGTTCGCGCGCGACGCCGACGTGGTTCGGATCCACCTCACCGGAGCGCGCGTGGACACGATTCAGGTCCGGGGAGCACCGGGGGAATGGCGCGCCCTGGCTGATACGCTCGCTGACCGGGTGTTCGGAGCGATCCTCGGCACCGAGGGATCGCTCGATCAATCGCTGCCGCGGAGCGTCCTGCCCAAGAACGCGTTCGCGCGGAGCGCGTTTCGGCGCGCGGAGGATGCCTTCACGCACGCCCGCTACGGCGTCGCTCGTGCCGCCTATGCGGAGGCCGCGGCGCTCGATTCGACGTGTTGGCTCTGCTACTGGCGGCATGCGGAGGTGGGTCGCTGGTTCGACCTGGAGGACGATCCTCAGGACAGCGCGCACTATTTCGCCCATGTCGACTCGTTCCCGGAGACCTACCGGCGCTTGATCCGGGCACAGTGGCTGCCCGAGGCCGCACGGCTCGATTCATTGGACGCCCTGACCCGGCGGTGGAAGGATTTCCTCTTCGGTCAGTTCCGTCGGGCGGACGAGCTCTTGCATCGGGGACCGCTGGTCGGGCGCTCGCGGCGCGAAGCCTTGCAATCGTTCCGGGATGTGCTGAAGCTGCAACCGGACTTCGTCCCGGCGCTGGGACACCTCGCGTGGCTGTACGTCGCCGAAGGCGACTCCGCCGGAGCCGCTCAAACGCTCGCTCGGGTGGCGCCCCTGGTGGACTCGAACGATCCCTCGTATGCCTCGATCGCCGTCGTCCAACTGGCGTTCGCGTGGCGATTCCTCCCACCGACAATGGCGGGGCAGGCGACCGACGAGCTCGTGCGCATCGCACAACGGGCTGGCATCACCGACCTGGACGCGGGCGCGAGGTACCTCGCGGGGTTCGGGACACCGCAGGGAGAGCTGGCGTTTGCAAGCCGACTCCGGAGCGACCCTCGCTTCGAGCGCTCGGCGAGCGTCGCTCGCGTTCTCGCGCTCGTCGGCATGGGGCGGCCCGACAGCGCGCTGGCGCTCGCGGACCAGCTCCCTTCCCGCTTTCCGGAGCTCGAGATTTTCGCCGACGAGCTGGCGGCTGCGCTGGTGCTGTTCGGTCCCGACTCGACGCAAGCGCAGGCCCGGTGGGCCGCGGCGCGAGCGGCCCTAGAGACCGCCGCGGCGAACACGATCGGGTCGACCGAGCGACGGCGGCGCGCGGCCTGGATGCTGATGACCGCGGCGCAGACGAGGGGGAGCGGTGATTCGCCGGCCCACCAGCTGCTGCCCGGTGAGCCGGCGCTCCGTATGCTCACCACGTTGCTTCTCGCTCAGGCCGCAGCCGCTCGAGGTGCGTACGACGCCGCGCTCTCGGCGACGAACGTGCTGACCGGGCTTCCCGCACGGCAGACGGATGATCCCTTTTTCCGCACGGTGCTGTATCTGACACGGGCCGCGTGGCGCGAGCGCGGACTCCATCCGGCGACGGCCGCTGTCGAGCTCATGTGGCACGAGAACTCCGATGTGTACGGTTACCCGACGGGGGATCCGCAGCCCGTGGAGGTCGATTGGGCGTTCGCGCCGATCGCCCAGTGGAGACTGGCTGAGGTCCTGGCGCGATCGGGAGAAGAACGGGAAGAGACGTGCCGCGCCTATCGCGTGGTCGCGCGACTCTGGGCGGCCGGCGAGCCGGCGTACCGCGCCCGGGCCGACAGCGCCGCCCGTCGGCTGGCGACGCTCGGCTGCGAGGAAGCTCCGTGATCGCGGTTCGCACGCTCGGGCCGGTGGACGTGCGGGTGCGTGGGACCGCCGCACCCCCCGAACTGCTGTGGCGGAAGAACCTCGCCCTCCTGGTGTATCTCGCGCGATCGCCCAAGCGCGCACGCACGCGCGAGCATCTCATCGGCATGCTGTGGGGAGACAAGTCCGACGACAAGGCGCGACGCTCGCTCAACGAAGCACTTCGCGAGCTGCGCCGCTCTACCGGTGATGGCTCGCTCGAGTCCGATAACGCGCAGGTACGGGTAACGCCCGACGCCGTTCAGCTCGATATCGATAGGCTCGAGGCGCTCGCGGCGGCCGGCGATTACGCCGGTGCGGCGGACCTCGTGCATGGAGAATTCCTCGAGGGGTTCAGCGTACCGGGCGCCTCCGAGTTCGAGACGTGGCTGGCTGCGGAGCGCGAGCACTGGCGCCGGCGCTCGGTAGAGGTGCTGGTACGCCGGGCGGAGCAGCTCCTCGCCAACGGGAACCTGACGGTGGCAAATGACATGGTGAGGCGGGCCCGCGGACTCGACTGGCGTCCCGAGACGGCGGTGCGGGTGGGGCTGCGGGGGTTGGCCCTCGCCGGCGACCGCGCGGGGGCGCTGGCCTTGTTCGAGGAGTTTACCGCGCGCCTGCGGCGGGAGCTCGGGGCCGAGCCCGACGCCGAGACGCGAGCGCTCGCGGAGCGTGTCCGCCAGGAGCGCGCGTGGCGCCTTCCCGAGCAGGTGCGCCAGGCTGCCGCGCGCGGGTCGGGGCCTCAACGCGGACCCCTCGTCGGTCGGGCGGCGGAGCTCGCGCGGCTGACCGACGTGTGGGAGACCTGCAGGACGAGGACGCGCGGGGCCGTGGTGGTGATCGAGGGAGATGCGGGGACCGGCAAGACCCGGCTGGCCGAGGAGCTCGCGGCGCGTGCCCGGCTGGACGGTGCGATGGTCGTGGGGGTGCGGGCCGTCGAGGCGGACCGCGCGGACGCGTGGAGTGGCGTGTTCGGCATCGCGCGCGGTGGGTTGCTCGAGGCCCCGGGCGTCGCCGGCGCTCGGCCCGGTGCGCTCGATCAGCTGCGTGGGCGGACGCCCGCCGACGCGCCCGGACGCGCCCTGTCGGAGGTGCTGCAGGCCGTCGCGGAAGAGCAGCCGTTGCTCGTGTTCGTTGACGACGCCCAGTGGCTCGATCGGGAGTCCCTTTTGGCCCTGGGAGCCGCCGCCCGCGACCTCGCCGGCGCGCCCGCCCTCTGCGTCATCACCGCAGCCCCCCAACCGTCGCGTCCCGAGCTGGATGAGCTGCGCGCGCGCCTCGGGCGGCAGCTCTCCGGCACCACCGTAAAGGTGGGATCGCTCGGTGAAGACGCGGTGCGCGAGCTCGCGCATCTGGCGCTGCCGTCGTACGCGGGTGACCAGCTGGACCGCCTCACACGCCGCGTGTCGGCCGACTCGGCGGGGATTCCCCTGCTTGTGGGTGCGTTGCTCAGCGCAGTCGCCAGTGGCCTGGAGCTCGTCGCAAGCTCGGCGGCCTGGCCGGAGACGAACCGTACGCTGAACGATACCCTACCGGGTGAGCTCCCGGACAACGTGGTGGCGGCGATCCGCATCAACTACCGCCGCCTGTCGTCGGAGGCCCAGCGAGTGCTCGTCGTGGCCGCCATCGCGGGCGGGCGGATCGACGGTGGTGAGCTCGGCCGGCGCGCGGGCGTCGGCGGAGAGGCGCTGATGGGCGCACTCGACGAGCTGGAGTGGCAGGGGTGGCTGACGGCGGAATCGCGCGGCTACGCCTTCGTCGCCCGGATCGTGCGTGACGTGATCGAACGAGACATGGTCACACGCGGCCAGCGGTTGCGGTTGAGCGGCGAGTGACGGGAGCGGGCCTCCCGGCTCACATCAAGGAGAATGTATGACTCGTT
>Ga0066688_10000880_pt1 | contig 11068 bp, 11 predicted proteins | sample GraSoiAngelo_137_FD_62304 | JGI IMG/M metagenome (GOLD analysis project Ga0066688, IMG submission 62304) | Grasslands soil microbial communities from the Angelo Coastal Reserve, California, USA - 14_0929_09_30cm | ecosystem: Environmental > Terrestrial > Soil > Grasslands | place: USA... | reverse complement strand
CAGGTCACTCTGCGAGGACGAGGCACTAGCCGGTGACCTGCTCACCCTGCAACGGGAGCTGTTCGTGGTCGGCGCCGATCTGGCATGCAATCCGAAGGAGCGGAAGAAGCTCGAGCCCGACGTCTCGTTGGTGTCCTCGATGATGGTGGCCCGACTGGAGCGGAGGATCGACGACCTCGTCGCCGAGCGACCGCTCCCCGAGGCGTTCATCGTCCCCGGTGCGAACCCGACATCGGCGACCATGGACGTCGCGCGCGCGGTCGTCCGGCGCGCCGAACGACACGTCGTGGAGCTCGAAGCGGCTCAGCGAACGGTGAACCCCGAGGTTCGGCGATACCTCAACCGGCTGAGCGATCTGCTCTTCGTGCTCGCACGCTGGCAGGCCGGCGAGAGCGAGCCGATGAGCCGGTAGACGGATCGCCGGGCGGTTCGAGATGCTCCGGGCCATGAGACAGCTCGAGCTTCGTCGCCATGCGCCGCGCGACCCGTCCGCGGATCGGTTATCGGATGCCGGGCGAGCTCGCGCGATGGAGGTCGGCCGCTCGCAACGGGACATCGTGTACGCGGCCGTCTTCGTCTCGCCGGCCGCACGTGCGGCGGAGACCGTCGCGTGGTTCCTCCGGGGAGCCGGACAGCAGCTCCCCCTCGCGCACTCCGTCGTGCCGGGACTCGCCGGGAAGGATCCGACGGAGGGATCACCCGAGGGCATGGCCACCGGGATCGGTTCCCTGCTCGAGCGGGTCCCCGAAGGTGGTCGCGGGCTCGCGATCAGCCACACACCGTTCGTCGAGCGAGCGGCGCTCGGACTGACCGGTCATGAGGTGGAACCGATGCGCGAGTGCGAGGGCCTGCTCATCACGTTGCGCGACGACGGCGACATCGAGGCCCAGGAGCTGCGACTGCCGGGATCCACCGCCCGATGAGTCCGGGCGGCGGCGCGATCGGGGGCGCGTTCGCCCTCGGCTTCGCATTGGGCGCGGCCCCCGGCCCGGTGCGGACGTTGATCCTGTCGGAGACGGCGAAGCGCGGGCTCGAGGGAGGCCTGCGCGTGATGCTCGGTGCGAACCTGACGCTGCTCGGCATCCTCGTCGCCCTCGCGCTGGGGTTCTCGTCCCTCGCGCCCGGGCCCGGGACCATCAGGACGCTGCAGGTGGTCGGTGGTCTCTTCCTGCTGTGGATCGGCGGCGTCGAGCTCCGGTCGATCCTGATCGAAGGTCGAGCACCGGTGGGCGGCGACCTCCCTCCGGTCACGGTCGGCCGGCTCGGGCCGACCTTGAAGGGGATCGCCTCGGTGATCCTCAATCCCGGCGCATGGGCCTTCTTCGCGACGACCGCGTCGGCCTTGATGGCGAAGGTGACGTCCGATCGCGGAACGGGTACCGCGCTCGCGGCCGCGCTGGCCATGGCCGTCATTGTCAGCTGTTCGGATCTGACGTTCACGATCCTTGGGAGCGGTGGACGACGGGTGCTGGGCGAACGAGGGTTGCGGTGGATCCGGACCGCACTCGCCGTAGCGCTCGCGCTGATCGGTGTCGCCTTCATCGTCGAGGGAACCCGCGGTTAGTCCAACAGGGCTTCGAGACCAACCGTGAGCCCGGGCCGGTCCGCGACCGTGCGGATCGCCAGCAGGATCCCCGGGATGAACGCGCTCCGGTCGATCGTGTCGTGGCGGAGGACGAGGGTCTGGCCGGGGCTTCCGAAGATCACCTCCTGGTGAGCGAGGAGGCCCGGGAGCCGGATACCGTGGACGCGGATCCCCTCGACGTCGGCGCCGCGCGCGCCGGGGTGCGAGGCGTCGCCGCCCGGCGCTTCCCACGCCCCGGCGCGCGTGGCGCCGATCCGTTGCGCCGTCGTGATCGCCGTGCCGCTCGGAGCATCCACCTTCTGGTCGTGGTGCAGCTCGATCACCTCGGCCGCATCGAAGTGCCGAGCAGCCTGTTCCGCGAACCGCATCATCAGCGCGGCGCCGATCGCGAAGTTCGGAGCGACGATCGCGTTGACATCGCCCGATCCGGTGAGCCTGCGGATCTCTTCGAGCCCGTCCTCGCCGATCCCCGTCGTGCCGATCACCATGTGCATCCCGTGACCGAGACACGACCGCGCGTTCCCGATCACCGACCGGGGGGTCGTGAAGTCCACCGCGACATCGACGCCTTCGAGCTCGTCCGTGGATCCCGCGACGACGAGGTCGCCGAGCGCGATGCCTTGGTGATGAGGATCGACCGCCGCGATCAGGGTCAGGTCATCGGCCGCGTCCACGGCCCGGCAGACCTCGCGGCCCATGCGGCCGGCGGCGCCGAGCACCCCGACGGTCGTCACACGAGCGCCCCCGCGAACGAGGAAGGCGTCACCGGCCCCAGCACCGTCAGCGTCATCGGTTGCGACAGTACGCGGTGGGCGATGCGGCGTGCATCATCGAGCGAGACCCGCTCGACGCGACGAAGGATCTCGTCCACCGTGAGGATCTCGCCGTTCGCGATCTCGGATTTCCCGAGCCGCGACATCCTGCCGCCGGGGTCTTCCAGCGACAGGACGGTCGAGCCCTTCACGTGGCCCTTCGCACGTTCGAATTCCTCCGCGTTGAGGTCGCCGTCGCGGACCGCTTCGATCTGTGCGCGCATCAACCCGAAGACCTCGCGAGCCTTCCCCGGCGTGGTGCCGGCGTAGGCCGAGAACAGCCCGATCTCGGCGAACTGCGAGTGGAAGCTGTACGCCGTGTAGGCGAGCCCCCGTTTCTCGCGGATCTCCTGGAAGAGTCGCGACGACATCCCGCCACCGAGCGCCGTGTTGACGATCAGGAACGCGAACCGTTCCGGATCCGATCGCGACAAGCCGTTCGTCCCGACGACGATGTGCGCCTGCTCCGTCTTCTTCCGCTGCACGTGCTGGTCCCCCGAGGGCTTCGGAGGTCGGGGCGTATCGCGCAACCGCCACGTGGAGCGGCCTCGGGCCGAGAGCTCGCGACCGGCATCCATCCGCTCGGTGAGCATCCGAACCAGATCCTCGTGGCGCACGTTGCCGGCCGCCGCGACCACGAGCTGGCCGGGGATGTAGTGACGGCGGTAGAAGCCGCGAACGGATCCGCGCGTCGCCGCGCGGATCCGTTCTCGCGTCCCGAGGATCGGCCGGCCGAGCGGGTGGCCCGGCCACAAGGTCCGGGTGAACAGATCGTGAACCACGTCCTCCGGGGAGTCGTCGTGCATGTCGATCTCGGACAGGATCACCTGGCTCTCGGCCTTGAGATCCTCCGCCCGGATGGTCGAGTGCCGCAACATGTCTGCCAGATGATCGACCGCCAGCTCCAGATCGCGGTCGAGCACGCGCGCGTAGTAGCAGGTGTACTCCTTCGCCGTGAAGGCGTTGACATCCCCGCCGACCGCATCGAACGCCTCGGCGATGTCGAGCGCCGTGCGCGTCGCGGTCCCTTTGAACAACAGATGCTCGAGGAAATGGCAGTGGCCGCTGATCGCGGGACGCTCGTCCCGCGATCCCGCGAGGACCCAGAAACCGATCGAGACGGAGCGGATGCTGGGCATCCGCTCCGTCACGACCCGCAGCCCCGAGCTGAACTCGGTGCGCGAGATCGGCATGATGCCGGGGTTCAGCCGTCCTGGCGGGCGCCGCCGCCATCGCGGAACCGGCGCCCGTGACGGTCGCCCCGGTCACCACGCGGCCCACGGTCCCGACCGCGGTCGCCGCCCCGGTCGCGCCGCTCCCCAGCGGGCTCGACCTGGGTGCCCTCGGGCACCTCCCACTCGGGACCGACCGGCTTCAGGCTGATCTTCCCTTGCGGGTCGACGTCTTCGACCAGGACGGTCAGCCGGTCGCCCTCCTTGACCGCCTCCTCGACGGTGGAGAGCCGCTTGCCGCGCCCGAGCTTCGAGATATGGACGAGTCCGTCGCGACCGGGCACCAGGTTCACGAACGCCCCGAACGTCGTGGTCTTCACGACGATGCCCTCGTAGGTCTCCCCTACCAGGACGGGACGGGGGTTGGCGATCTCCTCGATCATGCGAGCCGCCTCGTCCGTCCCCTCTGCCTCTCGCGAACCGATGAAGACCGTGCCGTCGTCCTCGATGTTGATGTCGGCACCCGTCATCGCGATGATCTCGTTGATCTTCTTCCCCTTCGGCCCGATCACCTCGCCGATCTTGTCCACCGGGATCTGGATCGTGATGATCCGCGGCGCCTTGGAGCTGACCTCGTCGCGCGGTGCGGGGAGCGCGGCAAGCATCACATCGAGGATCTGCAGCCGCGCCTCCTTCGCTTGCTGGAGCGCACCGGCCAGGACGTCGGCCGGCATCCCCGACACCTTCATGTCGAGCTGGATCGCGGTGACGAACTCGCTGGTTCCGGCCACCTTGAAATCCATGTCTCCCAGCGCGTCCTCGGCACCCAGGATGTCGGTCAGGGTTACGAACTGCCCGTCGTCGGCGATCATGCCCATCGCGATCCCCGCGACGGGCGCCTTGATCGGGACGCCGGCGTCCATCAACGACAGCGTCGATCCGCACACGCTCGCCATCGATGTGGAACCGTTCGAGGCCAGCACATCCGAGACCAGGCGAAGCGCGTACGGGAACTCCTCTTCGGTCGGCACCACCGGGATCAACGCCCGCTCGGCGAGCGCGCCGTGGCCGATCTCACGTCGACGAGGTGAGCCGACCCGGCCCGTCTCGCTCGTGGAGAACGGCGGGAAGTTGTAGTGGTGCATGTAGCGCTTCGAATCCTCGGGGTCGAGCGTGTCGATCAGCTGCGTCATCCGCAGCATGCCGAGCGTCGTGACGTTGAGCACCTGTGTCTCGCCACGCTCGAACAGCGCCGAGCCGTGCGCCCGAGGGACCAGGCCAACCTCGGCCGAGAGCCGACGGATGTCCTTCGACCCGCGACCGTCGAGCCGGACGCCCTGCTCGATCACGCGCCTGCGCATGACCTTCTTCTGGAGGCTCTTCCACGCGGCCGAGAACTCCTGGTCGCGCTCTTCGAACGCCGCACCGAGCACCGTGGCGAGATGGAGCTTCGCTTCCTCCTTCACCGCATCGAAGGCAGCGTCACGAGCCTGCTTGTCCGGGACGATGGCGGCTTCGAGCTTGCCGGCGAAGTTCGCGTACAGCGTGTCCCAGATGTCCTGGCCGTACAGCGGTGACGGCGTGAACTCCATCGGCGTCACCCCGTGGGCTCTGATGAACTCCTCCTGGAACGCAACCAGCTGCCCGATCTCCGCCTTCGCGACCTCGAGACCTTGCGCGACGACCTCCTCGGTCGGCGCGACCGCGCCCCCGCCGGCGCCGACCAGCGGCCAAGTGCTCTCGGGAGCCTCACCCTCGATCATGAGGATGTCGACCCCCGCCTGCGCGTTCTTGGCGCCGGCGACGACGATGTCGAAGGTGGCGTCCTCGAGCTCCTGGAACGTGGGGTTGACGACCCACTGACCGCCGATCATCCCGAGCCGAACCGCGGCGACCGGTCCGTCGAACGGGAGCCCGGCCAGCCCCACGGCGCACGCCGCCGCGTTCATCGCGGGGATGTCGTACGGGTTGGCCATGTCGACGGACAGGATCGTGCAGATGACCTGCACCTCGTCGCGGAAGCCTTCCTTGAACGTGGGGCGAAGGGGCCTGTCGATCAGGCGAGCCGTGAGGATCGCGGTCTCGCCCGGCCGGCCCTCACGCCGGAAGAACGAGCCCGGGATCTTCCCGGCCGCGTACATCCGCTCCTCGACGTCGATCGTGAGCGGGAAGAAGTCGATCCCCTCGCGGGGCTTCGAGCGGACGCAGGTGGCGAGCACCTGGGTCTGCCCATACGTGACGACGACGCTCCCATCGGCGAGCTTCGCGAGCTTGCCGGCTTCGAACGTCATCTCGTTCGCGCCGACCTGGCGCGACATAGTGGTGACCATCCGGTCGATCTCCTCCTCGGAGTCAGGGCGCGCGGCGTGCGCGCCGCTTGGTGGTGGAGGGTTCGGGCCGGTTGTCAGTGGTGAACCTCCGGGGCGTCACCGCTGCGGAAGCTCGCGACTGAGAACCGACCTCGCTTCGGGCCTTCCCTCCTGCGGCCACTCACGTGGTCGTGACGCATCACTCCTTTCGGTCCGGCGCCGCCGCGGCGGCGCCGAGCACGTTCATCGTCGGAGACCGAGCTTCGCGACGATCGCGCGGTACCGCTCGATGTCCTCCCGCTTGAGGTACTCCAGCAGGCGCCGGCGGCGCCCGACCAGCATCAGGAGGCCACGGCGGCTGTGATGATCCTGCTTGTGCAGCTTGAGATGCTCGGTGAGGTCGCCGATCCGCTTGGTCAGCACGGCGACCTGCACCTCGGCGGAGCCGGTGTCGCCCGCGGTGCGGGCATGCTCCTGGATGATCTCGGTCTTGGCTTCTTTGGTCAACGTCATGGTCGAAGGTCAAGGCTACCAGCGACAACGGCCCCACGACCTGCGGTGACGCTCACGGCATGGCCGCATCGGGGATCAGCTGGCGGGTCCTCGTCACATCGGCCTCGATCGCCGATACGAGCTCGTCCACGGAGTCGTACCGGACCTCGTCGCGCAGACGCGACCAGAACTCGATCGATAACGGCTCGCCGGGAAGATCACCTTCGAAGTCCAGCAGGAACGACTCGACGTGCAGCGGCTCGACCCCGAAGGTCGGATTCGTTCCGCAGTCGATCGCGGCTCGGTACCGGCGTGCCCCATGGGTCGCCACGCCTGCGTAGATCCCTTGTCCCGGAAGGAGCAGCCTTGGCCACGTGCGAAGGTTGGCCGTCGGGTACCCGAGGCCTCGACCGCGACCGTGGCCGGTGACGACCTCGCCATCGAGGACGAACCGTCGACCGAGCGCAGCGAGCGGCCACTCGAGGTCGCCCGACGAGAGCGCGTCGCGGATCGAGGTCGATGACACGACCCGTTCCCCGAGCTCCACGAGCTCGACCGTCTCCGCGCTGAGCCCGTAGGGAGTCGCGAGGCCGGGGAGCGTCCGCATCGTCCCTTGGGCCTTGAACCCGAACGTGAAGTTAGCGCCCATCGCCGCATGCACGGCGTGCACGCCGCGGACCAGGACCTCCCTGACGAAGTCCTCGGCCGTGATCAGGGAGAAGTCGCGATCGAACGTGAGGACGACGAGGACGTCGACGCCGGAGGCGGCGATCAGCTCGGCCTTCCGTTCCACCGTGGTGAGCAGCCGCGGTTCGCTCCCAGGAGAGAGCACCTCGCGGGGATGCCGGTCGAACGTGATCGCGACCGACCGCACGCCCCGCTCATCCGCGCGCCGGACCACCGTTCGCAGGACCGCCTGATGACCCAGATGGACGCCATCGAAGAATCCGACCGTTGCGACGGATGGCTCCTCGGCGAGCGGGAGCGACCGGATCCCGAGCACGACGTCCACGGCCGCAGAGCGTACCCGCCTTGCGCCCCCCTCCCTGCTCATGACAACCTCGGCCCGATGTGCCCAGGGGAGGATGCGTGCAGCGACGACCAGGAGGCGTGACGTTCGCCGGCTGGCTGATGGGCATCAACGGCGCGTTCTCAGCGCTCGGTGGGTTGATCGTCCTGCTCGTCGCGTCGAACACGCGGCAGATGGCCCGCCACGGGCTCTCGCAGGGCCCCCTCGTGGTCACCGGTTTCGTCGTGCTCACGCTCGGACTCCTCGAGCTCGTGCTCGTCTACGCCCTCTTCGGCGGGAGCAACGCTGCGCGCATCGTCACGACCGCGGTCTTCGGCCTGTCACTGCTGTTCAGCGTCGTGTCGGTCCTGACACGCCAACCCGGCGCGTTCGTCGCCTGGGTGATCGGGCTGATCGACGTCGTCGTCCTGGTCGGGCTGTGGGGAACGCCGGGGGCGACGGAGTTCTTCCGATCCGCACGTACTCCTCCGCTCCGTCCGGTTCCTCCCGTCCCCCCACCACCTCGCCCATGACCGGTCCGCCACCGTGCGAGGACCCCGGATGACTGCGGAACCGCAGATGCTCGCCAACCACCGACGTGCGTTCCTCTGGTCGCTCGCGCTGCTGGCCGGCTGCAGCGCGTCGCTCTTCTTGGTGGGCCGTCACCCACCCGAGGTCGCTCCGCTGACGACCATCCGCTTCGTCGGCAGGTTCGACACCACGATGAGCGGCTGGATGCTCGACGTTCGGAACGCTTCGCTCACGTGGATCTGCAAGGTGCTGAACGTGATCGGCGGCGGCGTCGTCACGATCCCGGTCCGGATCGCCGCCGTCCTCGTGCTCGCGATCCGTCGGCGCTGGGCCCGGTGCCTGGCGTTCGCCTCGACCTGGGCCAGCAGCGAGATCGTCCTCAACCAGTTGAAGTCGTGGTTCCACCGCGGCCGACCTCCGTCCCCCCTGGTGACGACCGTCGGGTTCTCGTTCCCGTCCGGTCACGCGGTCGCGGGCGCGGCGACGGCCGTCGCCTTGGTGCTCGCGTTCTTCCCGGCGGGCGAGCGACGCCACCGCTGGGAGTGGCTGGCGGTCGGGTTCGCATTCGTCATGTCGATGTCGCGCGTGTACCTCGCGGCCCATTGGTTCTCCGACGTGGTGACGGGCACGCTCCTCGGTGCGGGCATCGCGATCTTCTGGGCGGCGACGATCACGGAGTGCCGTGACGTGATCTTCCGGGCCCGTGGGGAGCCGATCCCCCGGGAGGACGCGCCGGACGCACCCGTTCAAGCGGGGAAGTAGCTGACCCGCTCCCGCTGCGCGGCCACATCGGCGGGGCGGCGCCAATCCGACTTCACCCGCCAGATGACGTACGTGAACCCGCCGATCGGGATCTGGATGCCGTACGTGAGGGCGCGGAACAGCAGCACCGCCGCGACGATCTGCGCCTTCTCGAGTGAGTCGAACGCCGTCAGTCCCCCGATGTACCCGAGGTCGATCAGACCGACCCCACCCGGCGTGATCGGGACCGCCGACAGCAATCGCGAGAACGCGAACACCGCGAAGGCCTCCGCGGACGACACCTCGTGCTCCGAGACGCCCATGTGACGGAGCGAGAGCAACAGCACGAAGAAGAGGGCCAACTGGCTCAGCACGGTGAACAGCGTCAACCGGATCCATCGGTATCGGACGAGCGTGATCGTGTCTCGTCGGAACCGAGCTGCACCCTCGCCCCATCCCGTGACCCTGGGCTTACGGAGGAGTCGACGGAACCAGGACACGACGCGAGCGAGCGCGTTCCCGATCCGGATCGCGAACGTCTCGCTGCGGAAGAGGAGCGCGAACAGCACCACCGCGGCGCCGAGGAACGCGAGGCCGACGACCGCAGCCACGATGTACGCCGGTGTTAGATGCCCGCTGAGCGCGAGCAACACCAGCGCGAGCATCGGTAGCCCGAGCTTCGTGAAGATGTTCCAGATGCCGGTCACGCCCACGTAGAGCGCGACGTTCGTGCCGGTGAAACCCCAGGAGTCCAGGATCGAGTACGTGAGACCGATCGCGATCGCACCTCCCGCGGGGAGCGTGTTCGCGACCGATGTCGTCGTCTGCGTCAGGACCGCGGCCTTGCCGATGCCCATGCCCGGCAGTGCCGCCTGATTCGCCCACCAGTAGGTCACGAGGTTGAAGATCGTCGCGGCCACCAGCGACCAGAGCTCGAGCGGCGTCAACGTCCTGATCGCGGAGATGACGTCGTGGTAGTCGGCGTACTTCGGGATCGCCCACGCGAAGATCGCGACCACGATCGCGACGGAGATCACGTAGCCGACGATCCGCTTCCAGGTCAGACGCGTGCGGCCCTTGGGTTCGAGCATCGCCGGCGAGCCTACCCGAGCCGGGCGAGGACCACCTCCGGACGGGCCTTCGGCCCGTCGTCTCGGTAGATCCCGACCAGAGAGCCCGCCGGATCGAAGACGGCGTAGGGCCCCTGGATCCCGGCGGGTCCGAGGATGCTCCCGTCGCGCGCGACGCGCGCCTCCTCCGGCTCGAGTTCCAGGCGGGGAAGGTGCTCGACGGCCCGTTCGATGGGGATGACGTCACCGACCGTCTCGGGAGGGTTCGCGTCGCTCACGATGAACGATCCGATCGCCATCCGTCGGAGCCGCCTGAGGTGCGCACCGCAGCCCAGCGCCGACCCGACGTCGGCCGCGAGGACGCGCACGTACGTGCCGCCGCTCACGACGGCGATGAAGTCGACGTCCACGCCGTTCCGGGCGACCGGCTCGAACCGGTCGACCGTGACGCTCCGCGGTTCGGCACGGAGCAGCTCTCCCCGCCGAGCCGCGTCGTACAGCTTGCGCCCGCCGACCTTCACCGCGCTGAAGGCCGGCGGACGCTGCCACGACCCGCCGAGCTTCGCCGCCATCGCTCGGGCGATCTCGGCGTCGGTCACGGCGACCGGCGACTCCCCGGTCACGTCACCCTCGGCGTCGAGCGTGGTCGTCTCGACCCCCAGACGGAAGGTCCCCTCGTACGTCTTCGGGAGGTCGCCCAGGAACCGAAGGAGCCGGGTCGCTCGACCCAATCCCAACACGAGGAGCCCGGTCGCCATTGGGTCGAGGGTCCCCGCGTGACCGACCTTCTTGACCTGGGTTGCCCGTCGGACCATCGCGACGACGTCGTGCGACGTGATGCCCGAGGGCTTGTCGACCAGCAGCAGCCCTTCGACGGACCCCAGGCTCACGACGTGACCGGCTCGCCGCGGAGCACCCGCGCGAGACGCTCGATCGTCCCGGCCGGACCGTGTTCGCTGGTGTATCCCGCGGCGAGGCGGTGGCCGCCGCCGCCGAAGGCGGCGGCGGCCACCGCCAGGTCGTGCCCGCCGCGCGAGCGGACGCTCACCTTGAACCGGCCATCGCGCTGCTGCTTGAGGATCGCGGCGACATCCGCCTCCCGGGCGGTCCTAAGCACGTCGATCAGGTCGTCGGTGTCGCCGGGACCGACCCCGGCCTCGGCCAGATCGCCTTGGGTCAGGTACGTCCAGACGAGCTCGGCCTCCGGTACCTCTTGGAGCCGGCTCAGCGCCCGGCCGACCAATCGCAGGTAAGCCGCTCCGTTGTCCTCGTAGAGCACCTGGGAGAGCCGGGCATGGTAAAAATCATGCTCGCGGAGACGGGCGGCGAGCCGGAGCGTCTGCGAGG
>Ga0066688_10000878_pt1 | contig 11079 bp, 9 predicted proteins | sample GraSoiAngelo_137_FD_62304 | JGI IMG/M metagenome (GOLD analysis project Ga0066688, IMG submission 62304) | Grasslands soil microbial communities from the Angelo Coastal Reserve, California, USA - 14_0929_09_30cm | ecosystem: Environmental > Terrestrial > Soil > Grasslands | place: USA... | reverse complement strand
CCCCAGTACGGATGTTGACTGCTCTGAAAGGAGCGCGCGATGGACATCCTGCTGTGGATCGTATTCGGCCTCGTCGTCGGTATCGTCGCCAAGCTGATCATGCCGGGGGCGGACCCGGGCGGTATCGTCGTGACCATCGTCCTCGGGATCGTCGGGGCGCTGCTCGGCGGATGGATCGGCCGGGTGATGGGCCTCTATCACGAAGGTGAGGCGGCCGGCTTCATCATGGCCGTCATCGGCGCGGTGATCGTGCTCGCCCTCTACCGCCTTGTCGTATCCCGGCGGACTCTCTAGAACGCTCGGGAGGCGGGGGTCATTCCCCGCCTCCTAGAGCAGATCGCGGATCGGCGTCGCCAGCAGCTCCATGAAGCGATCGATCAGGCTGCGAGCCCGCCAGTGGCGGTAATCGACCAGGCGTGAGTAGCCGAGGTCCTCTTTGATGATGGCCTCGAGGCGCTGGGCCGTCGGCGCATCGTAGACGACGAGGTTCAGCTCGTCGTTGAGCGCGAACGACCGATTGTCCAGATTCGTGCTCCCGACGGTCGCCCACACGCCGTCGATCACCATCATCTTGGCGTGCAGCAGGGCGGGCAGGTACTCGTAGATCTGCACGCCGCCCTTGAGCATCTTCCCCCACTTCCCGCGGCTGGCCTGCCGGACCAGGTTGTGATCGATCGCGCCCGGCGTCAGGACGACGACCTTGACGCCGCGCCTGACGGCGATCAGCAGCGCTTCGCTCATGCGATCGTCGAGCACCAGGTAGGGGTTGGTGATGTAGATCGAGCGCCGCGCGGCCGACATCGCGAGCAGGAACGCCGTGTACATGGCGGCGCTCCCGCCCGCCGGTGAGCTGCGGATGATCTGCGCGTGGACCGTGCCGGCCACCGGGAGCCGCGGGAAATAGGCGTCACCGCCGAGGACGATGCCGGTAGCCTCCAGCCAGTTGTCGGCGAATGCGCCCTGCAGATATTCCACGATCGGACCCTCGACGCGCACGTCGGTGTCTCGCCAGTGATCCTCGACCCGGCCGTTGCCCATCCACTTCCGGCTGACACCCGAGCCACCCGTCCAGCCCACGCGACCGTCGACGACGAGAATCCGTCGATGGTTGCGATTGTTCGCGCGGTGCCAGGCCAGGGGCCCGAGTGGTCGAAAGAACTCCACGTGGCAGCCGGCGCGCCGCATCGTGTCCACGTACTCGCCGGGAATGCCGAGGGCGCCAAACGCGTCGAGGAGCACGTTGACGCCGACACCGGCCAGGCCGCGCTCGCTGAGCGCGTTCGCGATGTCGCGTGAGACCGGGCCGTCCTCGTAGAAATACTGGGCGTAGGTGATCGTCTTGTGCGCGCTCTGGATCGACTCGATCAGAGCGGGAAAGATCTCCTCACCGTTGAGCAGGAACTCCACACGATTGCCGGGGACGATGGGGGCCGCGGCGTACGCCTCGAGCGTCGGGAAGAACGAAGGTTCGCCGAGCCGCAAGTCGGGCAACAACAGGTGCGGGGGGACCCGGACGCAGCCGCCGAGCAGGAGCAACGCGAGCAGACAGACCCTTTGCGTCTTCATCAAAACGCTCCCGGAACCTGCGTCCCGGACCGGGCTCGACGGGCCGTCGTGGCAGGTGGATTGCTGCACTTCCAGCATACATGATGGTTCTGGGGCGCGCCTTCGGCATCCCGATTCGGGTCGATCGCAGCTGGTTCATCAGCTTCGCGCTGGTGGCCTCCAGCCTGGCCCTCGTCTACTTCCCGCGTGCGTTGCCGGCGGCGCCGCCCGTGGTGCACTGGGCCTGGGGAGTGGGCTCCGCGCTGCTGCTCTTCGTCTCGCTGGTCGCCCACGAGCTGGCGCACGCGCTGACGGCTCAGCGCTACGGCATCCGCGTCGAGTCGATCACGCTGCACCTGCTCGGAGGCGTGTCACAGATGGTGGAAGAGCCGTCCACGCCGCGCGCCGAATTGCTCATCGCCGCGGCCGGGCCGGTCATGAGCTTCGCTCTGGCCGGGATGGCCTTCGGCGGTCGCGCAGTCGCGGGCGGTCCGGTCTCCGTGCTCGTCCTGTTCGGCTACGTCGGCGCGGCCAACCTCGTCATCGCGGTCTTCAACCTGCTCCCGGGCTATCCGCTCGACGGGGGCCGTCTCGTGCGCGCGAGCCTCTGGGCGTGGCGAGGCAGCTTCGACTGGGCGACGCGGGTCGCGAGCACGATCGGGCGGGTCACGGGCCTGATGCTGGCGGGATTCGGCGCCGCGAACGCCGCGGCGAGTGGTGAGCTCATCAGTGGCCTGTGGCTCGTGATGGTGGGGATCTTCGTGCATCAGTCGGCGCGCGCGGCCGGCCGGCTCGCCGAGATCCGCGAGCGCCCGGCTCCCGTCGAGGTCGAGCAGATCGAAGAACACGTGGCGTGAGGTCAGCCGCGCGAAGGTCGCGTGGCCTGGATTTCAGCACCCTAGGATCATGAAGTTGGGAGGGGGCACGCCTCGTGCCCCCTCCCAAACCCACCCCATCACCCGTGGCCATACTTCACGGGTCGCTTTGCGCGCGGTTCATCGCGACGCGAGGCCTTCAACGCCTGACCACGAGCTCGACGTCTCCGCGGCGGGAGATCAGCTCGACGGAGGCGCCGTCGCGGCCGCGGCTGATGGCCACGTCGAGCGCGGATCGTCCCACCCGAAGATCGTGGATCTCCACGAAGCGCAGCCACGGCGGCAACACGGGACTGTGGAACGTGATGCGGCCGTGCACGGCATCGGCGTCGACGCCGATCAGCGCGGTGAGGAGCTGCAGCGTGCTGCCGGCCGCCCACGCCTGGGGCGCGCAGGCCACCGGATAGGCGACCGGCCCGTGGTCGAGATGACGGGCGAAGCCGCAGAACAATTCGGGCACACGGGCGTGCTCGAACCAGTGAGAGGCGTCGAACAGCGCGCTGGCGACGGTGATCACGTGCTCGAGGAGCCGGTAGCGGCGGAATCCCGCGGCGGCCAGGGCGTTGTCGTGCGGCCACACCGAACCGTTGTGGTAGCTCATCGGGTTGTAGCGACGCTCGCGCGCCGACAGCGTGCGGATGCCCCATCCCGAGAACATGTCGTCGGCCAGGAGCCGCTTGCCGACGAGCGCGGCTCGCCGCTCGTCGACGAGGCCACTCCACAGACAGTGGCCGGCATTCGACGCGATCACCTCGCACGGGCGGCCGTCCGCGTCGATGGCCAGGGCGTAGCTCTGCTCGTCCTCCAGCCAGAAATCGCGCTCGAAGTCCTGGCGGAGCGTCTCGGCCTCGGCGGCCGCGCGCGTCGCCGTGGCGACGTCGCCGAGCAGCGCCGCCAGCTCGGCCGCGTCACGATACGCGGCGTACGCATACCCCTGGACCTCACAGAGGGCGATCGGCGAGGGCGCCAGCGTGCCGTCGGCGTGCATGACCGCATCCTCCGAATCCTTCCAGCCCTGGTTCCCAAGACCGAGACGCGAGCGGCGCGTATAGGTCAGATAGCGATTCGGCCGGCCCGGCGAGCTCATCCAGGCGAGGGCCGCCTGCGCCGCCGGCCACAGCTCGCGCGCGAGGGCGACGTCGCCGGTCCAGCGCACGTACTCGCCGAGCAGGGTCACGAACAGCGGTGTGGCGTCGACGCTCCCGTAGTAGGGGACGAACGGGATCTCGCGGCAGTTCGCCATCTCGCCCCGGCGGTACTCGTGCAGGATCTTGCCCGGCTCCGCGTCGAGGAACGCGTCGTCGGTCGGGCTCTGCCAGCGCGCCAGGAACCGCAGCGTGCCCGCCGCCACCTCGGCGTCGTAGGGCAGGAGCTGGGACGCGGTGATGAGGCTGTCGCGCCCGAACGGCGTCACGTACCACGGCACGCCGGCGTACGGCACGCGGCCCTGGGCCGTCTCGGTGAGCAGCATGTTGAGATCGACCAGCGAGCGCGCGACCAGCGCGTTGAAGCTCTCGTGATCGGTGACCACGCGCGCCGCCCGGGTGGCGAAGCGGGCGCTGCCCGCGCGCAGTCGCGTCACCGCCTCGCCGAGCCGCGGGGCCGGCGCCGGCGCGTCGGCGTCGGCACTCTCCGCGGTGGCCGTGATGTCGAAGCGAAAGCCTTCGGCGGGTCCCAGCGCGACGCGGTACACGGCGCGGCTCTGCGCGATGAGCGCCGGCGGCGGATCGAACGTCACCGTCGTCCCACGCTCGACGCCGTCCCGGCCGAGATAGCGGAGGCGGACGCGGCCGCCCTCACGCTCCTCGGCGAGGAGCTGCCCGCGCTCGGCCCGCTGCGTGCCGCGCACCTCGAACACGTCACGAAAGTCCGCGGTGAAGATCACCTCGACCAGGACCTCGCAGGGCGCGACGTGGAAGTTCGTCACGGTGACGGACTCCAGCAGGTGCGGATCGTAGAGCGTGAGCCGGCGATCGAGATAGATCGTGTTGCGTGGCACCACCACGCCGCCGCCGCTCGCGGCCGGCGCGTGCACGTCAGCGTTCGTCAGCGTCACGAGAATCTGGTCGTTGTCCGGCGCGGTGTCGGCGCCGAGCAGGAGCGGCGACTCGCCGTGCAGGCGCACCTCGAGCCAGCGGAGGTGGCGCGTACCGGCGCGATAGAAGCCGAGCTCGCCCTCGAAGTGGGCCGGGAAATCTCCGCGGCGATCGGCGACGAGGAACGCGTCACCGTGCTTCAGGACGAGCTTGGGAAGCGCGGACGCCTGGGGCGAGGCCTGGATGTGGAAGTCGGCGGCGGCCGGGATGTGGTCGTCCATGCTCATCGGCACTGCAGTTGCATCTCCGGTGCCACGGCATGCGTATCGCTCAGGTTGCGCCGCTGTACGAGTCGGTTCCACCTCGACTCTACGGAGGCACCGAACGTGTCGTGTCGTGGCTCGCCGACGAGCTCGTGCAGCGTGGCCACGAGGTCACGCTCTTCGCCAGCGGTGACTCGCGCACGCACGCCCGGCTCGTCTCGGCGTGGCCGCGCGCGTTGCGGCTCGATCCCGCGCAGCCCGATCCCTTCGCCCTGCACACGCTCGAGCTCGCGCAGGCGTTCTCGCGCGCGGACGATTTCGACGTCGTGCATTGCCACGTCGATTATCTCGCGTTCCCCTACGGCCGTCTGGTGTCGACGCCCGTCGTGCACACGCTGCACGGCCGCCTCGATCTGCGGCCCCTCATCCACGTGCTCACCGAGCTGCGCGAGGTGCCGCTCGTCTCCATCAGCAACAGCCAGCGGGAGCCGCTCACCGGGCTCGACCTCAACTGGGTGGCGACCGTTCACCACGGTCTGCCGATGCGGGACGTGCCCGCCGTCACGACGGCCAGTGACGGACGATATCTCGTGTTCCTCGGGCGCATGTCGGCCGAGAAGCGTCCCGATCTCGCCATCGCCGTGGCCAAGCGCGCCGGGCTGCCGCTGATCATGGCGGCGAAGGTCGATCGCCCCGATCGCGAGTACTTCGAGCGGGAGATCCGGCCCCAGCTCGGTCATCCGTTGATCGAGTACATCGGCGAGGTCAGCGACGCCGAGAAGTGGCGCTTGCTCGGAGATGCGCTGGCGTTGCTCTTCCCGATCGACTGGCCCGAGCCGTTCGGGCTGGCGATGATCGAGGCGCTCGCGTGCGGGACGCCGGTGGTGGCCCGCCCGTGCGGCGCCGTTCCCGAGATCGTGCGTGACGGAGAGGTCGGCTTCCTGGCCGATACCGTCGACGAGCTGGTCGCCGCGGTCAAGCGCGTGGACGTGATCGATCGCGCGCGCTGCCGACGCTGGGCCGAGGCGCAGTTCTCGGTCGGCGTCATGGCCGATCATTACGAATCCGTGTATCGACGACTGAAGTCCCGGGCGACATGAACGCGTGAAGGCCGGGACGCGGGCTCCCGGCCTTCCTTCCTCGCGTTGCGGCCCCGTTACTTCTTCGCGCCGGAATCCGACGGCTTGGCGCTCGAGTCGGACGGCGAACCGCTCGTACTCGGCGAGGCCGACGGGCTCGACGGACCGCCGGCGCCGCTCCGTCCTTCGATACCGAGCTTCGCCATCGTCTCGGCGTCGAGGCGGCCGGTGTCCTGGATGCCCTGAGACTTCTGGAAATCCTTGAGCGCGGCCTGGGTCTTGGGGCCCATGACGCCGTCCACCATGCCCGGATCGTGACCCTTGTCCTTGAGTGCCTGCTGAGCGGCGCGGACCTGATCGCGGTTGCCGCCATGCGCGGCTTTCCCGGACTTCATCATCGTGTCGGACGCGCCCGACTTCATCGCGCCCGACTTGTCGGCCTTGTCCATGTCGGCAGCGCCGCTCTTCGTCGTGTCACTGTCGGCGGGAGCCTTCTGGTCACCACTCGGCGTCGTCGCCTGCGCGAACGCGACGGTGGAGACGAGAACGCCCGCGAAGGCCAGAGCCAGTGCGTTCTTCCAACTCTTCATGCGATGCCCTCCTCTGGAGCATTGAAATCGATCCGCCTCGGTCCACCACCGCACCTGCCGCCGAGGCCGGGCCCGAGGCTCAGCCGGCCTGGCGGCCTTCGATCGACGCGCGCCGGACGTCGTTGTCCACCGGAGAGGGCTCGACGCGGGCGAGCCGCGGCAGCGTGACCGGCCGGCCATCGCGCGAGGACCGATAGATCGCCTCGATGAGGCGCGTGTCCTGCAGCCCTTCGATGCCCGACGGCTCGGGCTGGCGATCTTCACGGATGGCGTCGGCGAAGTAGGCCAGGACCGCGGCGTATTCGTCGGTCGGCTCGAACGTCTGTTCTTGCCGCTCGCCGCGCTTGACCGTCACCAGGTGGCTCGGCAGCGTCGGCGTGAACGCGTTGAGCACGTGAATCGAGCCCTCCTCGCCGAAGATCGTGAACGCCGAGCGTGGCTCCTCGCCGAAGCTCGAGTGGAAGTGGGCGAGACGCTCGTCGGGGAAGCGGATGAGGGCGACCGCGCTCTCGTCGACGTCACCGCCGTAGCGCCGACTCGTGCGCGCCGTCATCGCCATGACCTGCGCCGGCTCCGCTCCCAGCACGCTGCGCGCGGCGTGGATGCACTCGACACCGAGGTGGTACACCGTGCCACCGCCGAGCCGGCGCTGCAGGCGGGTGTTCTCGGGATCCTCGATGCGCGTCGTGAAGTCGGCGCTGAACGTCTTGGGGATGCCCACGTGGCCGGCCCGGACGAGGCCGAGCGCGCGCACCACCGCCGGGCGCACGTGCAGTCGGTAGGCGATCATGAGCTTGACGCGATTGGTCTGGCACGTCCGGATCATGCGCCGGCATTCGTCGGCGGTGATCGCCATGGGCGGCTCGCACAGGACGTGCACACCGGCGCGCGCCGCCTCGACCGCATAGTCACAGTGCAACGAGTTGGGCAGCGCTATGTAGACGGCGTTCACATCCTCGCGTTGCAGACTCTGACGGAGCTCGTCGTAGTGATACGCGGCCGCCTTGAACTCTCGAGCGACGATCTGGGCCTTGGTGCGATCTCCGGAAACGACGGCCACGAGCCGAGAATTCCCACCGATGGCTGCGAAGGCCGGAAGCACCGAGGTGCGGGCGACCGTTCCGAGTCCCACGACTGCGAATCCGATTTGCTTTGCCATTCGCTGAGTACGTTCCGTTCGTTTTGTCCAATTGGGGTGCAAGCCCGAGGCCACTGGTGAATCGTGCAACGTGGATTACACGCGGCGCGTCGGGGTGCAACGCCGGTGACTCATGAAGGGCCAGAAATCACGACATGTCGGGGATACGAGCGCCTTGAAGCACTACATCTCGGGCCTTGCGATCAACTCGTCATGTGATAAGCAGTAAGGGGACGATGCGTGGAGAGGTGATTGAGATCGTGGGAAGACTCTCGTCGGGACGCACGAGTCTACTCACGGCGTGGCTCACCGACGTCACACGGCGTGGCGGCTTCGTCGCGCTGGTCGATGCCGACGGCGCGTTCGATCCGTCGTCGGCGGTGCGCGCCGGCGTCGATCTCCGGCGTCTGCTCTGGGTGCGCACCGGAAGTCGCCGCGATACCGCGCTCCGCGCCGTCGATCTCCTCGTACGCTGCCGGGGACTGGCGCTCGTCGCCGTCGATCTCGGCGAGTCGCCGCCGCGCCTGTCGCTCGCGGCGGCATTTCGATGGCGGATGGCGGTGCAGCGTGCCGGCACCACGCTCGTGATCCTGACCGCCCGACGCATCGCCGGTGCCGGCGCGACGCTGGCCGTTCGCACCGCGCGCCGCGCTCTGGAATGGAGCGGCGACCCACGACCGACGCGTCTGGCGCGCGTGGCGACGGACGTGGAGGTCTTACGCGGTCACGCGCCGGCGGCGGGCGAGCACTGGTGGTGTGCGTGAGTCGCCTGGCCTGCGTGCGTGTGCCCTGGTTCGCGGCGGCCGCCATCGTGCGCTGCGAGCCGACGCTCGCCGAGCGTCCACTCGTGGTGGTGCAGGGAACGCCGCCGGCCACGCGAGTGGTCGAGGCGAACGCCGCGGCTCGCGAGCGGAGCGTCGCCGCGGGCATGACGGAGGCTCACGCCCGCGCTCTGTGCCCGGAGCTCGTTCGCCGCCCGTTCGTCGAGGCGCGCCTGGCGTCGGCCCAGCACGCCTTGCTCACCGCGGCGCTCGGCGTCTCGCCGCGCGTCGAGGACGCCGGGCCCGGCCTCGCCTACGTGGAGATTCACGGCCTCGGGCGCCTCGTCGGCGACGACCGAGCGGTGGGCGAGCGGCTGGTGCGTCTGGCTCGCGACGTAGGGCTCGAGGCGCGCGTGGGAATCGCCGATGGCCGCACGGCCGCCCGCGTCGCGTCGTACGGCGACGTGCGCGTGACCATCGTGCCGGCCGGCGCCGACGCAGCGTCGCTCGCTCCGGCTCCGCTCGATCGCCTCGATCTGCCCGAGGCCGTGGTCACCACGCTTCGGCGCTGGGGCATCGCCGACCTCGGTGCTCTGGCGGCGTTGCCGCGCGACGCCCTGGCCACGCGCCTCGGCCCCGATGGACTCCGTGCTCACCACCTCGCGTGCGGTGTCGATTCCGCGCCGTTCCACCCGTGGACGCCGCCGCCGCTCTGGGAGGAGGCGCAAGGCCTCGACTGGGAGGTGCACGATCTCCTCGCGCTCGGCGCCGTGCTCGAAGTGGTGCTGGCGCGTCTGGCCGCGCGCCTGAGCGCTGTCCATCTCGCCGCGGACGTGATCGACGTCCGACTGGGTCTCGTCTCGGGAGCGCATCACGAGCGCACGGTGGCGCTGGCCCATCCCACGCGCGACGTGGATTTGATGCTGGCCCTGCTCCGTCTCGACCTCGAGCGCCGGCCGCCGCCGGCGGCGGTGATCGACGTGGCGCTCAGCGTGCGGCCGGTGGTGGCGCGACCGGGCCAGGGCGGATTGTGGCAGCCGCCGGCCATGGCCGAGCGCGACCTGGCCGCCCTGCTCGCTCGGCTCGTGCGTCTCGTGGGGCCCGACAACGTCGGCTCGCCCGCGGTGGATGATTCTCACCGGCCCGACGCGATCACGCTCGACCCTTTCTCACCACCGGACAGCGTGGTCAACGACGCCGACGCGACGACCGAACGACCTCTGGCGCTCCGGCGCTTGCGCCCGCCTCCCGTGGTGACCGTGGCGATCGCCGACGAGCGTCCGGCGCGCGTCACTCGCGGCGCCACGGCGGCGAGGGTCGTGACGTGCGCCGGGCCGTGGCGCATCTCCGGCGAGTGGTGGGACACGCGAGGCTGGGCGCGTGACGAGTGGGATCTGTTGCTCGACGATGGCACGCTCTGTCGCCTCGCCCACGACCACGTGACGAACCACTGGCTCCTCGACGGCGTCTATGACTGACGCCCGGACTTGCATGCATCCGATGAAGTTCGTGACGCATCGATCCGAAGTGAGCGGGTGGGGTGGCGACATCCGCCGACCCGTTCCGTCCGGGCAGGACTGCGTCCCGCACAGTCACAACTCAGATCGCGCAGACGAATGATTACCGCGGGTGATCGCGGCGGGGCACCGGCGGGCGAAGCCCGGGCGCCCGTGCCCAATTCAAAAATAGCGATGTGAGCTGAGACCGATGTTCGTCGAATTGCACGCGCAGTCCGCGTTCTCGTTTCTCGAAGGCGCCGACCTCCCCGAGACGCTCGTGACCGAGGCCGCGCGACTCGGCATGGGCGCGCTGGCGCTCGTCGATCGCGACGGCCTCTATGGCGCGCCACGCTTTCACCGGGCGGCCACGGCGGCCGGGCTCACGCCGATCATCGGCAGCGAGGTGACGCTCGAGGACGGCTCGCGGCTGCCCTTACTGGTGGAAGACCGCACGGGATACCGCAATCTGTCCCGGCTGCTGACCCGAATGAAGCTCGCGGCGCCCAAAGGCCAGGCGGCTCTCGCGCTGGCCGACCTCGAGCGACATACCGACGGCCTCGTCTGTCTCACCGGCGGCGCGAACGGTCCGCTGGCGCGGCTGGTCAGCGCCGGGCGTTACGACGACGCCCTCGAGCGACTGATCACGCTCGTTCGTCTGTTCGGCCGCGATGGGTGCTTCGTCGAGGTCCAGCGCCATCTCGATCGTGACGGCGAGCGGACGCTCGAGCGGCTCGTCCGCCTCGCGCGCGCCGCGCGCGTCAGGCTCGTCGCCACCAATCAACCGCTCTACGCGAAACCCGGTGGCCGCGCCGTGGCCGACGTCTTCACCTGCCTGCGCGAGAAGACCGATCTCGACCACGCCGGTCGGCGACTGAGCGTCAACGCCGAGCGCGGCCTCCGCTCACCCGCGGCCATGGCGCGCGCGTTCGCCGACCTGCCCGATGCCGTGGCGACGACGGACGAGCTCGCCCTCCGCCTGCAGTTCACCATGAAGGACCTCGGCTACCGCTTTCCCGATTTTCCCCTGCCGCCGGGTCAGTCCGCGCTCGAGCACTTGCGCGAGCTCACCGGGCACGGCGTGCGCACCCGCTACGGCCAGGGGGAGCTGGCGGAGCGCGCGCGACGTCAGGTCGCCCACGAGCTCGAGATCATCGGCCGCCTGGACCTGGCCGGTTACTTCCTGATCGTGTGGGACATCGTCGAGTTCTGTGGTGCGAACGATGTGCTCGTGCAAGGGCGCGGCTCAGCCGCCAACAGTGCGGTGTGCTACGCGCTCGGCATCACCGCCGTGGA
>Ga0066688_10000873_pt1 | contig 11117 bp, 11 predicted proteins | sample GraSoiAngelo_137_FD_62304 | JGI IMG/M metagenome (GOLD analysis project Ga0066688, IMG submission 62304) | Grasslands soil microbial communities from the Angelo Coastal Reserve, California, USA - 14_0929_09_30cm | ecosystem: Environmental > Terrestrial > Soil > Grasslands | place: USA... | reverse complement strand
TGCTGCATCATCAGCAGCGGCTCGTCGACCGAATCCACCGCTGGGCCACGGGCGTCGCGTGGGGTGAGCAGCGTACCAGCCGGGCACTTGCTGGCTCCTCCAGCCTCAATTACGTAGACAGCCGCACCTCGCAATCGCCAGCATGATTGCGCAGCTGTTTCCCGAAAATGTCCACACCGTGACGGCAACCGGGGACGCCGAGTCGCCACCACTCTTGCCGCAGGAAGAGCGGTGTATTGGTCGTGCGGTCGGGAAACGGCGTCGCGAATTCGCCGCCGGTCGAGCGTGCGCCCGCAAGGCGCTGCAACACTTCGGAATCTACGGCCACCCCCTGGTCGTGGGCGCCGATCGTGCACCGGTTTGGCCGCCCAATATCGTCGGCAGCATCACACACTGCGATGGGTTCGTCGGCGTAGCCGTGGCCCGGCAGGGGGTCATCCGCGGAATTGGGCTAGATGCGGAGCGTGCCCGTCCGGTCGATCCAGACTTGGTCGAACTGATCTGCTTGGCGCGAGAGCAGGAGTGGATCCGCCGGATCGCGCCGCCCGGCGAGACTCACTGGCCACAGATCTTCTTCAGCGCCAAGGAAGCGGTATACAAATGCCTTGCGGCCTGCGGCGGGAGACGACTCGATTTCCTGGACGTGGAGATCACGCCCCAACCCACGGCGGGCCGATTCGCTGTTCGTTTTCCAGGGGGGACGCCGCTTCCACGCCCCGAAGCGGCGCGACTCCTAGGACGCTTTGTGATATCGCCGACGCACGTTTTCACGGGAGTGCTGTTGACGAGTTGAGCGGCGACGCCGCCGGAGCAAAAGTGTCGCCGCCCATCACCAAACGTTTCACACCTGCTACGCCGCCGCGGGACGAGCGGAGCCGCGCCGTAAGGTGAACTCAGACAAGTCGTTGCGGCTTCCACAGCTACACGGTGAGGGCGGGCAGGCTACTTGCACAGTTTCGCAGCCGACCGACGCTCCCACGCGGCTCCAACACTGGTGGGTCCCAAGCGTGCCAAACATCCGGAACCGCTACCTGTTCGTCTCCGACCTATTGCTGCTCGCCGCCGCGCCGTGGGTCGCCTACGCGATCCGGCTGGAGGGCGCGGCATGGAGCGCCGCCGACAGCCACACGGCGTCCGTCTACACCGCCCTGGCCGTGATACTCAAGCTCGCGGTCTTCCTGCCGTTTGGGATGTACGGCCGACTGTGGCGTCACGCCGGCGTCCCCGACATGGCGAAGATTATCGAGGCCACGGTCGCTTCGAGCGTCGCGTGCGCGACGCTCGGACTGTTCGTGTTACCGACGAGCGGCCTCACGACTCCCCGGGTTCCCATCTCGGTCGTTATTCTGGATTCGTTCCTGACGGTCCTGGCCGTCACAGCGCCGCGCCTGCTGATCCGCGCCGTCGCCACGCTGCAGCGCACCCCGCAGACCACTCCCGCCCGACGTGTGCTGATCGTGGGGGCCGGTGCCGCCGGCGAGATGATTCTGCGCGAGCTGCGCTCCAACCCGCAGCTGGGTCTCACCGCCGTGGGGTTCGTGGACGACGACCCGCGCAAGCAGAACTCCCGCCTGAATGACGTCCCGGTGCTCGGGCTGCTCTCGCAGATTCCCGCTCTCATTGTCGAGCACAGCGTGGAGGAGATTGTCATCGCGATGCCGACTGCCCCCGGGCGCGTCGTACGGGGCGTGGTGCGCGCGGCATTGGACGCCGGCATCACCGCCCGCACAGTCCCCGCCCTCTTCGAGATCCTGTCGGGTCGCGTCAGCCTGTCTCACCTCCGCAAGGTGGAGATCCAGGACCTGTTGCGCCGCGAGCCCGTCCGGACCGACCTCGGACCGGTGCGCGCCATCGTATCCGGTCAACTAGTCCTGGTCACGGGCGCCGGCGGCTCCATCGGGAGTGAACTGGCACGCCAGTTGGCGGAGCTGCAACCAGCCCACTTGGTGCTGCTTGGCAACGGCGAAAACGAGATCTTCGACATCCTGAACGAGCTGCGAGCGGCGCATCCAACACTCCCGCTTACGTCCGTGATCGCGGATGTGCGGGACGCGACGCGTATCCGCAGCGTTTTCCGACGGCACCGCCCTCACGCCGTGTTCCACGCCGCAGCGCACAAGCACGTGCCGCTGATGGAAGACAACGTAGCCGATGCGGTAACGAACAACGTGCTCGGGACTGAGAACGTGGTCCGCTGTGCGGTGGATTACGACGCCGAGCATTTCGTGCTGATCTCGACGGACAAGGCGGTGCGTCCCACCAGCGTGATGGGCGCCACCAAACGGGTTGCCGAGATGGTCGTGCAGCAGGCCGCGGTCCACCACGGGCGCAATTTCGTGTCGGTGCGGTTTGGCAACGTCCTCGGTAGCCGCTCCAGTGTCGTCCCGATCTTCCTCGCGCAGATCCGCGCTGGCGGGCCGCTAACGATCACGCATCCCGAGATGCGCCGCTACTTCATGACCATCCCCGAAGCGGTCCAGCTGGTGCTTCAGGCAGGGGCGTTAGGCCAGGGCGGGGAGGTCTTCGTGCTCGATATGGGCGAGCCGATTCGGATCATAGACCTCGCCACCGACCTGGTTCGCCTCTCTGGGCTCGAGCTGGGGCGCGACATCGAAATCCGCTACACCGGGATACGGCCGGGGGAACGCCTGTACGAAGAGCCTTTCTTCTGGCACGAGGAGGTCTTGCCGACGGGGCACCCCAAGATCCTCAGAACCACGAACAATCACATGCCCGCGGACTGGGGATCGTCAATGCAGCTGCTGGCAGCGGCGGGACGGGAATGCCACTCCGACGAGGAGCTGCGATACCTCCTCAAGACCCTCGTGCCGGACTTCGGTGAGACCGCACCGGCCGACGAGCAGCGGGTGCAGCCGAGGCCGACACCTGGAGTCCGGGTGTGGCGGGGGCATCTGGCAGCGCCCCGTATCTTCACCGAGCGCGCCCCGGAAGATCGCCGGACGCGCCGTCGGCGTGTCCACACCATCGCCGTCCGCGTCGACCGTCGGGTCGAAGAGCGCCGCCGCCCAGCTGACCGGCGAGTGACCGTGCATATGGGGAGCCCGGTCACCGCTGACCGAGTCCGCGCGCTGCCGCGTCGGTCCGCAGCCGGGACGGTCTAGGCGCGGTGATGACGTTCCGCTCAGCCACCACAGGCGAGGTTGCCGACCTGTTGCTCACGACGCTTCGTCTTCGGGGTGACTGTGACGTGGCGGGCCTCAGGCGGCGCTGGGCAGACCTGGACCCTGCCGGGCTGGCAGCGCTCGCAGAGTACGAGGGCAGCGTACTCTGGCTCCACCGGCGCCTGAGAGAGCTCGGCCTGGTCGATGTCGTCCCGGCCACCCTCTCCCAGTGGCTCTCGACGCGAGCGCGTCGCCTGGCGGCCCGCAACCTGCTCGTCGACGCGCAGCGTGACGATCTCGTAGCAATTCTCAACGATCTGCGCGTGCCCCATGTTCTCCTGAAGGGCGTGGCGCGGCGCCTGGTGGCCGACCGCTACCCCTACGCCGACGCGCGGGCAACCAGTGACGTCGACGTGCTCGTCCCCGAGCAACTCGCGCTATCCAGTTGGGAGCAGCTCCTGAAGGCGGGATTCACCGCGACGTCGGGCCGGACAGCGTCATACGATGGCCACTTCCATCTGCCGCCCCTTATCAACGGGCGAGCCGTGAACGTCGAAATCCACACCTCCACCTCGAGCTGCTTGCCCGCTGCCATCGCCTGGCGGCGCTTCGACCGCTCCGCGCAGGTTGCGGCGTGCCAGGGCGGCCCCACGCGGGTTCCCGCGGCAACCGAGCTGCTCTGGCACGCGATCACACACGCTCCCCTCCCCGATCCGCTGGCCTTCCGACTGCGATTCCTCCAGGACGCCGAGGTGAGCTGGGCGGCGGGAGCGGAGATCGATTGGAGTGAGATTGCCAGCCGCTTCAGCTCCGACGAGCTCCCGGACCGTGCGCTCGCCCGACGCTGGCTCGGCACGGCCACCCAGCTCAGCGGAATCCCCGACACCGAGACCTACCTGGGCTCACTTCCGGCGCTCGATCTGTCGCAAGCGTTGAGCTGGAGGCTCACGGTCTTTCGACTGCTCGGGGCCCGCGGCGTTCGGGCCACGCGCTCAATCTGGGGACGCCACCCCGTCAGCCGCGCCCGGCGCTTGCTCATCGACGAAGCAACGCGCGCCGAGGCCGAGCTGCCGCCGCTACCGCCGCTGAACACCACTTCGCTCCACCGGGCGGGACGGCGTGTGGTCGCGGGCGTCGGGCGACTGTGTTACCACGGCTGGCGCATGTTCCGCGCAGCCTAGTCGAGGAGATGGGACCGATCCGTAAGCTCTGGCGTCTCTCGGCAGCCGATCGCTTCCTGCTCCTCCAAACCGCTCTGTGGCTCGGCGCAACGAGGGTGGGGCTGTGGCTGCTGCCGCTTCGGGTCGTGCGCCGTCTGCTAACCCGCGCCGCGCGGTCACACCGCCAGCCTCGAGCTGCGCCGGCCTCGCCGGGGCGCATCGTCTGGGCCGTCTCCGTCGCACGATGCATCATCCCGTACGCAACCTGTCTGCCACAGGCTCTGGTCGCCCAGTCCTTGTTTGCACGAGATGGATATCCCGCCGAATTACGGATCGGCGTCAAGAAGACGCCTGCCGGCCGTCTCGTGGCGCACGCGTGGGTCGAGAGCGGCGGTCGAGTCGTCTTGGGAGACTTGCGAGAACTATCGTCCTACGCACCACTGCCCCGTCTGCCTGGCGTGTGATCGCGATTCTCGGGCACTCGAGGCCCGCCGATCCCGCGGTGGCCCGCCGCATGCTGGCGGCCGCCCCGCACCGCGGCTCTTCCATTACGCTACGCGCGCTCGGCAATTGCGTGGTCGGCGTCGCAAACCAGCCGGATTTCGTCGACTCCAGTGTCTCCACCCCAGGATCGCTGATCGCGGCGTTGTCGGGTGGGTTGGACAACGTCACAGACCTTCACAAGATCATCACGGCCGCCGGCTTCCCTCCTGCGTCGCCCGCAGCTGCCGACGTCGTCGTCGCCGCCTTCCGGGCGTTCGGTCCGGATGCCCCGAACCGAATGCGGGGAACCTTTGCGGGCGTCGTCACCGACGGCCGTACCGTCTGGTGCTTCCGCGACCACATCGGATTTCGTCCGCTGTTCTACCGGGATGACTCCCAGGCTTTCATCGCTGCGAGCGAGCCCCGACAGGTGATCGCCGGCGCGCAGATCTCGGAGCAGCCGAACCTCGAAGTCTTGGAACTGATCCTGTACGGCGGGATGCGCGCCGATACGCCCGCGGCCCTCCAAGGTGTGTCGCGACTTCCACAGGCCACGACGCTCACCGCCAACGGCATGCCCCATACCACCGCTCGACGGTATTGGCACCCGGCCGAGCTGCTCGAGTCTGCCCGGCTCACCTCCGCCGACATCGGGTACCGGTTCGACGAGCTGCTCGCGCAGGCGGTGGCACGCAGCCTCACGGGCAGCGATACCGTGTCGCTGAGCGGCGGGCTCGACTCCCCAGCGATCGCTGCGTTCGCCGCGCCGGAGCACCGGCGCCGCAGCGGTAAACCGATTGGGGCTCTCTCAGCCGTCTTTCCGGACCTGCCGGCCGTTGACGAGCGCCGCTACATCGAGCTGGTCGCACACGACTTGGAGATCGAACTCCATACCTATCGCCCGCGCGCGCGCGCCTTGGACGACGTAGAACAATGGTGTTGCCGGCTCGGGGGTCCGGTCCCGATCGTCTCGGTACCGGAGCTGAGTGAGCATTACTCCTTGGCTCGTGAGCTCGGGTTCCGAAACAACCTGTCCGGAGAGTTCGCCGAGTTCGTCTTTGGTTCTCCGCACCACCTCGCTACTCACCTGCTGACGCGTCGGCGTTGGCGTGCTCTGGGTCGCCTCCTGCTCACGGAGCGGCGACGCGGGACGGCCTGGCGGACGCTCGGGCGCCAGCTCTTGAGCGCCTGTGTGCCCGGCCGCTTCGCAGATTGGTATCTCGGGCTGAGAGGTCCGGACGCTCCAACGCGGATCCCTGACTGGCTCGACGCCCGCAGGGTGAACGCGGTTTCTTACGGCTCCGACTCGCTGCCGTCGCGGCGAGTACGCTGGTCCTACGAGCAGCTCGGCGGGTTCGAGGGATGCACGATCACCATGGAGGCCGACGAGCTGTGCGCGGCGCTGGCGGGCATCACGGTGCGGCGCCCCTTCGCCGACATCGACCTCTGGGAGTTCTTTCTCAGTCTTCCCGCCGAGCTCAAGTGCCCAGACCTGCGCTCCAAGAGCCTGGTTCGCGGCCTGCTGCGCGGGAGACTACCGGACGCGATTCTCGATCGCCGCGACAAGACCGTATTCAACGACCATGTCATGTCCCAGATCGACTATTCGGTGCTGCAGCGTCATCTGGGCGACCCGAGCCATCAGCTCCCCGGCGTGGACTATCGTCGCCTCGCCCAGCGCATCGAGCAGCGGAACTTCACTCGGTTCGACTGGTTCTGGGCGCAAGAGCTCACGCGGATTCACGCATTCCTGAAGGCATGGTGAACATCCCCCTGCCGCTGCCCACCGCACCCGACGTCGCCCCGTCGGAATTCGGGTTTCGCGTGCGGTGTGCGGAATCCCTGCGATTCCTCCGCTGCGGGGGCGGGACGGACACCCTGGAGGTCGTGGTGGCGCCGCAGGTGCGGCGCCGACCACAGACCGCTCCCCTCGCCGATTGGCGGCTGGCCGGTCCCGACGACGCATTGCGTGGTACCCTGTACGGGGTGGGAACGGCGTTCGAGTTCTGGGCGACCGACGCCGGAGCGTATCGCATCGAACCCGAGACGGGCCGGATCGAGATACCTAAGAGCCCCGACGCCATCGCGCGCGAGCAGCGCCTCTGGGGAATCCCCGCGACACTCTGTTTCATGCATCGCGGCGACGTGCCGTTGCACGCCGCGGCGGTCGAGATCGGCGCCGGAGCGGTCGTGCTCGCCGCACCGCGGCAGCACGGCAAGACAACTTTGGCCCTCGCCTTTCACCGCCACGGTTACCGCGTCCTGAGCGAGGACCTCGCGTGCTGCCGCCTCGGTCCGGTGCCGACGGTGCTCCCCGGCCCCGCGCTGTTGCGCGTCAGGCCTGACGTGTACGACGGCCATCCCCCGGCGGGCACGCATCTGGTCGCGGCCCGGCCGGACCGTATCTGCCTGGCCATCGACCATGCTCGCAGGGGGAGCGGTGCCCCGGTACCCATCCTCGCCGTCGTGTTCCTACGCGAGAGATCGAATCGCATTGTCATGGCGCCGACATTGCCCTCAGTCGCCATCCGCGATCTGTGGGCCTTGAGCTTCCGGCTCCCGACCCACGCCGCGCGCGCACACACGTTCAGCCGGCTGGCACGGTTGGCCGGTGCGCTCCCCATGTGGAACTTGTATCGTCCAACTCGGCTCGGCAGCCTCGACGCGACCGTCGAGCGGATCGTAGAAGTGTGCCACCCTTGACCGCGAAGTTGAGTGAACCGTCACACACCTGTAACAAGTCGCCTCACGTAGCGAAGCACGCCATTACAGGGTCGCGAGGCAGGAAACTTGCGGGAAGCAGGGTGCGCCGGTCGGCATGACGGACTGCGCCATCCGTGAACATTGGGCTTGCCCGGGCCACCACTCATCATAGGGGACGCAATGAGGCCACCGTACGAAGCACCGACGCTCGCGGACTACGGGCCAATCGGAGAGTGCACCTTCGCCACGCCGCACGGCAACATAAAGGGCGGCGGCCCGTGCTGGGACTACGACAAGTTTTCGGAGCAGTCCGGCATTCCGTGTAGTTGACGCGCACTGCGATCGGCAAGATTCTCTGCGGTGCGCCGGTCGTGCGGACGCCTAGGTCTCCAGCACCACAACCGCTGCCGCCACGTCGTGCTCGTGGGAGAGCGTCACGTGGATGTGCCGCACCCCCAGCGCCGCCGCTCGCTCGGCAGCGCGACCGGTTAGGCGTAATTCGGGACGCCCGCCGTCCATACTCACCACTTCGACCTGTTCAAACGAAACCCCCTTGGCCCACCCCGTGCCAAGGGCCTTGAAGCACGCCTCCTTTGCGGCGAATCGCGCCGCTAGCGCCTGAGCGCGGTCTCCGCGCGAACCGCACGCGGCGATCTCAGCCGGGGTAAACGCGAGCGCCTCGAATCGCCCAGGTCCGTCACGCAACGATCGAGCGATCCGCTCGACCGCGACGATGTCCAGCCCGATCCCGACGATCAATCCACGAACTCCACCGCGACCTCCCTAGACCCGCACGCACCATTACGGGCTTCCGTGATGATAGACAATCGTTTCACCTTGGCAACGACACGCGAGAGGACATGCGCGTGGCGTCGGACGCCCCGGGTTTCGCTATGATCACCTGTGATAACCTCTTGTCCCTCAATCATTTACGACATCTCCTGGATTCACTAACAGCGTCCACCATGAGGTGCCACACAAGAGGGCGTGGAACTTGCTTGTGACCAGCGTCACCCGGCCGGTCCATCTCGGCCCGGTGAAGGTGCCCCAACCAGGATCGGGAGGTGCCGGCCATGCGTCCGCCTTTGCTTCGCTCAGCGATAGTAGCTCTCGCACCGTTGCTGCTGTTGGCGTCCTGCAACCCTTCAACTGACCCGCCGGCACAGGGTCAGGCCCATCTCGCCGTGACCGCAAACGTGGTGGGGACTGCGGTCGCTACGGTCGTCGTCGAAGTGACCGCGCCGGACATCTCGACACCGCTGGTGTTCAACATCGTCGTCGCCGACGGCGTCGCCAGCGGGACCATCACGATCCCGGCCGGCACCGCTCGGAGAATCACGATCCGCGCGTTCGACGCGGGCGGCGTGCTGACCCACAGTGGCGCAGCGACCGTGAGCGTGCAGGCGGGAACCAACCCGACCGTCTCCCTGACGCTCACGCCGCTCGCCGGGGACGTGCCGATCGAGGCACACCTGGGCAGCTTCACGATCAACGTGACGCCCACTGCGAACGCGCTGTCGCTCGGCGGCACGCAAACCGTTCAGCTCACTGCGGCGATCCTGGATGCGCAGGGGCACGCCATGACCGGGACGGTCAGTTGGGCCACGCATGACCCCGGCATCGCTTCGGTCGACGCCACCGGTCTCGTGACCGCGACAGGTCCCGGGGACACCAACGTATTCGCGACATTCCAAGGGACGGTGGGGTCCGCGGCGATCAGCGTCGCTCCGTAGCCGCGTCATGTTTCACAGCGGACGTACCTCCCTTCCTGCGACCTTGGCGGCATTGCTCGCGCTTGGCGCGTGCATACCGCACGACCTGACCGAACCGCCGGCCGATCGAGCCACCCTCGTGGTGAGGGCCGATGTATCCGCGGCCGCTGTCGCCAGCCTGGTGGTCGAGGTGACGGCACCCGACATCACCTCGTTGCTGGTGTTCAATATCCCCATCGCCAACGGTGTCGCCTCCGGCACGATCACGCTCCCCGCGGGCTCGGGTCGCAGGATCACGATGCACGCCTTCGATGCGGGGGGGGTGGAGACGCACCGGGGATCCGTGACGGTAAGCATCCGGTCTGGAGCGAACCCGACCATCTCGCTGGTCTTGTCCCCGCTCGCAGGCGATGCGCCGATCAACGCGACGCTGGGATCGTTCGTGGTGACCGTCACGCCGGCTGCGGACACCCTGCCGATCGCCGGGACCGGGGTACTCACGGCAACTATTATCGATGCAAACGGCAATCCGGTGATCGACCGGGTCGTTTGGGCAACCCTCAACCCGAACATCGCCACCGTCGCCACCACCGGCGATCGGACGGCTCAGGTCACAGCTGTGAGCCCGGGAGCGACGAGCGTCGTCGCCACGTTTGGTGGTAGCGGCGGCTCGGCCCCGATCATCGTCTCCGCGACTCCTGCCCTCCGGTTCGTCGCGAACGGCTTCAGCGCGCCATTGTACTTGACCCAACCCCCGGGAGACACCACCCGACTGTTCGTCGTCGAGCAGGGGGGTCGCATTCGCGTAATCCTCAACGGGACACTCGCCGCCACCCCGTTCCTTGACATCAGCAGTTTGGTCTTGTTCTCCGGCGAGCGCGGCCTGCTGAGCATGGCGTTTCACCCCAATTACGCCAACAACCATCAGTTCTTTGTCGATTACACGGACTTGAGCGGCACCATCCAGGTTGTCCGTTACACCGCGGCGACCCCGGATGCCGTCGATCCCGGTTCCGCGCAGGCGATCCTTTCGATCGCTCACCCGACGTACGCGAATCACAACGGTGGCCTGGTGAAGTTCGGTCCCGACGGCTACCTGTACATCGGAGTGGGTGACGGCGGCGGCACAGCGACGACCGCAGATCCGACAGGCAACGGACAGAGGACCGACACCCTGCTCGGCAAGATTCTCCGCATCGACGTCAACTCGGGCTCCCCGTACGTCGTCCCGGCCAACAATCCGTTCGTGGGGCTACCACCCGCCAAACCCGAGATCTGGGCCTACGGCCTGCGCAACCCTTGGCGATTCTCGTTCGATCGGGTGACGGGGGACCTGTACATTGCCGACGTCGGCGAGGCATCCCGAGAGGAAGTGGACGTCCAAGCGGCGACGAGTCCCGGGGGACGGAATTACGGTTGGAGCATCATGGAAGGGTTCGCCTGTTACAACGCGGCGACCTGCTCCCAGACTGGACTCGTGCTCCCGGTGCTCGACTACGACCACACCCAGGGGTGTTCCATCACCGGTGGGTATGTGTATCGGGGATCGCAGCTCCCGATTCTCACGGGTCAGTACTTCTACGGCGACTTCTGTCGCGGATGGGTCCGGAGCTTTCGCTATGTGAACAACAGTGTGGTCGACCAGCACGACTACCTGACGCAATTCGGCAACCAGGGCCACATTACGTCGTTCGGCGAGGATCTCCGCGGCGAGTTGTACATAGTCTACAACGAAGGCTTCATCTACCGCATCGCGCCGTGATTTCCATACGGCGACGTTCCCCGATCAGGGCGACCGCCGGCACTGGAGGCATGACGTGAAGATCCTTGGCATCAGTGGACTCGAAGGGTCGATGTCCTTCAAGCGCGCGCATTGGCCAAACCTCGAGGAACGGGAATATCGCATCTCGCAGGGTCACGATTCGGCGGCTGCGTTG